>FTLB01843306.1_pt1 | contig 10469 bp, 7 predicted proteins | sample 1658291 | NCBI WGS metagenome assembly FTLB01 (sample SAMEA3914812, study PRJEB12502) | metagenome | biome: forest; material: soil | place: Canada | collected 2011-07-07 | depth 0.1 m
CCATCACCCTCCTCGTCTCTTCCTACCTCGCTCGCCGCAGAGTCTAGCTTAGATTTCGCTGTTAGTAATCTGGCCCTACTTCTACTTCTGGCAGGAGTGATTCCATACCTTTACGTCATTCAAGCGTCAAAACGACGTGCTGTACACAGACAATGCTATGCACTTCGTACTTAGGCACGCAGTGTATGCAGCTCTTGGTGGCTCCCTCGACACCACCATGCTTTGGGAGGAGCGGAGAACCAGGAGCCCGCCCGTGCTGCTTTGCAAATTGCTCTGCGCCCTCGACCAGGATGCATGGTTCAGCGGATGGCCGACGGAAATCTCGCGTCCGCCGCTGCTATCCCGCCGAAGCGGGTTTCCCACCGCTAGGATTGGCACATTTCAGGGCCGGGGTAGGAATCCCGACCAAGACGTAGCCCGTATTTAGATCGACGAGCCTTCTCTGCCGGGGGGGGGGGCATTCGCAAGCTTGAGAATAGGAGACATTGCAGCTACGGTACGCTTCAAAGATCCAGACCATCAAGAGACCTCCCTCCTCTGTGCGCTCTTGATACCTCCTAGCTCTGCATGATGCATATTCACTTGCCAGAGGCCGGACGGAGCACAGACTCAAGTGAATAAAGAAAACCCGCCATCCCTTACATGGACACGGGTGTGCGAAAAAGACCAACAGCTCCCAAGTCCCAACGGGTCAAGATGCTGGCCGTGATGAACGAGATGCGATGGCCCCGGCGCTTAAAAATGCGACTATTCTGTAACGAGGCATAATTTTGAAATGAAATCTCGGGCGCTGAAAATCAAGCCCAATACTACGAGGCGCGGCCCAGCACGCTCCCTAGCTATTGTGACGGTTTGGTTAACGCGGCACTTAGGACGGACTACTGTACCCTTTCCCTACGCGAGGCCCATCGAAAGGGAGCGATGTCTCTCTCTCTCGATCTTGATCTCTCTCACTGTCCTACCCTGGGGCGTGAGCGTTGGCTTCGCGCGGCATGCAAGCTTCGGAGACGGGAACAACCAGACGCAGCGGGACTGTCGAACTCGTCGCGGGCTCTCATGGGAGGGATTTTTAGTTTCGTATCTACTCGTCTTTTGTGCAATTCATTCCACTGTGGAGCTTGGCAATGGTCCCCCTCTCCCTAAAGAAGCAACAAAAATGAACGGCCCGGCCCCTGGCACGCTGCTGGTATGGAACGGAGCAAGAACGTAACGGGCGGACAAGGCGAGAGAGGGTTTCCCGCCGAGCTGGGTGAATACCGTCCAACCTCGCGCCCGTATCTGGCGCTGCTTTTAGCACCCGCTGGTTGTCTCAGGACAGTCCCAGTCAAGTACGTATAGGGCCGATGAGGGCCAGGCAGGATCCCTGAGGGGCAGAATGTTCATGGGATTCTGGCCCGAGAGAATTTGCCTGGCTTGAAACAGGCCCGTCTGCCGGTGGCCGAGGAGGCAGCAAGCAAGCAAGCCCGCCCGTGAAACCACGGTCGACGGAATTCCAAGAGGCATCGGGCTCTGGTCTCTAGACCCGGGGGCTAGACTGCGAGCTTTTGCTCGCATCGGTGGATCTCTCGACTGGCCCGTCGCCGTGGCGTTCCATTCTCTGTCCGTTCCATGTCTAGAGTTCCTCGAGTGTCTCTCTTTCTTGGTTTTTGGTCTTGGAACGGCGAAACCCGTCTCTCATTTCGTCGCTCTAGACGCTGGGTTTCAGAACGATTCTCGCTCTGAAGAGTGAAGACAGTGTGGTTCGGAGCTGCTCTCTCTATGCTTTTTTTGGCCTTTTTTTTGGCTCTTCCCCCTGCCTGCTCTTTAGTCCAACTCACTTGCTTACGATTTCTTCAGGAGGCGGTGAATAAACAATATCAAGATACGCCCTTTGCCGGTTCGGCATCACCCCTCCTCGCCAGACCAAAAACTTTGGATTGTGTCTCAAGCTTTGGTCTTAGAATCCGAGCGGGCCTCGACTCTGGTCTGAGCCATGGTTTGTCTTCAATTCCCCTCCGAAGATGCGACACGGGCGATCCAGGCGGCTCCGTCGTGAGCTTTTTTTTCGTCAGGCGTACTTAAACCGGCCGCGGCCCAACTGCGTCGGCGATCGGCAGAGGTTCTCTCGTGCCGTCTCCGCAACATTCGGCGGTGTGAATAAGACATCACTAGCTGGATGTGGTTCAATATCTGCCTATCTGGAAATTCGGCCGCGCCGAGCAAAACACAACTCTTCTGTCACCGGCGATTGTTCGGCCCTCATATAGGGCCGTGTGCGTTACACTGGCGCAACATGCGAACTAGAGGCACACCCCCTGACACTTTGAACGTCTCGACTCGCTCATGTTGGCGACTGAGCATGGAACGGAGCTACAAGTTTGCTACTTCCATGGTGCCGCCCATCCTGAGGAGCTCACACAGTGTTATCTGTGCGGCTGTCGACATTGGTTTGCGGTCACGGCGGTGACGTTTTGTCGCCGGCAGAAGCCGCCTCATTGTCTCGCGATCGGAGAGGCGGCGATACCAGTTCGGCATCGTCATGCCGTTCGGGTAGCAGAGAGTAGTATTCCTTGGCAGGTTGAAAACAAAAGCTGCTCCAATTCGAACAGGCAAGCCATACATCTCTCCGCCGACGCGCAGCCGTGTTATGCCACGTTGTACCTTGCGAGCTGTCTCATCAAGGACAGTCCAGGGAGCGACGAGACTGTGCGGTATGCGTGGCCCAGCCACGTCGCGGTAGTTAATGATCACCACATATTGGGTTCAATCTGCCCCCCCCCCCCGGGACCAACAGGATCCCCCGGAAGCCTAAGCTCTCCAAGTATATTCGGGGAAGGACTACTACACGACTGAAAAATCCATCCCGAGATGCCTCAGTGTCAGTGAGCCGTGCTCCCGCGCCATGCATCGTGACCGACTTGGCGCTCCACATTGCCGGCCCACCAGCTGGGTCTATGCAATCCTTGCTCGAAGCAAGCGAGAGCGGTGTTCGCTCACCCAGTATCTCGACTTTCTTTGAATTTCGCAGGACAGGATCATGGTGCAGCAGAAGACCGGTGTGGCGGCCATGTGAGTGTCCGGGCTCTCGGGGTCTCCTTGTAGTTACTCGGTGGCCTTGAGAGGGTGGAATGCGGCAAAGTCGGGCAGAAAACGAGAGTGACGGCCTCTCTGCGGATGATGGAGGAGTATCAGGAGAGGTAGAAAAGAAATCAAACCAACTTCCAATCGTAGATCGCTGTCGTCAACCAATCCTCGTAGGAATCTTCGAGAATCAACATCGCCGCCTTCGCCATAAGCGGAGTGGACATCTCCCATGCGGCGTCTAGTTGTGGTTCTGGGTAGGTATGCTGTACGCAATCCAGCCCGTCTCCTGTCTGGCGGGGGTGCCTGGAGTGCTTAAATTGGTCGGTATTGTGTCGGAGCTACCTGTAAGTCAAGAATACGTACGCAAGAGCCGCCGTGACGCACCTCGGGCGTATATCATGCTCGGCGTCTCGGACTGGTGGTCGAGCCACGCGGCCCCGAGCCCTGCTGATCGACAGGATCTGCCTTCATTTCCTTCGCCAATACTACAACAATGGGCAAACATTCCAGAGCTTCTTTCTTCTACAAGCGCTTCCCTTTTTTGCAGCAGCGATCTCTCCATGTAGGGGGACTTTGGAAAGCGTGGTAGATCCATCTCGCTGCCAAAGACACCACGACCCATCCAAAGAATGCAAGACGATCTGCTGAAGAAAGGAAATGAAAGGAGACGAGCAAGACTTGCTTATACGTTTCAATCTCCAAGTACAGAGTCAACAGGATCCTCGATATGCTGCCCGCAGCATCTATTTCTTAGTGACCCCTCTCACAGTTGGAATAGTACGATGGCGACCGACCGAAGCGACACGCTTTCAGCGATTGGCTTACGGTTTTTCGTGGGCCTTCTTCCTAAACAGGAACAGGGCATTTCAACCGGTGAATCCAACGCATGGGATCCCAGGAGAGCGGGGGCAGTGGGCGTAAGCAAAAGCCCATGTCAAAGTCGCATCGAAAAAATGTACCGACCTTTGTTAGGCGTTAACTAAGCGGACCGAGGCGGAGTTCCAGGTGGGCGTGGCTACAAAAAAAAAAAAAAAAAGAGGAGTGGAAACGCCTGGGGACCCCTGGGGCCGTGTAGATAGATAGCTGACAAGGTTCTTTTTTATTCAGAGGGGGAGGGGCCGGAAGAGGGGGCTTTCCAGGGGGGGTTAAGAGCCTGGCACGCCTGACTGGTCTCCTTGCCTAGGAGGCTGGGGGGCCTGGGCTGCTCTTTGTTCGGAGCCTGCTCTGCGGGGTTTCCGTCGCGCCACGTGGTTTTGACAATGGTTTCGACAGTGCGAAACTGGAAGGGAAATTAGGCCTGGAGACCCGTCAAAAATCGCGATTATTATTCCCTCCCGAGGCGGAGACACCGGCGGGAAGCAAAGATAAAAAAAGGCATTAATTTAGTCTTTCTCCGTGGTATGTTAGCATGCATCTGGTCTCCTCCCTGCTCTTTGTCCTGGCAATTTCTAGACGCCGCGGAATCCTAGGCCGTGCCAACCAAAAGCAATAGTGGCGGGCGACGTTTTGTCTCTGCGTTTCCATGGTTCGATGATGGTCTACTCTGTAAGCGAACTGTTCCACCAAGGCGTGAGTCCTGGCCCCGGGTGGTCGACTAACCTTGATAAGGCGCCGAGCCACTACCATTGGACCAAGGCTTGTCGCTGTATGTAACGAGGAGCGTTATCTCGGGAGATCTTCTTTGGGACTAAGAAATTCTGGGCATATACTCCGTATATCGTGTCGGTTCTGCAGAGGTACATAGGCTCAGATAGGCTACCTTACATACAGAATAGGCAGAGCCAGCGCACCGTGCTGCGTCTCCATGAAGCAAAAGTGGTAAGGAGCCTTCGATAGCATGTCAGCTCGGGACCGAGGCAGGGTTTCAGGATGCCCAGAGATTCCAACAATACTCAAGTCGTAAGGCGCTTGATCCTCTACTCGCCTCTGCCTCTGGCAAGGTAGGATCAGGTAGCCTTACCCAGTCCAGAACCTGGCGGGTACCAGGGGTCATGGCAAAGGAGCCTTGCTCCGACACCTGAACAAATCTGGGGGTCCCTTCCTGGGCTGTCTCACCGCCGTGTTTGTTCTCTTGGCATTGTGTCCTGAATCTCCTGTGGGAAGACAGGCAATCCGAGTGTGGGCATGGTCTTGACCAGGTCATCAACCCACGCTGACAAGACAGAGGAACAGGTGGAGGAGGCACTATCTCCAGGGTCGGCCTCTTCAGGTAAAGTAGGATTCGCGGCAGCCTCAGGATTGACTGCCAGGAATACTATTAGCTACACCACACCGTACCATACGTACCTTAAGTACGTAAACTTACCTTACCCTTCTCCCATGGCTCTCCCGCCTTCGATTCGGCTCCGAAAAGTAACTGGCAGAGTCCACACGAGTTAACTCGTGCTTACTCTACCATATCGTGCCTGCCTTGCCAGTGGGAAGGAGAAAGTCGAATGATTTGCAACGGCAAAATCTCAAGTGGCGCTCCATCGATGCCGGAAATAGCTGGGTCGATCCTTCCCTGATTTCAACTCCTTTACCTAAGGTACCACCTACCTTGGGTACGTATCATGCGTGACCTGCTGATGCCGTGGTGGTCAGGCTGGCGGCATTCCGTTCGACTCATGAACGAAGGCAAAAAAGTACCTTACGAAGCAGAAAGGAACCCGGGAAATCTCCCACTTGATGGCGACTCATTTATTGGCAATTCCCTCGCCGGCTTCTCGAGGGCAACAACGGCCAGGCTGGTTGAGAGCTGGACCAAGGCTGACTGGTCATACATCCAACCTACCGGGCGGCATTGACTCCCAACAGTTAGGTAAAGGTAGCGAAATGGGATACTCTTAACCCCGGGTATTATATCCTCCAGAGATTAGGTAGAAGAACATTTACACCTTGCTGAATCCAGTTGCCGTTCCAAAACCCCAAGTCGCTGTCAAAGAGCAGATTCATCTTTTGGGTCCTGGAAGCCTGGGTGGAGGAGCTCCACTGAAGCAGTTCGTTTCATTGGTCACAGAGGGCCTGCTGTCGTTGATTCCAAGCGGGTAGTCGCCATTTTGGTCGTCCAAAAAGGGTAATAAGCTTCGGGCCGCACCCGCCGCATGGGGAAGGCGGGAGCCAAGGGGGACATCAGGTGCATGGGCTTGGGAGAGAGGAAGTGGAAGGTACGACTTGGGACAGAAGCCAACTTCAACGACATCTCCAAATGCTGCACACAGAGTCGGGAAGCCTGTATCTTCTGTTTTAAGGGGGACTGACTTGGTTTGAGCTGAGGGAAGCAGTGCACGGCATTCCCCAGTACCTGCCCACTTATTCGTTGAATCAGAGAGCTGGAGTGCACAGCGTGCCTCAATCAAGGCATGTATCCCATGCTTCTTCCTCGTCTTCTTTAATATCGGGTTACAATGGACAGGATAAGAAGAGAAGAATGGAAAACACACCCACAGACATGCCAAGAGACATGCCCAGCCAGTCTCTTGGCATGTTACTGATAGATGTATCTGTCTTACTGATCTTATACCCATGTAATCGCCCTGCGTCCATGATTCTCTGTCCCTTCCTTTAACTAAGCTCGCAAAGAGACCTATGTTTTCAGGATTTCCAATCTTTATGTATCTGATGACTTTAAACAGTTTGACCAATGACAAAGCTGGTATCAGTTTCATAAAGCCTCGCCATCTACAGTATCTAGAGGGCTGTGATAGCTCTAGGTACAACAACCACCACCACCTTATCTTGCCTTCGGGTACCTGTCCTTCTTATTTCACGAATGGTTGAAAGATACGAAACTATTTGTCTCGGGGAAGGTCTCCTGGGACAACCTCACGAGATCTGCTCCATCGGTTCCGGTGGGAAAAGCTCGCCGGATCCTCACACGGAAGGAGTATCTTGGATGCTTCCAAACTGGGTACTGTATACATAGTAGGTACCCTCCTCTAGCCAGCCGGCGTAGGTACCTAATAACTTGGTCCCATGTCCCCTTCTCAGCAAAGTTGTCCAGTTCTCGAGGTACCCAAGCTTGCCAAGGCCTCAGCTCGCCAGTCGTTTCTCCTGGCCCCTTCCCAAAATACTCGAGTCCTTCGCTTGTACTCAAGATCGGCTGATGGTCGATACCTCTGCCAAGGCCCTGCCACTCTTGGACCTATCCATAGCCCCTTCCAGACGCGGATATGCAACACAGGTGACTAGAATGATGATCAAAACATTGGTCTCCATCGCCGATCAAGGCGGGGTAAGCACTTGTGCTGGCTGGCTGGTCGGCTCGACTATCATAAGAATACTACGGCTCGATTCGCAGTAGGCAAAGTATTTGGCAGCGTAGACACAAGGTATCACGATCATCGTGCACTAATTGCAAAAGGAGGTCTCATTGTCGTCGTGAGCTGCTCTCCGCTCAAATCTATCTCAGCTTCCTTGATTCGACGACCAGTCCCCCAGGTTCTCGCCCTCTCGGGACCTGGTCGCTCATCTTCAAGATGCCCAATGAACCACAGATGTGGGTGGGTCAGTCATCGCAGATCGAAAAGTGTTGGGAGATCGACGAGGAAGAAGCAACAGTTAGGTCGATGTGGAAGGAAGCCTCGAGCTGTTCGGCTCCTTGCGGTGGGGAGGTCGAGTCAGGAGAGCAGCCTGCTTGCAGTGCTTGCCTGCCTGCTTGGCAAATCAGAATCGCTCCGCCAGATCTCCACGTGACTGTTATCCCTTCCCTGTTAACTCTCAGGATCTCGTCGCATGTACGTTACGGCCGTGAGCAGGTCATGCTATAACTAGCGTGTCATCACTTTGGGAAGCCACGGAGAGGGCCACAGAATATGGCCAAGGTGCTCTCGCGAGGGCAGAGGGCGAATGATAAAGCGTTCCCTTGTTCATAAGACCGTAGGACACATCTAGACTAGTAGAGAAGCGTATCGATCCGAAGGCAGGTGGTTAAGAGGCGTACTTCATTGGCTTGGGAAATATGACCGGACTACCTAGGGAGAAGGCTCACAAGCTTCCCAGCCAGACTATCATGCAGTGAGGGGACGAAGCAATCATCTCAGACGGCACGCGCGTCACACTGGAGTGAAAGCATTTGCAGAGCCGAAAGGACAGGGAGGGGCGAAGCAAGTCACAGGAGGAAGGACTCTGAGGCTTCGGCTCAGCTTCTGACCAAGCTGGAAAAGCAACTTGCATCCATAACATCAAGAAGAGGGAAAGGCCAAACAACCTCTGCAACCATCCAGAGTCAACTCGCGGATATATCACGATATACGGTGACTTTTTGAAGTCCTTTCACGTCAGGGGGTTGGCTGATTAGGGGGCCAAAGGGTGGTAGATGCCAGATATTGCTTTAAAGTATCTCTTGTTCGCCACGGATAGAATGCAGCGTCTCACTATGAACATTGGAACTGAGGCAAGAATCGCTCAAGTGCTCACTGTCTAGAGAAATCGGTCCATGCTCTTCGCCGTCTCCCTCTCCCCCTCCTCCCTCTCTCAGTGTGTGCCTGTCGGTCCATCTCTTTCTCTCCAGGCGTCCGACGTGGCCTGGCCTGCTGCTGCTGCTGCTCCAGTTCCAGCTCCAGCTATGCCCCCCATGTCAATTCTGTCATTCGTCGCAGAAACCAATGCAAACAAACTATCTAAATGTACCTCGCCTGGGTATCCCGTAGCTGCGACTGTTCGCCCTGTTGCCTCTTTACCGAGTCGTGGTATCTGAGAATAGCTCCTGAGCGCGTAGTCCAGCAACACTCCCCCCCTCTTCCCTCCCTCTTCTTAATAACGATACACAGGGCCTGACTTTGGCGGAGTCACGTCATAGGCATTCCCCGGACCATCCTCGTTGGAAGAGTCGTGATCGGTACCGCTCCCCCCGGGCCTAGCGGTGCCGCTGAAGCCCGGGTGGAACGGTTCGTACGCCAGCCGCGGGTGTTCGTCGTCGGGCGCGGCGGAAGACGATGCGCCTCCTGCTTTGCGGGACCCCGAAGCTGAGCGCTCCGGCTGCGGATCCCGGAACGGATCCCGCTCGTCGTCCTCGTCCTCGTCTACGCCGGCATGGGGGGTTCCGCTCATGGACCGCGACGGACCCGGCGCGTCCCACGTGTCGGCAGTGGCTTTGCCCTTGCCGTTGCTGGCAGGCTTGCGGTCGGGAAGCGTCGCGTTCGACCGTGGCGGCGGTGCGGGCGGCGCCTGGAAGGACGACGAGCCGCCGCCGGGTCGGCTGCTGTCGCTGTCGACGGGCGAGCCGCGCGCCGGACTCGGCTCGTTGGAACGCTCGTTCAGACCGAGCTGTTTCCTCGCGTACAGAACGGCGCGCTGGTGCTGGTTCAGTGCCTGCTGCAGCTGCTCGTTGGTGTCGATGAGGCTCTCCATCGTCTCGTTGTCCGGTCCCGGGTTCTCCGCCGTCATGTAGCCCTGTATGCTCCGCGACGCGCTGATGCAGCGATTCGCGAACTCCTTGACTAGGTCGTTCTGAAACATCTCGGTGGGAGGCGTCGAGGCTACCAGCTGCTCTAGCAGCTTCGCCGAGGTCCGCGCCTCCTCTAATCGGTTGGCCAGCTCTACCGGTTCGGGCAGTCGGTTGTTGCTATGCGCCCGCGCAAAGTAGTTCTGTGAGTGGTTATCCAGGGGTGGTGCATTCAACGTCCGCGGGGCGGGAGCAGCAGGTGCCTGTGATGCGGCCGTCAGTACCTTCCTCCTTCTTGGCTAGAGCGGACCTCCTTCTCTTTCCCGATCCACGAGGCACGGGGCACTCTCGGGGCTTCTGCGCTCTGGGCTGGGGATCAAGGTATCTTACGCCGTAGGCTCTGTGTGCCTTCTCCTTCTCCTTCCTCCACATCTCGATGATGGGCCCGAGGCCCTCGTCGTAGCTCTTAGTGGTCTCGAACGTGTCCAGCGTCTCCATGAGCATCTGCCGGACGCTCGGATCGCGGCCGGTTCGGAGCAGCTCCTTGGCCGTGTCCACGAACTTCTTGTCGATGTTTCTCGTGAACGTCATACCCGGGTTGTCGGACAGGATGCGGATCAGCATGATGGAGTTGTACTGGTAGGACGGCTTGCTCCAGTAGTCCTTGCTGAGGTACTTTCGGACTAGCCGCGCGCATTCCGCCGCGGCGGCGGGCGAAGACTCGGCGGCATCAACGATCGGAGGGAGGAAGGTAACTTCGTCGCCCTGCGGTGCAACACTCTGATCAGCATGGGAAAAAGGGGAGGGATGCCGAAGGGGCCGGACGGTGGGCGCGCTCGAGTGCCATGCGCTCCGCTGCGCCAGTTGGTCATGGATAGATAGTACGTACTCCGTGGTTCCCCGAGGATTCGCAGAATTGTCTCTGGCAAATAGGAAACAGATTAGCTCGTCGGCCGCGCCAGCAGCAGCGAGATGGGAACAAAAGAGAGCTCGGTCCGTACCACAAAGTGGCCCGCGATCGCTTCGGGTGTGTCACCGCTCG
>FTLB01050831.1_pt1 | contig 10467 bp, 12 predicted proteins | sample 1658291 | NCBI WGS metagenome assembly FTLB01 (sample SAMEA3914812, study PRJEB12502) | metagenome | biome: forest; material: soil | place: Canada | collected 2011-07-07 | depth 0.1 m
TCGGTCATCACCACCCTTTGTACCCTTTGTGAGCGATCTACGTACTATTTTCCCGTGCTGCTACGTAGACCAGGTACACGCCCACCCACCCTGCCTTGCCCACCCTGGCACCCACCTGCGCCCACACACCGTCACTTGTCCGGGACCGGTTTTGATGTATTTAAAATAGTGAGCTCATACCCCGCCTCGGATTGGTACTTGATGTAGTCATCCCACCCAAGAAGTATACCTGTTTCTTGTTTCTCACTCCGTATACGAAAGAAGATACTTGGTACAAATACCCCAACGCATGTCACTCTGGGCCCATCTATACCTTTATAACTGGGGGGGTGTGAGTCTTATTAGTGTCGAACCTCCCGAGAGGCTTACGCACCTAGCTTCGTCCGAGCAAAGCAGGCAAGCATATTAGAAGAGGCTGCCACCCGATATATATCTCGATCGGCTCCTGCCTACTACCTCTCCCTCCTCATCACCAACATCACAACCCTTCACCACTCTTCAAAAAGAGAGAGAACTCTGGGAGTAGGAACATCTTCCTTTCTTCCACCACCCACCAAAGCAGCCACGATGTTTTGTATGACCGAAGAACCCCACCACCACACACCTCGTGTTCTCCGCAGCTTCCGGAGCCACAGGAGTCTCAAGGCCGCCGATGCCCATCGACAGCAGCCAGCCTTGCAAATAACCCATGTCTCTTACAACCACGTCCGGCAGGGCAGCCAGAGCAGCTCGACCACCCGATCGTCGATAGAATCCGAGGTCTCGCGTCCTTCCACCAGCCGGACGGATGTGTCCAGCACCTCCTCGGCCTCCACAATAGAGTGGGACCCCCTCCGCCTGCACCCAACTACGGCACCCGCCTCGGCCGCGCCGCTGCCAGAGAGGAGAAGCCATCACGAGCTCCGCGGCGTCCGGTCCTTCCACAAGATGCCCAGCCACCACGCCAGCTTCCGCTCCCTGCAGTCTTCGCGCAACTCGGAGCTCGAGATTCACGAGGGTTTCGACTTTGGCTTCAAGAGCCAGACCTTCCAGGCGTCCGAGTATCTCGAGCCCGCGCGCCCGCCCGTGCGCAGCGCATGGTCCTACTCCACCGTGCCGTCGCCGGGCAGCTCGGGGGACTCGGACACAGGCGCCGGGGACCTGGCCGGGCCAGAGTGGGGCGACGATGCCGTGACGCCTCGGCCGCACGCCCCTACCGACGACGGAGACTACTTCATGAAGCGGGGAGCCTGGAAGCGCCGAGGCATTGTCTTCTCGCCCGGCATCGTCCTGGCTGGCGAGGACGAGAGTTTTGATCTCGACCCGTGAGCTCCACCAACTACGCTCTGTACATTTCCTTTTTTTTTTTTTCCTTTCGGCGCTTCAGATGTAACACCATCACATCACGGGATTTTGGTTTGGAAATGGCACCCTAGGAAAGGGTGCATCAACTTCACCTTGAGTTGGTAGCGAATTGGGAACGCTGCCGGGACAGTCTTTTTTTTTCGTTTCCTCTGTGTGAATTCTTCTCGGGGTTTAAACATGGGACGGGAAACACGGAACCGCAGGACGACAAACTCCCACGCGGCATCAAGGAAAGATGGCGCAAATTGGGTTCCCCCAAGGTGGTACCTGGGCCGGAAGGGAAACGGGGTGGGGGATACATTGGCGTTCAGAGAAATTCCTCCTGAGACTTGATGGTCTTCTGAGAAGGTCATCTGCCAGGAGGGAAAAAGAACTGGGCTTCAGGGAGGCAGCACATTGTTTATTCTCCTTCAATTCCCCCAAACTCGGTATGATGATTTTATGAAATTGGCTGGATGGCGTTTTTCTTTTTCTTTTTCTTTTTTGTGTTCACTTTACTGGTCTACGGAAGACCACGGAAGACTACTAGGTAGCATTTAAGATATCCCCCTTCGCAGAACATGCGAAGAAGAAACTTTTCTTCAAATACCATCACTTTACCAATACTTTTTTTGCTTTTCCTGATCTGTCTCGACCCAAGAAGAAATGAAAATGAAAATGAAAATGAAAATGAAAATGAGAAATGAGAAAAAGAAAGACACACACTGAACCAGATGCCGTGATGCAGAGCCAAGGGGCCTCCTCTCCCCCAAAGCTGCCTGAGATAACAAGCAACGGAGATAGAGGAACTGTACTCTGTCAAGTCTGGACATACGACTCAGTCATTTCTTTATTGCCAGGCCCCGGGGTGCGTTCCTGCGCATTGATTGGCTGCCTTACGCAGTCCCAAGTATGGAGCCTCCCACCTACCGACGTCGACCCAGTGGCGAGCCAAGCGCGGAGTGCAATGCATCCGTGCTGCTGTTTGCAGAGGACCCCCCCCCCTCCTGTGGGCCGTCTTGGCCCTTCATCAGCTTACGAATGCCCTCTTCTCTCTATCTCGGCCCCCTCTCCACTGCCCCGAGGGCCTCGACCGCCAAGAAGAGGGGACGTCGCTAGAGTGGGTTTTGCTTGAGGCAACTCCGCCCCCCTTGGAGACTGATTGAGGAGACATGACAAGAGTAGTGCCACGGTATCGTAAGAGAAAATAAACTTAAGGTTGCGGCGATTTGCAGCGAACAGAGTTGACGCCGGTATGGAGTGCCCAGAGTCACAACCTAGTAACCTAGTGTGACGAATGCTGACGGTGCAGTGCAGTGCAGTGCCGAGATTCTCACTCTGCATCGCCATGTGTTTTCTGAACTTTCCCCCCACGGGAACCACAGCATTGGGTACAGTACCGTGAGTAACCAACTGCAACTCTTGAACTCCTCTTTTTTTCTTCGGGCTTTGTCATGCTACATACCAGCATCGGTTGGTGTAAGCTGACGGCGGTGTGATATTTGCGTTATGCCGGTGAAGCAGGCAGCGCCCGCCATCGACACAGCTGAATGCATATCTATTCGTGCCGTGCAGGAAAACAGATCGCCACGCTTCGGCTCTTTCTTTCTTTTTTCTCTATCTTACTTCTCCTTATTGTCCCATGCATTCTCATTTCTCTTCGCGGGAGGCCGTCGCCGATATAGCAGGCATCCCTCTTACATGCGCTGATGCAATTTCGTCGCCTTCGGGACGCGCTGAGAAATGGGAACTTATGGCAAAACCGCGAGCAATGTCCCGGTGGCACAAACGCACCAGGAAACCCTACAAATCTATTAGAAATCTATGTAGATGATGCAGAACCATAAACCAACAGCCTACCACCAGGTATGAAACCCGCGGCTCCGATGCTGCCCGCGCACTCTCAATGCTTCTTTTTTTTTCTCGCCCCGCCGCCCTCTCGTGTGCAGTTGCCGTGTTTTGAGTCTTTTGGGACCTGGTCGGGGCGTGCGGATTGGGGCATTGCCAGCCGTACCTTAGCCTCGCACTTTTTGCATGCCTCAAGACAAGGCGCATGTCGCAGTTTTGCTCTTCCTCGTGCATTAGCTTCCATTCCATTATTTTTTTTCTTCCCCGCGGCGATGTGCTGTGGATGATTTGACCTAACAAAACACGAAGAAAACGCCCATGTACTGGAAATGTATCCTGCTGGTCCACCATAGTCAGAGGCAAACTCGCATCGATTACGGTACCTTCGACACCCCCCTTCCTCGTTGTATACATACTTTGGCTTGGCGTCATCGTGAGCTCTCAGTCCCTCTCTGCCTTCTCTCTAATGCTGCCTCGATAGCCAAGACTTTGTCACGTAATTGCTTCCAATGAAGCTTCGCGTCGCCTTGCCCGCGGTGGATATCGTGTCATACTTCATGACTGTGCAGCAGGGAGGCATTTTCCCATTCACTCACTCAATACGAGAGCATACCAGAGAGAGAGATGGATGGGTGGGTGGTGTATGTATCGTGAGTATGGAATCGTGGATGCTAAAACCTAAACCGCCTGTACGCCTGGGTATCCGTATCCGCCAAAAAAAAAACACGAGATCCAATACATGATGGCGAAAATGCATGACACACTCTTTGCGTAGGGCCTCTTCGAGATATGCAAACATCGCGGGAAAGCAAGTCTAGTCGTATGCCCCCCTCCCCCTCGCTACTGTAGACATACTGGCTGCATGGATGTTGCGACCCTGATTGGGTCATTTTCCCTAGCGGAGAGCATTCCGCTGCCTCTTGTAACAGGTAGCTATTCGCATCAAGCCAAGAGTCCAGGTCTCGTGACTCTCCACGGGCGAGATGACTCGTTTTCTGGAGTTTCCTTTTTGAAGTCTATTAGTGATTAATTTTGCCAGTACTTCGTAGCGCGAGGAGAAGTATCGCGCTCTGTTATCCCGGGGCATGTCACGGAGGATCGGTCACTGGACCAATCCGGGTAGTGACGATGACAGCAGCGTCGGCCCCTTAGAAGCATTCCGGTTTCATTTCCGGGCCGCCATCAGGCTCCAGGACTGCACCGCCAAGCGGTTCGACAGCAGCGTCGCGGGGGACTGACCCGTGAGCTGGGTGCGGAGGAAGTCGGACCGCGCGACGCTGTTCTCGATGGCCAGGGCCCGGCGCGGCACCCGCAGGAACTCGGCCCAGACCGAGTCCTGGACCATCGCGACCAGCTTCGCCATGTCCCGCTGCGCGACGCCCGCGTAGAGCCAGGTCTCGGGCATGTAGGACACCAGGGCCAGGAAGTACGCCACGATGACCAGCGCCCGCGGGTTCCTCTGCTGGATGAGATCGATAAAGTGGCTCGACGTCAGCGAGAAGGTCCACGCGCGCACCTTGAACTGCAGCAGGATGCCGCCTTCCGGGTCGAGGCACAGACCGCCGAACAGCTCGGCGATGCCGTTCGCGGCTTCTCTCAGCACGTCTCGATGCTTCCAGTCGTTGTCCTCCTTGTCGATCTGGAGCAGCGCATCGAGGTCTGCGGGCATGACGGCGGGGGTCATGCGGTCGGGAGCAAGACCCGGGGCGTGGACGGGGGCCGGAGATTTATCCTCCTGTGAGGCGGCGGCGGAAGAGGTGTGACGCGACTCGGTGAGGACGCGCGGACCGGAGGCCATGACGAGCCAATTGGTCACCCAGAGGCCCGAGTAGTTCAGCGCCTTGTCGGCGGCCAGGGACGTCGTGGCCAGCAGCATCGACGCCATGTGCAAGGCACGGAGGTTCTGGTTGGAGAGCGAGACCGTCGCTCGCCGTACGTTGTACAGGGCTTTGTTGCGGTAGTGGCTGACCGGGACGAGACTGGGCTGCTCCGGCGTGGCGTGCGTCCCCAGGTGGATCGCGGCCACGCCTAGGATGGTGTCCATGAGGAAGTCGTGCTCCAGAGACACGCGGGGAATGTCCACCTTCATCCTATCCGCCGCGGCGGAATTGAATTGGAAGATGTCCGATATGGAAGTTGCTGTAACGGTCGCATACTGGTGCATGAGCCGCAGGTCCATCAGGTGCTTAGGGGAGTAGGCAGATGGTGGAGACCGTGGTATAGAGTCGAGACGCTGCGGCACTATCTCCAATTTGACCTCTACGCCAGCTGGTCGCGGTCGTACCCTGGCCCTGGGCTTGGGGCGCGGGGTGGAGAGTGGCGGAGTGGGCGTGGGCGTGGGCTTGTCCCCGGGAACCCCGGCACTGTCGTCGGCACCGGATCCGGAGGCACTGGTCCGCACGTCTTCCTCAAAAACTGGGGGCGCCGCCCTTCTTCTCTTCTGCGGCTCCGTAAAGACGCATTCTGTCCCTCGCCTGGAGCAATGGTTGCAGGTTGGGCGATTCTCGTCGCACTAGGGACGTCTGTTTAGCGAGGAACTCCTGATCGTCCAGCGACGTTGGTATACGCGCACGACAAAGGCGGCGGTTCAATTATTGCAGGGCAGCGATTTATTTTGGGTAATAAAACGGGCCCGGCTGCCGGAGCTGTGCTCGTAGCGTGGACGTACGTACCTTGACTCGACGTGCTTTGCACGAGTTGCATCCTCCTCGAGATTTTTGGTGCGGGCGGATGGAGAAGGTCATCTCTCATGTGTCCTGAAACTGGGCACGCATAATGAAAAACGAGGGCGTTGGCTCGCAAGCACTGTTGGTAGAGAAGGGCTCGAGGCTTGGAAGAAGAAACGAGCGGATGGGTGGGGCTCTCGGGCTGGGTCTAGGACCCGGGGATGCTGTCCGAGCGCAAATGGCACAGTACACACGCTCATTTGTTGCGGAGGCTGGGAGGTACTCCGTACAGGTTAAGTTAACCTTGATTTAAGTCGTTCTCTTGCATTCCGGTTTCTGCATGGCCTCTGCGTCGCATGCATCGGGAGAGATCTTTCCGTAGTCCGGTGGACAGGAGGCAGTTGAGTTGAGGCGCCTTTCGGGGCTGGAATAGGGGATATTTGGAATGACTCTCAGCTGCGCATAATTAGGGGAACGGTCCATGCTTCGAGCAAACAAAACAATTGAGTTTGGCGGGGATTGTGTTTTGGCTTAAAGCTTTACCTCAGCCGCTCCCCTCCCCTCGCCCGTTCTAGAATCCAGATATCGCGGCAGGCAACTTCCTAGGCCGCGTTCTCGGAGGCAGCGAGCCGCCGGCCTTGGTAGTATCTCGGTAATTGGCGCCGACCTAAGGTTAGATGCCTTAGCTTTAGACTCAGAGATCAAAGTTGCCCGCTCGTCGCTGACTAGAGAGTATCGAAATAGTTACATACGATGGGGTACTGTACGATTACGGTGAAACCGATCGCTGGCCGTCGAGCTGGGCATCAAAAAGATAATAGGCAGGCGGGACTGTCAGTCACGGGGAGAATGCAAAACTACCGTGGGCATTTGTCGATCAGTTGTTGGCCTTCTAGATGAAGAAACAAAGCATGTGTCTAGTAATTCTCCATGGACCGGATCTATTCGTTTTTCTCTTCTTCACCAAGGGTAGGCAGGCAGACTGACACCACAGCCCTGACGGGCATTGAAGGTCAGACCGGCCGGAAAACCGGCGCGGGTACTGACATAGTCATTCGGGGTTGCGCCGGGTCGAGATCCGTCCATTCGTCAGATGCGTCATCCTCCGGGCTCTGGGGCCATTGTGGTACGGAAAGCATGCCAACCGGTTCTCCATCTCGCTTCCTATTAAATCGCAGGATTAGTATGAGGTGAACAATCGGCGGGTGAATACCGGGCCTTGAACCAAAACATACCAGACTTGGCCGTCTTTCATCACAAAACTGACTTTCCTCAGCGCCTTGTGGTCTTCCCTTGGGTCGGCATCGAGAGCAATAATGTCGGCACGGTTCCCTTTCTCGAACCAGCCAAACCGAAACCCGCACAAGTCCTTCCCGCACGCCTCCCAGCCCACAATCGTGCCGGCTTCTAGGGCATCTTCCACCGACAGCCCGGCTTCCACTAAGATCTCAATCTCTCGTACATTCAAGCCATGGTTGAACGTGCCGGTATCGCCTCCGGCCGCAATCCTAGCCCCAGCCACGTGCGCATCCCTTACCGCTATCTTGACCTGCTCGTAGATCTTTGACGAAGCCAAGAGCTCCGCCGTAGCCAGAGTCGGGACCCAGATGCACTTCCCCTTTACCAATTCCTCAAAGAGCTCGTCCCCAACATTGTCGCTATCCTCAAAGACGTGCTCGATAGTGGTGACACCGGCCCGCGCAGCCATCAGCGCCGCTCGTGTCTCGCCCGCGTGCGCAGCGACAGGGAGTTCCGCCAGCTTTGCTTCCTCTACTATGGCGTTCATCTCGACTTGCGTGAATAGAGGTACGGCCGGGTTGGGTTTCGATGGTGGGAACTGAATGCTTCGACCTGGCCCAGGCGCGGATGCCGGGGGAAAGCGCATCACCTTCCGCCTGTAGTCGGCGTAGAACTTGATCAGATCGGCGCCCTCTCCTACCCTGCGGCGCACTGCGGCCCGGACCCCATCGACACCGTCTCCAGCGTCCGAGGCTCTGGGAACCACAAGCCCGTTGGCCTTGCTCTCCGTGCGGACCTCGTACGACCCGCTGCTCGCGACCGCATCGGTTGCGACAAAGAGCCGAGGGCCGGGGATGATGCCACGGTTGATGCAGTCTCGCAGGCTCGCATCCGCGCTGCCGAGAGCCTCGGTACCCAGGTCCCGGTACGTAGTGTATCCGGCTAGAAGCGCAGCGCGAGCATGGTTGGTAGCTCGCACGATGCGCTCGACGGCGGACTCATCCCTCATCTGCTCCGCGCTGGAGCGCTCACTAGGAACGATCATTGTTAGGCACAGATGCGCCGATGCGCCGTCCGGGCAGCGCCGCAACTGCTTTTGCACCGTCGCAGCGGACCACGCCCGTAGAAATTGACAACCCACCTGTATGCATGCAGAAATATGTGAGTATGGCTATCGACGAAGCCAGGCATCACCACCTTGCCTCGTAGGTCGATGTCCCCTGAGCGGAGGACCAAAGGCTCTTCATCCTTGCGCTTGTAGAGGTGCGCGATCGATCCCCGGTTCAGGTCGACTTCGAGCGAGACATTCTCGGCCCATTCTTTCTTCTTTGGGTCGAACAGAAGCGAGGTATGCACGGTCACTGTCCGCTGTGGCATCTTGTTTGGGTTCCTCAACGTCTGATGTCGAGTTGGGCGGATATGTCTCTCGCGCGTGTCCCACAATCAAAAGAAAGCGGGGAACGTGGTCTGATGAAGAATAAGTCGTTAACCGCAGCACTCTTGGGAGATAATGCCCAAGCATGTCGCCAATTCTACTTGTCCGTTATATTATCTGATCTTATAACAGGCCAAGTAGTTCAATAGTGTATAGGAACTAAGAATATTATTTTGCTCTGCTTTTGCGGCGTCTACAGTATCAGCCTACAGAGATAGCTAGGTACTTTGGCAAATTCAGGTTCCGATGCTACAAACCCTTTCTGAGAGCGACATCACAAACGGATAAAATTAACTTGGCCGGCGCAGCATGTTCTGAGAAGTCTTCTTCCTATCTCGATTCGAAAAGTACGGCTCCGGAATTGATCAAGATAAGATAGACTTGGACACTGTTTATCCACCTCAGGCTCTCTGATTTCACTCCGCCAGGGGTACGGTTGCTGGCGTTGGCTACACAAATGCCCCCACCCAATCGTAGGTCTGTTCGCGGGTGTCGAATGAACGACTTTAGTGGGGTTCGGCCCCTGACGTCAATGCTCCAGGGCGTCAGTGGGCGGGAGCGTGGAGGCAACGGTAGCGCAACCTGAGGCTGAATAACTCTGAAATTTGGGACTGATTGGCCCAAGCTCCAGCCAAGCTCAATTCTAGACGTCACTTCGTCCTAGAACTGCCGAACGAGCTTTCTTGAGCTTCCTTAACCCCAACCTCACAACTCCCAATATCGCCAACATGTTCAGATTTGTGAGTACAATTGATCCGATAGATTGGCGAGCATGACAATGGCCGCGAGATTATCATGCTGACAGTTTCGATCCGCGCAGCACAAAACGAAAGACATCGTCACGCTCTTCCACAAAGCGAGCAATCCCGCATCCGTTCGGGTAGCTACCTTGTTGAAGCAAGCATCGGCCAATGCGACCGCGACCGCAACCGAAGACCAGGCATCTTCCACATCCGCACCCGCGCCGCGAACAGAGTTTGACCTGAACATCACCGAGGACACACCTACTGCCGACCAGGTCCAGACCATCCTCGGCTATGTCGGTGCCTCGGGAATCTCGAGCATCATCAAGGGCGCCAGCTCCGAGAGTGACGCCCTGAAGAAGTTCAAGATGAGCCCGGACAGCTTCCAACGACCGGTGGTACGTCTCTCATCTCCTCCCTCGCTGGTGACGATTTGGTATCTAACATTCACTCCCCCCACGCTCGTAGACGGTAGATTGGAACAACGGCAAAGCTGTGGCCGGAAGCAACGAGTCTGCCATCCTCAAGATGATCAATGCTCTTCCAAAGGAAGAGTAGGGTCTTATCAAGATGTTCCTGTTCTGGTTCCCTCGGGTCTGAAGGGGACAAAATTAGCCAGTGTATTATCTCCCTCCTGAAATTATGGATGTATTTCACGAATAGATGCCTCTCTTCTCGATATTCCCTGGGTGTGCCATAGCATGCAATACAAAATCGCATTATCTTGCCCCGACCCGTGTGTCTCTCTATCTCGAAAGTGACTTTCGCCTCTCATCCAGCCTCGGTCTTGTTTGAGCCAGTGTAGAGATGGTAGTGCCGCCGCTGAAGCTGAATAAAGGGCAATGGAACAGGGAACGCCCTTTCTTGCATTGAGATAAACCTCTCCTCGATGACGTCTGTCTTGATTGCCTATTTTTCAACCGCTTTCTAGGTACGGCCAGAGAGTGAAAGCTTTGCAGGCATGGAGCCTCAGCTCAGTCAAGCTTGCCCAATGCTTGGGACTAGGGAATTCCTTAGCTTAAGCCATATCACGACTATCATATTGTGTGTGTAAATAGTAGAAGTTATCAAGCATACCGAGATAGACGGTACTACACCTAAGTGGACTCCCAAGCGCCAGCTACAACTTGGGTGAATGAGTTTGCTGGGAACGGACAGTCATGGGAGAGGGACTCTACCTATCACGCCATTCTATGGTTCTTTTTGAAAACTT
>FTLB01002485.1_pt3 | contig 10465 bp, 10 predicted proteins | sample 1658291 | NCBI WGS metagenome assembly FTLB01 (sample SAMEA3914812, study PRJEB12502) | metagenome | biome: forest; material: soil | place: Canada | collected 2011-07-07 | depth 0.1 m
GGACCCTTGAGTGCGATCTTGTTCCTCTTAATGCTCTCGATGGCGGCGTCAGGGATCGCAGTCTTTCCGTCCTTGATGATAGGGTCGACATTGATGGGTTCCCAGGTGATGGGGGTCTACGGCGTCGGTGAGCCTGTGTACAAACTTCCCAAGTTGGATCTCCAGATGGTAATCGCGACTCACCTTGGCAGCGGCGAAGATGTCCTTGACGGCTACGGCGATCTCGGGTCCAATGCCGTCGCCCTCGATAATGCTGACGGGGAAGTTTCCCTAGAAACAGGTATTAGCATTGCCATTGTGTGGCATGGCCTTTTTGGAGCTCTTTTGTTCTCGTCGATGTTGCGTGATTTTTCGGTCGCAAATCTGCAGCCGCACGCCTAACCACGAAGAACCGTGCAACATGAGCAACAGAGGACTCAATGGGAGGAGAGACTCACATTGGCATCCTTCTTTCCCTCAAACTTGGCGACCGAGTCTTTTTGGGAGGAGTAGAATCGCTGGTTCTGCGCAATTGGGTTGTTATGTTAGCAAGGTCTTTATCGGTATCGCCAAACTTTTCGAGACTGCAGGACTGGGCACGCACATGGAAAGAAAGAGCGACGGCAGCGCGGGGGGCAGCGCGCCAGGTCTGACGCTGCACAGGGGCAGCAATTGCTCGAATTGCCAGCATCGTTCTTAGAGATTGCGAGGAGCAAGTGCCTAAGAGAAGACTCTCTAAGAATACTGTGCAGAGGTTGTTTAGAAGTGTAGGCGGTTCTCCAGAAGTTTTATGTGGAAAAAGACTTTTGGAGATGGGACCGATAACAACTCGGGCAGACCGAACCGAGTCCAGTAGCAGGCCCGTCAAAATCCGAGCGTTTCGCACGAACGGGAGCTGGAATCTACAAGACCGTTTTTGGAGAAAAGCAACACCCCACCATCTTCCTGTAAACCCACCAGGATACGGTTCCTTACCTTACCTAGCTGTCTTCCATGAAGCTATGCCCAAGGCACCTAATCTAAAGCGAAGTAAAAGGGTTCTAATTATTTTAATATTTCCCTGTCAGAAGATTTAGGGCTCTTCGTAAAAGAATTCTGGTCCGTAGTGGCTAGGTGTCCTGATATCGTCGATAATATCTTAAAGCTAAGATTGCTTTACGGTTGCCTAAGTTTTAATCGTTGCATACCGTATCTCAAAACGGTCCGCGCAAATATTCAACTCTGGGAACGGATTCCTCGGGCATTGGCTTGATTGGGTTGGTCCCGTTTCAAAAGTTCAAGGTATCCGTACCTTCGACGAGCACACGTTTTCTTTACTTGAGCTTGGCTTGCTTGGGACGGTTCAATGTGGGGGACAGTCGCGCTAAACCAAGGTACCTTGCCTTATGCCTGCCGTGAAGTGAGAGTCAGCCATCATCCCGTTCATGCCAGAGCTAGGAGCTTTGAATAAGCCCGTCAGGGATCTTGCTTCTGCCACTGAAACACGACTGGCGCACTCTCGACTTGCTCGCTCGACGACACAGAAATATCGCAACAGCTCCCAGGCTCGCCAGATAGCCACGCAACTAAACGCAGACACCTGCCAGACCTCGTCCCCCGCCCCCTTCAGGCAGCGCGAAGAGGGGAAGGGGCCTGAACCTTCGAGGGCGCGCGATGGCGGACCAGGAGAGAACCGTGCTGGATTTTTATGGCATCTCAACGCCGTATCCTGCGGAATGGCCCGCCGAGAAGAACGATGACGACGATTCCGACGATGACGCCACGAAGAAGTCGAAGCTCAATCGACGAAAATCTCGGTACCAGGCGCTTGAGCGCGTGACCACCCGAACGAGTATTGTTCCCGGTTCCGAGAACTCGGGCAATGGACGCAGTAATCTTGTCCAGAAAGATGAGCCGGATCCGCTGGGAACGACAGATAGTGTCGTGAGGACGCTAAAGCAGATGGGACTTCCACTGCAGGACGATCTCAAGCTTCGTGCGTAGCCCTCTCCGACACTGTTTCGCGAGAAGGCAATCCCTGACTGGAATAATATAACGCAGGCAATCGCTTCCTTCTTTCCTCGACTACGTTTACACCGGCACTGTTTTTGTCTCAGATGCACGCGACTGCTGATACCCAATCTTTGCTCTACGGCCTGGATACCTTGTCCAAGTCTATTGACCAGAAATCCGCCTCCCTCAAGGTCCTGGTCGAATCCAATTTTGAGCGTTTCGTGAGGGCCAAAGCGACTATCGACAACGTGTACAAAGAAATGAAGTACCGTGGTGCTGATCCGACACCACCTCGCGCCCGCACCCACTCTCGTCATGCTAGTAGGAATAGTTTCCGAAGTAGCAGCGGTGGCATGGGCTTGGCCGGGCCTCTCTCGCCTGCTCCGGATCCTCGCAAGAAGAATGCCCTCATCAAAGAGAGCGAGTACGGCGTAATGGGGATCAAGACCCCTCTGTTAGAAGTCTCAGCGAAGGCGGAGGACCTCTGGGGGCCAGCAATTGGAGGGAGGGAGAAGGAGGAGTATTTGAAGACAGTGGTATCCACGATTGAACGGTTTCGAGAATACGTCGAGTCGGCTGCCTCTATCTCAGACAGTATCAAGCGCAAGGATCACGAAACCTTGATCGAGGAGTACAACAAAGCGAGAAAGTTTTCCGAAGACACCAAGAAACTCGCCCAGCAAGTGAGAGCTGAGAAGCCCACCGATGAACAGCTGTACCAGATTCTGCTAGCCGCCAGGATGTGGCATGATGTTGAGGAACAAATTCAGGCCTACAAGCGAGATGTCTGGAAGAGACTGATCGCCGTGAATAGCCTGTCGAGGTCGGATTCGACCCCCGGTCATACTCAGGATCAGCATATGGAGCTGATCAGCCTCCTGCTGGAACTTGGCGTCGAGGACAACCCTATCTGGGTATGGCTACTTAGTAGATACGACTATCTCAAGGGCAGAATTCAGTCTACCGCCGATCGCTCCAAGATTGAGATTGAGATTCTTCGTCGTCGGCTTGCGAACGCAGATAAGCCTACCCCCCAGGTGGTTGCGGCGCACTTGAGGTCCTTGGGACGACAGTCAATTGATAGTGTCAAGGCTCCGTCTTTCGACTCTGTGGACATCTTGGAGCTATGGGAGAAGATGGCATCTTTCTTGACCAGCATGCTGTCCACCCAGGGCATCATCGGAGAGGTGGTTGAGTTCTGGCAGACTGTACAGGGATTCATTGATGGCAAGATACAGCGAGGTTTGCCTGTTGGGTTCAACGGAGAATCTCAGAAGCATCATAAACTGTCCGAGAAGGTCACTCTCGATCTGCGGAAAGGCACGGTCGAACTCGTTGACATGATACGGGAGCACATCTTAATGTTCTTTGCCGGGCCACCGCCGGAAGATATTTCAGCTCTTTTCTCACCGCTACCCCAGTCGCCCGCAACCCCGGCGGTGCCGGCTATCTCTGGTTCCCTGACCCCAACAGCTTTGAGAGGGTTCAACCTTGATCCGAACAACCTCCCCCCTCCATCCCCACGGCGTGGAGAGGCATGGGAAAAGTTTGCTTTCTGGCCACCTTGGTCTAACTCCATAAGCGGTGTTCATTACCTATCCAAGATGCTAGCTCTCGTTGGCTCGGGCGCCTCAGATATGGCTACCATAGGACCGGTCGGACGCGGTGACCCGTCGGAAGTGGAGCGGCTGAAGACGCTCGTGGGTGTGGCGCGAGAGAGGTGCGTCATTGCCCTCCGTGCCGCGTGGGATAGAGATGCCGAGAATATCAAATATGTCGAGGACTGGAACCGCTCCCCCGAACGGAGGGACGTCACCAAGATGCCGGTCAGCTTCTCCACCTTTGAGGGGAGACTCCTCGGTGGTATGCAGAAAATTCTCTACATCTCTGAAGCCATGGCCAAACCCGGAGCCGGAGACATCGTCCTTCCGCCTCCGACCAAGCTGCTACAAATGGTTAGGAGCCAGTACGTCACGACTTTATACAAGGCGCTCAGCGGCATGGTCGAGAATGCGGAGCGATCAGTCAAAAAGACTGATGATGATTGGACGACCGACATCGACGGGTTTGTCGCTACATCTGGTCCTTCAAACGGCCAAGCCTCGACCGTCGGTGGCGGAACAGTCAATGTGGGAGACAGGGTAAGCGGTTCATATATCTCTGAAACAGCGAGCGACGCCAGTCATGCTAACATTGAAACAGAATGTGCGAATGCTCTTGACGCTGAGCAACCTGCAGCTGCTGCGCGCCGAAGTCGTTCCCAACTTGAACACCCAATTCGAGAACGCCTTCTCAGTAAAGCTCACAGATGAGACCAAGACGATTCGAGACGTTCTGGGCCAGATCGACGCCCAATTGTTCCAGTCCTACACCCGTCCGTCAATAGAAAATCTACGACAGATTGTCCGTAACGGGATATCCTCACCCGATTGGGTCCCTCCTGCGGGCGAGAAGCCACGTGAAGCTCGGCCTTACGTCTATGAGGCGCTTCTTTCCCTCGTTCTTGTGCACTCGCAAGTCTCCACAACTGCCGCCTCCCTCACGTCTCAAGTCCTCTCCTACCTGCTTGAACAGACATCGCGCGAGCTTCTCGAGGCTTTCCGCAGCCGACCCAAGTATTCTCTCGAGGCCCTCATGCAAGCAACTCTTGACGTCGAATTTGTGGCCCAGAGTCTCACACAGTACATGACGGACCGTGCCAGCGAGCTGCAGACCCAAATCTACGCGGAGCTGGATGGCCGAACCGACAACGATGCGCGGGCGCGCCTGCAGACCGAGCTACCTGAGATGCGGAATGTGCTCAAGCGGCTGCGGGATGCCAGTAAGAACGAGTTTGCTTGCTTTAGAAAGCTCAAGAAGGGCGGCGCCCCGTCTGCGGGTAAGCTCACGCGGAGAGATACCGGACAGAGTACGGCCAGTCAATAAGTCCCAGGCGCGCGACTGGGAAGGGTTCGATCTAGGAGCCAATTTCCTCTAAGGTGAAGCGGATCCCCTCCGTTTCGCGCGATGTACTTGTAATGCCGATACCAATTCGATTGTTGAAAGATGGATAATGAATAATGAAACTGTTGTGTCTTCTATCGCATATCTACAAGAGCAAGCGTCGTGTCTGCGTGAGAGTGCCTGTGATGAAAAAAAAAAGGTTGCGAAGTACGGCTCTACCTTAAGCTGTCAAGTAGATCAACGATGCGTATACAACTCATATTACATGTAAAGGAGCCGCTATAGGGATGTCTGCACAACGGGGTATAGCTTGCTCAACTTGCTTATTGGGCGCTATGCATCCAAACATTTAAGGGAATTATTATATTAACTCGGAACGGTCATACCCTTCCATATCGTAAGCTATCGTAAAGGGGAGAAAAAAAGTCTAGAAATGACTTTCCACTGAAGGCTTCCACTCGGTCTGGGTCCGATGGCCAATTTTTTTTTGCGTCTACCTCCTAACGCCTGAAGAAGGTAGGAAACAATCCGACGCGATCTGTAAGAAGAGCAGCCGAAGACAAAGGGGTATTGTAATCTATGGAAGGTCAAAGCAATGAAGAAAAAAAAAGGCGAGCCTGCCTTTGCCTGGTCTATTCCTCCTGAGTCTGCTAGCCAGAGAAATGCTAGAGACCATTTTCGTGCCTTGCCCACCGTTTTTTTCTGTATCCCGTGGAGAGAGGCAAACAAAAGCAAGCGCCTTGGGATTTGGGGACCGGACCCCAGTCAGTTGATAGCCATCCATTGAACGCCAGCATCCAGAATACATAATGGCGGTATTGATTCATTACACGTGGTATCGTCGTGCGGGACGAGCCCGCTTGAGAATGTGTCTAATAAGATTAGACGAATTCGTTGTTGAGAAGAGATGATTGGTCGCCCTTTTTTATTAAAGCTGGTCTGGCTCGTCAGGAAGGAGAAGAGTCGAGCAGAACATGAGCTCGAGAGACCGTGGGTCGGACGGGTTGAACACTGGGTTCCGCTTCTTCTCCTTTACATGATCATCTGAGAATTCGGTAAGCAACATGGTATAATGAAACGAGAAACCTCGTGGACAGCACGTACAGTAAAAACTTAGGTTTTGGAAGTAATTGAGCAGACGCTCATCCTGTTCCTCTGTGATAAGGGCTCCGTCGATGGGCCGGCTAGAGGTCCGAGGAAGAATCTTTCGGATCGCGAGGAGGACTCGCATTATGATGGCCATGGCGTGGCCTTGCTGAGTGTACGCGCTTGGCTTCTTCTGCTGAATCGGCCAACCCTCTTTGAGATGTTCCTGATCCCATGCTTTCAGGACCCAGGTCGATTTCTCGACGCAATTTAGCAAAATGAGAGTCGCAATGTACATATTGAAGTCAACTTTAGAGCGGCTGTCCTGAAGTATTCGCTGCATAGCCGTAAGGAGCGCCTTGCTGAGCGCCGCGGCCTTTCTTTCAACCGCAGCAGAAAGCTGCAGACAGAGAGTATGGAAAACTTCGGGATGGGTATCATCCTTAATGTAGATGGGCTCGGCACCCTCGCCGGTTGACGGCAAGCAGATTGACCATTGGCGCTCACGACCAAGGAGCTCCACTAGACCCCAGAGCTCGATGGCCTTCTTGAGAATCTCGTCGTTTGTCTCTGCCAAAGCATCCTGGGCAGCGCGCACTGTGGTAAGCGCGAAGTGAGAAGGTTCTCGCTTGACGAGCTCAGGCAAAAGTTCCCGCATATAGGCCTCTACACGCGACGGAACATCTTGAGTGTCAGTGTCGATCATCACAATATTGCTGCCCGTCGCGGATCCCTCATCCTCTGTATCGGCCTGTTTCTCGACAACCTTAAGCTGAAGTCTGGTCGACAATTCCGGAAAGTGACAAGCTTCGACCGCTAGGCCCTTGCTGAGCAGAGCCGCGCCATATCGAGTTTTGAGATCGTTGACACGCGACTGGGACAGGACAACTTGAACTCCGGCGGAGTAGAGATCAAACTGTTCCGTGAAGTTGGTGCGGACACAGCCGTAGTGCCATACGCGAGGCGAGAGGACCTTTCGGCAAGTATCGCAAGGGTCGCCCATGGAGCATGTCTTGCGAAGGATCCGGCATCGGATGCAAGCGCCGAGTTTGCGCACCTCCTGGACTTCCTTTCTTCTCTCAGGGTTAAATTTTGCTCTCGAATGCCTGCCTCTGGATCCGTTTGGAGAGCCGGTGTCGAGACGGAAACCGCCTCTGACCAGGGTGGTTGGCGTGTGGACGATTGGCTCGGCCGGAGCAGGAACGAGTACAGAATCGGTAGCATAAGTAATCTCGCCCCAAGGCTGCGAAGCACTCGTGGTGGGGATCGCCGACGGTGCAGGATGGTGAACCAAGTCAACAATTGTTTGCTGGGCGCCGGTGATCGACAATCCATGGGCAGCAGCGACGTCCTCGCCGATTAATTCGGGGTCCACCAGCGATTGATGAACACGCGCGGCAGCTGCAGCAGCCATGGATAGGTTGGTCGAATCAGCTGGCGAATCGGCCGAATGAAGAATAGCCTGCAGCTTCTCTTCTTCGGTGAGGGCTTCTTTAGCACCCTCCTCCACACCCGGAAGCAAATCGCCTGGCTTCGTTAGCTATGATCCATGATGTCCCACGGAGGAAACCGGGATACAAAACAAACATACCGTTGCTATCCTTATCGCCATTTTGGCCTTGTTCAAAGGTGGCCGCTTGGTTGCCAATGGTGAATTGATCTTGCAACTCAAAGTTATCAGCCGCTTGGAAAGCAGACCCCGTCAGACCACCCTCGATGCCTCTATCGTCAAGCTTCTTCCTCTCCTGCTTAGACACTTCTGCCAGAGCTTCCAGCTTAGCCCACTGATCGGGAGAGACTGACGTGGGGTTGATCGAAGTGCCATTGGGGTGTTGCCGGGCATTGAAATCGGCTTTTTGCTTTGCTTTCGTCTTGGGGCGGGGAGTCGTAAAACCACCGATGTTGAGACAGATGCTCATCCTATCGGCCTCCGATATGGCGGGACATTTCTTTGTCAAGTGGGTAACGAGGCTGTCATGGCGACCCTTTGGATATACCTCGCCGCAAGCCCGACACGTATGGGGATATCTGCATATATTGATCTTTTATTAGTTTTCTCGTAGCCGGCAATACAAAACGTCGAAATGAGCGAGGGAGGAAGGCGCATCAAGATTTTCAGATGCTCTAGATAGAGTGGCAAATGGCAGCTTACCGGTTGCTGTTGTCTTTCAACTTTTCTCCTCTATCGAACCATTGGAGGATGAGCGCATTAGGTCGGCGACCCATGGTTGTTGGTCTTGAAGTCTGCTTGGCTCTTGAGGAATCCTCCTTGCAGGGCGTTGCTGAACGCGGGGCAGAAGGAATTAAAGTGGCAGTAAAAAAGAATAAATCGGCGAGTGGGAAGGCGGTGTCAACAATTCTGGGCGGTGAGTCTTATTTTCGATCCGGAAAAGGCTCGGCAATTCAGCCCCACACCAGTGGCTCGCTCGGGAGATCTCCGGCAAATCACCAAGGAAATCAGAAAACGAGGTTGATCCATGTTTGGGATAAAAAGGGGGCACTGGAGCTCTAGTTCAGTGCTCGGTGCTCACTCAGTTCAATACGAAGACGCCGTCTCCGGCCACATATAGGCCGTGACGTGGCCCCTGTTCCAATCCAAGATGCGTTTCAAACCAGCTTGAATAGCTGGGCAACGACATGATTCTGTGCTAACCTTGCCGGATATATTGCTGTGCTGGTCATCTACCAAGGTAAGCAACCTAGTAAGAGAAGAGCAAATAGAGTAAGTTAATGTAGCCATCACGCTTACCTCCTTTCATGTCGGGAATTCAAAATGAGCGAGGCAGAGGCGACGACGTCCAAAATGAATCTCTCATGAAGAGAAGCATGCGGAAACAGAGAAGGCACGTCTTATACCACATAAAATTTGTGCAGACCAACGGTTGTATTGCCGACCGCCAACTCCATTGCTATGCAGTAGCACTTGCCTATCTAGTATTTGAATGTCAAGATCAAACAAAAAAGCAGTAGGGTATCACTCAGACGCTTAGCTGCCGCGAGAGGTAAAAGCCAACCTTCTTCCGAATGGCATTACTTCCCCCACACATCGCCGTCCTCTGCAGCCCCGAATCCATAGCCATGTGTCTTGTTTCTGTCCTCTGAGTCATCTTGCGTACCCCATTGTCCAGACTCCTCTGAGATGGGACTCTGCTCCGGCTCCTTGTTTGCAAGCTGAGGCATGTGCGATGTATCTCGAGGACTAACTTCAAAATCATCCTCCCGAATATGCTGGTCCGCGGTGAGAAGTGATGCGTATGCTATTTCCACCGGGCCTTTAGGATGGTGCTCTTCTTCTCCCGAAGCAGCATTCTTTGAAGTCGACTTCGCCCGCTTCTTACCCTTCCTGTCGGCTGCATCACTCTGATCGCCTCTCGACGAATCTGATGGCGAGTCCTCGCCATTCACGTTTGTGCCACGGGGCGTTTGGTAGGAACTCGCGTAGGGCGAAATATAACGGTTAGGCGCCGACTCTGTAATAGTAAGAACGGGATACTGGAGCATATTAGTATTGGGAAGGGCTAGTATCAAGAAAAGTTAGGCAGTGGCTCACATTCCAATCCCCGTATTCGAGCTTCCTGGCTTGGTCATAAATGGCTTCCTCATCTGCATCCAGAATCAATTCGTCCAGGTCATTGTGGTGAGGAGATGCCGAGTCGCTCCTCCTGCTCGGCCCACCGTTGCGAGCGCCAAGGAGGGGGGTTGTCTGGTTAATCTCGTCGGGTCGTGGGATCCAGTACTTGGCCTTGCCGCCTCTTTCATAACGCATGCCATCTTTCAGACGTGCCAATCTAGATTTGGATGCCTCATGCGCCATTACTTTGTCGCCCGAGTCGAAGAACCGATAACCATATCTATCACCCGAAAAGGTCTCCCTCGAGTCCTCAACAAGGTCCCGTATACCAAAGGCATCTCGGCAAGCATATAGGACAGGCATCCTGCCGGAGGAAACACTATTGTCTGCAAAGTCATGCCATGAGAAAGCATACCAGTGCGCGATAGCAAAGGCAGGCATTTCGATGCAAATGAGAAAATCTTGGATAGCAGCGGCCAGGTTATCAGGCGTGTAGCCCTGGACGTCGTCTGGGATGGCACCGAGCCAGACCAAGATAGACAACAGGAATCCCTGCCAATACGAGGCAAAAATGATAAGCTTGATGCACAAAAATTTGGGCACCGGTCGAAAGGGTTTTAGATCGTTGTGCATGCAAACCCAGAACAGACCGAGGGAGTAGAGGCTGACGGTCACGCTGACGTTGTAAATCAGGCCGCTCCAGAAATATCCCGAACTGAGACCGATATAACCCTCTTGGTATGTTCCGGTGGCCTTCATTATGATAGCAGCTAGAGCCAAGAGCGGTTTCAACCACGCATATTGCAGAATGCCGCGCTTGATAGCCAGGAAGGAGTGTGGATCGGAAATGTCGACAGGAGGAAGGAGGTGGTTTAGAGGCCAAAGATGCTGGAT
>FTLB01751306.1_pt1 | contig 10465 bp, 8 predicted proteins | sample 1658291 | NCBI WGS metagenome assembly FTLB01 (sample SAMEA3914812, study PRJEB12502) | metagenome | biome: forest; material: soil | place: Canada | collected 2011-07-07 | depth 0.1 m
CGTCCCGTTTCCATATTTCTAAACTTCAAGACCCCTCCCCGATTGGCCCTTCGCAAAATCTTGGTATTCTCTGTAACGCTGCCATTTGGAAAGCTCGCGCGCGTCTTGGCCGACAATATGACTGCGGAAGCCAAAGCCCGCACCTGCAGCTAGTATCTACTTAAGGTAGGTACTTAGGACGCCGGTATAGGCCGAGACAGAGCCGGTGAGAAGCCCCGCGATACTACCATAATAAACCGGTATTTTGTCTATACTATTTTCTCACCTCTCGTGTCGAAGTCGCGCTCTATTGGAACGGCTACTTTTCTGATCTCTCCTATTAATTCTATCAATTTCCCTCGAGCCTTCTCTGTTGTTCTACCCCGTCTTGGGCACTTGGAAGCATACTAACAGGGCAGCAAATCCCATCCCGGAACGTTCCTGGGCAAAAGTATGCACCTACTGGTTAGGGAAATCTTAGCTTTCAGCGCCGTTTGCTTGTCCCTGGCCCTGGTCTCATTAGTACTGCGTAGGCTCGTCCTTATCCCTTGAGCCGACTTGTTCTGACGCTACCTTAGCTTAGGCGCCCCGTCGGCCGGGACGTTAAGCGTACCTTAACTTGGCCGTCTCCAACACGTGCAGTCAACCTTGAACCATTTAGTTCGGAGTATATCTTTGTTCTCTAACAAGGCTCCTGCGAATAATACCACGATGATCTATATATCTGTGTAAGGTAGGGTAGGTGGCATGATAGTCACTGGCTTGGTATCTTTGGGTGCGTCCATTCAGGGGAGAAAAATAACATGGCTTAACCTTGGCATCGCATCCTTTTTCTGGCTTAACTCCTACCTTTTTTAGGTCTGTTCCAGCTGAGATCTGGCAAGCTCGGCAGTTAAGAACTGCACCCCTCGTCGCCCAGTGTTGCATCGGCCCTCTTCTCCTTCGGCGGCTGACTTTCTGGCGGTTGCCTCAATAGCAAAGGATGCCAGATTAATGCTAGCCAGTTTCAATCGGCCCATTGGTATCCGGGCTCTCAGTACATCATTCGGTGAGGGAAACTGCGAGGAAGATAGATATGTATAGTAGGATATCAGGTCACCCAAGTTTCTCCGCTGTCTAAGAGCTTGGAATATTGTCCTTGTCTAAGGTAGCTTCTCTCCCCCACCTCTACTCTTCACAATAGCATTTTAGTTGGGCTCATAGGGCATAATCATTCCTAATTCAAGTCTCAGTCTACTTCACTTAGAAGGCTGGATTGGCAAGCGGTGACAGGTATCTCCTGCAGAGGCTCAATTCGACAAATCGCTCTCCTCGCACCCACCTCCACCGTCGTCCCGGCTCTTCCTGAATGGCCGCTGGCGGTCTTGTGAGCAAGTCCTCGTTTTGGTGGTCGAATCCCATCCTAGTTGGCGACAAGGCGAGAGAGCATGGCTGCAAGCGAGGAAGAAGCTGGAGTGCCACAACGACACATCTGCGGTTGGGGCTTCCTCGGCTCACCACTCACCCGCCAATAGGGCAAGCTGGGTGAGCCTCGCCGCTATAAGCTCATCCTAGGTCGGCGCTCTGGGGAGGGTAGGGTGATCGTTTCACTGTCGCTATTACTATCGGTCAAGTTGGGCATGAATGGGGTTGCGGCTCGTGGGAATCGCGTCTCTGACGCTTAAACTGTTAGTTAACTCTAATTTGCCATTGTAACTCACGAGATTTGGTTAACAGCCAATACCAAAATTTCACCGTCTCCCTGCCCACTCTCCCTGTTCCTGTCCGTCCTAATCGAACAAAATCTCTTGTCTCGTTCCCATGCTCCTCCTCGTTCCAGCCTTCCTACGACTCTACCAGCCATACTTAGTTGACCACACACATACGATAGCCAGACAAACCAAACCCTCGAATTGCTAGTCGGTCTAATGGGAGGAATGTGGAAATAAAGTAGCTCAAGAGACATCCACGGCCATTGAAAAGGGAACATCACGGAAATCGTGCTCTCGGGCGCGATATACCCGAACGAGGGAAAGAAATCGTCTGTCAAAGAGAGGAAGCAGGATTCTCCTAAAACAACATTACAGACAACATAAGCGACTATCAGTCATTTAACTATGGCAAAAAGGGCCCAAGCGTATCGAAATGTTACATTTATCGAGTATGGTGCCCTAAGGAAACCTGGTTAGAAACCCAGTGTTTGGTCTGACCTCACAGAGTTACGTAATTATTTGAACCACAACTTCCTATGTCCATCAAGATGAAGACAAAAATCCGGGTATCTAAAGCTCGCAAGCAAGGAATCCGACTCTGCTGACCCCGGCAGCGAAGAGGCCTAGTAGCCCTATTTGCCAAGCTATTGAATGCGGCTGGGTGAAGCCTCATGATCGCGGTTAGATGATCAACCTGCCCGATCAAACTATTGAAAAAGTCTAGCCAAAGACGGAACGTAGGCTGCGGAAGGGGCGTCATGACGCCGTCTTATTGGCTGCCACGGCACGACAGCTCCTATCTGCGACAACTACTATCTGCGACGCACTGCCATGAGCATGTCGCAAAGCTGAACTAAATATCGCGGCTCTGCTGGGATAAGACAATAAATACCCCATATTGTCCCTGCCAAGCCTTTCGCTGCTCCCTCCAGTATGAAGACCAACTACGTATCTACCACGTCTCGTCGGCATGGCTTTCCATATAATTCACGCCGCCATTCTAGGCCTCTTCGTGGCCTCGTGTCAGGCAGCCCTGTCCATGTCTAACATCGCCAACGAATGCGCCGATGCGAGTGGGTACCAAACGTGTTACTCTCAGGCCCTTGGCAATGCCGAGACATGCTATAAGAACAATTGCGAAGGTCAAGGCACCTGCACAGATGAAAACGACTGCACCGCGTCCGACCCAAACTGTGTGACTTCCTGCAGCTGTGTGGCTTATTCTGATATGATTCAGTGCGCCGTCACGCACTGCTGGAATATGGTACGTGGTCTCCTTGATCTCTGCCACGGAGATTTGCATGTTTTCAGCTGGAGTTTCATGTCTCTCCGCTGCCTCTAGTTCTGAAGATTGAACCCCTCCCCCCCTACTAGGTCTTCACGTGCGAATATCAGCATCTCGCCATCTCAGCCGTCGAGAACTGCCCGATCGCCCTCGGCGATAACCCGCCCTCCAACAACGGTTGGGTCTGGCTCCCTTATTTCCCGTCCAACCCCTCCCGGCAGGCATCATGCTCGTGCGATATGGGATGGGTCTACCTCTATCAATACGAAGCCTTCCCCCTTCACACTGCTTGCTACAACAACTACGCCAAAGGCGTCACGTCGAAACTCTACGAGTGCGATTGTTGCCAGGCGAGCGCCACTGCCAGCGGCTTCTACAACATGTGTCCAGACACAGATCCGAACGCCTTGCTGTCCGACGGTGATATGCCGCAGTTCTCGGCCGCGCTGGGCGAGCTGGGCAAGAGCCAGTGCGCTAGCATTCTCCCCTCGACGGATTGCCAGTCGCTCGGCTGGTCCAGCCCCAACGACTCGGCGACCCCGGCGCAGTTCTTCGCCGCCAATGATTTGCCTGCCAATGGGACGGGGCAGCTCTCGCGCCTGCCCGGGACCATCTCCACGCCGCTGTATCCCACCATTACCTGGGCGCTTGGCGCCGGTCAGAGCGTGTACACGGCTATAGCCGTGACGACGGGCTCGCCAGGCGGTGGTGGCTCTGCTAGTGGAACTTCGGGGCCGGGATCGGCTCCTTCACCCAGCACGTCGGGCTCGCCAGCGGGTGGCGGTTCTGGTAGTGGCAGTTCGGCATCGGGATCGGCTGCTGCACCGAGCACGACTGGACATAATGGCGGTGGGCGAGTCGTGGGAGGGAGTCAAGGCTATCAAGTGTGGGCCGTGGCCTTTGTTGTTATCCTGGCGATCCTGCTTTGAGTGTACAGAATGAATCGTTGTGAAAGGAAAGTGACTATGCCATCTCTTATGGACTCTACGTATCGTAGCCAGGTTGCCAGGACAAGCACAGGAACGAATAGGTCAAAAAGATAGTCAGCATACGACATCCTTGAAACGAGACTCAGCGTAGCATTGAGTCTGGGAATGAAGGGCAAGACGACATGAGAGACTAGAACGCCACTCCTTCGGGTGGGGCACGGGAGGCTCATGCTTTATACACCACAGCAAGACTATAACGTTCTCTACTCTCAGGGATGGGGGCTTGGTTATTGTGATTCTTGATCTAAATCTCAGACCCTATTTCCTCTTGAGCTATTCAAATCGCCCGTATCACCTGCCTCAACTAGATCTCCCTGATCACCCTCTGAACGCTCCGTATGGATCTTGCCCCCCAGAAATGGCTTTTACTCCATACCTCAAAGCGGCGCTCGTGGGTGAGCACCGACCGAGCTCTCAACGCATATTTGCTGTCATGTTGTGTTGTGTCATCAAGTGAGTTGACTGTTCCCCTGCCCCTCCCACCTCCCACTCTCCCCCACAGAACCGTATCTCGCAAGTCTTTGGTACGTATCCAAGCTTGCCAAGCTGTGGACTAGGGAAATATGACACTCACAGCATTACGTGATAGGCATCCCGCCCCAAGAGTCGACCGTCCATGACCCAGGCGCTGCAGGTTCGTCACGACCCGTTCCCCACAGTGGAACGGCTCCCGAATGACGGCTACACACCACCACTACCGCATCCCTGCAGGCGGAACAGACAAGACCGACTAACACCGACCACCCTCCGCACAGTGGGCCGACTAACGCCGACCGGGCTGGAGCCCCGTGGTATGGCATGCTCTTCCGGGGAAAGAACCAGCAATTTTGTGCTGGCACTCTGCCGCGTACCCGAATTCCTGGCCAATGTTTGTCTGCTTTCTGACATCGATCCTTTGGTAGGTTCGGTTCTGGCCCATTACATGCTCCGTACGAGATGGCGGCCCAGCGCGTGCCAAGTGACGAGCGCGGCAGCGGTCTCGCGACCAGAGGTGCCTGCGTAGGTACCCAGACCTCCCAGTGGCCTCGTTCTCGCTTGCCCAGTTCATGCCCTCGCTACCGTGGCGGTGGCTCTCGGGTACCGATACCCATGGACGCAAGCTTCTCCATCACTATTGGACCTTGCCCGTCTCCGTGTTCCCCGACACGGCCTTTGAATTCAGCTGCTCTTCATTAGCTTGCTTTTCCGGAGGACTGTGATGGGCTTGGCCAACTTCAATGTATTTATTGTGTGCATCATGACAGCCGAGATCGTCCACGAACAGATGTTCCGAGCCTACGTCTTTTCGCTGCTGGCCAAGCCGCCGTGACGTGGATCAGAGAGAACGATTCGTCATCGAAAAGGATTAGTCTACTGTGCAATCCGGCAGAAGGAGGATGGCTTGCTAGACAAGGAGGGACTCAAGGAAGTGATTGAAGTACCAGTCCCGGGCCGTGATTTTCTGATGCACTAGGGACGGTGCACGGGGCGGGCAACTTGTTGGCGGCGCTCGCGAGGACACTTCAGCATCAAATCACAAGCCCTAGAAAATAACAGATGGAGCGGCCATAAGGCACGAACCGTGTGAGTCTCACATGACAAGCTTTTCAGATCCTGTCATGCCGGCGTTGAAGTATTCCTACAAAACTATCGTACCAATTTACCGTACCATCTGCATTTCTAGCGCAGAATGCTGAGGTAATTAGAGCAGGTTCTTGGTGTTAATACAAGTTCTAGGTCCATCAGATACATCTCAATCCTGCCTGTCTGAAGACACAACTTTGTTGATACCGTCCGCTTTCAATCCGTATCTCACCGTTCTCTGGACAGCCACAGTGAGTGATAAGACAGGTCTGGGACGCAATCTGACTGCAAGACCGCCATTTCTCCACCACCGGTCAACGAAGGTCGATCCCGCGTTTCTCGCATAGGAACTCGAGTATTTCCACGGCGTGGTGGAGCCTGTCGAGCTTGTCCTGGTTCTCATCGCCCGCTCCCTGGGGATCGTCGGACCAGACGGTCCAGAACTCGCTCTCTTCCGTGGCGAGCTCCCAGAGATCGACGATGCGCATCATGGTGCACGTCGCAAACGATCCGATGTGTCGCTGCATCTGCCGGGTATTCCGGCACGCCGAGAGAGAGAGGCTGAAGAGAGTCGCCAGGACACCGCGGGGCACCACGTCGAGGACAGGGGGCCCACCGAATTCCATCAGGAGTCGTGCCTTGCGCCAGTCGCTTCCGATCTTCCACGTCCTGGTGACGCGGCCGTCGGTGAGATGGTTCGCGATCAGCTGCCCCAGCGGGGTGCTGCGCGGGTCGGCGCGGGATGTCTGGGCGGGTATTGCGAGGGCGCCGTTGGCAAGCAGAATCTCGGTGCAGCGGACGGGGCTCAGGTGGCCCATCGCCTTGTGCAGCGGCGTCCACACGTAACCCAGCGCCGGGTTGGTGATGTTCGCGTTGGCGCCGTTGTGAATGAGGAACTCGAGCACCTCGTGGGGGATCAGAGGATCGAGGGCGAAGTGGATCGGGTAGTTACGCTCGTCAGGCGGGCTCCAGTTGATATTAGCACCAGCGGCCATGAGCATGTGTAGGACACCAAGCGGGGACTCTTCGTGGTTCGGGTTGTTGCACTCAAAGACGGCCCTGGCCATCGGGGTGCGCCAGTGCCCGTCGTGCGCGTCCATGTTGGGGTCCGCACCTCTGTCCAGCAGGAACTGGATGGTCCTGAGGTCGTCCCGGCATCTATGGTAGCAGATCGCGCGGTGGAGGGGTTGGAACTCAGACGGGTTCATCCTGGCTCCGTACCCCAGCAGCAGAGCAATGAGGTCGGTATCCCGCTTCTCGACGGCCGCGAGGAGGGGTGTTCGCTGCCATCGATCCAGGGTGATGTTTGGATCGGCGCCGTGAAGGAGCAAGCAATGGACAGTGTCAAAACTGCTAGATAGCAGCTCATCCATGGCCTCCATTAGCGGCGCGGACAAGCCTGTCGTGCAGTTTGGATTAGCCCCCTTTTTGAGCAGCAGCTCGACGATGGCCACGTTTCCGAGCCGGGCTGCGCGCTCCAGTGGCATGGGCCTGGCCACCGTGTAGCTCAGAGCGGGCAGATTGGGGTCGAAGCCGTTGTCGAACAGAATCCGGATCGTCGCGATGAGGCCCCGCTCACAAGCCCAAGCAAACACAGAATCGTCCGAGGAGGAGAAGGCCTCCGGTTCGTACAAGGTATAGATAGCCTTGTGGTAAATATCATGGCTGCAAAGGGCCAGGCGGCCCTTTTCCCTCGGCGATAGATGGCCGCAGATGTGCCGAATCAGCTCGGTCGGGAGCCGCTCCAGCGGAGAGCTCATCTTGATGTTGGTGTGATCTGTTGCCGTGTTAGCGTGACCGGGTATTCTGAAGCCTCGTTGAGTGTGCCCTGGAACACAGGGTCCTAGAACAGGGCGCCCAGGAAAAGAAAGATGAAAGACCCGCTGAGGCTTGGACCAAGTACTGGTTCCAAGCCTCTAGGAACCTGACTTACCTTGTGAGAGTTGATGCTTCCTGGTTGCGTGAGAAACTTTCATGTACAATTTTTGAAACATGGCTGCGCGTCCGTTCAGGAGATGGTTAGAAGGATTGACTGACTTCTGGTAGTCGGATCTTCGTCCCCTGCAGCTAAATCTGCAGGACAATCGAGCTAGGACGTCGTGCCAATCAGGACGCAACAATTCCTGTCCGACACGCCTGAAACATGGCAGAATTGAACGTCCAACATAAATCAAGGTCCTGAAGCTATGGCGCTCGACACACTCGGAGAAAATGCTTCACGTACCTTTGTTGATAAGCTGAGTTGTTGCCGTAGTCGTACGAAAATTCCGAACAATATAGAAATTTTCCTCGCCTTTTCTTCTTTCTCTACTGCCATCTGCAATATGTATAGAAGGACATTTCCTCACCTTTTGTCTCTCCTTCTTTTTTTTTCCCTCAATAGATCTGTTGTTTATCTGGTAGTCATGCTCGGGAACTCGAGGAGTCTGCTTGGACGCCGTGGTACAGACAGTACGTAAACAAGAGGTCACCTACAAAGCATTATTTATTCCTGATGGATCAGATATTGAGAGACCCAGATTCATAACTTACCGCCGGGAACTTTGATAAAAACGATGCCGAATCCTAAAGTGGTAGTTGCCGACGCAATCCTGCAGGGCAGCAGCCCATGGTCCAACGCGACTCTGGGATTCTCTCGTGATATGGAAGCGTCGTGGATGCTCAGCCTACCGAATACAAGACGGCTAGCCCTTTTGAATGTCTTCAACTTGAAGAACGAAACAGAGATGGAAAGAGACCTTCTCCAAGTACAGGAAAATCCAATTTGAGAAAAGTTTCACCTTCAAGGTGTCCAACCTGGCTCAGTACATAGCAGGCAAAACCGAATACCCACCAATCCTAGGCAAATACGAAAAACACTCCAATCCCCGACAAGATAAGTCTAAGAAAATAGATTATGCGCAGGTCAAGAAGAGAAAGGAAAAAATGATGGTAACAGAGATTGTCACTAACCCCCGTCAACCCCAGCCAGTTACTTCACTCTTCCGTTTCAGATGCTCTATTTTTTTTTGAATATGAGAATGACAACTCAAGGAATGGCATTTGACTGTGTGCCGGCGACGGTACCGCTCTGTAAAGTGACATGGCACGATGATGCTTCAGAGATATCGATACTTCGATCTTCAGTTCCATGGTCGAAACAGCGAGTCTGGTCTCTTTCGTACGTCGCATGCTTCGCCCGACGATAATGACTACCAGTACGTGAAGAAGCGAGAAATGAATGTATCCTAGGATCAACAATTATATAGCAGAAAATAGTCCCTTAGAAACACCGCCGTTGCGTGAGACGTATAATCGTCTCCGGTGACTACGCCGAGCACTTAGCCCCACATTATTTTACATCCGATGAACTTCGGTGCTTGACGCCTCTTTTGCCCAACATAATAAGAGACTTTGCCTGTCCCCGGCCGTCGTGGTAAAATTCCGACAAGAATGGCATGACATTGGCAAACGTGGCCGATAACGCGTACGCCAACTAAAGTCGGTAAAAAACCACGCGTTGTGAACTATTAACCACTACACCTGCCCTCCTCCCTTTATATAACTCGGTCACGTCAAAGGTTATTCTCGGTTAGTCGTGCGAGCATTGCTTCGATACCCTTACTTGCTGCTTCATACGACTCTCAAGCGCGCGGGAATTGCATAGCAGCCATCAGTCATGGACTTTGTCACGTCCCTCCTGTCCGGCCCCAGAGCGACGGCCGTCCTGGCGCCTCTGCATCTGCTGGGCTACTCCTCGCTGCTCGGCATGGAGCTGTGGCACAGCTTCGTGGTGGTGAAGGTCTGTTTTCAGGCACTGCCGCGGTCGGCTTTCGTCTCGCTGCAGCGGCGTCTGTTTCCGATGTACTTCCAGGCCCAGACGGCTCTCGTGCTGCTTACGGTGCTGTCGAGTCCGATTCCCAGCCCGGGCTCCCCGGGCCGGACCACTGCGAACTGGGTTTCCTTTGCCGTTGCGGGGGCCACGGCTGCGCTCAATCTGCTGCTCTACGGCCCGCGGACCAGTAAGCTCATGATGGACCGGGTCCACTTGCGTGAGTTCTTCCAATGCCCTCTCCGCGCGGGGAGGGGGAGCTAACCGGGCGCTGACAGATGCAGGATCCCGGGACGCGGGGCCATCAGAGGGACCTGAGGAGGCCGCCAGCCGCTCGCCGGAGATGAAAAGGCTCAATAGGAGCTTCTCCAGTGCCCACGCAATGAGCATCCATCTGAACTTGATCTCGCTAGGGGCTACATTGTTCTACGGGTGGAGCCTTGCTTCGCGAATGAAATTTTAGGTCCATGGGCGGACAGCGACGGGAAGGCTCCGAGGGCCATGGCTCATCCGAGGCTTACCGTACCGTGGCAGGGTATTTTTGTCACTTGCGGTACATGTGCGTTCTATCCTTGTATTTGTATATAGAGTGGAGTGTGTGACAGACATGCATTGCCAAGGCGGAATCTCAACTCAGGGAATGTGAAAGACGGTGGCAGCAAAGAGAGAGAGAGAGAGAGAGAGAGACAGAAAATCGTTGGGCTGGCAAGCTGAAACTTCGTACAGCAGGACCGGCGCGTATCTCGGGGGTGGAGAAGGTGACGGCCGGCTTGGTAGGCGGGGGATATCACAGTGGCGTGCAGCGTGCAGCAGCAGTTCTCGACTATTGGCTTGTTGGTTGTAATGGCGCTGATCCTGCTGGCCCAATGTGCAGATTTCTAGCGAATAACACTCGATATGCCACGTCAAGATAAGGATTTGTCTCTGCTGACCCTCCCGCGTTGCCTGAAACTGGAAACCCGAAATGGAATTTGAAGGAAGTGAGGCTTTGAGGTTTCAAATCCCCCGCTCCCCCCAAGCCACCTGTTGACCACAGCCTGACCAGTTACTCGACTCTTCCCTCCTCTTGGTGTTCGGTGAACAGCGGGACGAGCACAAGCCCGAGTAGAGAACATTCACTTTGACAGGTGCTGAAGTGGATATTTCC
>FTLB01001763.1_pt2 | contig 10447 bp, 2 predicted proteins | sample 1658291 | NCBI WGS metagenome assembly FTLB01 (sample SAMEA3914812, study PRJEB12502) | metagenome | biome: forest; material: soil | place: Canada | collected 2011-07-07 | depth 0.1 m
CCCCCCCCCCCCCCCCTTCTGCCAAAAACCTCAACCGTCTATTGTCTACCGTCTATCCTCTATTTCCGATGACCCGATGCTCCGTGCCCCCCGCCTAAACCTGTGTGTGCGATGCTGATGCCGAAGTAAAAGAGAAGATATGCTTGGGTCCGAGACGATGATGCATCTGTCCTCAGCAAGCGCTCCTGAGCGCCTGGGCCTCGGAGGAGGCGACTCGTCTGGCGCTAGGGGAGTATTGTCCCCATTTCTTGTTGATACCCCTTTATGGGATGATCAAGGCGGGGAAAGCGGTGGCCTCCTTCTCGCGCTTCATGTGGACTCGTGTTAGTGGATGGGAAGTAGACGAGTATAGTCCGCGACAGGGTCTTCCTACCTGAGTGGAGCCGGACTGGTCTTGGGGGTCCATTGTGCTGTTGGAATTGTGTTCTTCCTTGGGAGCCGAGTCTTGGGCGGAAGCAGTAGCGGTGCCGGCGTTGTTGGAGGCGGCAGTGGTGGAGGTGGTAGTGGTAGCAGTAGCGTTGTCGTCTCGCGAAGGAGAAGTTGGCTCTCGCGCAGGTGAAGCGGCGGCGACGGGAGAAGCGTTGGTGTCGGTAGTGTTTTCGATGGATGAGTATGTGTCCCTCACTGACATAATATACAACCTCGATGTGTAGGTTGCTGTTTGTTTCTCAGGAGCGAGGTCAGAGAGATGTCTTCAAAGTGTGCGGTGGTGTGCGATGGTGATGGGATAACCAACTCAAGTCCGGGAGAGAATCCGGTAGATATTTATCTTCTCGAGGAGACATGGTCAAAGATGACTGAGGGCGCAGGGCTGCGATGAGGGTCTAGCAAGGTTACGCGCGCTGATGGTCTACAGGGTCGAGGTGGTTTCGAGTGTCGGGATCTGGAGACGATGCTGGAGGAGAAACGATCTGAGTAGAAGGAAAGAGGCAGTACAGGGGAAGAGAATCCGAGGTCTGCCCGCGAATGGAAAGATGGTATTGGCAAAGACGACCTCAGCTGTCTCGTGATGAGAACGGCAGTGCATCTGGAAAGTTCCTGGGAGGATTGCCGTGGCGCCCCGCCCGTACCGAAGTGGTGGTACTGCTTAGCTTGGGACATGGTTCGCAAAATGCCGTACTTTTACTCCCTTTGGTCTACGAAAGCAGCAAATATAGTCCGGGTTTGGTGCGTGCAGGCTGGCGCTTCCTGTCCCCTGTGACATATCGGGACGAGGGGGGGCAAACGGGGTGGGTGGGTGGTGGGTGGACAGGATGGCGCGCCTAAGCGGACTCTCCTGCAACGGCTCCTCTCGCAAGGGTCCCTGCGTCTTACACAGAGTTCTGACATGGGAGGGTGCGTTTGGATCGGCTATTCCTTCATTTCTGGCCACTCGGCGGTCGCCTACGAACCTACGACTATATGCGAGATGCGCATAACGTCTTGGGTCGGCTCCACCACCACTCTCGTGATGTGCCACGCTACCGGTACCCTGGGCTCAGAGGTTTTGTGGTGTGTTTTTTTTTTACCCTCTAGCGAATTGACGCCATGTAACCGTCGATAGCGCAGGTGCGCAGGTCTTGCTGATGGGGGTGTCGACCAACGAGGAGAGAGCATCGCGTTAGGTCAGCTTAGGATCATGAGCCATCCCGCACAGCTGAGGGACGTATTCTTGACAGCTTAGACTATCTTAGTGCTAGAGCGAATCGGCTACGTTGATACGAGAAGCCACCGCAAGTTTAATTGGAGAGATCCATTGGAGATCTAGGGCTAGCGGGCAAGGGGTGAGAAGCCAGGTGTGCGGAAAAGACGACTTTCGTGTTCCTCCACACGGGGACTCTTTTGATCGCATCGCCTCAGCCCTACCAGCGGCTGACGACCAGTTAGCGGTCCCTGCTCTCTCGTCGCACCCTCCAACGCCCACGTGCGAAGAAGGCAGGCTGTATTCCTATTGCCAACTGCTTACTGGGCGGGCGGCAAAGATCACTTCTACGTACAAGGATATCGAGGGCATCGGGCACCATAGTGATCTGTGGGGTTGCACACGAGGCAATAGAGAGAGAGAGAGAAGCAAGACCTGCACACCACCTGGCGGGTGCGGCTGTGCGAACCCTGGGTTGCTGCTCTCAGCGCGGCTGGATTCTCGATCCCATCGCCCAGGGACCGCCAAAGAGCTCTCGACCAGACAACCAGATCTCCGACTTACTCTGAAAGTCTGAATGTAGTTGATGGCTCGCAGGGATGGGGCAGGACCATGCTGTGTTGTTGCGATATGCCTTGCCATGGATACATCTGACTGGCTCGCAATCTCACTTATTCCTCACTGTTTTGCTGATATAGTGTAGCATCGCACAAGGCAAGGCCGAGATGGCATATTTGCTGTCAAGTCGCACACTCCTAATCATGCATCGCCTATAGGTCGTTAGACGCGGGGTGGGACCTGGCCGTCTCGCCTCGTCCTGTCTGGACAACCAAAATAGGGTCGCAAACTAGGGTCGCAAACTAGAGTCGCAAACTAGGGCCGCAAACCCAGAGAAGCCATCGAGTAACGATCGCAACTAGACAACTACGGATACGGAAATTGTTCGTGTTTCCTATATGTACAGTATCTGTGCGAGTCGTGCGATTTCCTAGTCTCGCGATGGTATCATCGGCGATACCGGGCTGGCGCGTCGCGATACCCGTTTGGTGGTGTGAGAAACAGGTTCCTGGGATATCGTATACAGTTTGATTCTTGCCCTAAGCAGCTTGGGCGTTCAGGACCGTTTAAAATAAAACGTAGACTATCGGGTTTCGCAGAGCTGAAAAATGGTTCGAAAGTGGTAAAGGGCTGGAGAAGCAAACGAAAGAAGAATAAAACGGTCAAAAGTTCTTGGTAGCAGTGGGACATTTTTCCCCAATCCAGCTTTGCTATTGCCCCACCCTTTCGCAGTTTCTCGCCGGTTCAAGTAAAATACTATGCTGTGCGGTCCCGACAAGTTCGGGTGGCTGAGCCTCAACCGATACAACACGAATCCGCAAGAAGTGGCTAAAACGTCTGGAAGTAGGTAAGCCAAACGTCAAAAAAAGGCTCGAGTCTATTTGTACCTGACATTAGAGCGGACGCACGCTCGAGTTCGGACCGAAGTGGGACAGTAACCTCCAGTCATCGCATTAGAAGCCAGTCAAAACAAAAGTCACCAAGTACATCAGCTCTCTGCCAGAGCGCTCTGGCCAATGAATCCTTGCGTCATCCCGCGGCATAGCCCGGCGCCTCATGGCTCAGTTCCATCCAACTTAAGTTCCGGAGGGCTCCCATCGATCCTCAGAAATTGGCGACTTCCAGGAAGAAATGGCGAAGGGGGAGAGGCGCGCGTACCAGAAGCTCCGGAGCACTGGCCTGTGTCAGTGGAATCCAGGATCCCGGATTCCGGGAGGGTGGGTCTCTCCACCGCCGGGAGCAAGCGGTGCCACCCCCGAACTTAGAATCGGTCCTGACATTGGGGTTGAACTTCTCGGCAGATTAATTGCTTTTTGTCTTCAGACAACCACAATGCGTATCACCTAGAATTCTGTGATGTTGTGTCAATTTGACTCTGCGCATGGCTGGCGAACGACGTCTACTACTCTCAAGTAGCGGTACCTCAGTCAGCACGAGAGCATTAGAATATCTTCAGAAATTGATATGCAGAAATCCCCACGAGAGTTTTGGATTTCCACCATGGTCCTGCATGTCTCAGTACCCCTTCTTTGACTTATTAGCGCGCCATGCTACCCGAGACATGCTCTTATCGGTTTCTTCGTGATCACCGCTGTCTCAGATTTTTGGGCTAGAACTAGTCTCGCAGGTGACTCAACTACTCTTCACATATGCATCTATATGTTTCCAGCTAAGATATCATACTTAGGGGATACCATTTCTAACTCTATATGTCCCCATTGTTTTGAAGAGGGTAAATAGTAAATAAAAGTAGAGAATGAAAGAGATGATAGGAGAGAACAGGAAAAGAGGTATGGGCATCCGATACCTATTAGTTTCGTACCATTCTACTTAATGAATACCTTGCCGGCATTGTTTACTCGGTTTGTCTGGATCTGAATACAAACACTAAACGGGAAGATGTTTGGTGCCGTGGTTCTTACACTGAGAGTAGTCGGTTCCCTTCTCTTAGTCTGCCTTCTTCTGCGTCCATGCTAGATACCTTCTATCACACACTGGTATTGTTGCCTTGATATTGACCCAACAAAGCCTGAGGTTCCAATATCGGGAAATATATCTATTCTTCCCTCTTCCGCAGAGATTCTCTTCCTTTCCCCGGCCTATGTCACTAGAGGGTCAACGATTGCGACATTCTCACCCTTTTCTCTATTTGACCTCACTCACGACTTAGACACTCTTGGGACTCTTTTTTTATTTCTATTTTTCCCGCTATCAGCCTAAGACCAGCAATATTGCTCTCTATTTTTCGTCCTTTTTCACCGCTTTCTCTCTCCAGTCGTCAAAGATTCTTCTCACTCTAGAACCAGGCTTTCTACTCTGATCTTTCTTTAACAAGGTACAATAACCATTGCCTCAAGCTCTTTTTCTTTCTCTTCTACCCTCCCAACAGATCAAACCAGTAGCCGGTACTTTGGGCTCTTATCCTTTCTCGATTATCGTTGCAACAGGCCAAACCAATGGCGGAGTAATCGATTCTTCGCGCTCGTTTCCTTTTTCTACTACCGCTCCAACAGATCAACCGACAGCTGGAATAACCAGATATTTGCACCCCTTTTCTTTCTCTAATACCGTTCCAACAAATGCAACAACAGTTGGAGTAACCAGTCCTTCTGCGCTCTTTTCCTTACTCTATCATCGTTCCAACAGATCAAACAACAGTTGGAGTAACTGGTGTTTTGCCCTGCCCCCTTTTTGTCTTTCTCTATCATCGTTCCAAAGGATCCAACAACAACTCGAATAAAACTTTCCAAAAAACTAAAACCTGCTTGCGACTGAAATACCGGAGGGTTTTCTTCATCTCCCGGGAATCGCTGCTCCGTCACAAACGGCCCCATCCGCCAACATGATGCAGGCTAAGCTGACTGATGCCGTGGACCTGCTCGAGGGAGCTTTGTTCGAGTCGCAGCTCTCCGAGGCCAATCTCAGCATGGATGACGTTCGCCTCGCCCTGGCTCTTGACCAACTCCCCCTGGAGTCGCGGGACCTGCGCTCGCGCATCGAGTGGACCATTCTCGAGCTGTGCGACGAGGTCCACAAGTACGGAGGCGCGGAATTCGCCTCGGAAGCTCTGCGAGACCAAGTCGAGTGGTGGTCAGCCCGCACGCCCACCAAGGGTAGCGACCAGCGAAGCGACGGCACCTCATGGCCGCATGCTGCGTCGTGGATGGGCGCGTATCTAAGCTCAGCCACTGAGGAGCCTGGAGCTCGTGTGTATGCGGATTGGTGGGGCCCTATATGGCCATGGTATCTCGACCGAGATGGACTCGAACCCGGCGTCTACCGTGCTTGCCAGGAGGCGGTGGAGTATCTCCAAGCTCGTGCTCTCCGCCGCCGATATCCCGACAAGAGTAGTTTTAAACAGCATGAGCTGGACGCGGTCAGTCTCGATCAGACCATCGCCGAGTGGAGGGAGCTGGGCTCTGAGATCGCCATGCGTAAACGGGAATGGCGCCAGCTTCGCCAGAGCGTCGCAAAGGCGAACAAGAATGCTCGCCAGAAGCTGGGCCTCGGGTCGGACACCGGCAGCCACTGCGCAATGGAGCTGTCAGCCGACATTGCCGACCCCTTCATAGATCAGGAATTCGCACGAGATTCATCTTCCGCGGAGGACCACCTCGGGGGACCAGGCAGTTCGGGCGGAGATGACTGCACCGGGGCTCAGAAACGCCCCGGCGTTGACTTCTTTGGCCCTGACTTCGAGCTCCCCAGGGCCAAGAAGACTGGCATGTCTCGTGCCACACATAGTCGATCACCGGCCCAGAGTATGAGTGCTTCCAGGATTCGGGTCAGTGGCTCAAAGCAGTATGCTCAGCCTATTTCAGCCATCGAAACTCAAGGAGAGACTGGAAAGATGCCCAAGATGGGTTGGTTCAAGATCACGCGTGCCAAGGCCAATATTTCTCCTGCAAGCCAGACCCAGCCCAGCGACCAGATACACTCCGGAAACGAGCCCCCACAGGGAGAGAGCAGCAGTCTCCGTAATATGGTGGATGACACGGCGCAGAAGATAATCTGCCTGCAGGATCGTCTCGACGAGGAGGTCTCGCAACGCACCGAGCTAACTCATCGCATCCAGGAATGGGAGGATAACCACCAGGGGGAGGCGACCAAGGTGATTGACTGCATGTACAAGGTCTCGGAGAACATCCGCCTGTTGCAAACCTCTTGTCTAACCGCTGGCGATCCGGTGAACGCGCAGCTCATGAAGAGAAACATGAAGAAGCTGACCACCTCAATAGAGTCCCTCGAGCGAGGCGCGGAGCCCGAGCCTCTTTTTACAGACCCTTCTGACGAGAATACTCCTCTCGGAACACCCGACTCAGATCTCTTAGCCACCATGTCTTCGTCCCTGGACCCGTCGCCCCTCCACAACGACGGGGAAGACACCTCTCCCGAGAAGACCGAGATTTTGCAACTTAATCGTTTGTTCCAGGAGGCTTACTTTTGCCTCGCCCTGGGCCGAACGTCTCGCCACAAGGCCTACGAAGCACTCAGCGCCGGCCTCAAGCGCGCAGCAGTCCCCTTCAGCATTTCAAACCCCGAGGGCACCGTCGCGTGGGAGACGAATCGTGCCCATCTCCTTGACATCCTCAACACCATGCTCGACGTTCTTCCCCTGTTGGAGCAGAGCAGCTCATCCCCGGCGGCTCATCTCGCCACCACATGGGGACCGTTCCTCGCACCGCTGGAGCTAGCGTACGACGAAGTTGAGGAGATGACACCGCCTGTGGTTGCGGCTCGCCTCCCTCCGGCCTTGTACGAGCCATGGGTCGCCAGTCACGAGCCGGATGCTGATGTTTTGCGTATCATGAGCGAACTGGCGGACAGCAAAATCAAAGGCTTGTTGGTGGAGCTGATTGTGATGCTCATGTGAGCTGCTTCGTAGATCTGAGCTGGATCTGAGCTGGATTTGAGCTGCGCTGGAGCAACAGAAGTAGCTAATGGAGGAAGAAGAGCAGTATGAGATGCGTAGAGAGAGAGAGAGAGAGAGCTCCTGGGCTGAATAGGACACTACTTGCTTCATCACGCGCACTAATAATAATAATGGCTATCACATCAAGCCTGTTTCAAGTCGATCAAATTTACTCTTTACACACTGCATGAACAAGCCACGGGCGTAAGGTAGATAGATGTTGGGTCAATCAGATGACTGAGGCACCGTGGAAGATGATGAATCGGAGAACTAAGAACTTCTTTTTGGACGCCGTTATCTAAAACAAATGTCATTCCTCCTTGGATCAACGCAATAATCCCCAAACTCCCTCTACATTGCGCGTCCTCGAAGGAGTTTGGAAACAGAACGATCTCGTTCCTGCCAGAGGGGACCGCCGAGGTCAACCCAAGTCATCTCCCCTGTCACAGCACCAAGAGGGACCAAGTCTCCGAAGGAGAACTTCAACACCTGCTATCGGGTGCGACGTACACCATGATCGGCCTTGATCCGCCTCTGTGATTCGGGAAAGGGCTGCGGCCCGTCCGGGTCTGGCACGATAGGGGGCGGTCCACCGGGACGCGGCCCTCGGTCTGGGCCCGTAGCCCGCGGCAGATGTGTCAGTGGCATGCACTCGCTACGGGACTTTGCCCTACGGACTAGCATGGGAGGCATGGTGTGTAATCGAGAGTAAACTGCCGTGAGCCGCGGCTATACCGTGGGATAAATGATCCACCTACCAGTTTCCGGGGGTGGAGGAGGAAAAAGACAGAGACAGGTCGCTACCTTAAATACACCACTGCCCAAACGAAAAGGAATGAGCCTGTCTCCAAACTACATACCTGCCTGAGATACCATGGAACTGCCCTTCCCAGGCAGGCACAAGGACTTGCATACATGGCCAGAGGCCGGGAGAGAAGCTTGAGAGCACGTTCTTCAGCCCGTATAAGGGAACCCGAAGCGGCGACCCGGGGCGGCGAGGTATCGTTGGGAGATATCCGGATCGGTTATATCGGCCATGTCCTCTCCTAGGAATTACCTTGCGAGCCCACGACACACAAGAACCTGACTCATGGACCCTAACATAGGCTGACACAGGTGCAGTACAGCTTGGGATGAATGAGCCTCGATGCTGCTGCCTCGCCAAATGGAGACAAGCATGTCGCTAGTACAGGTGACGAACTACGAAGCTGCATGATGCGCACCAATGGCAGAGACGCTTTTCCTCTATGCGACCCTATCAGGCGCTGGGTGGCTAGCTGTCCAACGTAACCTCCTGGTGTTATTTATTGTCTTGCTCATGCCACAAACAAGAACTTGTTAGGGTCGATAAAACGCCACAAATGCGACCTCATATCAACCGCTTGCGTTGAGAGCTTATATCCGGCCACCACCACGTAACTACTAAATTACTCTCAACCTCTTCGACCTCTCCGGACTCGCAACCTTCTCCCGTATTCTTCCGGGGATAGCTGGTACCTCGCAGCCAGCTGAAGCCTGGCGTGGATGCGTCGCAAATCTCAAAGTAAAAGAAGAAGAAAAAACCCCCCATCGACTGAGACAATCCACCACCCGACGAGCAGGATGATGCGCCGTGATTCACATTGTGCCTGCCAAGACGACCCAAATGCTGCTATGGTTCTCCCCGCAATCGATTCGATGTCGATCTCGTGAACTTGGGCTGAAGAAATGCCAGGATGTTTCCCCGAGGCTCGATCCTTTTCACCGAACAGTCGGTCAGCGCCATCCTGGCGTCACTCTTTTTCCACCTCCACGGACCCCTGCCAACGAGGGATGCCTTTTCTCCGTCCTCCTCCCCCCCAGGTCCAGAAATGACGATTCCCCAGGTGCACGTGCCACGTGTGCGCCCGTGGTGCTGTCAACCCCCCGGTTCATCGGCGACCAGGGGGTGTCGTATCCGAACCCTCGACATGTGTCCGGGCCGACGCCGCCGTCGGAACGGATTTTGTGCTTGCTGGTGCGCTGCGAAACGGGACTAGCATGGGTCACATCGGTCCTGGGGGTTAATTGGAGAATCCTTCTCCCTGCAGGGAACTCGAAAGGGCTCTTCAATACTGAGTTACGTAGGCCTACATATCGGCAGTTGTAACCGGGGTTTTTTTTTCTCTCCTGCAGCGTACGACGGGCGCAGTGAGAGGGGCCAGACTTGGGAGACTTGGAAGGTAAAAAGGGCTAAAAATAAATTAAAGAACGGTGTGAGTGCATGCAGGATGAGATGGTCTCGTTTTCATGCTCTTAATGCCGGACGGGCGGGGGCGGGAGAAGAGTGATGACATGTGGAGGCGGGGTGAAAAGTCACACCGCGGTGAACGGGACGACACTTGCAAGATTCTAGAACGGTAATTACGGCGAGTACATCGACGTGCACCATGCCCCCAAGGGGTGAAGCCAACTTGGCAAGCAAGGCAAGGTAAGGCTACAGCACAGGCACCTTCTCCGGTCCCCACACGGTGACATGTGCCTCGTACAGCACGTCCTAATGGGAGGAAGCATGTCCTGTGGTATAGCAATCACGTATTCAGGCTGGGAGCAGGAGTAGAAATATAAGCTGTACTGTATTTGTGGGAGCTCTAGCGGTACAGAACGGAACTGCATCTCGCTATCGGATTCAACGATACCCCAGACTGGAAATCATGCGGCCCCATCCATGTTTGTCATCCCTTCGTCACCGATCCGAATCAATACCCCAGATATCCCGCCCCATCCTTTTTGGTTTTGGAGCCCCGTGGAGAAGCGAGGTCGAGCCCCCTCCAGAACGCCTGTAAACCGAAGACCCGTTTCCACAACGTTTATGTATAAGAGTATGTACGAGATTGGTCAGGTCCAGGCCAATCGGAGAGCCAAGCCTCAAAAAATCCCTGAAAAGTGTTGAAATCAAGAGTAGGAGCAAGAAGAGAAGAAGAAGAGGAAAATAAAAAATAGCAAAAGAGACAGACAAACCAAGCGACAAGCAAAAGCGGAGGAGGGGTGGGGGGAAAACAAGAAAGGGAGGACAGCAAAAGTAGACCAACAGAGAGAAAACAAAACGTTTCTGTCAGGCGCAAAATCAAAGAGCCAAACCAGTTCCGTCACCAGTCCAGCGGTACAACGCTAGAAGCTCCCGCCGGCGCTGGTGCTGCTCGCCCAGGTCCTCCGGTACGCGACCCCGGACCTGTGCGAGCGCACTGCGCATGACTCTGCTGAAGTTGCGCTGCACAGGTGTTAGCATGCTGATCACTCCTCGAGCGGAGGGACCAAAACATACCTGATACTCTGTGTTCAGCGTAACAACGCACGCCTCGTGGGCGCGGTTGATAGTCTCGCAGGCCTTCACCACG
>FTLB01749773.1_pt1 | contig 10442 bp, 8 predicted proteins | sample 1658291 | NCBI WGS metagenome assembly FTLB01 (sample SAMEA3914812, study PRJEB12502) | metagenome | biome: forest; material: soil | place: Canada | collected 2011-07-07 | depth 0.1 m
GGGGGGGGGGGGGGGGGCACTGGCCACCTGCGGCAGGCCCCCAACGCGCGGAGTTGCCCGCGTCTAAACTACAGGTCCAGCTTCGACCCGCCACCTTCTCCAGCTTAGCGACTTCGTCGTGTGATCTCGGGAGTCAGAGTCACCCACACCCACGACACGGCTACTGCCCGTGTGACGATCTGAGAAACTATAGAAGGCTCGCGAGGCGAAGACCGAGCAATCCGCCTCTCATCGGTAGCTTACGACGAGGGGAATCGGCGACACTGTGAAGACCGCCCGTTGACTCGACGGCCGCCGGAACCTGGCGATCAACGACCCTCCTCGTCTCTCCCCCCCGATCCGGGCAGCGTACTTCGTACGTCACCCACACACCTCCGTCCGAGCAGCCTGGGAGCAGTCAGAGAATATCTGCCGATAAATATCGCTTGGAAGGCATACGCGCAGTGACGGGAAAGCAACCATTAGCAACCGGCCAACCGAGGCGAAGCTGACAGAATATGGATCGCATCAAGACCTTCTTCTCGCGGAAGAAGGTGGACGCCGAGGAGTACGAGCCTCTTACGGACGATTCGGCCACCTTGGAGGAGTCAATATACGAGGCCCAAGAGGAGAATCCGTTCTCATGGCTGGAGTACTCTATATTTCTCATGATCGGAGTTGCCATGCTCTGGGCTTGGTACGCCATCCCCCGCCCCCTCTGGATAGAATAGAACTTTCAGTCTACGAGCCAACGCTAACCAGATCACTCTCTTGATAGGAATATGTTTCTTGCTGCGGCTCCGTACTTCCAAAAGCGCTTTAGCTCAGACCCTGGGATTCTGCAGGTCTTCCAGTCGGGCATTATATCCGTGGCGACCATCACCAACCTGGGTGTCCTACTCCTCATGACAAACCTCCAGAGCTCGGCCTCGTATCCCTTCCGCATCAACACGGCTCTCTTCATGAGCTCCGTCGTGTTCGTTCTCCTCACAGTCTCGACCTCGTACTTCCTTGATGTCTCGCCGTCTGTCTATTTCGCGTTCCTGCTCGTCATGGTCGCGGCCTCGTCGTACGCGACCGGCTTGCTCCAGAACGGTGCGTTTGCCTTCGCGGCGAGCTTTGGTCGCCCGGAGTACACGCAAGCAATCATGGCCGGACAGGGTGTGGCAGGTGTCTTGCCCTCCGTCGCCGGGATCATATCCGCACTCTCGGTGCCAGATCCCGTCGTGGAGCTCCCCAACGGCGCCCCGTCGCCGCCTGGCCCGGGTGACAGCTCTGCCGCCTTCACTTACTTTCTTACCGCGGTGGTCGTCTCCGCCGTGGCACTCGTGGCCTTCGTCCCCCTCGTGCGACGCCACAACCGCCTCGTCGCGCAGCGTCTCGCCGACCAGCTGGCCGAGTCCGTGACCAGCATCGAAGAAGCCGAGCGCGCCGCGCGTCGCTTCGTGAGCCTCCCCACGCTGCTGCGGAAGCTCCACTGGCTCGCGGGCGCCGTCTTCATGTGCTTCGCCGTGACCATGTTCTTCCCCGTCTTCACGAGCAAGATCCTCTCGGTGCACCCGCCCGGGTCCGGCCGGCTCTTCACGCCGAGCGTCTTCATCCCGCTCGGCTTCCTCATGTGGAACGCCGGCGATTTGCTTGGCCGCGTGTCCACCATCATTCCGTTCTCGCTGCGCCGCCGGCCCAGCGCGCTCTTCGTCGTCGGCCTGGCGCGCATCGCCTTTCTGCCGCTGTACATGCTGTGCAACATCCGTGGCGCCGGCGCCGTCGTCAACAGCGACCTGTTCTACTTATTCTTCGTGCAGTTCCTCTTCGGCCTGTCCAACGGCTGGCTCGGCTCCAACGCCATGATGGCCGCCGGCGAATGGGTCGCCGAAGGCGAGCGCGAAGCGACCGGAGGGTTCATGGGACTGTGCCTCGTGGCTGGGTTGGCCACCGGAAGTCTGCTCAGCTTTACTGCCAGCGGGATATGAAATGTGCCTTGTTGTTGTGGTTTTTTTTCGGGGAATTTTAATTGGAGAGAGAACAAAGATAGATCAATCCATGTAGTGTATCATATTCGGCGTTGACGGAGGAGCCGGGCACCCCGGCAGGGAACAACGAGAACTTCGGGAAAGGGAACCCCACGCTGCCGTGGCAGTTCGGCGGCAAGGCGTTTTGGGGAGAATGGCTGTCTGGACTGCGAAAGGGACCAATTCGATTTTCAGAGCAACCGGCTTCTGGCCAGAATGCAAGATAGAGAAATGCCCCCCGAGAACCCGAAATGATTCTCCGGGTATCGGGATCTGATTGCGGCCTACACGCTTGTACACCTTATAGCTACCTTATGCTGCGAGCCCTCAGTGTACCCGTCGTTGTACTGTGACATGCTCGAGGGCGTGGAAGTGCAGCAAGGATTAAGTTATATGGTTCAAACATGGCACCGCCTGCAACTATTCTACGAATGATCAAGCTTCTAGATACTTCATGTCTGAGTGAAAGAATGAATACCTAGTATCCGTCGATGCGAACGGCTTTTTCGTCGCTTCCAAACATGCAGACGGATAGAACAGCAGAGGCACCAAGGCAAGGCGCACATGAAGCTTCAATAACAAGGGGCGCTGGCGAGAGGAGTCTTTCCAGACAGATTAGATCGACAACATATCTCACATTTACGAACCTACGCCGCGACTCCTTTCTCCTTATTTTTCCCTCGTTAAGTCTTGATTGAGGACTGTCTTTGCAGGGCTAGTCTGGGCGACATCCTTATAAAGCCAGTCCCAGTTCCGTTAAAATCTATGGTTCCAAAAGCGTAACAATATATAGTACAAAGTCTTCCGACAAGCCGCCGTCTATTACGCCATCCGCCTTTCCTCGCCACTCCTCCTTCTATGGTATGCGTCAAGGCTTAAGGGCACAACCCCCCTGTGAATCCGCACATGTCATTTAGTGATCCTCATCATAACCATGCCGAGCATTAAACGCTGCTCTCTCCAGTGCTACACTCGGCGGCGCAGGGATCCATTCTCCCCACTCGTACATGCATCGTGTCCTCTGCGCAGGTTGCTCCCTGCGCTCGTAGAAGCCTTCTTTGGCTAGCGTCTTCTCCATATCAGACCAGTATTTCCATTTCGCCTCGACATTCTTTTTGTCAAGGTCGCCGAGCTTGGCATCAATAGGATCATTCAAGTTGTTTGAGATGCGGATGAACAGTGTACAATCGCGAAGGGTCATGGCGAGTGGGAACCCAGGGTGTTTCGGGTTCGCGAAGAGCGGCCCCATGGGATCATTCTCCCCCTGGAGTACGTTCAATCTTTTGAGCAGCACGTTGGTCCGTAGCCAGCCACCGAACCGAAGTTGCTGGAACCTTGTCGCGGTTTCCCGTCGGGGATTGAACAGGTTGGCGATCGCTCGAAGGCCCTCCTCCGGCAGCGCCGAGTCTTGGGAGCACAGAAGTGCCGTCAGAGGACACGGCGGAGCGTCCTCAAACATGCCCGTACGGATGCCATTCTTACTGTTGCGGAGCGCCGCCCTCGCGCAGTTCCGGCATCGCTTGGCGGTAAGCGGCGCATTTGCCGACTGCGTGAGCCACTTGGGCTTGAATTCGATAATCAAGTCATTGGGGTTTTCTAAAGCACCGTCAGTCTCGTATCGCACGTGTGCGTCGGGGCAAGCTTCTGGGAAACGCCCTTGGGAGGAGGAGAGAGAGGTGGTAGTAGATAAGGGGGTTTGGCTTACTCTGCCTCATATCCTCCACGAGCATACCGAACTCCACATCGTCGACTTTGCTGCCTACAAAGTCCGCGCGTCGGCCGTGCACGGTAGCAAGATGCTCGTTCAACCTCTCTACTATATTCGAACTGTAGAGTTGCACAAGCCTCTGCCGGACGAGCTGGTCAGGCTCAAACTCGGGCTTGATCATCTCGTCCCAATACCTCTGCAGAACCTGGTAGTTGAACGCTCTTGTTCCCGCCTTGGGGACACGGAGCAGGTTGCCTATCTCGGGGTCAGAGAAGATGCGCTGGTTCGTGTGGTCCGTTCGGGAAATCTGTGGCAGAGATGATACCTCACTCACCTTTGAAAGGATTCTCGTGATCCTCCACTATTGGAGGCACAATCACCTCGAAGACGATGTTGGCCGCGCCCTCTCCGACAAACTTGAAGCGGGCAAGCCTAACAAGTTTGTCGTCCAGCCGTACCGCATCATAGTCAAAGCCGTTCTGCTCCATCGCAGCTGGGCGCTACATTATTTTGGAAAAAGGCGAAAAGCAAGACATAGGGGGTCAGCGCAGTCTGGGTCTAAAAGTTCCCAGGAACCTGGCCTGGATGTAATAAGCGGGGCACAATCTCTGGCCAGTTGCGCATTCCGTTTCGACTAATTGCCTAGCTCTGCAGTTCCAACCTCAGCCTGGGAAGCCATAAACGAGGGCGTCTGCACACTAGAGTCATAATTTTCGAAGGGGAGGTCACGTTTCTCCATGGCATCCCTTCATGATGCTTGCCGAAAAAAAGGCTGTCAAAGTCTTGTTGCGTCGCGATAGAGCTTTCTGGCGGTCTTCACCTCCAATCTGCCCAGGGCACCTTCTTACAGCCCATCTCTACCTTGCCGAGGACGAGACTGGGAAAGCACGGGAGGGTAACAATAAATCAATGGCGATATACCTCAGACAGTCGCAGTCAGTGACTACGGTACCTAAGGCAGAGCGTCTCGTGTGACGGCGGCAAAGCATTCTAGTGTGCCTATCATGGGTTAACTACCTTAGGTACCTCAGGGAGTTATTTGCATGCATCGAGTTCCGGGCAACTTGTTTAAAAGAGACCTGGTTTGGTCATATTTTGATTTGTTTATGAGAAGAGATGGGATTGTGTTCTCAAATGTAGCAGCTCCCATACATGGCACTCTATGCCAAGAGGGATTCCTCCCGTCCGTTTCGCTGACCCCTTCAGCTCCCGTGTCCCAATTACCCTTTTCTAGAGTAAACCCACAATGGTATACACTCAGCGGAGGCGTCGTAGCCTCGAGAGAAACATAGGAAATTTTCTAATTCAGAAAGGTGCTGAAGGAACGAACCATGCGACGCTGCATGCAATGTATGTAGCAGGGGCCTCAAAAACCCCCCCCTTCCCTCGTAGTTGCTCATCTTCGCAACAAAAGGCGAAGGAAATCAGATGGAACGCAGACCGCTCGCTCCCCCACCCCTATTTTTTCGGTATCCGTCCAAACGCCATGCACTGTTCAACATGAGACATTACAGAATAGATGGTAATGCCCAAGAATGAGAAAAAAAAAGAGACAAAAATAAAAAGGGACCGCCAACAACGCCGGAGCCTGCTATAAGAGCTCTGGGCGAGACAAAGGAAATTCGAGGAAAGTGGTGAGTATGAATGGCACAGTTTGCGGATGTCTTAAGCATCCATGTTCGCCTCGTAGGCCGGAGGGGGGATGTCGTCGCGCCCCTCCCAGAAACCGGGGTTTCGGTTCTTCTCATCGTACACACGGCGTGCGATCTCGCTCGCCATCTTCATGATCCAAGCTTGTTCCAGGACCACCGACGAGGTGTCGGATTGGGGGCCACGGCGATTGGCCCATTCCTGGGGCAGAGGACCTTCCTTAAGATCGACGGCGAGCGGCACCGTCTTCTCGCCAGCGCGTCGCAGGCTAGCAGATTCCTTCTCCGAGCGCTTGGCTCGCTGCTTAGCCGCCTCGCCCTGCTCCTGAGGCACAATCGGAGCCGCCATCGAGCTCACGGCATTAGGGCCGAGGGGTGATCGAGGTAGCGGCTGGGGCTTATCGAGAGACGCCATAAATCGTACCTTTCCGGGAGTGAGGGTACCGTTCATCATTGCCTCCTCTTCCTCTTCCGGGATCGAAGTAGAGATGATGGGTTCTGACATGGGGCCTTGAATCGAGGCAGTCTCCGTCTCGGTGCCACTGTCTTCGGCCTCGCTGTTGACTTCGCTGACGGCTTTCCGGCGGAGATCGATCACGCGGGTCTTCTTCCTGCGTCCAGGCTTCGAGTGCCTTCCGGAGCCAAGAGCCAGTCCCGTGGTCGCCGAGTGAAGGCTGACCATCGAGGGCCGAGAGGGAAGATGCCCATGGTCCTGGCTGCTCGTGTCCGAGAACGTATAGGTGGTAGAGCCGCCGTGGAACGACTGCGATTTCACGAGGCTGGGTGTGGTCAAGGGTGGCGTGTTGGTCGCGTCCAGTCGTTCCGAAGGGCCAGCCCAAGCTCGCACCAAAACATCATGGATGTTGGGTGACAGGAGGGCCAGAGTCCTGTGTGACTCGGAAAGGGTAGTGAGACGCAGAAGATTCTTCTGCGAGAAGAGGGAGTGAACCTCGGCCCCTCCATCAAGCGACAGCGACGAGATCTCGGCGGGATCAAGAAGATGCCCCTTGGCGTCGACCGCATCCAAGGGTGGGGTGGCGAGTGGATCCACCGCGGGCTCGCCATCTTCCTTGAGTTCCTCGTCCTCCTTGGGAACCTGGTCAGGGCACCAGAGCTGAAGAGAAAGACGATGGATGATGGCAGGCAATTCGTCCATCATCAAGTCGCGCAGCTTTCCCTCGATGGTCCTCTGCAGATAGTCCCGAACGAACTGAATCGAATCAAAGGTGGATGAGACCTTGAGTGACTCGAGTGGGTCATTGCGGAAGACCAGGGTCAGCCCCTTCTGCTTCGAGAACACGAGGATGATGAATGCGGAGAGTTTGATCTCGGACAACGTGATCTGAAGTGGTATTGTGAGTCCTGATGCTGCTGCAAGCGGCTGCGGTGATGTGAAGCTCGGCTTGGAATACAGGTAGGTGTTCAGGGGGTTGGCCTATAATTGTCGTGATATTAGCAGATGTTTACGGTCGCACGAACCTTTCCCCGGACGCGAATCCCTGCAACTAATATAACAAGCAATGCGAAAAAAACCACTCTATTAGACGTAAAAGCCAAAAGGGGGAGGGAAAGAATGGGGAGCTGCCCGGAAAATGAGGAAATTCTAGTGTATAAGGAATTTGCAGCTTATCCAGAGAAGAGATGGAGAGATGATGAGGATGAGTAAGTATGTCGATAAGCAACACCGTTCGGAATGATCGCGATCGGAGGGTTGCGACAAGCTTCCTCGAGATGCCAAAAGGAAAATCAAATATTCTCCTCAAGCCAAGGAAACAGTGCCTGCCAGAGTTGCAAATCACAAAATTATACTCTTGAATGAAAGTGTAGCCTGTTTATGAAATGCGCGTCATGACTGGTCGCATGCATCCAGGTCGCACGCACTCGAATGCGCGGAGGAAGGTTGTTTGGGAATGAGAAGCGCAGTGATAGAGGGGCTCGATAAGGTTGGAAGTTCCCACGTACTTGAACTCTGGTCTTCAGCGTCAGGAAGGCATCGCCAGAATAGCACATCTTGAATATGCCTCGAAATCGGTCTTCCGCGAGGTCCCCGATCTCCAGGATCTCGAGCTCCGGGGGCACGGAGCCCAGGTTGAATTCCGTGACGAGGATGTCATCGACGATAATCGGAGGCTTCGGCGACTTGTTCAGGGCCGTCGTGAGCAGATCACGAGCGCGTTTGTAGAATTCGGCGTCCGCGGTGAGCGGCGACCAGTTGAAGTTGAATGCCATGTTGAATTGGCCGTCGATTTAGAGGTTCATCGTAGAAACCAGCGAGCAAGATGCGTCCGGGAAGAAATCCACCGATGGCCCGCGAAGGCAGCTCCAAGAACTCGCAGTTATCGAACGTATCAATTCGGTTGTCGTGATGCCTTTGGTCGCTCGGCGTCGGTCGCGGCGATGAGTTGTTGAAATGCCTCTTTGGATGTATGAGGGTTGGTAGGGAAAGTCGTGTGCGGGAGGGGAGCTAGGAAATTCTCTGCTGGGCTAGGAATGACGAAGAGAGCCGAACGGGTTTTTTCGTAAACCAGCTTTTGGACTCCAAATTTTTTTTTACCTGCCGCGGTTCCTTCTGCTAGCAGTAAAAGGAGCTAGGTGGGTGTTTCGCGGCACTGATTGGGGCATCGAGTTGGCCGCTTCCAGCTTGACTCCACCTTCTGATCGCCTGCGCCCGTGCTCTGCCCACCTGAGAATGATGCTGGCCAGGTGATTTCATTCCTCTTTGAGCCAAGTCGAACTCTAGTGACAGTCATATGATAAACGGACTCCATCGGTTGGTTGCCCTAAGGTCGTCCGCACACTTACTTGACCTTAGTACCTATCTGTAGTCTGCCTTGCCTCTCTCTGTTTACATCAATGCTTGAAGAGGACAGCGGCAGTGAGCTTGTATACGGAACACAGAGTGTGTGGTTTGAAATGACCCTTGGTTGATCCCCTGGATTGGCCGTACCCTGCCGCATAATTCGCAATTCGCTGGTGCAGCTCATTCCCTGTTTCCTCCGGGTGGATATCGGCCGGCAAATCTGAGCTTTGCCGAGATGGGCTACAGTCTTCTGCAGCGTTGACGAGAAAACTCCGGCTCGAGCTATCGGGCAATCCCGAAGGACCACCCACACAAAAAATCAGGAGAGCTTTCTCGGCCGTCGTCCGTTCGGTTCCGGGCCACCGGAGCTAATCTAGCTCTCCTTCGTCGGCGACTATGGTACGGGACCAAACTTTTACTCTTACTCATCCGGGGATTCCAAGCAGAAAATACAGTGGTTATTGACTTATTTGGTAGCTTCGCTACCGTTGAATAAGCCAAAACGCCGTCAGTTAGGACCGACTAGTCTTGCACGGATGCTCCCTTAACATGGACCAGACGCCGCTTGCCCCGTCGCCCCGTCGTGTATACACATTGTCATTATTAGATCATTACCGTCGTGTATAAAACATACATTGGCATTGTTAGGCCATAAACGCCGTGAAAGGCAAGAATGTAGAGACAGAAATGACTATGATTCTGTCCTTGCCATCTCTGTGTCCTTTTCCCATTGACCACCACCACACACCAACGCCAGCCAGACACCTGACAAACGCCGACTTAGCAAGCCGAAAAAACAAGATAAACTAGTGGTAAGAGCGCCGGTTCCGTTTGGCAGGACGTTTAGCACCTGGTGCCGCTCCCTACGCGGCAGTCGCAGCTGCGGCCTCCGCCTTGAGGGACTGGAGATAGGCTTCTCGCGTCTTGATTTCCTCCTTCAGCTTCTTCGTCATATCATCAACCTTTGCCTGCGCTTCCTTGAGCTTCTTGACCTCCAGTTGTTCTGTCTCGTGGCTGAAGGGCACGCCCGGTCGGTTTGTTGTCGGGATCATGGCGCTTCGCTCGATCACGCCGCCCTCCGACTTGGTGGGCTGCACGAAAGCCTTATCCTTGCCCTTGCCGCCGGACTTGCCGTTGGTCAGCGAGCCCTTGGGCGGGGGGAGGGCTCCCGAGGTGAGGATCTCGTAGAAAGGGTCGTAGGGTTCGTTGAAGACTTGCTCTTCGTATGTCCAGGAAATGACCTCCTGACCAGCGGCCTTCATGTCTTCTTTCTCCTGGTCGGTCCGTCCGTACGGGTGTAGGCGCAAGTGATGGTAGAGGGTCTGGGGCTTCTCATTCGACTCGGGCACATAATAGAGCTTTATGGCAATCTCGAACTCGCCCCAACCGGTTTCGCTGATCTCGAACGCTTTGCCCTTCTCGCCATCGATCACTGTCGCCTGGTTCAGTGTCCATGCGCCATGAAGCAGGCGGGGACGGTGGCTTGGACGAGCAGCCATGGAGCAGGACAGAGGCAGACTTACTTCTCACATGATTGGGGATGGACTCGTGGAGCTTGAACTGGACTCGACGCAGCCAGTAGGTTATGTCGGTGTCATCGACGCCTTTCACGAACACTGTCCATGAATGCGTATGATCATCGGGAACGCCAGGAGGCTTCGGGTTCGTCTTCTCGTCGAAGGGACGCGCGGTTGTTCCGTAAATGAACGGTCGGAAGATTTGCACGCCTTTTGCGCGTTTGCCGGCGCTGGCTGGAGGCGCCATCCTGCTCAGTATCGAGTCGCGGTTGGCGAGCGATGGATGGAAGGTGTAGAGAGGCGCGATGCGATTGATAAAAAGTTGAAAAGGCCCCGCATGTGACAACCTGTACTAAACTAAACTTTTTCGATGGTACAGCACGCGCTCAAGCGCGGAAAGTGCTGCAAAAACCTTAACTAAGAAGCGCGCCAGACCCATAGTACTTCCGCGTGTGGAATCGTACCCACTTTTCTGACCACGATATTGGAGCTCACATCGGCTCATGATGCAATGAAATTTCATAGCAGGGAGAATCATCTTTGCAAGCTGAATTGGTGTCGGCATGGCAGCCAAGAGGATAATAGTATTCGGTGGAAATGGGTTTCTAGGTTCCAGGATATGCAAATCTGCTGTTAGCAGAGGTTGGGATGTCACCTCGATAAGGTAAGAGATCGGTCTTTCTCTCTCTCTCTCTCGCCCGCAGCTTTTGGAAGCTCTGTCTGACCTAGTTGGACTCGCAGCCGGTCTGGGGAGCCTCATTGGAAGAATGTCACCGC
>FTLB01843379.1_pt1 | contig 10438 bp, 12 predicted proteins | sample 1658291 | NCBI WGS metagenome assembly FTLB01 (sample SAMEA3914812, study PRJEB12502) | metagenome | biome: forest; material: soil | place: Canada | collected 2011-07-07 | depth 0.1 m
TACATGAACTGGTCGCCGTGTATGTCAAAGACCATATTAGTCTTTGGAGCCTGCGCCGACTCCTGTTTGGGACGATCGCCCCCCTCCTCGGATTCAGTACCAGGTTCAGAAGGAGGAGGCGGTATCTCGAGCCGGAAGACGGTGCCTTCTTTTGGAACAAGCTTCAGCCTGTTCTTCTTGGTGATAATCTCGAATGCGAACTTCGATTCCTTTATCACCAGCCCTCGGATGCCCACCCGACTGACGCAGGTACTCCTTACCACTTCCATGTCGGCGCCGTGAAAGTCCGCAGCTGTCAGCTTGGCGGCGGTCCCTTCGCCACCTCGGAAGACCTCTTTCCCTAGCAGCTCATGCATGTATCCCAGCCATAGCTTGTGTAGTGGCTCAAAGACGGCATATTTCTGTCCTTCTCGGGGCACATCGTAGAGACCCAACTTCCGGCGCTGGGTTGCAGATAATGGCTTGGGCTTCAGCGCCTTCTTCCTCTTTTGTTTCTGTTTCTCCTGCGCTTTCCGTCGAGCCTCTCGCGCGTTGGATGGGGGAGGGGATGATGGTCGCAAATGGATCGGTCGGTGCTGAATTTTCTCGTTGAACAAACGAGCCGCAGACTCTGGCGAATGCGCCCGCGCCAGCAGGGCTTGGGTTATTGGCGGTTCCTTCGTAGGCGCCATGTCGAATTTGGCGCTATGAAGCCTGGTCCTGCTGCGATACGGCCATATGGAGGAGACACACAAGGCTGGCGGATTCAGCAGCAATGTAGCTCCAAGATGAGGCGAGGCTGAAGAGATGGTGCTTGACCATGAACTAATCTGTGTTTGGTACTAGCGTTCGTCGGCTGCATAGTACTGGACTGGGGAGTAAACTTTTACATCATATCACATGCTGCTCTGTGGGGGAAGCTCGGACGGGACAAAGCTCGGCATTCCGCGGCTCTGTACACTGTGTAGACTGTAGAGTAGCATCCTTTTATTCCATACTTGGCAAGCTTGGGAATTGAGAAATCAGGAGCCACTTGGTGCAACTGCTAAGGTGGATCACGCTTAACTTGGAACTCCTTCGGAAGCACTCGACAATGGCGATTCTGCGACAACGGCAATCTTGCCTTTTCGAGTGAACGCTAATGTATACGGGTCAATGCTAGCCAGAGCGTTGCGAATTGCTCCTGCGCTGCCAGGAATTTCCCCGAGCGACTCTCGCATCGTCGCACATCGACGCGCCTCGCTGCAGACTTGCTCAAGTTCATCATCCTCCTCGGTGGATTCCGCCGAGGCCACTCACAACTATAGCCATGTCGGAGCACGATAATAAACCCCCGCGCGACTCGGCGCCGGATCTTCAGATTCTCGGAGACCAAATCACCTTCCAGCCCAGCGGTTATGTCGAACCACCCGGTGTCTCCCACGAAGGCGACAATGAGGAGGCGCTTATGAAGCACATGGCGCGGTTTCGCTCCGAGCCATTGCAGTACGTTCCCCTCTGGATCCCATCTTGTCGCATTCAAGCGATCTGCGCGCGTCCGTAGTGGGCGGGAAAAACTTCCTTCTTGACCCCAATAGCATCTTCTGACCCCGTATGGTATGCAGGTTCCTCCGAGAAGTTTCGCTTTACGTGTCCGGTACCGGCTGGCGAGCATACGACGATGTAATCGGCCAACCCATCTTCTACTCGGGCTTCTCCGAGAACATGAAGAACCTCGTGGTGTCGTCGCCCCTCTTGCAGAGAAAGATCTCGGAATTGGCGGCGAAGCGCTTGGAGGTCGAGGAGAGGGAGGGCCTGATCAACAAGAACGACCCAGACTACGCACAGAAACGCGCCCACAGGCAAATCGCGCTCGTGTCTGGCCTGCAGGAGGTGGTCGAGAAGCTGACAGACGGCATGATATGCAAGTTCGAGAGCAAGACGTTCATTCGCGGCGCGTACTACATGGTGACCCAGCTTCTGCTCCGGGCCTACCATCAAGGGATCCACGTCTCGAGCGAAGAGGTGCTGCGATTGAGGAGCGTAGCCGAGAAGGCTGCGAGGAACAAACAGAGCATAATCTTCCTGCCATGCCACAGATCGCATGTAGACTATGTCTCCCTGCAGCTCCTCTGCTACCGTCTCGGTCTCGCGCTTCCTGTCGTTGTGGCTGGCGACAATCTAAACTTTCCACTGGTGGGTAGTTTCTTACAGCATGCTGGTAAGTCTCAGTAATATCCTCTCAAGATGCCTAAGGTAATGTAGGTAGTGATCATTTTTCTAATCCGTATCCACAGGCGCCATGTATATCAGGAGATCATTCGGCGACGACCAGCTTTACGCGACCTTGGTGCAAGCATATATCGACGCGATGCTCCAGGGGGGCTTCAACTTGGAATGCTTCATCGAAGGAGGGCGCTCGCGGACAGGAAAGCTGCTACCGCCGAAATTCGGAATATTAAACTTTGTCCTCGACAGCATCTTGTCGGGTCGCGTCGAGGACGCCGTGATCTGCCCTGTCAGCACCCAGTACGACAAGGTGATTGAAACCGAAGGCTACGTCACCGAACTCCTGGGCGTGCCCAAGAAGAAGGAGAATCTAGCGGATTTCTTGACCGGGGGGTCGTCGGTATTGTCACTTCGTCTCGGCCGCGTTGACGTGCGATTCCATGAACCGTGGAGTCTGAGGGGCTTTCTCGCGGACCAGCTTATCAAAATCCAGAATGTTCGATCGCAACCCAGCATCAATTGGGAAAGCGCCAAAGATGTGCTCGTCCGACAAAAGCTCCTGCGAACCCTCGGATACAAAGTGTTGGCGGATATCAACGACGTGTCCGTAGTGATGCCGACCGCTCTCATCGGCACCGTTCTATTAACCTTGCGGGGGCGAGGCGTCGGCCGGAACGAATTGATACGCCGCGTGGAATGGCTGACGTGCCGAGTTCGAGCCAAAGGAGGCCGAGTAGCCCATTTCGGCAACACGCCGCTGGTCGACGTCATCGATCGTGGCCTCGAGGTGCTCGGCAAGGACCTCGTGGGAGAAATCCACGGCCTTGTCGAACCAACATACTATGCCGTGGATCGATTCCAGCTTTCATTCTACCGGAATATGACAATACACCTGTTCATCGCCGAGGCTCTGGTTGCTGCTGCCCTGTACACGAAGGTCAAGCTGGGTGGTGGTCCATCCATCCAGGACGTTTCGTACGCGGAGCTCCTCGATCAAGTGCTGTTCCTGTCCTCGCTCTTCCGTGGCGAGTTCATCTTCTCCGGCGAAGGGCTGGCTGCCAGCCTCGAGAAGACCGTCCTCGGTCTAGAGGCCGACCAAGTCATCCAGGTGAAACGCGATGAGGCAGGCAAGATCACGGGCATCGGGCTCTCGGAGACGGAGAGAATCGTTGGTCGGGAGAACTATGATTTCTACTGCTTCCTGATCTGGCCATTCATCGAATCCAGCTGGCTGGCCGCCGTCTCTATCGTGGGTCTCTCACCGCCGCTGGATCTCAACGACGGTATCTGGGTGCAGGTTTCGAAGGCCCAAAACAGTGCTCAGCTAGTATGTGCTCCTCTCCATCGCGTCGCATCTCTATTATTTGGTTGCTAACTCGTGAATCTCCAGCTTGGAAAAACCCTGTACCATCAAGGCGATCTGAGCTACTTTGAGTCGGTCAACAAGGAGACGCTCAAGAACTCGTACCAACGGTTCGTGGAGGAAGGCATCATCCAGGTCGTCAAATCCAAGGACAGCAAGGTTCCTCCCCGGCTGCGGCTGGCACCGGACTGGCAGCCTTCCAGGGATCCCCAGACGGGCAAGATCATCGCCTCTGGGCGTCTCTGGGACTTTACGGAGAAGATTGCCCGGTGTCGCCGCGAGGGGAAGAACCGCCGAGACGGTGCTACGGTCAGCACGCGTGTTCTCGGGCTGACAGACCTCCTGGGTAGGAAGTTGTTCGAAGAAGCGGTGAACACGGAAGCCAAGGGCGGTGGTGCACCGCCGCGGCTGAGCTCGGAGGAGGCGAGAAGTCTCAGAAAGACCGTCAAGGAGGAGAGGAGAAGGCGGACCCTGGAGAACAGGGCACATTTGTGAGCCCACGCCTGGAAGCGACGGTGTAGCGGCACTCCGCGACTGGGACATGGTTTGAGTCACGCAATTGCACGACTCGTGTTGTACAAGTACGAATGCTGTAGACGAACTAATTCACCAATACGAGTAAACTTCTCGGTTTTTTTTTGGTGTTTTTTTTTGGGACAGAACCCCAACGGGGCAGCCAAATGTATCTTCAGTCTCTGCTATATGATATGCCTGAATCACCCCAAGTGCGGTGAGTCTGGCGGACCTTGGCGGTGGGATCAGCCGTGGGAAGGGAGGCCCCACGAAACTCGCCATCTGCGAGCCACTGAGGGTGAGCCACTGAAGGCGAGCCGCTGAAGGATGTACTCGCACCGCGCCGCGACGGACACCCAGCTAGGCTAGCGTGGAGACGGGAAGGGGCTTGAATATATCTTGTAGCTCTCCCACCTAGCTCCCACTAGAAGACATCCCATAGACTGACCTTGCCGTCTTTGCTTCCAGAGGCGAGCCAATGGGTTGTCCGTGCCTGGGCAAGCCGCTTATCCTTGACGGTGATGTCTACGAGCCTCGGCACGACGACAACTTCTCCCTGCGCCTCGCCCGGTTGTTCATCCTGCTTCGGGTTCTCCTCGGATTGTGCGTCCCTGCCGTCGCGGCTACCGCTCCCGGGCGGGTTCCCCTCCGCCCCCGTCGTGCTCACCTCGGCCAAAGCCGCCGCGTAGCAGCCGGCTTGGTGCCACTTTAGCACGGCAACCTCCTTCATAGTCTTGACCGAATAGACTCGGATCTTGGAGTCCCAGCCGGCCGTGACGAATATCTTTCCGTCGGACCGTACTCTCAGGCTCTGCTGCCCCGAGTGCTTAGTGTTGACCACCTTCAGGGGCACGGTCTGGGCCTTGGCTCGGCTGGCGTCTCGTGACGGTGATGCCTTTGCGTGCTCAGCGAACGCCGCCGAGAGCGCGGAGATGCCACCGGCTGACTCTTTGGTGCTTCTTGAGTTCTCCCCAGAGGCAGAGCCTGTCGTTTCCTTCGTTACTCTTTCGGGAAGATCAGCGAGCAAGTCTTCCTTCGTGGGGAGGGGATGCTTCGCTATGAGGGCATCCGCACTCGACGTGAAGAAGAAATCCTTCGCAGGCGAGATGTCCAGAGACAATACAGGCTGGGAATGGGAGGTAGCCTGGTATCTCGTTGCCCAGCCGTGGCTATCCAGCTGCATTACGGCTACCCCTCCGTTCTCGTAGCCCGCGATGAAGGTGAGGAGGCCGTTCTGGTAAAATAACGACAGGGCCATGACCATGCCGTTGTTCTTCTTCTCGGGCGATACGGTATGCAGCCTGTCTTGAGAGGGTATGTGGAATATGTCGATCTAGTTTACCGCCGGCGTCAGAAGGGTAGGACTCCTATTCAGTGGCTTACGCTGGCCGGGTCTTACCGCTTCAGAGGCGAGTGTGTTGGGTACTGCTACGAGAATCTCCGAGGTATCTGGTATCCCAGCGTTCTGCACGACGCACGACGAGAAGGAGCAGAAGTTCATCGTGTTCACCTCTAGCATATGCAACATCCACGGCTGGGGTCTGGGTGCGGGCGAGGGATCGAGAGGGAGAACCGTGCTCATGGTGGCCTCATCTGCCTCCCTCAACTTCCATACCACAAGCCGATTGTCTCTCCCGTGCCTGCGCAGCATTTAGCATCTGCATGTCTCTTGACCATTGGAGCCAACGCCTTTGGCTCATAGTTTCATGCAAACTACATGTATTCCAAGAGGGGGGAAGACGAGACGTTTTGACACGACGCACGCATGGGAGAAGATTTGATTTATCTGGCGACCTACGTGATGATACGATCGTCGCCCCATCCGGCAAGACCCAGGATGGCGTTGGTATGGGCTTGCCAGACAGCACGGGGCCTCATGATGGCCAGGTCCCAGACGACAACAAAGCCATCGGCATCGCCGGTCAGGAGTCGCTCGTTCTGGCGGCAAAACACAGCCGCATGGACCTGTGCCTTGTGCCCTCGCAGGATGGCCTTGGGCTGCGGAGGGCGGCCGTCGGATGCCATTGTGTGTATGCGAGGAAGGGATCTGGATTCGATCCCAGGGCCTTGCCAAATGCCGGACGTGGGAAGACGGCCTTGGAAACGGCCCAGGAGTCGGAGCGCCCGTCGATCACACGGAGATTGCTGACCGGAAATTTCGGGGAGGCTGCAGCCGGGCTTGGAGGGGGTGGAAACTTGTGTCAAGAAACGAATGGGCTCCGGGTCCAATCAAGTGAGTGAGTGGAGCGATGGATTTCTTTGGGTGCGAAATAAAATGAAAAAGAATAAAACAAAAATTTGGTTCTAGAAGCTCGGGCACTCAGCGACCGTCAAAAGTTTCCCTGGTTTCGTGTCGGATCACCTCTAAACGGATTTACGGTCGGGATGTTGATCTTCCCGTGGTAAATTCTCCGATCGAGTTTTCCTCTGCGTTTCATTATCTGCAGGTGGTAATTTGAGGGATCGAGTCGTGCATCTCAAAAAAAAATTAAAAAATTGCTGCGCGGCAAACGTGACTGTCGCGGCCGCGGTTTCTACGTCCGCGATCAAGACACGATATCTGCTATTTTGTCCCCAGAGCGCCGAGTCTTTGCTGTATCATGATCTGTCTTTCCCCCCTTCTCTCTCTCTCTCTCTCTCCTGGCGTCTCACCGACTTTTCCTCACATCGGTCGCTTGCAGCCTATTTACTTGAGACATTGTGCATCGAGTCCTGGGACAAGAGAGAATCACGCTGCGATGTCGTACGATAGTCCGAGTGTCACAGCAGCTAGAGACGAGAGGGCAAATGAATAGTTCGTAGAGAGACTTCATTGCCCTCGACCATTTTGGACGGGGAGGGTGGCTTGCCTAGGCTTTCTACGCACCAGGCAACATGGACAGTTCGACATCCAAGTACTCTCTTCGGTATCGGGGTCCCCGAGCCTGGTATCCGGTCTGAGTATCACATCCGAGGTATATTGGCTTGCTTGGCTTGCTTGGATACACTTATACGAAATAGACGCTCTGAACTATTGTAGAAACCCAGCAAGCCTAGAGGGTAGCTCAGCACGGTCAGTACACTACTGCCTACGGAGCCAGTGGGAGCCTACCTACGTCGTCTACTTAGGTGTCCACCAGTGGATCTCACTCTGTAGATGCTCCGCAGGACTCCGGAGACGAAATGGCTCTACCGAGTAGTCTGCGGAGGCAGGTATTGTCCAACTCTGGCTGCCTGCTTGATCTACGCCCCTTCGTTTCCCTTGCAATTCTCCCCGTTCTGCAGCTCTTCGCCAGCAGGCGGCTTATTCCGTATCAAGGTCGCGTAGGCTACGGCGGGAGTATTCTCTTTCGGCAAATACTCCCGAGACCTCAATGTCCCAAATGCCTTCTGCACAGAAGCGCTACACGTTTGTCTGATTTGTTATTTTTTTTCTTTTCATTTTAGCAGAGATAACCGAAACATATTCCCAAACTGGTGCCGAGTGGGCACGAAATGCTTTTTGGCTACTGCAACGTCGTTTAAAAGTCTCACCAAACCCCGAGGGGATGTCTTAGGCCGGTTGGGCTGTTGGCTTGTCTTCGAATATCTGACGTCTGCAGATATCAGCCCCCAGAGGACTAACGCGAGGACGGAGTACGGAGTACGTATGTGCCTGAGTACCAAGGAGTAAGCACTCCGTATGAGGGAGATGGATAGAGCCCTGCAACCTCGCTTCGGGCAATGTCGCTCAGAATTTCTCAGAGAGCCCTGACCAGCAAGGGTAATTTCGTCACATCCTGTGCAGAGACTATCCCCGTTGAGTATTGGCTGCGCCTAGCAGTTCTCCATAGGCCATTTGGCCATCTATCTGAATCCAGAAGGAGAAGAGAAAGAGCAACTACGGAGTACTTGCATCTGATTCCGGTCGAGCGCCATCGAGCATCATACGTACGTATGTCTGCAGCTGCCCTTGGACCCAAACAACCAGATGAAGGAGAGGCGGGCGCGCGCAGGCTGCACAGGATCGGCCCCCGGGGTAGGGGTACCCTTTCGGCTAGTTGATGTCCCGGCGGCGACAGGCGCAAGGATCTACAAGATGTCTGCGACGCAGTTCCAGGGTACCGATGCTAGTCTAGCGGGCCGAGGGGTTCTAATCTGACGATACTACTTCCGGTTCCTCCCCTCTTGGTAAACTCGACTTCCCGACCTCCATTTCCCGTAGAAGAATCAGTCTACTGCGCTGGCTGCGTTCAATGGCACACTGGTTGACTGGGCAGTGCACACCCGGCGCGCTCCCGCTAGTCTAATTACAGGACATCAATTAAGAGGATGGGGTACCGGGAGAATAAGAAACGAAACAATCGCTATTGTACCCCTCATTTTCGAGGGTTCGAAAGGAGAGCGACACGTCGACGCGAGATTCTGGGAATCAAGAAAGATGGAACCAAGAAAGATGGAATCAAGAAGATGGAGCCTTGCTCCCTTGGGTATCACGAACGCGATCGACTCCGATTTCGAAGACGGATGCGCGCTCTGCCGAACGGGGGGCATCTTCTTCGCCACACCCTACACCTAAGATGGTTAGGAACCTGCATCGCAGGGAACGGTACTTGCTCACCTGATATGTGCATATAGATATTAGATGTAACTACTGTCTGTAGCTGACGTTCGAGCTCAGCTGCATAGTAGATACGGGCCTGCCCAGCTGAAAATAGACTTTCACCAAAAATCAATATGCGACAGCCGTAACACTAATAATACCTCTAGAGGCATTCCCTCTTTTGGTTGGTGGTGGGGGGGCGAAGGGACACGAGAGAAGGGCTAATGACGTTGCACCTCTCTCTTTTTGCTGAGCGGCGAAGAATACTGTATCTCGAGTGAGTCCCAGGTGAACTGCCACGAAAGGGAAAAGGGAAAAAAAAAATTGATCCGTAGCTCCGGAATGCGTTTGATAGGAGTTGCCGGAATGGACGGTTTGGTTTCTCTTGGCACGAGAGAAGAGGTCGATCAAACCGTGCCGGATGGGTTGTACGGTCTCCTGCTCGTCGCATCCCACCGGTCGAACTGGCGAACCATCGCGCATGAACGAGGCTCAGGTTCGAATGTTCGATTTTCGGTCGTCAATGGCCCACAATCAACATATTGAAACCGCCAAACAAGCGCCGAACCTCATTTCGTCTCCGAGAAGGCATCGTAGACCTTGAACATCCTGTGATTGAATCTCAATGCCGAGGGGGGAAATCCCGTAGTTAGTCTAACCACGATACATCGATAGCTACCATACCTACCTCTGTGTGTAGGCCTGGCAGGTTGCCACTGGCAGAGGAAAGCCACGGATGGGGATCGTCCCTGGAATTTGACTTCTAAACCCCAAGAGAGGGCTGCCGTGCGAGTTTCGGGACGCATGGTGCTGGCCGCGAAGCTCAATTACAATCGTCTTCTCGATCTTCCTGTCTTCCTGCCCTGCCTTCCTGTCTTCTCTGCCTAGATTCTTGCGTAGAGATCCCCCGTGATCGATTCGCACACCATCTTGCTTGAGCCCTAGACCCCGCGGCAGGAGAACACTGTCCCCCGGGCGATTCGCTAAGATCTTCATCTCACCGTCACCTGCGGCTTTCACTGACGTCGCACATGCTCGAGATGCTGTAGCTACGTAGATGCTAGTTTCGGTGCGGTGAACCACCCTGCTCATCTACTGCAGATTGGTGCGATTGGGTACCCAGATATCCTCGTACGTTGGTATGAACGACCTAGATAGAAATATGATGTCCCATCGGAGGAATCAGGCAAGTTTAGTGGGCTGGACAATGCGATAGGAACCTGACAGCGCAGGACTCGGTCCCAAGAGTGCAACTCAAGCCGACGGAATTCTCAGACAGCGCGCGCTGCTTGACACGGACCCGGGAAACAAGCCCACCCCGGCGCCTCCTCCTCCCTTCTCTTCCACCCTCCACAATTCCAGATCCAAGGCCCCCCCCTTGCAATTCTCTGAGGTATCACAAAAAACGAAGTGAAAAAAAAAAGCTTTCGACGGTTTGGGCCAACTAACTGGAGCGCCAACGTGACCGGAGCTGACAAAAAGCAAAAGCCATCCGGCTAGTGCGTCTCCTTGATAGGCTGGACCCCTGAGCGATCGTCCCTCGAGCCTTCCCCAAGTGTATCTAGCGACAAGGAAATCAAGAGGAGCCCATCTCGCAGCGCCACTTTGTGATGGCCGATACTCGAGAAACCCGGCGACATCGAGGAAAAAAATAATCCTCATTTTTTACGGCTTGACGGAAAAGACTGCGTTATCTTTTCCTCATTTCCATACCGCTTGGCTCCTTTGGTGCACTTCCGCAGGTTGATCCCGTAAAAGGCATCGTTTCTTTCGTGCTGCATCTGGCGATCGACCACACCCACCCGCCAGCCACC
>FTLB01000817.1_pt2 | contig 10429 bp, 7 predicted proteins | sample 1658291 | NCBI WGS metagenome assembly FTLB01 (sample SAMEA3914812, study PRJEB12502) | metagenome | biome: forest; material: soil | place: Canada | collected 2011-07-07 | depth 0.1 m
CGCTGCCTCCAAGGCCACGCCGCGTCGCCTGTCGAGTACGCCGCCTACGTCTCCGTCTTCGACGCCTGCCCGACCTCGGCCACCCAAGGCACCTTCGTGTCCACCATCGACATCACGCCGTACGGCGGCCCTCACGGCATAGAGATGGACGAGAGCGGTGCCTACCTCTACATAGACGTGTCGACCGACTCGCAGGGGGGCAAAGGCACCATCAGCGTTGACCTCAGCACGCAGACCGTCGTCGGCTACGTTGCCGCCACCGGCGGCCAGAAGCCTCACGTCGACGAGGCTGGGGAGTTCGTCGCAGAGGTGTGCCTGCGCAAGGGCCGCATCATCCGCAAGCTCACCGTCCCGGAGAGCGAGAGGAACAACAACCTCGGCATCGGCAGCGGGCGGCACATCAACTTCTCCACGCCTGGTATTCGTTTCGGCGGACGGCCGACCGACAAAGGGCTCCGTGTCCTCGACACTTCGGATCCTGTCACCGCCATCCTCCGACGCGTTTTGGCTACGGGCTCCATCTACGTGCTGTCCAGGAATGTCCTCCTGGTTTGATCGCTGGGAATCCAATGTCTCCCATCTACTTGGGCCATGTATCCTCGGCGATATTCTTCAGCCATGCTTCCCTTTCTGCACTGTCTTGTCCTGGGAGGTTTGTCTCTTCTGCTTTCTGCTTCCATGGCCACGTTTCCTATGCCCCAAATTCGGATTTAACATGCTCTTTCGATCTTGGGCCCCTTTTCCTCCTTGCTTTTCATCTCTTCTGTGTATGGTATCTCCCTTAGCGGGCGTTATGTTTGCGATAGATTCTGGGCAGCTGGTATATACACACTCAGGAATTATAAACTGCTTTCCATCTTGACTTCATGATCTCTACCGTGTAGGTAGCTATGCTTGTCTTTGCCGCCTGCCATATAACATCATAGCAACCGTACACCGGAGTCGAACAGCCAGCCCTGCAGACAATCCGACTGTCCTTCTCTCCTTCTGCCCTTTCACTAATCCACTAATTTACATCGCGTTGTTTCTCCCTGCCCCATAGGGCATTGCTCAGAAGACATGGCGGCTTACATTGGCCACTCACCCCACCACCCACTTTGACCCCACCACCCCGGGTTTCCGGAGATACTGGATCGGGTTGACATGCCCGCTGGAAATCCCGGTGCCAACGGAGCCACTCGGTCGCACTCGGGCAATGTCGCAGTTATGGTAGCGAGGTGTATGCGAGGGGATAGGTATGCAGTGTATACGAAGTAGAGATATCCCTATCTTTCTCTCTCTCTCTCTCTCTCTCTCTACTTCTCGCCCGCACTAGCCCACCCGCCCCGGCGGCTCCCACCGGGAAGTTAGTGGGTGGGTGGTTTGCGGAGAATTTTATCCAAACTTTCAAACGCCGCGACTCGTTTACGGTAAACGACGGCGGCGTTATATGTAAGGTCCGGAGCACCGGGCTTGTGGCACTAAGAGGGATAGAGACGGACGGACTGGTTTCGGGGATAGAAAACGCTTCGCAATGGCGGGAAATAAAAAATTAGTAGAATGAACAAAAACCTGAGTTAAGAGGACGCTTGACGTATGGGAGGGAACACACACACACACTCACACACACAAAAAGAGTGTGGCGTTTACAGCGTCTGCTACCGACCTTGGTTTAGCGCGCTCAAGGGGGGTTCTGCTCCCCGTCTTACATCCGTGTCACCACTCATCAATCTGGCGCAAATCCCGGGGGGGCTTTTAGTACCTAAGTTAGTTACGGCCGGTAGGACAGCACCAGCTCCCCACGGGTAGGTACAGGGTCACGAGGGTGTGCTAAATTACGGCAGGGAAATGCGTATAAAATAGCACCAGTCTCCGTTGCGGTGACAAAGCATCACTCATCACGCCTTACGAGGCAAGCGAGGACATGGCGTATTTTCCTAGTAATGGGCATCCGTGGGTCAGGGAACATGGAAAGGAGAGCATTAGAGGAGAAACCCAGTTTTTCTCAACGGCTTGTAGTTATGGAACTGTTGTATGATGAATAAGATATTTGCAAAAGCCGTTTGATAAAGGCACGTATGCGGATTCTGCCATCACCGCCGGCCGCAAACCCCGCGCGATTTCTTTGCGATTTCTTTGCAATTATTTTGTAATGGATTCAGCTTTATTGCCTCGTTATGTTGACGCAGACATAAATTTTGCTGCTCTGAAGATTGGCCTTGGACTGTACTTGAGCCTCTTTTTTCTCTCTATGAGTATAATTAGTGATTGATGAAGTAAGCTTTTGCTCCCTGCCCGCCCTACGCCCGCAGCCACTAAATAATTAGTTGCCTAACGCTGATCGGCGCCGAAGCGCAGCTGGCCCCGCGAAGTACCTTACCCGTGGAACCGTGGTACGGTACATGGCCCGAAGGATAGGTAAGGTGGTAAGGCGCTGTACCCTAGCGAGCCTGCAGATACCGTAGGGTTTCATCCCGAACTGGCTGTACCTGAGCTCGTCTGCGACAATAAGTTCTGGGGGCTATAGACTTACACCGAGTGCTACAGTACGATGTTATCACCCGCTCGTTCCCTTTTAGGTAATTAATGTACCGGTCCATCTTTTAATCTGCAAGTCAGCATTCTAGTCGGATTTGCAGTTTTGGAGGTCCTCGAACGTGTTCACGGACGCGAATGGATATTTCTTGGTTGCCACTACTCTTGGTATCATTTATCGTTGGATTCGGATATCAACGGGATCGATGCGTGGTTTTCCCTTTGGGGGGTAGGCGATACGGATTCTTCAGTAGGTTTTACTCCAAACACGGTATCCACGTAGGACAGCAACGTACATTGCTGGGCTGAGGATCAATAACTTGGTGTTTCCTTTCCAAATTCACAAATGAGCCCCGTAATAACAAGGTGTCGTAAGGCTATAGTACGTTTCAGGCGTGACTACCTTACCTACTCAAACCAGCCACAGGTGGTCGATTCCCCATTACTGTACTCTAAGGAGGCACGTTACCATGATTTTATTCGCTGGCCCGCTTGCACGGGGAAAACGTGAGCCATTTCTAGGCCCTTAGCTTCCGCCTATTTTTTGAGCGGCACCGCCATTCAGAGGCTCCTCGGCTTAGCTTAGCGCAGCCCTGTTCCCGTGTTTGAGGTTATGGAGCTGAAATGGACGCCTTTTTGTTCGCCGCTAGTTAAGCCTTGCGACTTCTCAGGAGAGTTTCGTTTCAGCTTTCGACCATCAATTCAACAACACCCATTCCCCTTGAGATACTACTCTCTCCTCCTCACCTCGAGAGAGTCATCGTCGTCGTCTCGGTGATCATCCAGCCAGGAAAACATGACGCAACAAGACAACAGCGGCGGAGAAACCCCCACGACAACAATAGCCGACTTTTCATTCGACGATGCCCTAGCAGTGTGGAACACGCCGGCCAGAGAGTGGCTGACCAAGAACGACAAGCACTGGAACGGCCTCGCCACCGCCAACCTGGTCTTCGACCGCGGCGGCCGCCTCCTGCTCCTGCAGCGCGCCGCGCACGACTCGATGCCGAACCGCTGGGAGATACCCGGCGGGGCGGTGGACGACGAGGACCCCAGCATCCTGTACGGCGCCGCGCGGGAGCTCTGGGAGGAGTCCGGGCTGGCGGCGAAGCGGTTCACGGGTTTGGTCACCACGGAGAAGCGCGTCGGCGAGGTGCCGGGGTTCGTCTTCACCAACCGCCACGGGACGCGCTTCTTCTGCCGCTTCACCTTCGTCGTCGAGGTCGAGAGCGACGACGCCGTGAAGCTGGACCCGAACGAGCACCAGGATTTCGTCTGGGCCACGGAGGAAGAGGTCCGGGCGGAGAAGATGGGAGATCGGGAGATCCCGATCACGAACAAGCTCACCAAGGATCATATGTTGGAGGGGTTCTCGACGAGAGCAGCGGGTTTGAGTGGATGAGCGGATTTGATTTCGGCAGCCTTGCGATTTACTTAGATTTGAGTAGAGCCTATGATCTTGAACCACGTCAAGAAGGAAGAGGTTGTAATTACATGGGTAGATTTCGGTACAACATATCTCAGTTTCAACTACGCGATGCGTGAATATAAATAAAGCAGATCGAAGCACTGTGAAGTTTCTAAGCGCATCTTTGCCTTCAGGAATAATCGAGGCTCCAGGACATTCGGTTCCGATGGAAGACCCGCGCGTGATGCCAAGGAGCTTACTTGAAACGCACGTATCGAGCAAGAAGAATCGTGATGATTTTGATACTCTATTTCACTGCTGGTTTGGTCTGTCTTTTCCAAGTAGAAGTGGTGCTTGCAACCAAGTCATGACTGGCAGCTTGTGAAATATCGATGAGGTTGCCATAGAGCTGTAAGAATTCGACATTCCACGGTCAGCGAATAAGGGCTAAATCATTCGTCTAGATATCATCTCGTAATTGTTTCTCATGGAATAATTACACAAGTCCAACGTTGATGCGCCATGACGCAGCTCAAAAGAAGCATTTCACTCGATATGGCACAGCCAGCAAGCTTCATTTCTAATTATGGTCTATGCCGATTGCTCACTACCATTGCCCAGCCTTGGTCTTACATTTGTCTCGAGGCGGCTCGTCTACGTCCTCATATAGAAGAAACATGTAGATCCACGCATTTTCGTCCCTCTTGTTTGAATTTGCCATGGATGATGATCAGAGCTTAGACGGCGCAGGCTCTAGCTTGTTTGGTCTGCAGCATCACAGGTCGAGCGACCAATGAAGACGAGATCCGCATCCCTCCGCCTCCGAGGTCAATAGTCTATGTTGCGCCCTCCTCTTGGCACGCCCTTGTAACCACGCTATCATCGAGTCCTATGTAAATAATAAGTGCCGAAAAAGCGGATATTCTGTAACGGCAGCATCTCCACTCGGCATCAAGCAAAGACCAGGATAAAGAGGAGGAGAATGAAGCCAGAAGATACTTATTTCTTCATGTCCAGATCCCACAGCACCGATACAAGCGACTCAAATTCTTTCTCGACCACCTTCGATTGGGTTACACTACCCTAAGCGCAGCGAGAGACTCAGGATACACGCTGTCATGGACGTCGCTTGCCAGTGCGGGGCCGTCAACTTCAAGACGCCCACCCCCGCGCCGCTCTCCGTCTACCACTGCCACTGCGTCGACTGCCAGAAGCAATCGGCATCTGCATTCGGCACCAGCGCCATCTTCCCCGCCGAAGGCATCTTCCCGCTGTCCCCGGAGCTCCAAGACGGACTGATCCTCTGGACGCGCCCCAGCCAGGAGGGCCGAACCGTCGACTGCTACTTTTGCAAGCAGTGCGGCGTGCGGATCCTGCACCGCATCCGAGACGCGGATGGCACGATGCGCTCGAGCGTGAGCGTCAAGGGAGGGCTGGTCGCCGGCCTGGACTGGCAGAGCGCGAAGCACATCTTTGCCAGGTCGGCGGTCGTGCCGATTCCCTCGGGCGCCGAGGTGTACGAGACCATTTGGTCGTCGGACGGCCCCCCGCCTTCCGCTCCCAAGCAGGATTGATCGTGATGCTGCTGGGCGCGCCGGCGACTCAATGCCATTGGCTCGGCAGCCCGAGCCAACTTTGGCCCTGGATGACACAATTGCGCGCAAAGGAATGGATTTGGGGCTTGGGAAGGGTGGAATAATAGTGGTTAGTGGCGCAAGATATGCAGAGGACAGAATCGCTAGTATGCAACGAGTATAATCCCATATATACGTGCTCATTGTGTCATTGCACTGCACCGGTTTGATTCGCCGCGACTTTGGTGATACCCTTATCAATTTCGTTGTGGGGTATGGATTAGGGGCTGAATAACCGCCGGCTCGGCACCGATCTCCTAGTCTCGCGTATGAGTCGCTTCTCTGGGTATATCCCCCTCGCCCTACCCTTTGAGCAAGCAAACATAGCAGACCCACCAAGCACACGCTGCATAATTCACCCAAGTCACACACGTACGTGTATGTAGCCATGGGTTCCGTGGTCCGCGACGAAGCTTCCAAGCTCAATCTCCGTAACGACATCCTTCTGGTCCACGTTCCGCTGCCGCCGGACCAGGAGTGGATAGCGAAATTAGAGTCCACGTATCCTGGATTCCGAGTTCGATGGTACCAGCGGGCTCCCATCCTAGCCCAGGACAAGGGCATTCCCGATGAGCATTGGGAGGGCGTCACAATGGTTATGGGAAGTGCGGCCTACCCGGCCCATCTCATGTCCAAAGTTCGATACGTCCAGCTCAGCTCTGCCGGAGCCGACAGATGGGTGAGCCACGAAGTGTACAAGAACAAGAATGTCATATTCTGCACCGCCAACGGTTGTCACCCGTAAGTGTTTTGCAGTACGATACACTACTGTTGTCATTCCCTGTATTTGTACCGGACGACTCGCTCACGCTGGTGTCATTTATGGCGTCTAGGCCGCAGATTGCCGAGTGGGTGATGGGCACCTGGCTCATGGCGAGTCACCGGCTGCTAGATTACCACAACTTTCAACGGGAATCTCGGTGGAACAAGGTGCTCTTCCCTGACATAACCGACTCGCCCGGCCTGAGAATGGGAATTCTCGGCTACGGAGCCATCGGGCGTCACGTCGCGCGCATCGCCACAGCCATGGGCATGAAGATCCACGCCTACACGCGCAGCGCACGACTGACCGCGGAGGACAAGAAAGACGACAGCTACTGTCTCCCCGGGACCGGCGATCCGGACGGTATATTCCCGGAAAAGTGGTACCACGGAGCGTCCAAGGAAGCCGTGAACGAGTTCCTCGCCCAAGACCTCGACGTCCTGGTCATATGCCTGCCGCTGACCGAAGCGACGCAGTACATCATCGGCAAGGAGCAGCTGGAGATCTTGGCCAAGAAGAAGACTTTCCTGTCCAACATCGGCCGCGGGAAGCTCATCGATACGCCCGCCCTTCTGGAGGCCCTCGAGCAGGGCAAGATTCGAGGAGCCGCCCTCGACGTCACGGACCCGGAGCCTCTTCCCGACGGACATCCACTGTGGCGGGCACCGAACGTATTCATCACGCCGCATGTCAGCTGGCAGACGCCTCACTACTGGAAAAGGGTCGTGGCGATTATTGAGACCAACCTGGACAGACTCAGCAGGGGAGAGACGTTGGTCAACGTCATGAACAGAGAGTATCACTATTAGTGAGGAGAAGATCGCAAGTCAAGGAAGAAGATGAATATGGAATTCTTGGGGGAAAGAAGCAATAAAATCACCATCTGTGATCTTTGAGCGGTGTGGTCGAATCCATCGAAAATCTTAGACCATGGCTGAACAGGTTGGAATCTTCTTCATGCCTAGTACACTTATTGATGTTCGGTCCTACCTAATGATGAGGGAGGTTTACCAGTCTAGATCAAGAAAACCAGATAGGATAAGGGTCAAACTGGATCCTGCTACTCTTTGCTCCAGATATTATGAGATTTTTCGGTGCCTTTGATCCGGCACTTCATCGATAAGGGTACGAAAACCGTACAGGATGCATCCCGGCAATGAAAACCTGAAGACTGGCACATCTTCTTCCAGCTCAAATTGCTCAGGAAACGACAATATTTGAAAGTCACCTTGGTTTCGAAACTTTGGTTTGATAAATCCTGACGTGCCCCCTTTTGAAGTTGAAAGCTCGATTGGTCGAGGCAGACATCGATATCAACCGCGGAAAATTTTTGATCCTGCCTGAATGAACTTGACTCGAATACCTTCCATTGTATAGAGAGACCCTTTTTCTTTGGGCGGAAGCGCATGGCCCAGGCCCATCTCCATAACAGCCGCGATATACCCAACTGTTGATCGCCAATGCTACTCGGTACAACGTAGCGTATCTAAATACCCAGATTACCCAATTTCTCTAAACTTTTAGGCAGTCTAAACTCGCTTTCTCGGCGTCAGTCCCATACGTGGACACGAGGGCCAAGACTGAGGTGTCGGGCTTCGTTCTGGGGTCATCAATATGATATTACTCTATAGGCTTGCAACGAATGGTAAAGTGCCTGTCACTCTGAAGAAACAGCGACCCGAGATTCGAAAGAGGGCGTCTCGCTTTGTGGTATATATCCCCCGCTTCCCGGCCGCTTCGTGGGTGTAGCTCCGAGGATGCATGCCGACCGTCTTTCGCCGCTTCGACCCTAGTTGTCACTCTCATGATGCGCAGCCTGTCGTCGACGTTGTTTCTTGCCTGTCTGGCTGGTGCCGTCCCCACCACTGAGCAGCAACCATCGGGTCTCGAAAAGAGAGATTGTGCTCCCTTATTGGATGATTATCCTCCCATCGATAATGCAACTCTCCCGGACCCCTGGACGTTCTACAGCGGCAAGCCCGTCGCAACCGCCGAAGATTTCAAATGCCGCCAAGCCGAGATGTTCAAGATCATGCAGCAGTACGAGCTGGGGGATTTTCCACCTCCTCCGGACTCGCTCACTGCTACCATGTCCGGCACGGGCATGAGCATCACCATCAAGGTCGGCAGTAACACCAAGACCCTGAGCGTCAGCATCACGAAGCCCTCGGGTGGCGGGGCATCCGGTGGCCCCGCCATCATCTCCGTCGGTGGTTCGTCGATCCCCGCGCAGTCCGGCGTCGGGAGCATCGCCTTCGGTAACGACGCCTGTGCGGGCCAGACCAACCCCAGCAGCCACGGCACGGGCTGGTTCTTCGACCTGAACGGCAAGACGCACAGCGCGGGGGCGACCACCGCGTGGGCCTGGTGCGTGGGACGCATCATCGACGGGCTCGAGCAGCTCGGCGCGGACAAGACGGGCATCGACCCGAAGCGCCTCGGCGTCACGGGCTGCAGCCGCAACGGCAAGGGCGCCTTCATGGTCGGGGCGCTGGAGAAGCGCATCGCCCTGACCATCCCGCAGGAGTCCGGCTCCGGCGGCGCCGCCTGCTGGCGCATCTCGGACTCCGAGTTCGCCAAGGGCAAGAGCATCCAGACGGCGCACCAGATCGTGCGCGAGAACGCGTGGTTCTCCCCGCGCTTCACCTCCTTCGTCAACAAGACTAACACGCTGCCGTACGACCACCACTTCCTGGCCTCGCTGGTGGCGCCGCGCGGTCTCATCGTGCTCGAGAACGACATTGACTGGCTGGGACCCGTGTCGACGACCGCGTGCATGCGGGCCGCCCGGCTCGTCTACGAGGCGGTCGGCGCCAAGGGGAACATGGGGCTGGCGCTCGTCGGCGGCCACTCGCACTGCGCGTTCCCTTCCTCCAGCAGCGCGGATCTGAAGTCGTACGTGGACAAGTTCTTGAAAGGGACCGGGTCGCCGAGCGATGCCGACATCAGCTCGGCCAAGGTAACCATGGACGATTGGGTTGGGAAATGGACGGCTGCTCCCAAGCTCACCGTCTCCTGAGATCTAGTGGAGCAACAGACTAGCATCGTATTGGACTTTTGACGCACTTGGAAATTCTCTTTGAAACTTGATCGCCGTGTGGCATGCCTGGCCGGATACCTAGCTGGCTGTGTTAGATTCCGTCTAGTGTCAGCGGGTTCATGTTGAGCTCGAAACTACAACTCATTGCCTTCTGTGTCTCTCTCAGCATTATACTAACTCTATGATTTACCAAAGGACCGTAATCAAGTGAAATGGAACATGAGGACGTCGATGGATGCCCTGGCACACATGCCTAAGAGGGTCAGTTCTGCCCACACCCGACTGGGTTTGTTACGTTTCGTAGCAAGGGCTCTGTGATGCAAATGAATTGAATGCTATAACCGTGAGCACCATCCCGATGTCCTCGGACACGATTCCGGTCTATCTATGTGGGATCCCCTCAACGTTAAACAAATTCAGGGCTGGCTGGGGAAAATGCACGCCATAATTTAACTCTATAAATCGCCTTACCCATACCGCTTCCATACCGTATGTGGCCGATCGGGCTTCTTGGGACCGGGCAAGATTTCTCTCAGCATCTCGTTGACACCCTTGCCCAGATCTCGGGCGGCCTCCCACTGGCGCGGATACCCAAGGCTCACTTCCTCGAATCGCGTCTCGTCCTTCCAATCTGTTCTCCGCACGTGGAGATGGCCAGTTACCACGACTTTGGCGTTGAATCGTGTGTGCCAGTCCTCCGTCCGCTTGGTGCCGCACCACAGGCTAAACCGAGGGACGAGCGGGATGTACACCAGGTCTTCTCGCAGCGGCCAGTGGTTTATGATGACGAGCGGAAGCCCGCTGTCTCTGCTCGCCTTCTCCAAGCGTGCCTCCGTCTTCTGGACCAGGACGTCGCACCAGGCGTCCCTGGACGGGTAGGGCGACGGATGCAGAAGGGCTTCGTCCGACGCCTGGATGTTTTCCTCCATAGCCCAATCCAGTGCCTTCTCTCGCGTCACTTCCGGCGGCCGGAACGAGTAGTCGTACAACGTGAATATAGGACATATCAATGCCTGGCCGCCCTGCCCGTCGTCCCACGTCACGTACTCGTCTTCCGGGGTGATGATGCC
>FTLB01000084.1_pt2 | contig 10428 bp, 9 predicted proteins | sample 1658291 | NCBI WGS metagenome assembly FTLB01 (sample SAMEA3914812, study PRJEB12502) | metagenome | biome: forest; material: soil | place: Canada | collected 2011-07-07 | depth 0.1 m
CCGATAATCTGTTGGCCGACGCAAGCGACCATTTGGGCCACGTTGATGGCGGAGCCCTTGGAGCCAGATCTGGCCATAATCAGGGGCGCGTTGTTCCTGCTCAGTGTGCCAACGCAGTAGTCTCCAGCTTCGGAACGAACTTTGCTCAGAATACCGGAGATCGAATTTTCGAGAGTCTGCTCCAAGTCACAGCCCGGGGCTTTTTCTAACTTTCCCTGCTTAAATGTCTCGATCAGGTCGTCGCATTTCTTATACGCGTCCTCGACCAAGCGAAACTTCTTGTCGTTCAGGCTCTGTGACGGGTAAACATCTCCGATACCGATCGAGAAGCCATGAAGGGTAAGAGCACGGGCGCAAAGGCGCGCCAAACGGTTCATTGCAATCACGGCGTGATCTGGACCAAAGTCCCGGAGGATAACATAGAAGACCGAATCTTTCTTGCCCCCTCCGACGGTTGACTTGTCCATCACGCCGCACATGACCTCGGAGTTCCGGATGACCAGCCACCCATCGTTGATGTCCATGTCGGGGATCTGCCCGTCCACGGCTTTGTAGTCTCGGCACTTGGCGTCCAGGTTAACCAAGACGGGCGACTTCTTGTTCGCGCGAATCATGACGCTGAAGATCTGCTTGCCAGTCCAGAGAGCCTTGGGCCTCAGAATGGTTGGAGGGGGGAGATCCAACGGCTCTCCAAGAAGCATGTGCGTGCATATATACGTGAACGTCTTCCGGTCGTAGAATCGATCCTTGCTGCTGAGGAGATACGCCGCGGTGATGAAGTCCTGGGTGGCCGCAATGATGGGCTCGCCATTCTTTGGCGTTGCTAGGTTGTGTTTCACGCCCATGAGATTGATCGCCTCGGCGCGCGCTTCCTCGGTCTGGGGAACATGCAAATTCATCTCGTCGCCGTCGAAATCAGCATTGTACGGAGTGCACACACATTCGTTGAGACGGAAGGTCCTCCATGGACGAATCTTGGCGTGATGGCTCATAATACTCAGCTTGTGAAGAGAAGGCTGGCGGTTGAAGAGGACAATGTCTCCGTCTTCCAAGTGTCGCTCCACCGTATCGCCAATCTTGAGGTCCTTGGCTACAAGTTCCCGATCCGCCCACTTTAGATTGATCTTGTAGCCTCCTTCGGAATTTTTTATAACGCCTTTAGCACCGGGCCAGACAGTTGCGCCGGTCAGGACGCACTGCCGCAGCTTCTCGATATTCCGGCTGTGCACACGTTCAGGATAGGTTAGGTTCTTGGCCACGAGCTGGGGCACCGCAACCTCGTCAATACCAAGGTTCGGGTCCGGGGAGATGACGGTTCTTCCGGAAAAGTCGACACGCTTGCCAGACAAGTTTCCTCGAAAGCGGCCCTGCTTTCCCTTGAGACGTTGGCAGAAGCCTCGGATGGGCTTTCCGAACCCAGGCTGGTTGAGACCAGGGACGTCGGCGTTGACGTACATGCCGACCTGCAATTGCAAGAATTCCCACTGTTCCATGATGATAGAGAGCGAGGTTCCTTTTTGCAATGAGGCACGAAGATGTCCGCTGTACAGCACGATCTCGGACAGCTTACTGGTGATATCGTCTTCGGTACTGGCGTTCTCTTGCGCGACCGACGGCCGGATACAGATAGGAGGAGCAGGAATGTATTGCCAGATGAACATTTCGGGTCTTCCTTCCGTCGGGTCCAGTCCCAGCAGCTCGCAATCGGTGGGGCTGATAGCCTTGAATAGATTGAGGACTTTCAACGGGTTCAAATCGTCCATCGCCTTCCGAGCATGCTTCTCCAGGTCGCCGATGCTCTTCTTGGCCTGTGCGAAAGAGGCGTCAAACTCAAGTTTGCTCTCCGGCGCAACTTTTTTCTGCGCGGTAGACTTGTTGAAGGCGGAAAACTTGTCATGGACCAGCTTCATCACGCTCAGCTTTCGAATGGTTCCTTGGACCGAGCCGCAATGCGGGCACGTTTTTGCTTTCCGGCACTGCTCATTGATCTTCTTCACAAAGGTCGTACGACGAAGATTGTCAATGCCGGGCTTTCGCAGCTCCTTCAAATACTGGCGGCGTTGATGTTCTGTCAACAGGACTCGGGCGCAGTCTTTACAAATATTCTGGAGGATCGCTTGGATGTATTTGAGGTAGCCTATGTGAAAACAAGGAAGCGGAAGTCGGACATGGCCAAAGTGACCGGAGCATAGGTTCAATGGTAGAAGGCATGTCGAGCACTTGCCGGATTTGCTGGAGGTTCCCTGCCGACAGCCGAGTTAGTTGAGGAATCCATACGATCCTTTATGTTTGAGGAAGAGGCTCTACCATTCGGGGATCCAGAGGTCCATGGGGATACGGCGTTCGATTTCTATCGACATCGTAGAGCATACTATCCGAAATCTCGAGGACTCCTTGGCTGACTATATCCTGGTTGGATCTGCGAAGAGCCACGAGTTAGTTCCACGAGTCTCTGGCGGCAACTGCGCGAATGCGCGAGATGAAATGGTGCGGCGAAACGTACTGAATTCCAAACTTGAGCCCCTTGAAGCGCTTAGGGAGCTGGTCGACAAGCTGCTGCTTGACGGGCCCCTTGACGTCCTCGATCGCCATCGTGATAGGAGCGGAAGCTGGTGCTTCCAACCAGGACCGAAATGAAGATGCTTGCGAATGGCGACTTGGAGACGTTGGAGGGGTTGAGATGCGTCACCGCAACATCTTTTTACAGTAGATAGCGACGGAATTGTCGAGCCCAATCTGGGAATACCTTCCTATGGCGGTAGTAGGATTTCGGTTTCCGGTTCGATGACTCTTCTGCCGCGAACTTCTTCTTGGGTTGGTAACGAGTCGCAGTAGAATATTTTTTGCGAGCGCGGGGCACCTGCAGCGGAGGTATTCCCCACATCAAGCGAGAGCCCCACCATCAAAACGGAGGGTAAGGGTACCTTATTAAGGGAAGGTACAGTGCCACAGTACCTAAGGTAGGCTGCTAGGCGCGCTAGGTACTTCTCCGAACCCATCCAGCTCATTATGGTATCTGTACCTACCCACCTACCGTACTTCATAGACTACCTTACCTTACCATCTGATTGTCGAAATGCATATGTCTTGCTGCGCAGTGAGCCGACCACGGGGGAAGTTGAACGACCATGCTAGCGAATTACTAAATATTATGCTATGCTGTCGATTGTCTTCACTATGTACAACAGAGCAAGGAGCATCACCTGCGAGACGTGGGGGCTAAATCCTCAGGATTGCATTCCTGTCTTTTGGACCTCTTATTGGGAGGAATGGAATGTGTATTCCTCCTGTGCTGTGTTTATGATATTGGGAAAATGTGTTGAACATAGTTCCTAGTGTATCAAGATGCAAATACTCCTACTAAAATCCCAATTGTCAGGCTAAGGGACCGTACAAGATCTCTACCCAATACCGATTTGCAGTAGTTAGCGCTATCAGTAGAATATCCGCTGCTAGGGAGGCGAGCAGGCGGGCAGGCGGGCAGGGCGGATCGAGGGCAGGTGGGCGTGGTGGGGTAATTACTAGAGCCTTGCCTTGGTGCTTGGGAAGCTTGAAGCAGCCAAGGAGCTATGCCCCCACTGCAGATCACCTGCACATGTCGGATCCCACCATGAGTGACAGCGTCATAGGACCGACCCCCTTGTTCGGTAACCTTAAGTCTCGACAAGCTTGCGTGTTTCGTTCCTTCGGTCACAATTTTGTTGCAACCTGTCTCTTCGGAACAAGGGAGGCTCAATCCCAAAAATACGGTAGAGAAAGAGAGAGAATAAATTACACAACACTAAGCAGTCGCTGGCACGTAGTGCCAGCGAAGAAACCAGCTCTTTTTCTGCCTTCTCACCCGTCGAAGACGTGCTTGGACCTCGGAACCTCCAAGCTCCTGAGAGCTGTGGCGTCTTCGCATTGGCGCGCTTTCAGGTTCTCTTGTGCAGCGAGATACGCCACGCATCGTCAATCCCCATTGGCAGCTTCAGGACGTCCATCCGCAAGCGGGCGGTACCAACTTCCCTTGCATGGCCGGCAGGTCGCGCTGCGACCATGGCCCACGGACCCAACGACAAGAAGGCTGAGCGGTCCTATCTCTCTTCTGCTGTGGACTCGATCAACCCGTGGTCTAGCAGCCGTAGCTCAACTCCCAAGCCTGATGAGCCTGCCAAGAGCCCATCCGTTGCGAAACCCGGCGACCACAGCTCGAGTCCATTCTACGGCCAAAGCTTGAAGAAGTACCCAGCGGATTGCCCGCCGCTGAAGGTGCAATGGTTCCATGCAGTTGATGTATGCCAGTTGCCCCTCGCATATGACAAACCCATTCGTTCGATTACTGACATCCTATGTCCTTTTCAGGTTCCCAAACGAAAGCCCAATTTCCTCAAGTCCAAGAATGAAGATGACAAGAAGCCTCAGCAACCCAAGAAGTTCGTTGCTTTCTCGCCAAGCGATTCCCGAGCGATTGAAGCGGCCTACCAAACAAAACTAGAAACCTTGGACGGAGATCGTGGCACGTCGTCCGTCAACAGATCGGGAAGCTTCCGAATTGGCTCCAAGCGGCCCCGCGCAGTCTCAGGAGAAGATCAGGCGTCAGTCGAGAAGGACGATGCATCAGGAAAAGGTGACGCTATCAAGGTTGCGGTCAATGAGGACTTCTTATTTGACGTGGATATTGGAGAAAGGGAGCTGTCGCCCGCGTACTGGCTAGGTCCGATATACGAGGTGCGTCGGGGAAGTTGGTTCTATCAAGAGGGTTCGACGCTGCGCCCTTGTGAAGAGAATCTCGCCGCCCAACTTGAGGAGGGCTATCTGAAAATCAAACCATGGCAGTATCCCAGACTCCGAAGCAACTCCGGCCCTCAGCCCGTCACTCCGAAACCCTCTTCGGAGAACCTGAAGGCGACTCCCGCTCCAGCTGACAGTTCGGCCAAGCCAAACCCAGTTCCAATACAGCATCGACCTCAAGTATACCGCTTATTCGGGACCTATATGAGCAGCATTGCGACTTACCAAGACGCTAACACGGCGTACCTATCCTCGGACGGCGTGTTATCGTGGGTGACATCGACCATGTACGAAACGTTTGCTGGCGGGGGCTACATGAGCGGCGCCAAGCTTGTTCGCGGGTACACAGAGCCAAACAAGAGTAAAGATGAGAAGCGCCCCTCGACGCCCACGGGAACCAAGTCAACACAGGACGACAAGGGCGAGAAGGATGATAAGTATCAGAAGATGCTCAAGAGACGCTCTGCTCCTCCATCGACCACTTCGAGCAAAGACGTCACAACCGAAATAGAGAGGTTTGTTGTTCCGATTCCCAGTCTTCCGTCCTTGTCGCTGACAAACCGGTATCTGCAGTAGAGAAAATCGCTTGACACGTCAAATTTCCAACCTGATAGAAAGCGCCGAGAATCCAGAAGAGCAGGAGGAAGCCATCCGCAAGCGAGAGGAGCAGGAAATGGTGGATGATTATAACGCAAGGCTGGGCGAAACGCAAGGTCGCGAGATCGAACACCTTGTCTTGGTTACCCACGGTATCGGGCAGCTACTCGGGCTCAGGTTTGTGCTCGTTCAACCCATGAAACGTCGCAAATTACTCACCCACGAACCAGGATGGAAAGTATTAACTTCGTGCACGACGTGAATATCTTGCGCAAGAGCATGAAATCAGTATACTCGGCATCCGCAGATTTACGTGCTTTAAACTCTGAATCCGACGAGAAGGGCCTGGGCAACTGTCGTGTTCAGGTGCTGCCGGTTCTCTGGCGTCATCTTCTGGATTTTCCAAAACAGAGGCAAAAGAAGGCAGAGTTTGACATTGGGGAAAACGAAGAGGAAGAAGATGCATGTACGTGAAGTGTCTCCAGTTCCCTAAAAGCTGCTCTAGACTGACTCGTGCCTGAGAAGATCCGTCACTCGAAAATATCACGATCGAAGGGGTAGCATTCGCCAGGTCTCTTATCTCTGACCTGGCACTGGACGTGTTGCTCTACCAGAGTGGCTACCGTGAACAAATATCCGAAATCGTGCTAAAAGAGTCCAACAAGACCTACAAGATGTTCATGGAACGCAACCCGGAGTTCAAGGGGAAGGTGCACATCATGGGCCACAGTCTGGGCTCTGCCATTATGTTTGACATCCTCTGTCGGCAGAAGGATAAGAGCAGAGCTGCCGAGCAGCCGCGAAACCCATTGCGCTTCTGGCCCTCACAAGACCGATACGAGGCAAAGGACCCCAAGGAGCTCGAGTTCGATTTCGACGTCGAGGATTTCTACTGCCTTGGCTCTCCGATTGGGTTGTTCCAGATGCTCAAGGGCCGGACGATATCAGCGCGGCACCTCCCGAACGCTTACGCATCGATGAGTCCTCTCAGCTCAGATGACTTTGAAGACCCGTTCCTCCATGCCACGTCTCCGGCCAGTTTCTCTGATCAACGCGTTTCGCCTGTCACAGGACTCCCATTCACCGTCTCGTCCCCCAAGGTGAAGCAGATGTTTAACATATTCCACCCCTCGGATCCCATAGCGTACCGCCTGGAGCCCCTTATCTCCCTAGCGATGTCGACGCTCAAGCCGCAGGTGCTCCCCTATACGAAGAAAGGAATCTTTGGATCTGTTGCACCGCATGGCTTGACCGGCATCGGAGCCAAAGTCGGGCAGAGCGTGAGCGGTCTGTGGAGCAGCCTCAGCTCCGGGATCGCCAGCAGCCTGCTGAACCGCAGCTTGGGTCTCAGCCACGAAGACGTGGCCAACATCACCGCTTCCCAGCAGAGCCAGCACCAGCCCAGCCCAGGGGCAGGAACCAACGTCGGCGCCGGCGTCCTCAGCCCCGAAGCAAAGCTCTCGGCCGCACAACGCAGCGAAAAGGCTGCCGAGCGTATGCAGCAGTTAGCAGATGGCGCTACGGTCGGACGGCTCACCGCCAGTGGCAACGAGGCGACCTTGCTCGACGATGAGCTCGAGACGCTGTACAGCCGGTTTCAGAAGAAACGTGTAGAACTGGCCAAAGAGACCGACCCGGATGTGCACAAGTCCCGGGTTGAGCAGGAGAAGAAGGCGCAGAAGCTGCGCCAAGAAGAGGCGAAAGTAAGGGCCTTGAATCGGAATGGGAGAGTGGATTACAGCATACAAGAGTAAGTCGTCTGTGAAACTCCATTTCCGTCGAACCCGTCCAGGGCACCGAATAGCTAACTGTGCTGTCACCAGGAGTGTGCTCGACTTCAATCCGATCACGACGATCGCCTCGCACATGGCCTACTGGGGAGACGAGGATGTCAGCCATTTCATTTTGTCGCAAATGCTATCAAGTAAGGCCCAGACACCGAGACCGAAATAGAGTGATAGAGTGGTGCATCTAGAATGGATTGATTGGCAGGAGCATTTGCAATTACGGATTACGGAGTCGAGGCTGATGAGTGAGGTGATGATTTGGTTAAGGGGCTTATGGAAATCCAGAAGTTCCCACAGGCATGTGCGGCAGTTCATCTGTGGCAACTGAGAACGGTCTGGAATCCCAGTACTTTAGAGAAGACTGCTTTAGGTGTCTAGGACCAGCTATCTAGTTAGAGTTCTTCTGTGCGAAAGCTATTTATAGGTGAAAATGGCCCGTTAACCGGTTGCCATGTCCTGAGAGAAAGAATTACAGTACGGTATTACGGTATCTCAGTCTGCCTCTTTTTTTTCATCCTTTCCATTTTGGGTATTTGATTCTACCATTTACGCTTCGGTTTCCAGCTCTACTGCGGTACGAAGAGCCCCTGGCTCACTAAGTCTGCCCAGCCAGAGCCTGCACGCTTGCACAAATCCTCCGCCTTGAGACCGCTGTTGTCCTTAACGAACCGCACGTCCTCCGCTGCGCTCGACACGGGTAACCGATTCAGGCCCATGGCTTGGGCGGCCTGGACGACGGCGGCGGGGAACAGCTGCCCGGGGGTCGCGCTGCTCAGCCATAAGGCCAGCCAGAATACCTCCTCCTGCTGGCTCTCGATGGCGACGTGAATAATGCTCTTCCCGCCGTTCAGGGGATCCTTCCAGAGGAAGAGCTGCTTGGCATTCAACCGTGGGCCTTCTTCCTCCTCCTCCGCAGGCCGCTCGGCATCCTGGAGCAGATCCACGATTCCCGAGACATCGCCTTCGGCGGCCATCAGGTGAAGGGCCCTTGCGGGGCGAGCTTCCGGGTTGCTCGCCAAGAATGCCTCTTCTGTGACGGTAGGGAGGATGTCTAGATTTTCCTCGGTGCCACCCTCGTTGGAGTACCTGGTCAGGATGGCGGCGCCGGGGGTGCTGGGAAGCAGAGAATTGGTGGTGGACGGGCCCGGCTGGTTGGTGGGCAGATAGGTCGCGCAAGACGGGCACTTGAGAGAGAGCGCAACCTGCGGGGACTGGTCCAGGAAACACTGCCAGTGGAAATGGCAGCCACAGGTCAGTTCGAGGTCATCGGGGACCGTCTGTCCCTCGTCTCCCGAGTCCTCGGCGTCAACCTCGATTGCCAGAGGGTCCCGGCAGACCTCGCAAGTTGCCATCGTCTCTGGTATAGGATGTTCTCAATAGTTCGGTCACAGGGGTCTTTATTAACAATTAAGCCCAGCAAGGCAAATTAGGACAAAGTGCTCAGAGTTCTTCTGCGGCTCCAAGGGTCGGGATGTTTTCAGGTCTGTAAGGGGGATGTTAGTCAAAAAATTTGCGGCGGCGGCAGCGAATGAGGGTTGAGAATGGGTTTGGTTCAACGTATGTAGAGAGATAGTTCGAATCTTTGCCTTTGTCCACGGCCGGATTCTCTCGTTCTGGTCTAAACGCAAAGAAAAAAGTTGCTACCGCTTGGCGCTCCAGAGCTTTCGTACCATGTTCATGTGTGGCAAAGCTTCAAATGCAGTCTCGGGATTTCATGCCGCCTACCGACCAAAGCTTGCTTAGGTACCTACCTCTAGTACCTTAGATATAGGAATTTCGAGATGCCCGACTGAGGGAGGATCCGAAACCCGATGATGTCACCAGAAACAGTCACTGACGAGACGTGAAGGGAGCTTCTTTCGGGCTTAGAAGGACAAAAATGGAAAGCTTATCTTACCGGGGGCCTCTTTCTATCTCGCCACCTACTTAGCTGAAGCTGTCGTTTATTTGTATCTTGGCTCTAACTGGGGTCCGAGAAGGAAGCACAAAAAATACCAAAAAAAAAAAAAAAGCGCGCTGTTAACGCCGCAGACGGTAGGACTGGATAGTGGGGTACAACCGTGGTCTAGCACTCTCTAGGACCCTCGTTCAGCACCTTAAGCTTTTAGCATATTGCATGGTCTTGCGCAGTACTACAGCTTTCCACTCCATTCCATCTCGTGAACGACAGCCACCGCTGGGCCTCAAGGCCTGTGCAGCTCTCTGCTCTGGTGTACATTTTACCCAGGAGAAATCCGGAGAAACTGGGACCTAAAGAGTGTCTTAAGGTATAGTACGCAAGGGTGGCAAGATAGGTGCTGTACCTTACTAGGCACAAGTATGTTCCAGAATGCTGGCGGTTACGGAACAAGGCACTCAAGTTGGAACAAGCCGGTGCCTCCGGCTGTAAGACAAGCAATGCCAAAGTTCGAATGCCCAACGAAGAGGACGTGGGAGGGAAAAAGGAGGCAGACAGATATTTACTTGGCTACCTATTGTAGGTACCGTAGTTACAGTACCTGCTTTAGTATTTTGATCCAATAGTACTGTACCTGACCCAATCTACATAGAAATCAAAGTTGCCTGGGTGAAACTAGGAGTCCTCGCCGCATTTGGGCCCCGTCATGAGGTACGCAATCTCTTTGTGGCTGTGAATGCCAAGCAACCCCAGGTAGCCCGCATAAAATTATGTACAAAATAAGGCAGGCCGCCGCTGAAGGGATTTTGTCCCTCAATTCTCTCCAAAATCTTGGCCATCTGCCCCTCCCTTTTTTTGGTTACTCCTCTTCGTGCCAAGATTACATCAGAACCCTCTGCGACTCCCCCGCCCCCGCCAACTTAGTTCGTCGCAGCTTTCCCGAACTCGTCATACCAACAACCAACCACCAGCGTGAAGAAGGTCTCTACTCCCTTCGCTCTCCTTTCGACAGGGAAGATTTTTTTTTTTCAACCGCAGGGGGAGCTTCGTTCATTCGCTCTCGCGACTGAGTCTATTGCCCGCTGGATCATCATTTATTGAGTCGCTGGTCCTACTTCCCTCGGTTCTAGGTTCCATCTAGCGCATTCCATCGAGAGGTGCCTCCTCCACCATGAACGTCCTCAAGCTGCAGAGGAAATTTCCTCAGTTTCAGCAGGGCGATATATTCGGCCTGACGGATGCATTCCGCAAGCTTGACGTCGACGATAAGGGCTATATCGATGAGGCAACCGCCATCAAGGCGACCCAGCAGAGCGAGCGCCAACCATACGATGTGGTACGACAGGCTCTGAAGGAGGTTGAGCTAGATTCGTC
>FTLB01086621.1_pt1 | contig 10427 bp, 13 predicted proteins | sample 1658291 | NCBI WGS metagenome assembly FTLB01 (sample SAMEA3914812, study PRJEB12502) | metagenome | biome: forest; material: soil | place: Canada | collected 2011-07-07 | depth 0.1 m
GCGCCTCGAGAGCCTCGAGCTCCGAGGTTCTCGTGTCGATCTCCTTCTTCCTGCAAGGGACGGATTAGGACTGCTGATTCGCTTTTTGCATCCTCCGTCTCGCCTCTGCCTCGAGCGGCAGGACAGCACCGCGACCCGGACACTCGTCTGTGGCCGAGGGAGATCGAGGGTAGGCGAGACTTACCGCTTGTCGACCTTCTCGTCCAGGTCTGCCACGCTGTTCTCGATTCGGAAGATATCCATCAGCTCCAGGGAGAAGGAGCGGGCAATGGTCCTATTCAGACGGCGGGTGAGATTAGCATTTGATGTTCGTAACTTTGGTTGTTTTTCTCTTCCTCTTTATGTCATTTATGCTAAGAGGGGAAAAGGGGACATAAACATAGATAGGCGGAGTGAGAGCAGAGTCATCCAACTAAGTGGCTGGTTCTCTCGTTCTCTCTTTCGGCGAGAGAGCCGGCAGAAGCCAGATCCACCTCAGGAAGCGCGCGAGCGTGGAGGGTGAGAGAGAAGACCTACGATTGCGGGCGACGGCCGCTAGGCTTCCAGTCGCGATCAAGCTCCTCGTCCGACATTATCGCAGATTGGGCGGCGGTTTTTCTTGGTGGTTTGTTGAGGGGGGGGAGAGCACGAAATGAAGAGGTGAGCGATCTCCCGTGAGCACTCCGACGCGGGCGACAGACAGTGTCTCGTGTAAAGGAGCAGGAAATTTAAATTAAAAAAAATATGTTCGAGAAAGAGGCGATGATTGCAGTAGAGGTGAAGATCAAATGCGAGAAGGGGGGGACCCTTTTCGAATTAAACAGATGTTTAGGCCGGGGGGAGGGGGGGAAGGGAGTCGGTAGCTTGTACCTTAGTAGCAGAGACCTGATCCACGCCCCTGAGTGTGGGCAACCAGGGTGCAGGCCGCAGGGAGTTCCCGACTGGTTCCCGGCTTTAAATTGTGCCCCAAGATGCTGGGGCGTGACACCCACCTCCTGAGTCCTGAGTCCTGAGTCTCTGGCGGTAGCCTTGTGAGATTGTCGCGCGACGCTTTTCCTTGCGGGACTCTGTTAGGTCATTTGCCTGCCTCTTGGCCCTCTTCCTACGGGAGTACTCCGTAGCGAGTTAGCCCAGGACATTTATTACCAGACAATTACTCCGTCTGCCCGTACTTTGTACACAAATGGGATAAAGAGAAAATGCATGGGCGGCGGTGAAAAAGGGGGTTCGCTCGTAATGTCGACTCGCTCGAGTCGTAGGCGACCTCCTGGGGACCTGGCGTGGGTCACGCCTGGTATTACTGGAAATTGCAAACTTAGACAGGGCGGCAACTCACTTCCTTTCCCGGCGTGCGTGGGAATCGACTACGGCCAAATAAATAAACAAATCTCGAGTCGGAGACCAGGTATGTACGGATTAGAGAGTGAATATAATAGTAGTATCTCTACCGATGCGGGTGGTACACAAAGTAATTATGCTAGAAGAGAGCCGATCGAGTTGGGATCTCAGTAAGATCTCGACGCCCCTGGGGATAGAAAAAGACTTGGAGAGAAAAAGCCCAGGAGAGAGAAAGCCTCGAGCATCTGGATCTCCTGATTTCCCTGATCTAAGGTAAGGTAGCCTTCGACTTATATCACCAGGCAGCGGCAGGTTCGGCCTCCTTCGCGTGAACTCTTTTTCTATAAACCTTCATTTTTGTTTCTCTCTTTCTTTCTCTCTGCTTCTCGAATAAAGAAATGGGTAACGCCTTCCCCCATGAACCCTTCGGCCACAAGGAGACAAGAGAGGGAAGGTGGGGCAGAATGGTGGAGACATTTGGCACAGACTGGAGACTGCCACTGACTGGCTGACTGGGAAGCTGGGCCATTGGGCTTGCTGGGGAGCAGGGGAGCTGTCCAGAGTGGAGATCAGCGAATAAATTACGGCCATGTGGGGAATCTGAGAGGGCATTTTCAAGCAGTCTGGCAGTCTAGTGACTCTCGTCGCTGGATCTTGTCTAGACTCTGTCACTCTACCACTCGTGCCACTACCAAAGTAAGCGTCAGGTAGCAAGCAAGCAACCTACTCCGTACTTCGTAAGTGCTAAGGCAAAGCTGCATGCCGCACTGGCTCTGCATTTCGGGGAGCTCAGAAACATCCACCCAGTGCCAAGAACGGAAACTCGCACCTTTCCGCTAGCAGCAGGACGCATCACACGTACCGAGTAAGGTGCTGCAGCTCGAGCTCCAACTCAGCTCTGAATACGGTATCTCTGGAGCTCTGCGTCCCGAGACTGAGGAACCGTTTTTTCTCTCAGTTCAATTTTACGAGCCTCCCACTTTCCCTCCCGCTTCCCCCGCTCCCAGCAGAGTCCGAACATACTCTGGCGATTAAAACGAAGAACACAAAAAAAGAAAAAGAAAAAGAAACTTCACGACAACCATCGGTACATTCGCGTCCTCCTTCCATCATGGCTGCTCCAGGATTCTTGCGCATCGCCCGAGCGGTCCGTCTGCCAGTGTCGTCGCGCCGACTCGCTCACGCGCCGGTCCCCCGCCTTGGTGCACGCCGCGTCGTGCTCGGTCCCATGATGGCCGTCACCCAGCCAGCCAAGCACATGTCCACGACGGCCAGCCGCCGGCTCATCGTGCCGGATGGTCAGCCCAAGGAGAGCGTTGAGACACCCAAGGTCGTTCAGACCCCGGCCAACATAACAGAAGCCGAGTATCACCAGGTGGCCGATTCGTATCTCGACAGGCTGCTGGCCCACCTCGAGAAGCTCCAGGACAAGCGGGAGGATGTTGATGTCGAATATGTCGTTCGTAGCCCCCCTCTCCCTGTCAAACGGACACTGCCCGTGCCCCCTTTCTCCGGCCGTTTCCGCCAAGCATCGGCACCAACAGACTGACTGACACATCTCCTCTGGCAGAACGGCGTGCTCACAGTTAGCTTCGGCGGCCCCGACGCCGCGACCTACGTCATCAACAAGCAGCCCCCCAACAAGCAGATCTGGCTGTCGTCGCCCAAGACGGGACCCAAGCGATACGACTACGTCATCCTCGGCGATGGACAGCAGGACAAGCAAGATACGGCCTGCGGCGAGTGGATGTATCTTCGAGACAGCTCGACCATGAACCAGCTCTTTATCGAAGAAATAGGCATTGATCTCCAGATACCCGTCGGCCACTACGAGACTTGAGCTTGTCCCGGGAGGAAGCAAATAAAAAAGAAAAGGAAAAAGGAGACACGTCCTCGACACCTGGCGAGGTCAGGCACTATCAGCTTTTCTTTTACGGCGTTTTGGCAAGCGAAGGCGGCGGCAGGGACGTCGCTGGGTGGATTCGGCATTGTCACGATGATGATACGGCCATGCACTGGTCGATGGGAGAGGGGGGAAATCCGTCGGAGAATGTCTGAGGGATCAAAGCCTGTCCGTGTATTTCTACAACCGTCCCACTTGCTAGGTGGCTGCTTCGAGGGAAAGCTGCGTTCTGTCAATGTGCGTGCGCAATGTTCGTCGCTAGATGCATCGTGTCCTACGACCCCTACGTGTAACCCGACCAGGCCACAACAGGCTCAAGGAGCTTGCCTCAGTAGCGATCATCCCGAGCATCCAGAAAAGGACTCTTCCGTGATTTAAAAAAAAAATCAGTAGAAAAGAGGCTCAACAACGTCAGAGCCGAGTGAGAGTCGGCGGTGCACGATATCACGTAAATCTGAGGTCCGTTTGTACTACAATACCTACGGGGACTTCAGAATCCCTTGACCGCGGCGGCCGGTCGAGGATCGCGTCCGAGATGCATACATGCCTCGACTGATATGCCCAGTAATGAGCTTGATTTCAGATCTACCGTAGAGGAAGGCCCGTACAAGATGGCGTAACATGCAAAGTATGTCCTCAGCACGAGGAGGGCTGCTCGCTAAACCCAAGTCCCATCAATGAACCGTACACTCCCGGAGCCGAGACGGACGGGAAGGAGGAGAGATAAGCTGCGCTGCAGAAGCGCCAGGCAGAGACATGTTCAGCACCTTGCCGTCAGGGGAACGGGTACCAGGTAAGTTTCGAAGCAAGTGGTACTAAGTGCCGCCTGCCATAAGCCTCCACAACCATGATTCACCATCGGGGGGGCTTTTTGTTCCTGGGTTCTGGTAGCTTTGAATCGGGCCGCCGTGAGCGTCTGATGAGTGCAGATAGCATTGACAGACATGACAGATAGCTTCAGTTACAGAGCCAGGGAAAGGCATTGAGAAGGGAAGAGAGTTCGGGGGCTAGGCTCGGAAATCAACATACAGAAACCCACCGCTACCTCAGGCCTCTTCAACCCCAAGACCCGATACTCCAGGTGGCCCAGGTGGCTCGGGTAGCTACTCAAACAGCAAAGGTTCGAATGGCTTGAGAGTATTTCAAAGGGGACACAAGTAATCTCTGAGATGTTGGGAAGATTGGTTCTCTCAAATTCACTGGAGACAGGACTTTAACTGATTACCCGACGACTATCTGGCCATATCTTGGAAGAGCCTTATTCGCATAAATATAAGATTCTTACTTATTCTTGGGTTATCAAGCGGGTAATCTCCTGCTAAGGAACCACCTACGAATAGTTGACCGAGCATTGTGGCTAGATATCACCATTTCAACTAAATGTTAGTGAGGTGCCGAGACAGAGAGGCGCCATCCTTAGCCTCAGCATCAGTTGCTACCGCCATGGAGAACGAAACCTCCGCCTCGTCGTGACTCGTCGACAAGTTCGGCACGCAGACTCTCCAACTCCTCGCGCATCGACTTGGGGCTGGCCTTCTCCCGGAGGCTCTCAAAGTCGAGCAGTTTCACGCCTTGTTCCGTGACGAGAAAGTTGTACCGGTTCACATCCCCATGCGCAAATCCCAAGTCGTGGAGCTTCCGCAGGGTGGTTCCGCAGACGTCCAGATCCTGCAAGGACGCAGAGCGTCCCTCTATTTTCTCCACTAAGAAGCCCATGATGCGTCCATTCTCGTGGACGTGGGCGAGGAAGCGCGGTGCCAGTCCTGAACCTTCAAGTAACTGGTATGCTCTCGTTTCTTGTTCGATGCGAGGTATCTCCCATTCGAAACGGGCTATCTTGGCGATTACGGTGGCTGGTGATGGGCCAGTCGTTAGGAGTTTCGAGTATGAGAGAGCCTCGAAAGCCATGGCCGTGAGCTGCTTGGTCTTTTCCAACTCGAGGCAATCCACCCTGGTATGGTGCCACTGACACTTGACGCCAGCTAATGGCCGGCTCGAGAAGGAGGTTTTCAAGTTGCCGCTGGCTGTGTCTCGCGCGATGTTGGCCACTGTCCAGTTCTCGTTCCAGGGGAGACGGGGCAGGGACGGAAGGGGGAAGGAAAGCGTATCTCTGTCAAACGTCCCGGGGGAGATGACGAGATATTTGACTTGGTTTCCGATTCGTAGTCGGTACTCGCTTTCAAAAGAATCCTCGTCGTCCACTTCCATAGACAGGATGCTCGGCTGCGTTGGCGGGTCTATAGTGTGATCACCAACCATTGTCTCTATTGGACCACCGACTATAAGCCTATCAGCGGATGGGCCTAAAGATGTGGGAAGCCCAGAGGAGATGCGGCATTTCGTACATTTGTGCCTCGAGATTTCCCTTACCGTTGTCGTGCCTCCTTTCCGTCTTTTTATCTGCTGAGAAGAGCGGTGCCCGGTTGTCAGGGCAGTTCTCCAGTTGCTGTGAAAAGCCGTGGTTGCTACTACTAAACTAGTTTCTGAGCCGCTTCGGAAAACACTGGCCAAGGTTGACTTTTACGCAACAAAAAGGACACCCATTATTGCCCAAGGTCATAGCACAGCAAAGTAAATAGGCCACTAAACAGCCGTTAAACAAGCGAATGATGCCCCTATAGGCCCAAGGCCAGAGTCTTGGAGCCGTGGCCCAGCGCCTGCCTGGCGTTTAGAAGATTCAATGGCATGGGCCAATCAAGACACCGCAATGTCTTCCCTACAGCTCAGGCCGTGGTGGAAGTGACTTGCTTTTCCGCGCCTTTCCGCGCTCCAGCTGGAGAACTCCACGACCACTGCAGTCGCTATTTTGGCGCGAAACCCTCTGTTTTTGATGCCCTGGCCGCTTCGGGCCCTTCCAAGCGCGCGCCTAGGATACTACTAGCCCCCCCATCATAATATTCTGCGACAATCATTTGTCAACGCAACTCCGCAAATACATGGCAAGCGTAAACCCCTCGAAGTCGCAGCGGTTGCTCGAAACATACTCCCGGCGGAACAGCAGGAGGCTATCTTTGCTATCCAGATTAGGAAGCAGAGGAGCTGCTGCCACCACCAAGAGCGTCATGGATATGTAGTAAAGGCAGGACAGGCTGGCCCGGTGCTTATACCACCTGTAGTACTGGCCTGGTAAAGTTGCCCTGGAGGGGCAGCCAAAAATAGTACCACACGGTCGGTCCCTGGCGAACATCGAGGACTCCCGAGCTTCAAGAGCCAACATGCCTCGGGCAGCCCCGTGGCTCGGCGTCTATAAAGTGTGCTTCTTCGGAGCAACACCTACACAGGCGCAGCACCGGGACTTACTCGGTCGATCTCCGCGTCCGTTGCACTAGAAGCAATCCAGCGATTCTAACCGGCCCAGTCACGGGGGCATTCCGAGGGTCTCGATCACAAAAGTGCAACTCTGCTTTCTGCGTCAGTCGCTCGCGTCCCTCACCGGCAGGCGCGTGCAAATAAATCTGCTTGTCCAACATCGTAAGGAGGTGGTCATGTCCCATCGCTGAGTCTGCTCTAATTCATGGTATCCTGTTAGTCGAGAAATGTGCACGTCCAAGTACATCGAATATACATGCGGCTGCAAGAAGGAGATGGAGTTCGTCCAGTGCCCGGAGCGCCAGGGATCCAACGTCAAATGCAGTCCGATTGTCAAAGAATGGGGCAAGACCTCGACCAACTACTGCTCAAAGCACTTGGTCAAGCCCACAGCGCCGGTGAAATACACGGACCAGAACGGAGAGATTGTCGAAGAGTAGAGCGCGGTTTTGGGAAACGTGAGCTACATTTGCATTATGTATTATAATATAATATATTGGGTATTCCCGGGAAACCTGCCCGCTTTCTGGATGCTTTCTACTGTGTAACACGTTATAGCTAGCCAGCCTGACCGCAGTACATTGGCAAGGAATGTCCGCATTTTTGTTTTTCTCCGTCGCCGAAGAAGCCTCTTCTCCGAGCACCCTCTGGTAGCTCGGTTGGCATATGCCTCCCTTCGTCACTTGATTTCCACAGGAGCTGTGCCTGCTCACACCATCGAAAATGCTCCAAGAGGCCATCTTGCGCATATACCTTGTTGCGAGCCTCGAATGCCCATGTCTCGCCCCTGGAGCCGATGATGTCTTTTTCGAGAGCGAGTTGGCACCCGGCACATGACAGTCCGTATTCGACCCTGTCGGTTCGTCTGTCATAGTGAAGAAGTGCGCATGACCCCATAAAGTTGAAGATTTGACTTCGTCCCGGGTTCGCCGGCTGTGCTTGTAGTTGTGCCAAGGCAGGCGGTTGCTGTCCGGCAAGCAACATGGCCTGATGGGCGGAAACGACCGTAAAGCGAGATTTGTATACAAATTCGTTTGTCGAATATATTCCTGGCAGAGTCTTGAAGGACCTCATTCGGCCTACTTGGGTCTTAGTCAAGTGGAATTGCTTTCGCATAGCGGCAAGAGTCTGCACTTGAGTTTCCGGAGCTCTTTGTAGGCATGGAAAACAGGATCGATCCCATGTTAGGAGGGATACAAATCCGCCGAACTCGCCGCAGAAAGTGCAAGCCTTGGTGCATAATACGGCATAGAAATCGAATAGAGAAACGCTCTCGGAAAGTCGTGTCCGTAGCAAGGCGCAGAGAAGATTCAGCCCGTGCAAAGCCACCATCTGATACGGCTTGAGAGAGTCTACCATCTGCCTCGATCTAAGATTGACCTGTCGAAAGTGGAATAGAGAAGACATATCCAGACGCAACAGTACATCGTGCAAAAGCTCGGGGGGTAGCCGGTCGAGGGAGCCAAGTCTCGTAGTAGAAAGCCGCGGGAAGGGTGTTGCTATCGACTGACGAATAGCGACGTGGTCCCGAGGGGAGAACCATATCACGGAACGGCAAAAGTCTTCGCGATGATAGGCGGTGGCTCGAACAACGAAATCGGCCTGTTCCTCGTGAAAGCAGTATTCTGCAACGGAGCGATATCCGCTCGGCATAATGGGAGCCATTCCCGACACCTATTCGGTACGCTCGAGGGACAGAGCGCGGATCTCCGTAGGTGTCATTAGTGAGCGACAATCTCGATGCCGCGGCCAATAGGTAGCTCTTGTATGGCAGCTATTATGTTACGGTCCACACGTCTCGTCAAGCCCGGCAAGTAATGACCGTGGCTGCTGGGGGAGTGTGTGGAGGTCGGGTGGGCACCCTCGCTGTGGGCGGCGCCGCGCTTGTCTCGTCTCTGCAGTCCGAACGCCCTCGAGCTTCCAGTTTGGTGAGAAATAAAGTCGACTTCAGATGCTGCACAGCTCACGAAGCCTTCGACTCGAGTGAGCCTATTGCCGTGCCGAGAGAAGGCAAATTGTTGAGCCTGGCGACACGGAGGGAGGGGCAAGCGGCTGCGAGACCAGTTTCAGGTCGCGCCGACGCGTGCTGTTGTGCGGAATTGGGGAGATGGAAGAGTGAGATCAGCAGCAAATGCGTGGGGAGAAACGCTCATGTGAAGTCAAGAGTACAAGAAGAGGACATCGCGGTCAGTAGGGCTTTCTATTGATGCTGCGGCGCGACGACACGTGGGCGCCTCAACCGTGCGATGTTGGGCAAATCGGCGCGAGCGAGGCGATATAGACCCGAAAAAGGCCTAGAATTGGGTGCCCGTAGGCGACTTGAGTGCTTTGCTTTGGTGATGCAGCGCTAGTTGATCGCCGCCGTGGAATTAGAAAGTGGGTCTCTAAACAGCAAAAGTTAAAGTAAAACAACTCCTTGCGAATTAAGTCGTAGTACTTCGTACCATAATTAATAAAGCACTACTCTGCAACACGTTGCTCGTGCTGAGAGTCCTTGGGAAGCGCGTGTATCTGGGGATTTGATTGAGGCTGCCAATACACACTATGCCCTATTCGTCGAGTCCTTAGCCTCGCTGAAGAGCTAAAGAGGCTCGAGAGAGGGTCATTTACACTATCCGCGCGCTGCTTGATTCTCTGCATGTCGTGCCTCCTAAGCTTAGGCGCGCCTCCTCGCGCTTACATTATTTGCTTACACACACCTTCCGTCTCAAACAAGCTTGATCCACAATTGTCAGCCACTCGAAGCTCCCCAAGAAAGCTCACCTTAGCCACTAACTAAGGTACTTCGTCCAGCAGTCTGATTGACTTCATTCCTGCTTCCTCGAACCCATTTGCGCGTAAGACGAGAGGCCATCGCATCTCTTGCCCGAGGGTCGGAGCTCGCTGGCATTGACCAAGCTGGCACTACAACTCGAGTAAAGCGGACTGTCATAACTTTTCAGGAAGACGACGGTTTTCGGCATCTTACAACCAGCGGCGCAAACCCAAGATCTCGCTCCTCCCACCTTAGTCTGCTGGCGCGTCCCCCCCGATACGTCTATAACGTGCTGAATTTGGTAGAGTTCTACGTATACGAGCTACGTAGGCCTTCGTCCTTGGCGGCAGTCTCACGGCGCCGGGAAATCGCGTCGGCGCATTGATGATGAGAGTTCGTTGCGACCGAGTCCCACGATCCCGACTCTGAGCCGACTGCGCATAAAAGTCACAGTTGCGTCGAGCGCACGCAGACCCACTGTATGCCGTTTGACCTGGGCCGTTTGTAGAGGTTCCACGAGGCGAACCTGCAGCTATGCCGGTCGCGAAGTCCAATAGCGGCGACGTTGAGAGCGGTACTGGGACTCCGACACCGTCCCTCAGCGTCCAGCACGATGCTCGGACGCCGGCCTCGGCTGTCCAGCTCCACAGCAAGATCCCCAAGATACTCCCACATGAGCGTGTCTTTCCCATCCAGATTGGCTCCGAGCTCTTCAAGCTCTCGGGAGCCTCCATCTCTTCCGATGGTATGTGTCCTGTTCTAGGCCCCCTCTTCCCTCCCCCTCCCCGCCTCCCTGCGCTGTACGCAACATCGTCGTATAAGCAGATATCCTTCTGGTCATGGCCGAAGAGAAGACTTACTCATGTATGCTCTCTCCGCCAGCACCCTCCTATTTCTCTCAGTATTTCCAATGCCAGATCAAGGTGGCAGAGGAGAATGGCGACGACATATCCAGCGCCATTCGGACGCTCTATATCGACCGCGACCCGGGCACTTTCAATGATATCTCTCTGCATCTCCAGGGCTATCACGTGCAGCCTCGTGACGGGACGCATTTTGTGCGTCTCTTTGCCGATGCGCAGTTCTACAGCCGTAAGTCTACTTACTACTATGCTCTCGGCTCGCCTCGCTCGGTGCTTCTCT
>FTLB01004065.1_pt1 | contig 10426 bp, 9 predicted proteins | sample 1658291 | NCBI WGS metagenome assembly FTLB01 (sample SAMEA3914812, study PRJEB12502) | metagenome | biome: forest; material: soil | place: Canada | collected 2011-07-07 | depth 0.1 m
ATATAATTCTACTTATTATACTGTGGACTTTCCTTAGCCCTTACAAAGCCTTGCTGCCGCTGCTTACTTTATTATTTGGCTTTCCGTACGTCAAGAGGACGATATCAATACTTCATCCTGAAGTGAAAGGAAAAGGAGACTTTAGCGTATTGAGCTATAATGTTCGGGTGTTTAATGTATATGCTCACTTACAGGATGAACATCAAAACTCTTCCCGAAAAATGCTTGATTGGATAATTAAGAATGATGCCGCCGTTGCATGCTTCCAGGAATTTTATAACAATGACTATTCGCCTTTATTCTGTTCTATTAAAAAGATAAAATCATCCTTTCCTTACTATTACTATGTTCCTTCTTATCACGACAACAGTAATGGCACTTTTGGCATGGCTATATTTAGCCGCTACCCTATCATCTATAGTGGCTTCGTTCCTTTTGAAGAAGAAAACAACAACAAGGTTATTTATAGCGATATAAAAATAGGTAAAGATACTCTGCGGGTTTTTAATATGCATCTGCAATCGCTACATATTACAGATTCCATTATTTTAGAAGCGCGTATAAAAGAAATTGGTATAAATGAACTTGAATATTTAATGAAAATAATAAAACAAGGGGCTGTTAAACGCAGCAAACAGATAGGCCTATTAAATGATTATATTAAAAAATCGCCCTACAGAGTAATTATTTGCGGGGATCTTAATGACACACCCTATAGTTATAGTTATCAAAAGCTAAGCAACCTACTTAACAATACTTTTGAAAAAGCTGGCAAGGGCTTTGGCTTTACCTACATAAGCAAAATGCCTTTACGGATTGACAATCAATTTGCAGACGATAGGTTGTTTATAAAAAGTTTTAAAGTTTGCGATTCGATTCCCTATTCTGACCATTATCCGATAGAAGCTTCTTACTCTTTAAAGAACTGATGTTATATTTTTATTAATTTGCGGCAATGAATGTTTTAAAAGTATATAATACCTTATCCCGAAAGAAGGAAGTTTTTGAACCGCTTAACCCTCCGTTTACCGGTATGTATGTGTGCGGGCCAACCGTTTATGGGGAGCCTCACCTGGGGCATGCGCGGTCTGCCATTACGTTTGACATAGTTTTTCGTTACCTTAAATACCTGGGCTACAAAGTTAGGTATGTGAGAAACATAACCGATGTAGGCCACCTGGAACACGACGCGGACGAGGGAGAAGATAAAATAGCCAAGAAAGCAAAGCTGGAAAAGCTGGAACCCATGGAGGTAGCAAAATACTATGCGGACAGCTACCATACAGCGCTAGCTAAATTAAATGTATTACCACCCAGCATAGAACCTTCTGCATCTGGACACATACCGGAGCAGATAAAAATGGCGGAAGAGATATTGAAAGCGGGCTTTGCCTACGAAGCTGATGGATCTGTGTATTTTGACGTAGAAACCTACGCTAAAAAAGAAAAGTATGGCGAACTTTCAGGACGTGTTTTGGAGGATTTGGTAGCGGGAACCCGTGAACTGGAGGGACAACATGGCAAGCGAAGATCTCTGGATTTTGCTTTATGGAAGAAAGCCTCCCCTGAACATATTATGCGATGGGAATCGCCCTGGGGAGAGGGCTTTCCCGGATGGCACCTGGAATGCTCGGCCATGAGCGCCAAATACCTGGGCAAGAAATTTGATATTCACGGCGGCGGCCTTGACCTGATGTTCCCCCACCACGAATGCGAGATTGCACAATCTAAAGCTGCCAACCATAGTGAACCTGCCAAATACTGGCTGCACAACAACATGGTTACTATTAATGGGCAGAAGATGAGTAAATCGTTGGGCAACTTTATTACTATGAACCAGCTATTTGCCGGAGATCATCCGACTTTGCAGAAGGCTTATTCGCCTATGACTATCCGCTTCTTCATCCTTCAGGCGCACTACCGCAGTACGCTAGACTTTTCTAACGAGGCGCTTTTGTCTGCCAACAAAGGATATAAGAAACTTATTAATACATTAAGAATTTTAAAAAGCATTACACTGGAAGGCGCTGCTCATAGCGACGCTAAGGTGGAAAGCGAAATTAATACTGCACTTACAGGGGCTTTTGAAGGACTGAATGATGATTTTAACACTGCCGTTGCCATCTCTCATTTATTCGCTCTTTCAAAAATTATTAACTCAATCAACACAGGCATTATAACAGGGGCGGCTATTTCGCAATCCTTATTTGAGCATTTGAAAACTGAATTTATAAAAATAACCGAAGACATACTGGGGCTGACCGAAGAACATCCTGAGGACTTTGCAGCGCTTATAACTGCCCTTTTGGAGATTTATAAAGAAGCCAAAACCAACAAACAGTACGACAAGGTAGACCAGATAAGAGCCTACTTTAAAAATGCCGGACTGGTGATAAAAGACATGAAAAATAAAATAGACTGGGCTTATGAAGAATAGCATTACGCTTGTAATAAGCGGCATTCTAATTGTTATTGCTACTTCCTGCGAAGAGAAACCTGGAAAGAAAAAAGAAGAAACAACAGAACAAGCGGCCAAAACTTATGTTACCGCCCCCGCCTTTAACGAAGACTCTGCCTACTACTATACCGAAAAGCAGGTAGCCTTTGGGCCGCGCGTGCCCAATACCTATGCGCACGAGCTTTGTGGAGACTACCTGATTGCCCAGCTTAACAAAGCCAATTGCAAAGTGAACGTACAGCAGTTTAAGGCTACTACTTTTGACGGTAAATCGTTAGACCTTCGCAATATTATTGCTTCCATAAATCCGCAGGCTCAGAAAAGAATTATACTTGCCGCGCACTGGGACACACGCCCCTTTGCAGACCAGGATTCTATTGACCAGAAAAAACCAATTGACGGCGCTAACGACGGAGCAAGCGGGGTAGGCATACTATTGGAAGTAGCCAAAGCCATTAACGCCAGTGGCAAGCTTCCCCAGGTAGGTATAGACATTATTCTTTTTGACGGGGAGGACTATGGAGCGCCTAGCTTTTTTACGGGAGAAAGTGCTAACAGTTACTGTTTAGGTTCTCAGTATTGGGCTAAAAATAACCCTAGCCCAGCCTACTATGGGATACTATTGGATATGGCAGGTTCCGAGAACGCCCATTTTGCTATGGAAGGCACTTCGCGTATGTATGCGCCCGCGGTAATAAAAGAAGTATGGGATATGGCAAACCACCTTGGGTATTCCCAGTATTTTATATACACAGACAGCCCTCCCATTACTGACGACCATGCTTATGTAAATGACTTAGCAAAAATACCTATGATTGATATTATAGACTATAATGTGAACGGCGGGGGTGGCTATTTCGGACATTACTGGCACACGCATAACGACAACATGAAAATTATCAGCAAGAATACATTAAAGGCTGTAGGAGAAACCTTGCTGAATGTGTTGTATAACGAGAGATAAAATTACTACTTAGCAACTATTACTTTAAAGGCTGTAGTTTTAGAGTTAACAGTAACTCTTAGCAGGTACATAGAAGACGCAAGGGTGGATAGGTCAAGCGCACCTATATAATTATTGATAGCGGTTGCATCTTGCTCCATAAGCTTTTTTCCCACATAGTCAAAAAGCTCAGCCTTTACTGCAAAATTGCCATCGTACAATGCTTTGTAATTGATGAGATCATTAGTCGGGTTTGGGTATACACTTACCTGCACCGTCTGGGAGGTTACATCAAAATCTATATTATCTATATAGATATTATTCGCCCCGGCAGAACGATTCTCAAAACGTACTTTTGTTCCGTTTATGCCTTTTAACACCGATAAGTCAAGGTAAATTGTTTTCCAGTCGTCTGCCACAGGAGTAAAACTGTTTTGCAGCGTACTAGTAGTTACCAGCGACTGCCCATAAAACTTTGTTAACAGGTTCCATTTGCTTGTACAGTTGTCGTTATATGATATTACCAGGGTATCTGTTAATCCATTACTGTTAGCGGCATAACTTAAGTCGAACTTAAGGTAAGGCTCATCGCTGGTTACAAAATTTATAAAAGGGCTTGCAAGATAAGCGTCCTCGGCAGAATCTGAAGAAGCGTTACTAATAGTAATGGAACGCGCGCTTGTGCCATAACCTCCATAAGGCGCATACTGCCAACCCAAAGAATCTTGGCCCGATACTACCCAACCATTTGTTTGCAAATCGTTCTGCTCAAAATTCTCAACCAGGGGAAAAGATGCGTTTGTTCCCTGCCCGCAACATCCCGGAGATGATAAGATAGCTACTCTGCGGGGGCATTCCCAAAAGGCCAGCCTTGAACGCTGCTTTTGCCCAAGGGTAAACATGTTCATGCACTTGTCACCGGTATATTGCATATAATTCTGAATCATCATTATATCCACTACTCCATTACAATTAGATGTACTATCGGCATTACAATTTATATCGTAATTTGCGTCCGACTGCAATGGCGTATCGCTCACATAGTCGTCGCAACAATAACAATCTCCCCAGGGATGCCGCAAACCGCCCAGCCAGTGCCCTATTTCATGCGAAAGCGTGCGCCCCAGGTTATAAGGATTGCCAGGGAAATTTACAGCGCCAATGGTTCCAAAAGCATATACATCAATTACTATCCCATCGGTAGCGGCCCCGGGGTCTGATGAATATGGAAGCCCTTGCAAGTTTCCATAGGGATATTGTGAATATCCCAGGTAACTTCCGTCAAGATTAACAACCCATACGTTAAGATACTGATCGCTGGGCCAGTATGCTAAGCCTTTAAACTGGGCGTCCTGAGAAGGGTCCCAAGACGATTCGGGATTGTATGTTCTGGTTATTCCAGTGGTAGGATTACCGTTAGGGTCTCTGCTGGCCAGGCAAAACTCGAACTTCATATCTGTAGCCACAGACTCAAACATGGCAGGGGTGTTTACTGTATCCGTATTTTGTCGTCGCCAATCGGCGTTGCTTACCGGAAACTGAGAAAAAATTTGTGCGTCGGAAATATTACCGCTATCTCCAATAATACCTTCAGAACTGTTATGAATAACATGCACAACTACCGGAATAGTGTATAGCTTTGTAGTATCTGCTTGCCCCGCTTCTACCCTTGCCATAGCAAGCCTTGCTGCTTTCTGCTGTATTGCCTGCTCAAACTTTGCGGCTGCCTCTTTTATCTGCGGGTATTTCTGGTACAGCATATTCTGGTACTGCACCGTAGCGCAGTGTTGCGCTATAGCATTAGAAAAACAAGCAATAAAAAAAAGAAATAAAAACTTAAACCTCATAGCCAGAATGCATTCTTTACAGGTAACGTATACATAAAGTTAATATTTTTTTAAGTAAATGAAGGCAAGCCGAATCCTTTATAAATGTTTATCTAAAAATTGCAGATACAAACCATTGGTTACCACTTTATGCCCATCCCGAATTTATTGTTAATTTTGGAAGCCGTAGCTCATGAACCTTAAAATTTTTTGCCTCTTCTTGTTTTTATTCGCTCTTGCTGCAAAGTCTTTGGCCAGCCCTGCCGACTCGCTGAATGAAAAAACAAGAAAAAAAAGACTCATCTATGTAACGACAATAAGCGCTGCGGCCTATACCGGAACCATAATAGGGCTGGACAAAATATGGTATTCCAAAAGCACCCGCACCAATTTTCATTTTTTTAACGACAATAAGCAGTGGTGCCAACTGGACAAATGCGGACACTTTTACTCTTCTTTTTACCTAAGCACTGCCGGTATTGATCTTTTAAAATGGGCTGGCTTGCCAGAAAAGAAGGCTATTCTGCTGGATAATATCCTGGGGTTAGCCTTGCTTACCCCCATAGAAATACTGGACGGGCACTCTTCCACCTACGGAGCTTCGTGGGGAGACGAAGTGGCAGACGCGGCAGGCGATTTGTTTGTACTGGGGCAGTATGCGCTATGGAAAGAAATGGTGCTGTTCCCTAAGTTTTCATTTCACCCAACCTCTTATGCCAAACTAAGGCCAAACGTATTGGGAAGCAACCTGGTGGAACGATCTATAAAAGACTACAACGGGCAAACGTACTGGCTTTCTGTGCCTATACAAAAATGGCTGCATAAAGAATCTCGCTTCCCTAAATGGCTAAATGTAGCGGTTGGCTATGGGGCAAAAAACATGATATACGGAGACCCCGAACAGAACAGGGCGCATGGCTATGTAGCATACAGGCAAGTATTTCTGGCCCCAGATATTGCTTTCCGAAAAATAAAGGTAAAGAGCAAGACGTTAAGAACTTTCTTTTATATGCTGGACCTTATTCACATGCCCCTGCCTGCCTTAGAATATAACCCACACAAAGGCCTGGTATTCCATCCGTTGTATTTCTAAATTTCTGCTCTTTTAAAATCTATTATATTTGCCATTACCAATGTCTATACAGAAAATTATTATTCTTTTTTTATTCCTATGCAGCAGACCTATATATGGTTTTGCTCCTGCCGATAGCGTTAAAAGCAGAAAGGTTGTATGCAGCAAAACTTCTATAGGCATAGATTGCCGCATAAATTCCATATGCTTTAGCAATGCTACTACAGGCTATGCCGTGGGCCAGAATAATATAATATTAAAAACTACCGATGCCGGCAACTACTGGGACTATATGGTGAACGGCAGCTCTGGAAGCTGGCTGTACGCCGTTTGTTTCCCCGCCGCTGATACAGGATATATAGCCGGCGAAACTGGCATTATTCTTAAAACAAGCAACGCAGGCAAAAACTGGAAACCACTTATTTCCAGAACAGCAGAAAACCTGTTTTCAATTTATTTTAACAACCCACAAACAGGCTATGCCTGCGGAGATATGGGCACAGTAGTAAAAACTAACGACGGCGGCAAAACATGGAAGCGCCTTAAAACAGATGTAAGCGGCAAACTCTATGCTGTTTTTTTTGTTAACTCTACTCTTGGCTTTATATGCGGGGCAGGCGGAACTATACTAAAGACTGAGAATGCAGGGGAATCATGGAAAACTATGGAAAGTAAAACATTTAAATCACTATACAGCCTTTGGTTTACAGACTCGCTTACAGGATATGCAGCAGGCGATGGGGGATTAATTCTAACAACTAATGATGCCGGCCTATCCTGGAACCCTATAAAAACAGAAAACACCGCTACCATTTATTCCATAAGTTTTACAAATAAGCTGTGTGGATATGCGGTAGGCGAACGTGGAACTTTACTAGTTACAAATAATGGCGGAACAACATGGCAGCAAGAGGCTTCAGGCGTTAAGTCTGCCTTATATGCCGTATTTCCTGCTGATGACTGTAAAGCTTTTACTACGGGCGATAAGGGTTTAATCATACACATAAAATGATTAGCCTTATTTTGACTATGAACCATTTTCTAAAAAGTCTGCTTCTACTAGTAACTATACTCTTGCTCCCTTTTTTACTTTTGGCGCAACAAAAGGCCGACTCTTTGGGCATGAAACAGAAAACCGATCCGCATCTTGGTTTTTTTGACCTTAACGTAGGGCTGGATTTAAAGAACGGGCAAGGACTTACGCCAGAGTCGCACTATTCCAGAACTGGCTGGGGGGCTTCCGCGCGTATGCAAAACTCGTTTGTAGCCAATTATATATACAACCCTGCTAAAAAGTACAAACTAAAAGTAGGAGATTTTATGGCGGCGGAAGTTGGAACAGGCTTTGTAACAGGCCAGGGCTATGGCCAACAATATGCCCTGCTGCTTGCCTACCGCTTCGATTTTGGCATAATGGGTGTAATGCGACTAAACGACCACAATGAACTAGGCCTCACTATTACCGCCCTGCAATTTGGCAGGGACCGGATTTCCCCCAACATTTCAGGCTCTAATATACTAGTGCGCTACCGCTACCGCCGCCTTGCAGCGCAAGCCGGGTTAGAAGGCCGAAGAGACCGTATGTTTGGCTGGCTCAATTCTCTTTCATCAAGCTACTATATGCCTATGCAATACATTGCTGAACTACGGTACCTTTTTGCCGCGGGAAAGAATATAGGCGCAAGGCTGGAAGTACTATCAGATAAAAAAAGTATCTATTATTCAGATAATGTTCTTTACAACAAAATTATTTCCGTAAGGATTTTTTATGGTATTTATTTTTAGGGTTCTACTATTTACTTCGCTTTTATATTCTTCCGGGGTTTTTGCCCAGGAACAGCCTTTGCCAAAATTTAGAATACGGGAGAAAGGATTTTTAACAGGAGTCGGCTACGGAATAAACTCACTTAACCTGCCGCAGGGCAGGTACGTGCCTTTGTTTTTCATGGGGCATTTTAGCGCCGATTTTCCCCGCCTTAACCAAAGGCAAACCAACAAAAGCATATTTACTATTTATGCAGAACCCCAGTTTAATCCGGTAATACTACAAAAGCCAGAAGAAAACTCTATGGAATACGAATTTGGAAGCAACTTTGGAATACAATATATGTACCCTCTCACTAAAAATATTTACTCCTACATTAATATTGGCTCTGGCCCCCATTACATAAGTGTGCATACCTATAGGCAGGCAACTGGCTTTATATTTTCAGATAATATGGGTACAGGATTTTATTTCTTTTTTAGCAAATCTATAGCTTTAAACACTACTTTTCGCCTCAGACACATGTCTAACGCCAACACCCGAATGCCTAACGAGGGAATTAATACCTTCAACTTTATGGCAGGAATAAGCAAATTTATCAGATAAAACGTACGTATTGCTGCTGTTGAACCCAAAAGAAAACAGGTATGTTGTTAAACAAAAGGGGGAGATATTAATATGCGTTTGCTTAGTGTATTGTTGATGTGTGTAGTTATGTTCAGTTGCGGACATAAGAAAAACAAAGGAAACAGAAATATGGAAACTCCTAGTAGCCCCGGCGTAAAAAGCGGACTTACTACCAGCCCGGAAAGTGTAGGTATGGGGTCAAGAAAAATCAGAATAATTAAGAAAGCGAATGGCTACACTGAAGGTGTAGGCGTGGGCGATGACCAATACGAAGGAGAAGGAAAATAAATCAACTAATAATAACTTTATCAGTAGTTACCTGTAGGGTATGTTTCTTACCTAAAACCAGCGAATAATTTTCCTTTTCGTGCCCTGCGGGAAAACCAAAACAAACAGGAAAGTCGTATTCTTTTACGGCATCTGCTATTATTTCATAAGCCGTTTTTCCAAACGGAACTTCGCCGTCTTTTATTCCGGTCATATGCCCTACTATAAGTCCGGCAAGCTTTTTTAGTTTGCCCGCTCTTTTCAGATGTACCATCATACGGTCCACCTCGTAGAGGTATTCGTCTATTTCTTCTATAAAAAGAATTTTACCCTTTGTATCCAAGTCGGATTTTGTGGCTGTGATAGTACTTAAAATAGAAAGGTTTCCTCCTACTACTGCTGCTTTTGATTTTCCTAGCCTGTTAAGTGGATGTGAATTGATAGTATAAGAATTTTTACCTAAGAACAAGGCATTCCGCAAGCTTTCTAAAGACTCTGGCGAATCTCTTTCAAAGAGCATTGGCATAGTACCATGTATGCTTTGCACCTTTAGCGTATGCACATGGGCATGCAGTACTGTTACATCGCTATAGCCTACTATCCATTTTGGATTTTTCAGGAACTTCTCAAAATCAATTTGGTCAATAATGCGGGAAGCGCCGTAGCCGCCACGCACACATAGAATGGCTTTTATTTCTTTATCATTTAAGGCTTTCTGGAAATCAGCTGCCCTTTCTTCATCAGTTCCAGCAAACAGATTGTAAGCTTTAAAAAGATTATCGCCCAGAACAACTTGCAGCCCCCAACTTTCCAATAGTTTTACTGCAGGCGTTATGTCGCCAGTAAATTTTTTGGAAGTAGCAATAATTACTACTTTATCATTTTCCTTTAATAATGAAGGGCTTTGTATAGGCATATAAAAAAAGAACCTTCATTAATGAAGGTTCTTTACTTGTACTATTGAGTTTTATTTCCTTATTGTTGTTGGCGTTGTACCTGCCTTTGGAGCAGTTCCTACACCTGCAGGAGGAGTTGCTGGAGGCGTAATTCCCAGCTTCTTTAATACCAGGTCAGAAATATTTTCATTCTTGTTTTTTGCATACAATATAACTGCAGAGCTACCATAGTCTGTATGGGTGCTGAAGATGTATGTAAAGCCTTGTTCTTCGGCTACTGCATCAATAGCTTTTTGTATTTTGTCTAACACAGGCTCTAGCAAAGACACTTGTTTCTTTTGCATATCGCCTTGCGCTTTTTCTTCAAATTCTTTTATGCTTTGTTGCATTCCAAGTAATTCTTTTTCTTTATCCTGTTTAACTATGTCTGGCATTGTAGCCTGACCTCTTTGGTAAGTTTCCAGTTTTTGCTGATACTCGGTATACTTATTTTGCAACTGGCTCTGAAGTTGTTTTTCGTAGGACTGAAGTTCTGTTTCTACTTGTTTAGATTCGGGCATTAAACCCATAAT
>FTLB01837375.1_pt1 | contig 10426 bp, 7 predicted proteins | sample 1658291 | NCBI WGS metagenome assembly FTLB01 (sample SAMEA3914812, study PRJEB12502) | metagenome | biome: forest; material: soil | place: Canada | collected 2011-07-07 | depth 0.1 m
TCCCTCCCTCCCTCCCTCCTCCTACTTCAAACTTCTCCGGAGAAAGTTTTGATACCATCTACTTCCGCAGAATCAACAGAAGTTCCCTCATGTTCATGTCGACGCAGCTTTCGCGGCGTTCTCCTTCGCCAGACGACCCATCTTCCCTGCCGCTGCGCCCAATGCAGCGGTGTCGGCACCCATAATCTTGGCGTTGCCGTTGACCGCTACTTGCTTTCCGTTCTTGAAGAACATAAAGGTGGGCATAGCGGTGACGCCATACTGAGACGCGACAGCTGGGACATTGTCGACGTTGACCTTAGCGAAGGCGAGATAGTTGGGTACAGAGTGCGTCTTGGCTAGCTGGGTGTAGCCTGGCGCAATCGCGCGACATGGGCCACACCAGTCGGCGTAGAAGTCGGCGACGACATACACGTTGGAGGCCAGTAGATCTGTAAAGGCCTTGGGAGACGAAATGTGGTTCACAGGGTCGGCCATGGCAGCTTTGTTGTCGATTTTCGGCTGAGCTCGCGATGAGTTAATTTTTCCCTCGTTGGATGAATCTGTCGTAAATTTTTGTAGATGAACCGTCGAGAGCCTGTGGCGCTATGTGTTCCACTCAGAGAATGGAGATTTAGTATCGGTTCTTGGGTTTCTTCTTCTCAAGTGAAGCGGTGAAACTTTGGTAGATACACGAATAGATTTGAACGTTTCTTTTATGAGTTGTTTCTCAGATCGTTCAGCTGGTCTCTCTGGATAGCGAGGGCGGGGCTTAATAGCCTATCTCAAAGGGCTGTCAGGTGACCTGATCTGTCATCCCACTGATCTCAGTGCGCTAAACCTCGAAATTTCTAGAAAGTGCTCCACTTGTATTCCAAATTGATGGAGCCTCAGCACGCTTAGAGCCCGTAATTACAGTACAGTAGTAATCTGGACATAAGCAAAAATGTCTCTTACAGTAGGTACCTTACCCAAATCGGCGAACTTCATAGTTCACAGCCAGCGTAACAGTCGAATTAATAAGTCAACAAGCCACGGCCCAAGTAGCGGACTCTGCCAGCATAACGCCTGGCAGAACAAATCTGCCTGCATCCATGACATATCTACCTTGGGTAAGGTACCTTGTGCAGCAAAGAAATTCCAACAATGACATAAAATTACTGTACTACGGTAAGCCCCGTACCCAGCTTCAGGCTAAAAACGAAAAGCGAATGCAGACTTGCTGCTGCAAGGATCGCATGATGCTTTTTCCATTTTGTAAAACGTATAAATTACAAAGCTCCCTAGACAAAAAAAAATGATAGGTAAAGGTCAATGTTTCTGGGGAATCCAGTAGTCTACCAGAATCTTGAAGGGGGGTATGCGATTTGTTTTAAGGCCTCGGTAGCTGCGCATCCAGACCGACACAAGTCGGTGCTGACTCTAAGTAGGATGCTCGTAATGGGCCACTATTTCCCTCAACCAGATCTATATCGGAAATCTCTCGGTGTCTTTTTGCCAGCCAACCCTAATACTCTAGCCACTTAGATTCCTGCCAGGGTCAAATATTTATTTTTTTAGAAGCAAACTCGTCACAGCTTATGTCTTGAAGACGGGGGAGCGTTTTGCAGGATTTCTTCCATAACCTTCCCGGCCTTACCCGCATATCTTACCCAAGGTAGGTAATTCTTGTGCTCACTACGGTAGAATCCTCGGGCACTACAACTTTCGGGAAGCTACCGACCTCCTCAGCAAGCCAACTATCTCCACCTTCTTTTCTCCATCAGGCAAGACTCCCCAGATCTCAGATCTGACGCATAAGCCACTGGACTATCCCTCCGCATCATCTCACCTAAAACTTGCCATTAATTGAACCGATCTCACGCCGACTTCATGCAACCCCGCATGGCCACGTCAAGTGGTGCTCGGCAAGCACCGAGCCAGAAATACCCTACTGCATTTCCTTGTAGGTCCCCGGATTTACAAAAGCTGGAGAAATAGGCCGCTAGGGCCTGGGATGTGGAGCAAGAGGCTCTATAGGGAAATGATACACTCTGGTAAGGTTGGGCGAGATCGTCTAGGTCACCGAGTCAGGCATGGAATCGGACGAATTGTCGGCACTCACTCGTTGGATATGTGCTGCGTTTCTATTTCGATCTGCTACTGGAATATCAACCGTGTTGCGAACCTCGTCGCCCTATGATATACAACGCGGAGCGATTTACGTTTGTGCACGAAGTACCTAGACAGCAAGACATTGTATAGAGAGTTTGAGAATGTAGAGCACCAGCCACTATGCATTGCAATATATCACTTGGAAAAAGAAATCAAATAAAAAAATTGGCTTCAATTCATCCAGTTATCTTTCATCTGGACAAGGGTTACACGGGGCTGCACAAGTGTCTGGTCAGCGCCCCAATTCTTTACCTCGCAGCTGATTATCCACACGCTCAGAGAACCTTGACTCATGAATCATGGTTAAGCCATCCAAACGTCAACTGGGGTGTTACATTCTCTAGTACAAGAGAAATACCCTAGTGGTCCTTTTCGCCCTATTCGCATCGTAGCAGAGCTATTTTGATACAAACCGGGACGTTACATCGTCAGGTACAAGAGAAGTCCCCTAGGCATGCTTTTCAACTTATCCCGCGCCTAATTATTTTCACGGATATAGACGAGGCATCATCGCCGGCTTCGGTCATGAACTTACCGGGCAGGCAACAGGAACGAGAATAGCGGAATAGTATTACTCCTCTCCCCATCTATGTATCAAGGCGAGAAATCCCTAGGAATTCTTCTCACCTTAGCCCGCGCTCTAAATATCGTCGCGGATATAAAAGAGGCGTGATCGCCCACCTCAGGAATAAACCTTTTGAGCGAGCAACAGCAATGAGAATAGTAGAATAGTACTACTCCTCCACCAGTCCCGGTATCATGGCTGTTATGTCGACACGGTCGGTTCTGACCGCTATCTATCTAGTTGGACAAGTGTTTGTCCAAGCATCCTCTTTGCAAACCATCTCAATTGCAAAAACACCCAACGGTTTTACCAGCGCCGCCCGAGGTTGGAACTCATTCCCCTTGCAGGCGAATGGGGCCATCAATTCGACATTTCAATTCAACCAGGCCAATGTTATCAGCCAGTGCGGCGAGCTAGCCGGAAGCTTGGCCGCAGCTGGATATAAGTATTGCAGCCTCGACTCTGGCTGGTCAGTCGGCGCGAACGGCGACGAATATGGCCGCATCATCTACGACGATACCGTGTTTGACATTCCTGCCCTCGCGGACTACCTCCACAGCCGGGGTCTTCTTCTTGGCGTCTATGTCCTGCCCGGCGCCTTCATCAACGATGAGCAGAAGACAATCCTGAACACGAACACGACCATAGGATCTGTCTGCTCTGGCGACGACGACTTGGCTCGTTGCAACTTTGACTACACCAATGAAGCTGTTCAGGTCTGGCACAACTCGGTGGTAAATCAGTTCGCATCGTGGTGAGTTGCCATGCGACTCTCCTACACACGTCTTTCCAGCCCGATCTCCGTACTGAGAGGCTGACCCGTCTCCCATGGCTGTAGGGGAGTAGATATGATTAAACTCGACTTTGTAACCCCTGGTTCTCCAGACAACGGAGCAAATCTGCCCCCTGACTCCAGCGGCAGCGTTATCGCCTACCACAAAGCCATCCAGCAATCGGGTCGGCAGATGCGCCTGCATATTTCCTGGAAGCTGGATCGCTCCAAGCAGTTCTTCTCCATCTGGAATGCCAACGCAGACGCCATGCGGACGGACCAGGATCTCAACAATTCCGGCGAGACCACCTTCGTCAGCTGGGCTACCGTGCAGCGAGCGATCGACAACTACCGCCAGTACATCACCACCGTCTCTGCGTACAGCCACGTACTGAACATCCACCCGGACATGGACAACCTGTTCGTCGCGAACCCCGCATCCATCACCGGCGTCACGGACCAGGAGCGCCAGACCATCATGACCCACTGGATCGGCGCAGCTGCCAACCTCATCATGGGTGCCGACATGACCGAGTTGGACGCCTTCGGCAAGAACCTCCTCACCAACCCCAACGCCATGCAGGTCGCCGAGTTTACCTCCAAGTACCCCATGCAGCCGCGCAATCCCGGGTCCGGCGGCAACGGCGCGGAGCAGCTGCAGGCCTGGATCGCCGGTCCCGACGAGACGGGTGCCGCGGTCGTCGTTCTGGCCAATTACGGGCCCGATGCCGGGCAGGGTGGCTTCAACACCACGCTTTCGGGGACCCAGAAGGTGGAGGTCTCGTGGAAGGATCTGGGTGTTTCAGGAAAGTTTGGCGTCTTTGACGTGTGGGCTGGGAAGAATCTTGGTTCTCAGTCAAAGTCTCTGAGCGTGGAGCTCGGCGAGGGCGCAAGCGTTCTTTACAAACTGACCCCTTGTAAATGATATCCCGTAGCCAAACCTGAGCTAGAGGCTACTAGGCGGTCTCTTGGCACAGACAGCAGTATGAGCTGCTAGAACTATGCCGTACAGGTATCTACAGGATAACTACAATTTAAGCAAAATGTGGCAAGGAGCTTTTAGTTACGAGCTTGTGAACTACCCAGGCACAACTCGAATGGCATACTGTGATTCGAAACTAACTTAAGTATTGCAATTATTGATGTAAAACGTGCCCTAGAGCCGCGAATGTCGGAAAATCAGAAAGCGGTCCCATTTCCAGCCAATGCTGTCAGATTCTTGTTTCCCGGTTTCAAAAGCGTCTTCTCCTTTGGCAGGCTGTCGATAACCGCGTCGGGCAAATGCAGATGGTCCTTGACGACCTGCTTCGGGGTCAGCGCCAACCACTGCGCGACGCTGATGTCGGTGAATTTGGGGGCCTGCAGCACTTCCAGGACAATCAAGTCCTCCGTTCCGGTGTTCTCAATGTAGTGGCTCTGGGCTGCTGGCACATATCCCACGCCTCCGGCAGTGAAGTCGAACGTCCTAGACGAGGCAGGCGCGGCGTACACCGTGATGCGGCCCGAGCCCTGCAAGAAGAAAGACCACTCATCCGAGGTGGTATGCCAGTGCAGCTCGCGCATCGCACCGGGCTGAATCGTCACGAGAGCGGCCGAGAACATCTTGGCGATGGGAAACGTCAGCGGATCTAGGATCTTGACTGAGCCTCCTGGCACCTCGAACGGAGCCTGCTGAGACCAATGGTAGGTGTACGATGCGTTGCCAGAGATGGAGCCGGCGGAGGAAGTGATATTCTGCTCCGATATATTCTTTGGCGCTGGCGTGCCGTCAAAGATGTATAGCTGATTTTGGGGGATATTGTCAAAGGCGCTCAGGTCAGCCTTGAGGTCTTTGCTTAGAACCTCGAGCGGATTGCGCAAGAACATCTCCGAGACTAGGAAGGTGCCGTCTTCGGAGAAGCCACCGTTGTCAAATACGAGCAGAAACTCGCATCCTTCCTCGAAAGCCTGGATACTGTGGGGAATACCGGCCGGGAAGAACCAGACGTCCCCGGCGCAGGCGTCGTCGATGAAGCTTTGGCCCTCGTCGTTGATGGCGGAGACGCGGACGCATCCCTTCATGATCAAGCCCCATTCGCTGGCAGTGTGCCAATGGAGTTCTCGGTAGGCGTTGGGCCCGAGGCGCATGTCTACCCCGGCCATTGCCGTGGCGACAGGGAGGACTTCTGTATTTTGCTGCCGGGCCCAGCCCGCTCCGTCTCCCGTGCCGAAACGGTTGTGCGAGAGACCCATGGGCCACATAGAGTTTGGCATGTCTCCTGTGTCAGTTGCAGGTGGCGCAAAGAGATCCGGGTTGAGTTTCTCATAATCATATGTGCGTGGACCGGGGTCAGTGGCTCCCTTGGTACCGCGGACAGGCTGCGGAGGGTTGGCATTGTTGAAGTCGAGATATAACCCAAGATTGCCGCTGGCCTGCTGGCCATTGACGTATTGGGGATCTGGGACGACAGCAGAATCCGACTTGTCTGGGTCTGGGAGAGGGGCGTTGCCGCCGAGAAGACTGGAGTCTCCCCGAAGAGAACCACTGCTGGCGGTCACGGTTGGAACCGGGGCGGTTACGCCAGCTACAGGACCAGAATTCTCGCCATAGTCTCCAATCCTATTCATCTGTTAATCCGAATGTCCACCAATACCGTCCAAGTCTGGGGGATTCTCACTGTGGTGCAGGACGAGCCTGACTCAAGGAGATGGCATGGAATAAGATGGCATCGCGCAAGACATTGGATATATGCATGGTGAAGAACCCAGTGTGCTTTCAAAATCTTAACAATGGTGATGTGATGGTTGGATGGATACGAGCATTATAAGAACGAACAATGGATGCAAGGACAGAATGGGCTTTATATATGATAGCATTGAGTGATAATAGTTCGCCGCGTGCCAGCAATACTCTCCAACCTCATCACCCAAATACTATCCTGTACTCTCTGCTCTATACAGCAACCACGTCATGAACAATTCTATAGACAAAAATAGATGGACTCCGACCTCAGAAGCGCTGTGCCGAATGAGTTGTTACATCCCCGTTCTTATTGAGGAATGGCTCCGGTTTACCCCAACAAACCAGGTCCGGGGTGATGTGACCATAGAGGTCGACATTGCGAATACGACGTAGGTGATCAGCTGGCGTGCGACTTTGATCGCATCGCCGGGCTTGATCTATACGTTCCATATGGAAAGCCGGGACATATATTGAGCTTCGTCGGAGTCGACTCGGGTTGAGCGGGCATATATCGGCATCGTGGTGAGCACAACGGGCGGCGTAAAACCGGCTGATTAGCTGCAACGGGACGTGCAGCTATGTTTAGAGGTAGAATACGCGCTGTAGCAACGAATCTGACTGGCCCGTTGGTGAGATCGGCCTTGCATAAGAACGCGCATCCATCAACGTAGTAATGGAAACCCCGCCCGGAACTACTGTGGCTGCAGATGACGGGAGGATTGAGGAAACCAATTCCTTCAGCGTATCATAGCGCCTCAACGAACGTCTACGTTGTATTTACCGGTATATCCTCCATCTTGCACGTTTCGAAGCGGGAGCGGGGGCGGGGATCCATGTCGCTCCCAGTTCTGCACCTCCTGTCACTAACGTGATATGACTCTCAGATCTAACATGAATGGTTGTTGAATCAGGACTTTGGTCACACGGAGTTGAGATTATTTTCTCTCTCTTCGGATGACGCGTCCAACGGCCGTTGAGCCAAACAGAGGTGGCGCTTAACACTCTACCCCTATTTAACAATACTATAAATATATTTTGCACCGATCCTGTACGCTTGAGGGCGAGAAGAAAGCCGATGATCCTTCTCGGTCTCCAGTATATCCGACTGATCACACGCTGGGGTCTCTACTAGTTCTTGTTTGGGTTCCTGAACTTTCTTCCTACTCCCACTGCAGCAACTTTTTACTAGACCAATGACTCTGCGTTATTGCAATTACCCGGTATATCGGGAATCGTTTCACATAGTTTATAAGAAAATATCATGTTGCTGTCGTCGTCCAGTGCACTCGCTGCTAGGATATCTGGTGGCCACGCAACAGAACCCAAGTCGAGAGCAATCTTTGAAGCGCATGGTCAAAATCGTCTAGGAGGGCCTGAGTCTACCGAAAGCCTTTAGGCCATGAATTTCTTACCTAATTCTGTAAATTATAATGCCTCATCGCTCGTGGCTATTTGCCTCAAGGAAACAAAAATTGCATCAAAGTCCAAGAAGTCCGAAACCCGAATAGATGAATGGTATGTGACAGAGAAAATGTCCACTATGGGTTTAGTACACAATCGGAAGTTTCCGCCCCAGAAAAGCAGCGCTATGGCGTCCTGTCAATCCAAAGGCGGCTGATGGTCGCCACAAACTACCCGGCTGACAAGCTGCAACTCCCGAAGCTAGCGCACACACGTGCTGATAAGCCTCGGCACGATTACTCGCCAAAGCTCGCGTTCAACGCGTGAGCTTTCCACTTCCATCCACCTGCACGAACCAAGTCGTCACGTCAGAATCCGGGGAAAGCTGTCGCAGTTTGCTCCAATTGACACTCTATACAAGCAAATCATCGCGTATATCCTTTCCCCCACGCCCATTGTCGCCTTCCCGGCTTCCGTTTCTGTGCGATGGCGGCTGAGTCTGCGGATCCTCTTTGGCGGGTGCTTCAGAACGTGCTGAACCATCTCGTCTCGAATCCTTACCCACATCTGCCTAACCCAACCGGCTGCAAGAAGCGAGCCAGTGTTGCCGTGATCATTCGGGTGCGCCCGGAATATGCGCCGATTTTAGATACCAAGGAGTCCGTGGTTAATGTCCAGCCACCGCAAGATGGGGCAGCGCCATCGTCGCTTGATGAGTTCTTCTCCCAGGCCTGGGTGCAGAACGGCGATCCAGAAGTGCTGTTCATCAAGAGAACAGGACGCCCCGGAGACCGCTGGTCAGGACACGTCGCCTTACCGGGAGGCAAGCGAGACCCCGAGGATGAGAGCGACGTCGCTGCTGCGATCAGAGAAACCAGAGAAGAGGTCGGCTTGGATCTGAGCACGGCGCATTGTCTCAAGGCTGGCAACTTGCCCGAGCGAGTCGTGGCCACGACCTGGGGACGAACGCCGCTGATGGTGCTGTGTCCTTATATCTTCGTCCTCACGGGCAAAGAGACACCCAAGATCTACCCCCAGCCTACTGAGGTCGCCGCTTGCCACTGGGTTCCTCTAAGGGCACTTCTCTCGCCAAACCTGCGCACGCGAGAGTATGTTGACACGGCCAGCCGCATGGCGAAGCAAGGGGGTCCAGTTGCCCAGTGGCTTCTTCGCATGCTCGTGGGCCGTATGGTTTTCTCGGCCGTCCAACTCCTGCCATCCGAGACGGTGTATGCTTCGTCCATAGAGGACTTTATTCCGCCAAATCAAGAGAGTCGAGCTGCCGAACTGCTGCTGGGCGCATTACCGCTTCCTGCCGAAGCAGCTAGGCATCGGTTAGCCTTCCAGAAACCTCTCCTCCTATGGGGCCTGACGCTGGGAATCTTGGCCGACTTGCTCGACGTCCTGCCTCCCTATAACGCAGTCCGGCTCTGGCGGTACCCTACCTTCACGCCTATTGATCTCCGTGCTCTCATGTGGCTTTTCACCCGTAATCTCCGAAAGAACAACGCCGGGGAGCTCAGCGCGGGAACGTGGCCGGCCTACGCCAACCGGACGGCCATGGACGCGTCTACACAGGCTCTGGCAGTGACCGAAGCTGAGCCGTTGAGGCTGGCCCAGCCCGGTATGAAATACTCCAATGAAGTTGGGATAGGGGGGCTTGGGGTCGGGTCAACTCCGAAGGATGCCGTTGGACGGCTGCTCGCAGGCTACTATGAGAGGGTGAACTATGCCATCATCTTCTTTGTGATGTATCGGATGGCTCTGGGATCCACGGTGGGCTACTGGCTCTTCAAGCTGTGGCGCAGACGAAGTGGGCAGTGACCGACCCATGGGTGCGGCTCGTCCATGTTGCCAATGGGTCGCATGCACTTGTGCCGTTGTTCGATATTGTCGGCGTGCGAGACCGGCTTCACATTGCCTGTCGCAAGCTACACCCGGAACGAAGCTACGTTCCACTCATGAGCATTCTGCGCTGTGCGAGATGTTCAGTTCCATCTCGGTTTATGATACAACCCCGTTTGCTTAACTAAACCGATTATAAACTTTTCCTGTCTGATAGCGAGGGGACGTAAAGCAAGGAAATAGGCAAGGCTGTGGGAATAATTATGGAGTTATAATTATCCTCTCGGAAAAAGAAAAATTGTTAGATTATAATTCCAATCTTTCCAGTTTAGACTACTTTAATCTCTTCACTTCAAGCTCTCTTTTCCCTGTCAGAAGCAGAGATTTCCATGCTCCTCAAGCAAGAGCCATCTGGGTATCCCTCGTTCAGCCAAGTCCTTGATTTTTTGTCTGCTAGGCCAAGCGACCAGTCTAAATCTGAGTATGACCACTTGCACTACAATATGCAACGAATTATGCCGCAGTAACATCATTAACGTCTAATAAACATTTGTAGATCTGACAATGCAAAGTAAATTATACATCGTAGCTATCTAAGATACGTAGATGGACAGGTAAAATAGTCATATGGTAACATAACCCGTGGATACTCGTAACCTCTGATGACAAGAGCTGAGACTTCTCCCAATCACGTAGCACCAAACTCCCTGTACGAAATTGGTAAGAATTGAAGCCACACCGCCGAAATCGACATCTCATTTGGCATGATTCTCGACGGCCTGCGTCTGCGATCTGCGCTTCACTCGTAAAATTCGTCGCTCCAGTCGTATTCCATCATGCTCAGTGGCGCCGGCCAAAACGACATCATCGGTCCCTCGATGCCGGCAACATGATGATCTTCGTGGACCCGCTTGCTCTCGTCCTTTTTCACCGACTCTGTCCAGTCATGCTCCATGTCGTCCAGGGGCGCAGGCCACCAGGACATCAG
>FTLB01014662.1_pt1 | contig 10416 bp, 10 predicted proteins | sample 1658291 | NCBI WGS metagenome assembly FTLB01 (sample SAMEA3914812, study PRJEB12502) | metagenome | biome: forest; material: soil | place: Canada | collected 2011-07-07 | depth 0.1 m
CGAACTGATCGGCGACGCGCGTCCTCGGACACCCGGATGCGTCTGTTGCGGCGTGAGTTGTTCCCTGCGACTGAGCTTTCAGGGGTCTGCATCGGAATATATGGGACCTTGTGTGAAGTTAGTTTATCCCTGTTTGCGACGCCCTGCTTGCGACGTTGTTTTGATGGCCGTCAATACGTCCGGAGAAGCCTCCACAATCACTTGCGACGTTGTGTTGATGACCGTCCGTCCGAAGAAGCCTCCGCAACCGATGGCGATGAAAGATCCAGGCTCCGGAAGTGATGTGGGGCTGTCTGAGGTGGGGCATCGGGGAACTCCCGGGCTCCCCTCGCTCCCTTATCGGCTCTCCTGAGTCCTGATAGGCTTTGCGAGAAGGGTTAGGGTTGTGAATAAGCCATGATGTCTCCGTTGAAAAGGGGCGAAACGGTCATCAAGCCAAAAAAATTATTTAGTCGTGAATATAGTTTGACTATCACTTACCCTTACCCAAAGCAGTCACAGTAGCAGTAGCTAGACTGCCCGACCGCTAAGTTACCTGTGAGGTCGATCTTCCAGCCTTGCGCCACTCAATTTGTTTGCTTCAGTCTGATGTTGAGACTCGCCGGAGAAAACGAGGATTGGTCAAAGATCAGAGAGTTGGTTGTAATGTCCTTACCTGAGTCTGCTAGTAAAAGTGAAAACCTTAGTATCAGTATCTTCGTCAAGGTCTAGATAGCTCTTTCCCTCACATCGTTTGGCCCTCAATATGCTTGAGGGCAGACAGGAGATGAGGTTGGCTGTCACCATCAAGCTGCGGTTTGTGAAGACAGCGAAGATCGACCTAGTAACAAACTCTACCTTGGAGCTTCACCATATTCCCAACACATAGTTTAGATTCTACCAACCTTGTACTAAGTTTTGCCCTCTAGGCGCCATTGTAGAGCCCAGCTGGGACCAGCGTATGGCCAACTGTTCGCAAGATTAAGTCATAACGCAGCCTGGGCTATACCTGCATCAAGGGGAGATGGGACGTCGCCATAGCCATGATGGATAAGAAGCAGTACAAAGAGGCAATCCCGCATCTCACGCGCAGCATTGAGATGATGGTTCAAGAAATTGGGCCTCCGTTGCCAACGAGCATCAAATTTTGAATCCATTCTTCTGCATCTATCACCGCATAGTTGTAAAGTTTCCCTGACTACGACTCGAAGGCTGTGTTCGCGATCCTTTAATCTAAGTACCATTCCTGGAGTTGGTCTGGTGGATCGCAAGCATGATCGTGTTGACTCTTTCCCCCGCGGACGGACGGGTCTGTCCGCCTGTCCAAGGAGAGGGCTAGCTCTCCTCATCCTCCTCGCCTCCCTTCTTAGGAACAGTCACATAGGAGTTCGGTCCGGGATGGCTTGGTGACGAACGCATAAGCCCCTTGGTCCTGCTTGACATTCCATTGACCCATTTCCGAATATCACTCCGGTCCAAGCTGCCCAAAGATATGGTTTGGGGGGCTGGTTGAGTGCCTTCAAGGGCCGGCATGCGCTGAGATGTGGGAACTGGCGCGGGAGCCGATCCAGCTTGGATGACCATGTATGTTGCTCTCGCCTGACTCCATTGGTCGTAACCATGCTCCCCGCGACGGAGCTTTAATCGGGAATTTGATCCCGGGTGCCGAAGGTTGGAGTAAAACGAGGGACGACGCCATGCCGGGTCCTATAAATAGTCGTCAGTGTAGCCTACGTCATTGAGGTCTGAACAGCTCACATTCAATGGGATGTATCGGCTCGCAATGGTATCTCGACGGATCTTTATCATGTCGGAATAGGCCTGTGACACCGGGCCGCCTTGACGCGTCGACATACCGTTGCCTTGGAGGTGGGCCTTTGATGCCTTCAAGAAACCAGAGGTAAGATTCACCAGTATCAACCAGTGCGTATCTACCGCCCATCGGGGGTTGTGATACTTGGTGAATGCTTCCATTAGATAATCCAGGTCTCCTTCCATTGCCGCCGGCACAGCTAGGCCACCAGCCCCTGGCATCGCACAACACTGAGATTGACAATGTTTTCCCCAAAATGAATTTGGCTGTGGACCAGCAGAAACCCACTCCTCTAAAGCATTAAGGCATGATATTTCGGGGCATTTCTTTAGTCGATATGCCATGATGAACGTCCTCGGAAGCCGTGTAGATAGAGATTAAATCTTATAAACCAACAAGTTAACAATCTGCATTATCACAAGGCTTTACTGTTCTCAGACTTACTGAAATCGGTAGGAATAAGGCGCGTCTCTATTGAAACGCCCGTCGAGGTGAGTGTCGGTGCCCGCAAGTAAGTGAAGAAAGGGACAAGGACGAGATAAAGGAAACAGACGCGCCTCTATCAAAACGCCGGTCGAGATAGGTGTTGCTGCCCGTTAGCAAGTGAAGAAAGTGCTGTATCGTCGATTGGCCAGGGATGAAATATCCAGCTGGGTGGTTTTGTGGGAAAGATTTTGTTTCGGGGAGGTGGTTCGGAAGAAGTTCTGCAGGCAGTCGTCCGAGGTTCCGTACAGCTTCCCGGAGAGATGCGAGAGGTCACTTGGGCTGAGCAGTCTGTGAAGTGAGAATGAGATGATTTAGTTCTCAGTATTTGGTGGAGTAGACGAGGAAGAAATTTATACACCGCGTCTTAAAAAATCTACTCATCCTCATTCTTCTTCTACATTCTTCTGCCCCTTACTCACCCCGGCTTCCAGCCTAACTTTTCTTCTCACCGGTAGGTCTGATTCTTTCTAGATCTCTATCTCTACCTTTAGCTAAGGTAGCTATACCTTGAACTAATGCAAGTTTAGATCTCATCCCTTCGCGGCGCCGCGTAGCCTTTAGCCTCGGTTACTTTTTGGCAAGTTACAACCCGTAGGATTATTTCACCTCTAATCGGTATTTTTGCTTTAGTTCCATTTCCCTACCGCCTCTAGCTATACCTCATACCGATACATCATTCGATCCGATACCAACAAACCGCCGTCTTCCCTTTACCTTTCCACTGCTTTCGGCGAGTTCCGACTCCTAAAATATCTTATCTTCTATCTGGTATGTTTGTTTCTTGTCTATCCCCCCCTTCTAGCTGTACCTAATACTAATACAACATTAGATCCTCTCTCCACGCGCCCCCGTGTTTCCTTTACCTTTCGGTCACTCTGCGCGAATTGCAACTCTAACCATATCTTCTCTTCTACCTGGTATGTTTGCCATACATCTCTCCGCTCAAACTTCTGCGTAGACTGATCGTTGTCTCAGCAGCAAATTACGCCATGGCTGAGCTGGTAGCGGATGACGACCTTTCTGACCTACTCCCGTTTCCCTACATGGTTTCCAGCCTAAAGGACCTCTGCGCGGAACACGCCTACGGAATGGTGCCCGTCATAGAAGCCCTGAGGATGCGCAATCTCCCTGGGTCCGATCTCGAGGTCGAAACTGACCCCGGGAACTCGGGTAGGCTGATGCTCATGGCACTCGACCACTGGGACACAACCCGCCCCATCCCCCCTTGCCCGGAAGCCCCGGCCGAGCGTACAGCCAACGACACGCGCCTCCGTGTTGGAACCTTCAACGACGACCTCCCAGAGTCTCCGAAGAAACAAGCAGCGCAGAATACGGCCATTCAGGAGGGGGCAGCTGTCCTCCCATATAGACCCGAGGAACATCGGCGTAAGGGGGCGCCCGCCTATCTACGTCCCGGCTGGAACCATGACATGGATGTTCCCATATTCCAACTGGTTAATGGCCTCGGGGGAATCGCGAACACTCAGTATCTCCAACTGGATCCAGTCTATCCGGACCTGGCTACCGCCAAAGGAGAATCGGCCATTCATTACGATAGGATTGAAATGCGTCGTATTCGACGGTACAATACTAGGCTCGCAGTCTATTTCGCGCGTCAACGATTCCGGTATTGGGCCATGTCGGGAAACTGGCCGTTTCCCGACCCGAACAAGGTCGAAGATTTTACGAAATTTCGATCTCCTGACTTACTTGGCCAGAGGTTAAAGACTTTCGGCCGTATCGCTGAGTTAGTCAGCAACGGTATGTCTACGGTCCTTGATGGAGAGAACATCTTCTGGTAATAGAATTACCGGAAGCCCACGTGGAGCTTGCTCGGGGTTTCCAAGCTGTTTCCGTGTGGACATCGGACCTCCGGCGATGACAAAGAATACATCCCTCGGGGGAAGGGAGGGAGGGAGGGAGTTCCTGACGATTGGGTGGTCGGCAGAAGCATCAAAATAACTGCGTTGCAGGCGACAGGTCTTAGCCATGCCCGTATCTCAGGTGGCAGCTAGTCAATTGAACGTTTTCCCACTTTGCTGTCTCATCTCGAGAAGGTCATGGGGTGAATCTATAATTTATTGCACAGCGGAGACCGCGTGGCTTTTTTTTCCTCCTATCCTCACGGACCGAAGCCGCTACCTCTTCCCTGATTTCTTCTTGACTGCGCTGATCAAGCCGCTCAGCTCGTCATTGACCCCCTTCGTCTTCTTAGAACTCCTCTTCGGGCTGTCCTCGTCCTCCGCCCCGGCCTTGCGCTTGTTGCGTCCTTCCTCCAGCAGTTTCTTCATGTTCGTAGTCTCCTTGTACCTAGGGTTCGAAGGATCGATAGCAAACTCGTGCTCGTGGAACACAGCTTGGAAACGCGAGTCGCCGGTGTTGAGCTTGAAGTCTTCCTGCAGGCCCCCACGCTCTTCGCCGGACTTCTTCCCCTTGCCCTTCTTGCCCTTCTTAGCCTTCTTTTTCTCCTTCTCCACGCGCAAGATCTCGTTCATGTCGAAATGATCCAAATGGGGATTCTCGTCATTAGCATTGTTTGCCATGATGAGTTCCAGGTGTGCCCTCTCAGCAGCACTTTCGGCAGCCTCCTTCTCCTTGGCGGCTCTCTTTTTGAGCCGTTCTTCCTTGCGTATTGATGACTTCGTCGGCTGGGCGGGTGCTTCGGAGGTGAAGAATGGGTCATCGAAACCAAGATCTTCCACTGGCTCGGTCGGCTCAGCCGGCTCAGGGGCCTTTTCTGTGTCAAGGTCAACTCCTTCTCTTCTCGCGAGCCGCCTCTCTTGTTTCCTGGCTTTTCTCTCTGCCTCTTTCCTCTTGTACTTGTCGAGAGTCGTCTCCTCTTCTGGGTTCTTCTTTTTCTTTGAGTCCTTTTCTGACAGTGCTGATGTGAACGTAATCTGCATGTCACCTACCGGCCCAGATTTGGAACTCTTGGGAAGAGGTTCGTCAGACAACCCCAGAGCTGCTCGCATCTTGCGCCTCGCCAGTTCTTTCTTGCTCAATTGCGGCTCTCCTTCGGTTCCTTCGTTCGCTGTTTCCTCCTTTTGGATTGGCTCATAATCGTCCTCATCGCTATCGCTCGCATCGCTCGCTAGGTAGGCTTGCAGATCATTTTCGGCGATCTCCGATCTGCTGCCGGAGAACGCTTTCTGCATTGACTCGTTGCGCGAGCCTTCATCTTGGCGGACGTCCCAGCTGAGCTTGACCTTGGAGTTGAAAAGCGCATCTGTGACAAAATCGACGGGTTTGTAGCCGGAGGGGATTTCCGTTGCGGTCTCCCTGGGCTCTTCATCGAAAGTCAGGTCGTCTGGCACGAACCGGAGATCCATGAAGTTGGAGGAGCTGAGGTATTCGGTGCCATCCACTTTGTCGTACAGTGCCTTCGCCGTCGCTGCGTCAGAGCATTCTACAACAGCGAAATAGTACCGCAGCCGCTCCAGCTGGTAGGTTCTGAGAGCGTCATTGTCAAAGTCCTCCTCTTCCCCTTCCTGGATGAGCTGGTTCTTGACCTCCTCGTCCGAGATGTCACTCTTGTCGTCCTCGTCGGCTTCGTCATCACCCTTCTTCTTGAAGATCTCCTTTGGTGGGCCCTCCAATTCTTCTCGGTCCATCCTCTCCTTGCCAAAACTCGAGGGGTAGATGGAGACACGGACGATGCGACCTGTTGCCGCGAGAAAGCTGTGGAATAAGGCAAATAGGTCGTTGGACGTGACATGGTCCCAGTCCAGGTTAACCACTATGCGTACGTGTTAGCTACGAGATTTTGGTTCGGCGTGAAGTTCGATTGGAAGATCCGTTTCCACCACCGCAAATTCCGCAGAAATGAGGGCATGAAGGCACGGATCGGCAAGGCTTGTGTACGTACCGGCAAACCGGGAGGTCACCTCGCCAGTCTCGACTTCCACTTGTTCATCTTGAAACTTCTCCAACCCAGCCGTGACAGAATCATCCTGTTCTTCGTCTTCGTCGCTTGACTCGTCCGAGGAAGAGGCATACCCTCCGTGGCGGGCTGGATCGTACTTTTTGTTCGCGGCGTCGAGCTCACGTTGTACTATATCGTCATCGTCGATCTCGGACGCAGATTCATCGTCATCTTCTCCGGCTGCGTACAGCCTCTTCAAGGCCTTCTTCTTCTTGTCGTGCTTCAGCTTGCGCCCGTACCGATCGACCTTGGCAATGGACGTGAAATCTCCATCCTCGTCCTTAAGGATGCCAGAAAACCGCTCATCAAGCTTGATCTTTGTCGAACGTTTCGAGGGCAGTCGGAAACGGGGGTCTTCTTCGAAGTTCTTGAACCTTGGGTCGGTAATCTTGCTCGTGGATGAGCCCTCCTTCTTGGATCGTTTCTCCTTCGGCATCCTGGGCGTTTAAAGCTCAATTTGATGCGAGAGTAAAGGCCAAGATTGGCAATGAATGAGACGGGGAGGTTTTGTAGAGCGACAGACCAGGCCGTACTCGAGTGACAATGCCACCGCTGAGTCCTCTGCTCCCAGAAAAAATCTTGGTGGGGCGAACATTCTGCCAGAAGGCGGTGAGATTGGCCCGCTTCCGCTTCGCTGAGTGGGGACTCTGTTCTATTTTAATGGCACTAAGATTGCCATCCAAACTTTGATAAATGAATAGTTGTTCTTAAGCGGGATACTGCTTCTTGTTACATATTACCTTTGTGCAATTATGCAATCAAGAATGTATCTGGACAATGGAAATTGCTTTTGCCAACTGGGATACTGTTTCGTTGCTCTCTTTCATAAATGCTATGGCTGGCTGATTTAAATATGTGAAGCGTGTTTAGCCGTCTGAAATAGTGTGCCATTTAATGCCATCTGCAAAAACTGTAAAAGACTAGACATTGCGGCTCTAGACCAAATTCCCATACGTCCCAAGCTGTATCATCATACCGATGAGATTAGTCTCAATCGTCGAGAGAAAGCTTATTGCAGAAGGATGTCGCAAAACTATCCATGCCATAGGTCTTTGACCAAACATTAGAATACGCGAACCCACCGATCAGAGAACCGCACTGAGCGTCCATCCAATCTACGAAGTATGCTAGCTCAGAGCTATCACATCCCTGAGTACCTCTTGAGAACTGACATGCGTAGAAGATGGCGCTTCCGTACTTGGAATACATGATGCCCTTGCTTGGAATCTGCTCCCCACTATCACAACGCTCAGCCATATTCATGAGTGCTCCGTTGAAGTGCCATCGATCCAGCAAAACATTCATGCACTCCGTCTGGGTGATGGGAACAGGCGCTGCCCTTTTGTAGATGATGGTCGGTGCAAGCTCGCCGTGAGGGATGAAATGTGTGGCGTTGCGGATGAGTATTGGGTCGCCGTAGATCGGATGTTGAAAGTTTCCGCGGCCAGCAATTAAGTCAGTCGACCGCATTGGCACATGATAGATTCCGTCTGGTTGATCTCGGGGAGGCGTGAATCCGCCGCCGAACGTGGTGGCAATGACAGAAAAGATTGCGAGAATAATGTAAAGCATCATTGGGGATTTGTTGCATCTGTCTACACTCTCTGCGAATATAATGCTTCCAGTTACGTTGAGTTAAGATGAATGATGAGAGGCATCTATGAGGCTGATATAATACATAAGAGACTCTAATTAGAGGACAAAAAGCTCAGTTATATGAGACTGGTTGCGAGAAATGCCAGCCGCACTGATGTCCTCGCTTCCCGCCGCTTGTGTTCTCCCTGGGAAAACAATTCAACAACTTTCAGAGGGAGCATCCAATTGCGATACTGAGAGTTTGTTCACAGTGGATCAGCCTTCTTGCACGAGTCGTCGGGCCTTCTCCTGTTTCTCCGCAACCTCCATCGAATGACGTGGTCATCGAACTTGTGCACATCTTGCCTTCTTTGCCCAAACGCGACGACTTTCTGGCGAACTTCGTGATACAAATGTAGCAGTGGGGCGTGAGATGCGTTAGAAATCAGTGACACCAATCGTCAATAGTGAAGCTTAGCATCTCACAGGGTTGTGGTCACGTTTCCTGTGGCCTCTCTGTATGCCCGTGCGCAACGTTCAAGACTTGTTCCTGGCAGCACGAAGCTTGGGAGGATTTGGATCTCGAGGAGTCCAGAAGAACGGCGTCACTTCTGGGTGGTTCCGTTGTCAAAATTGAAGAACCTGACAGAACATGAGATCCACCTCGAACCTGGCTTGTTGTTAGCGGCTTGAAGGAAAGACAAGTTGCAAGGCATCAAGATTTGGCCGCCTGATACTGTGTATGCGTGACGCCATCGGTTGAGTGGAAAGCATTTTTCTTGTGTTGCAACGTTCCGGCGAGAAGAATCTGATACCACGTTATACGATTGCATTCATGCTCATAAGCTTCAAAAAGCAAGCCAACGAAGTTTCGGGTTGTCTCGAGAACATACTCACTCCATGAAGCAACTATACATGCCGACCTTTTAGCCCAAGAATCCTGCCAACTACGCTATATCTCAGATATCAGAGTGCATGCACTTTGCTCTTTAGTAATTATGCGGCAATTACCTTTTCGGCTGTCCCAATATTTGGCTCTTGGCGCAGTATTTCAGTGTATGCTGACAAGAATACTTGCTGACCGAGTCAACTCTACCATTCTTCCAACCCCAATCATCAAAAAGGATAGAGCGGAAGCACCATATGACTGGGAACCAACCGACGTATACAACACTGAAGAGGCATGCTGGAGCATCGCTGCACCAACAGCTACCCTGACGGACTGCCCAGCGTATGATTATATGCGATTATACAATCAATCACTGCATGCATACCAGGAACTTGAGGAGAACTATGCCGCAATGGTGATGGTTGCATATCTCGTACCGGCCGGTGCTACAACAGCCACCACCTGGGCGCTGTGTCATTTTCTGTACATTCACAGAGAAAGGGACGGAAATTTCCCCTGTCAGTTGCTTGGGGTAGTTGTGATGGGTTCAATGACCGCCGCTTTCACTTATAACAATACTCTGCCCCAAGAGAACCACAGGAAATACGGATCCATTGCCGAAGGCCTTCGGAGGAAGCTCAATCTTGTGCCTCGACTTAGCCCAGAAGAGCGAAGAGACGATTTTGCAACCGGCCAACTCGAGGCCTTATTTCGCTCCCGTGGACTCGAGTTTAGAGATGTCGTATATTCAGAAAGCTTGAAAGCCTCTCGGGATGATAAAACAGCAGCATTTCACAATAAGAAGTTCAAGATCCGAGGCATTTCGTCGGGAAATGACACCGTATCCGACATTGAAATAGCGTTAACAAGGAGCGTGGGAGGATCGGGCACGGCTCGAGTCTCTGTGCATTCTCCCCAGCTACAACGCCGCGGTAAACAATATGCACCGGGTTTCAAGATCAGTTGGACCACACTGAGGACTGGTCTCGGTACCTCCGCGACTTGGCAAGATATGGCCAAGATCCAGGATGTCGCTTTCAACATAGGTATAGATTGGGAGCAACGCATGGGGCGCAGAGGAGACTCTTTGAATCAGCAAGGGTATGGAAAATATTTCGGGGCTGCTAAACTCGGAAGCTTCGGGGCGCTCGCCTTCGTGATTACTCCTCAAATCGAGGACTTTGACGACAGCTGGGAGGACCCTGAAGAGTGTGTCTTGATCAATCCCAGTTGGCTCGATATCAATTTGGACCCAAGCGCGGTTACTGTTCCTTGTAGCTAGATGTGTAGTTACTTCGCAAATTGGTGACACAGAATTACCTTGGTTCTGTCCCGAGGCTCGGAAGGTCGAATGCAAGAGGAGCGCTTCAACATACCAACTGAAGTACAATTGGCCACCGAGCTTGCAACGGCTCGAAAGTTGACTTGCACACATAAAATTTTACTGCTATTGATATCATCCTCGTTATAGCCTATGAGATTGATTCTCGATCTAGTCAAATGCAGTCATAATACTGCAAGTTGATTCAGCCAGAGGTTATGGGGAATTGAGCGCCATAACCACATATTGTCGTGGGTACGCCGAGTCTAGCTAGTGCAGCCACTGCAGCCAGATATTTCGTGTTCCCAGTAGTTATAGCCAGTACGACCAGATCCATTGCATGGCTAATACGGCCGGATCGACGTTATGGCTGGTACGAGCAACGCGACTAGATCATTTGTCCTGGCAGTACAGACACGTAAGCTAAGATG
>FTLB01826783.1_pt1 | contig 10398 bp, 13 predicted proteins | sample 1658291 | NCBI WGS metagenome assembly FTLB01 (sample SAMEA3914812, study PRJEB12502) | metagenome | biome: forest; material: soil | place: Canada | collected 2011-07-07 | depth 0.1 m
CCAAGCTCATCGGCCAGGTCGAAGAGGCGTGGGTGAGATGGATAGTGGGAGCACCGTAATGCATTGATGTTGTGTGTCTTCATGAGGAGGAGATCGCGCTTGATAAATTCTAGGGGGACCGCTCGCCCATGGTGAGGATGATGGTCGTGGCGGTTTACGCCGCTGAGCTTGACACGAGTGCCATTCACGGTCATAATGCCTTTTTTTATCTCCACTTTTCGGAAGCCAACCTTCTGCTCGACCTGGTGGAGGGCGTCCGATCCGGAATCCAGACTGATCCGGAGAGAGTAGAGATAGGGCGTTTCGGCAGTCCATTTTCGAGGGTTCTTCACCGGGATACGGATGTTAATCTTGTCATCCTCGCCCACTGTTCTGGCGGCGGTCTCGACAACGTCTCCGCCATGCTTAGCCAAATTCGCGAGAGTGAGCTTCAACGTGCATTTCTTAGCAGCCTTTACATCGACCGTGACGTTCAGTTCCGCATCTTCATAACGGTCATCCAAATCTGTGCGGACGAACCAGTCCTCGATCCGGTTCTGGACGGGAACAGAGATGAGGTGGACGTCTCTGAAGATGCCTAGATAGACTATATGTTAGCACTTGCCGTAGACCGGCCAAAGCAGAAAGCTTAGGGGGGAAATGGGGATAGAAACTAGCCTGATAGCCACCATTGATCCTGATCCTCGATGTACGAGCCGTCACACCACTGGTAGACCCGCACAAAGAGGTCATTCGGGCCATTCCTGTCGATATACTGCGTCACGTCGTACTCGGACGGATTTCGAGAGCCCTGGGCATATCCGACCAGAGCACCGTTGACCCAGATGTGATACGCACTGTCCACTCCGTCAAATCTCAGCCGCAATTGGGAAGCGGCATCCCAGGTAGAGGGCACGAAAAAAGTGCGTTTGTACGTCCCCGTCGGGTTCTCCGTCGGGACATGCGGTGGGCACACGGGAATGGGGAACTGAACGTTGGTGTAGTGCGGGTGGCCGTATCCCTGCAGCTGCCAGTGTCCTGGGACTTGGATGCTCGCCCACTCGTGGGTTTTCGTGCCCGTCGGCGCCGGAGCCGCCAGAGGCGTGTCCGCGTAGTGAAAATCCCACTGTCCGTTGAGCAGCAAGGCCGTCTCCGGGATGAAGTACGATCGCGGCGGGAGAGTGTTTCTCCTAAAGACGGCCTCGTTCTGGTAGTCCGGCTTTCCCTTGGCCTCCTCGAGAGGGATCCCCATGCTCGACATGATAGGGAGCTTGACGACTGTCATGCCTTCTGGTTAGGGCAAGGCTGTCGTTTAGATAAAAAGAAGCGACGCGGTGAAGGAGAGAGAGAGAGAGATAGAGAAAAGTCAAAATGAACGGATCCGTGCGTACTTCACTGAAGCAAAGCCAGGCAAGCTGGCAATGAAATGACACAACCGAGAACTCGTTGGGATTCTAGAATCTCCTCATAAATAGATAAAATAATTTAATTTGGTCTGCCAATGCTCTGGACGTCGGCGACCTTCACGTAGACAACCGCATATCTTGGCCAGCGTGTGAGCTCGTGACAAGGCTTGACAAGGTCGTTTGAGTTGAAGGAGGGGCACGGAAGGAGGGGCTCCATTTTGTGGGGATTTCTTTCAACCCCAAGATCTGTCGGTGGGGCATCTAAGTTCGCAGAGGTCTTGGCTGGACGATCTCATTATCAACCTGGTAATGATATGTCTTGCTCGTAGCTGATGTTGATCGTAGTCAGGGCGAATATGGCTCTGCTGTGGGATCGATTGTTCGATAAACTGGAGTATCAAAACTTGAAACGACAGTTACGCGTGGGTGGCAGAGAACGGCTCGAATGGGACAAGTTGGACAACTGCGGGCTCTGCGGGGCAAAACAAGGAGTCGCTTCGAATTTCCCCGGACCCACCCTCGGGGAAACCGGTGCCGGTGTCGACATGGCGAAATACGATATCGGAGCAGTGGTCCAGAAACTCGGTCCACCAGGTCGGGCAAGAGATTCAATCGATGCTGTCTTCGTTCGGGGAGGCGCCGGTAGCTTTGCCGATGTGAATTGTCTGGTTGAGTCCGAAATGCTGCATACTATACTTGCTTCCGGGTTGCGTCCCGGGGATATGCAATATGTTAGGCCGGACCGGAACATGCACTCGGGTCAGATACCGGGCCCGAGTTCGATTTCTCGGAAGCTGGTTTCCGATAGGCTAGTTCGGGGGCTGTCCGTTCATTTCTACAATTTACTGGGGATTCGCAAGATGAAGTACGGCATACATGAGGCACTCACTGGAATAGCGACCATAGTTGAATATATTAATTGCGAGTGTCGAATATCGTAGCTATGGGGATTGGGGAGCGACCTCTATCTCTCTTACACACCCGGCGACACGCCGAGGACCTAATTACCCTAGAAGCACTGATCGGGGCCAAAAGCATGCCATTATGTATGATGCTCGTATGGCTCTCCCGGCAAGTACACCTGCCGAATAAAGAGCTCTACTTCCCCGATCATCCGCACGCTCTGGTCCACGCTGGGCGAACTAGGATTGCCCGACGTCACCTGCCATTGCTCAAACAACTGCCTGAGGTGGCCTCCAGCGGCCAGTACCTCGGGCCCTATGAGGCTGCGCAAGGATGGAACGCGGCAGGCTGCCAGCAAAACCAGCATCGCAGCGGCCATTCTGCATCGGTAGCGTGTTAGCAAACAAGATTTGTTTTGGGATGAGCGGGAGAATGGGGGAGGGAGAGGGACGGGAGGGGTTGTCATACGAGAGCGAGCAGATCCAAGTGTCGACCAACACAGTCTGCGAGAACCCCCTGAGGTTCAAAATATGCAGCAGGCATGCATCCAGGCACGCCTTGCAGTTGACAAGTACGTCCTCGCTAACTGTGCCCCCGCTCACGGTGCCGTCGCCGAACCCAGCGAGCCCGGTGCCGCTGAGAACCCACATGAGGTAGGGGCGGTAGATGATGCTTCGACACGTCAGGTACCGCTGCCGCAGGAAGCCACCGTGCTCCGTTATCGTGGGGCCTCCGATCCCCCCGTTCTCGTCAAACCCGACGTCAAACGAGAAGGCGGGCGGCAGGACGCGCCGCCACTCGTATAATTGGTGGTCCAGCTCCATCACCACCTGCGGGAACTTGGAGCTGTCCATGGAAACGCCAGTGCCTTGGGCATAGAGCAGCTGGTGCACCCTGTTCAGCAGGCGGCGCATGGAGATGCACGCCAAAAAGTACAACGACGAATGCTCTTCCACCTGCGGTATTATGTGCGTGTGGTACTCGCCGGGGAGCGGAACCGAGGATTCAATGCGAGCAATGCCGGAGACGGGGAGCAGAGAGAGCTCCGCGACGTAATCGCTCTCGAGGATGTAGCACGCCCAGAAGATGCGACTGATTCGCTCGGAATCCTCGGCCGACCTTGCCGACGACGGGTAGGATAGCAGGAGTTGGCACTTTGCTGCCGCCGCGTTGATATATTCCCAGGCTTGGAGCGGTCTGCGGAGAAACGCAAAGTAGAGTCTTTTCGTTCGTTCGTGTCAGTCTGGTGTCCGTTTCCTCGTGCGGAGCGATAGAATATCCGGATGCTATGGGGGCCAACTTACGCCGCATAAAATAAGCAATGTGTCGCCGTCGAGCTCACTTCCATGTGGGCTTGATGAATTTTCCTGATCGCACTGTCAAAGTACATGTCCCCAATGGTTCTCTTGCCGGCTCGTTGCCGGAGGTCGTTGTCCGTCAGCCCTCCGTCCGTAGTCAACCCCGAAGCAACTTGGCTGGCGCATCCCAGCGCCATGGTCAGCCGGGCCAGGCAAACGTGGACGCCGTCCTCGTCCATGTTGCACGTTGGCATTGTCGTCATTATGGCATGCGTATTCTGAAGCTGCGTCCTCGACATGGTAGGATACCAAAAGTTGATGGTATGCTCGAAGGACTCGAGAATCTCCTCGACGTCCTCGGGTTTCGTGTACAGATAGACCGGCGAGTTGCCCGTCCGCACGGCGGGCCGGCATTGTTCCAGCTGGAATATCGGGGTATAGTCCTGTCCCAGGGACGGGAACGCGTAGAAGTGATGCCATTGCAGAACCGACTCCGTAGTTGACGTGTGCATGGACTCGAGCACCGCGTTCTCTAGATTGTGGCTGTCATGATGATCACTGATGGGGGTGCGCTGCTGCGTGGGCTGATGGGCGTCGGTGCCTGGGCTGAAGCACAAACTCGCCGCTGAAGCACCCAGGGGCAAGGGCCCAGGGGTTGTTGGAACTATGGAAGAGCGGGTGCGATCACTCGCGGATATTGACATCTGTAGAGCGTGAGTTTCTGAGTACTTGGTTGCTGAGAAGTGTGCGGGCGATGACGAACAAGCCTGTCATTCATCTCCGCAAGGGACTTTTCCATCCGTAGCACACCCTCGAGGATGAGGTCGCTTTTGCCTCGCCTACCATGATGATTAGTGCCGATACCTTAGATCCCGAGCCATGGTCCAGGGAGGAGCGTACGAGTTGGCCTCGGATCCATATGTGCAAACCGTATCGGACGCCGTGCACGAGGCGCACGGGGTGTTTCCATTGCATCTAGATGTGAAGATCGAACAGTCAGTCGGCGTGCCAAGACCAGTCAGGCCCGAGGACTTGTCTCTCAGCCTCTCCGAAGACCGTGCATATAGCGGGCCGTTGAGCGGCTGCAACGGCGCGACGGGACGGGTACGAACCTGATCTTTCTCGATCTGCACACGTCACACTGCAGTTCACGATATCTCAGCTTCCAATCCCATCTGCGGCATGCTGCTTGACAGGCTGCCTGCGTGGCACGCGCACTCCCTCCCCAGGACGACCTACTGCATGCGACGTTCTCAACCTCTTTCTCCCCGGCTCGGTGTTTAGACTGAGATCGTCGTCCATGGCCGGCCCAGATCAGTACCTACATCCAACCACGTCGGGCAGGGTAGGGAGCAAGACCCATAATACGGTGTAACTCTCACGACAGCATGACCGACGAACTCGATCCGAGGCGGGCCGACCGAGTCTTGATGGAAGGGGAAGGGGAAAACGGGGGAAAGGAATTCGTGAATATGGGGAAAACGACCGACCTTAAGAATAAACTAGCTGCGGGGGTGAAGCGGGGGGAGGAGGATTGCAAGGGGCAGTGCTTAAAGACGAGATGGATGGGGACTCCCGAATCCGTCGGTTCGGTAAGACCTAGCACTTTGCAGTAAAGATGGATGGGTCTCGTAGAGATATGCAAGAGTTGGCTACCGTACGGCGACAGGAGCATAAAGATGTTGGCTGCCCCCCCCCCTCCCCGGTGCTGCTCGCAGGTGTCGCGATATATCTCGCCAAATCAGACCCGTCGGTTATGCATAACAAAGATGTCCAGAATCATACGATAGGTATGGCCACAGCATTGAACATTGGTCTCTGTTAAGAATTACTATAGTTTGCCAGAAGCGACTTACACAGCTTGATGGGACTCGGCGCGGAGAATGCCGTCCTTATCAGATACATCCCCCGTCGAACTTCTTTTCGAGCAGCACAGGCACAAACTTCGCACCTCACCACATACACCTCATCGTATTTGTGACCTAAACAAGACATGGGGGAGGGAGGGGGTTGCAATTGCAAGTGTTGGACTCCACTGTTGAAATGGGTCACCCATGTGTCACAACGGGTCTGAAGTTTCCGAATAGATACCAAGGTCCAGATAGACTGAACTTGGCGAACCAACTGCCTCGTAGGGAGGATTGTTTTGCTCGCTTACTGCTCCTATCTTGTCGCTTTGCCTTGGTAGGTTAGTCGTGCATAGTTACGTTGCAGGTTGCCTCTTTCGAAGGTGACGGCTATGAGCCGACGTTGCTGCTGCTTACAAGTTTTAAGGGTCAAAGGACTAACTTACAAACTTGGAAAATGCGGGTTTATCCCCAGAAACGCCAAAGGACTACTTTAGCATATAACTTAGTGCATAGCATCCCGTGTTATTGCCGATCGTTGTCCGAAAGGGGCGCTGTCCTGACGCTATGGAGCCCAAGCGGCGTAAGCAAAATTTCTCCGCGACGACTCCGTTATCGCTGGCTATCTACAGCATCGGTGACCAGGTCTATCGTCGGACTCCACGCGTAACTTGCAACTAAAATAATTTGAGTCTAGCTTAGAACTTTTGACGCCGTCAATACGATGCTGTGGTGAGGGGTCAGTCGAATCGCATGTGCAAGTGCGGATAGTACCCCCTGAGCATCGCTGAGAATGGTAATATTCACCGGCTGCATATGTGCCGTGTTGCCCACGTGTATCTGGTGTCGCTTTCGTTGTTGAAGTCACCTTGTCGCGGTTGTATATAAGGTAGGCTTACGCGCCGTTTTCTGTCTTCTCTTTGTCTGGTGGGAGTCACGGACAAGTTTGGTATATCAAAGGATTGGTGTAAATTCAAAACACTTCTCGGATACGTACAGGTCAGGAAGAGGGAGGGCTTACTCGCTCAGGGGGCTGCGATCCAGCGAGATATCTCCGTAGATGCCCCGCGCGAGACGTTGGTTCTGTACACCTGATACAGTTTGTAGCGTAGCTCATGCACACTGACGTCAGGGCCAGCTGGAAATTAGAATATGGGATATAATAAGGTAACTCGGGTGTAGAAGAGCATGTCCCATATTCTCAAATTCAGTATGCAACTTTAATTTCATTGCTCCTGACTGTTGCTCCACAGCTACTGTAGATCATATAATGTCAAGGATCAGCATGCCTAGATCTCCGATTGAACATATCGGCTGAGACAGAGTCTCAGTTAGAAACGGGCGATGGGTAAGGCGAGTAATGAAATGAGACGCAGTTATTCTCTGGGCCAGGTCTCATAAAGGTATAATAAGCTGGGTTCATTCTTCCAAGTTATTAGAATGCATATGCACTCTAGATTCTTGGACCTGTACGAATCCCAGTACTGGGGTCGAACCTCTCTTCCGTCGCAAGAAACGAAGCCAGTAAATAGCTACATCCTGCTGGTTTGCTGACCATCTTGTCCCCCAGCTCGGGCACGCATCTAGCTGCAATGCTCCATAGCACCTCTCATGGCGTTCGACATCCTTCTCAAGACTACCATGAATGATCGTGTGAATCTGCGGTAGATTCCGGCGTCGGTGGCGTATACGTGCGCGGCCTCCAGTCTTCTGAGCTGCCTGAGCCCGACCCAGAGACGGTGTAGCTATCGTCGTCTTCCTGGTACACTGCGCTCAGTTCCGCATAGTGGATAAACATATTGGCTGTTACCCAGTCCAGGTGATAGCCACTGTAAATAGTTCAAGATCAGAAGATCTCGCAGGTTTTGATGTCTCCTCTCATAGTTTCACAAAAACGTACCTAAACTGGTCTTCACCATCAGCCAGGTTTCTTGGATGAAAAGGTGAAATTCACGGCCCAGGTTAGGTTCAGGCGACAAGATCAGTAGTGGTGACTATTCGTTTTCATCAAAAGGATCCCTTGCCGCTTGATCATAGGGTGCAAAGCCTCGACGATTAGGCGGTAATCACCCCAAGTGAGATACAGCCTACGAAAAGCAGGGTGATGCCGAAGGGGTCCTGTCATTCGCCAGCTCCAGAAAGGCATTGCTATGCTCAGCTCACCGAGTCCGCACCAGCCAATGCTTCGGGTGTTAGGCGCGAAGTGGCGGACATCGGACCACCGTCTAGATTGGATTTCCTTGCATCTTAGTTGGCATTTGATAAGGCGTCGCCCTCTTGGCCTCGCTGGAAGTAAGTAGAAAATCTTGAGATTTTTGGTCAGGCATAACCACGCTCCTTGGCTGTGTAGCTCCCCAGTCTCGTTTAGTAGGTACCTTAGATACCTAAGCCGCCTGGAACTACATCCCTCCTACCCTATAGACTAGGACCAGGTGGCTTTAAACATGGGGTTGGATTCAAATTTGAAACAGCAAGTACGTGCTATCGTATAAATCACAATTTCGCTGAATAAAAGGCGGCCATGCGACATCCTATATACATGATGCAGTGATATAAACACAGTGACTCCTGAGTGCCGCCCATTCCATGCCTTACGATGCGCCAAGCTGCGCCAGCGCCTTGCGCAGCTCCCTCACGGCCGTGGACACGTCTTCAAAGTTGAGGGCGGAGATGGCCCATTTCGCATGTTTCTGGGCCGCCGCTACGGCTGCTTCATCTACCACAGTATTGACTACTGGAGGAGGGGCAGCATAGGTCGGCACGGCAGCTGTAGGTACCGGAACCACAGGTCGGGGAGCTGGCACGCGCGGAGTCATGTCCATGTAATTTGCGGGTGGGCTGACCGTCTTCGGCACTTCCGCGGACACGGACGGGATGCTGGGAGAGAAGGTGGGAAGGGACACCGGCGGGTCAGGCGGGTGTTGCCACGCATCTTGTGGCGGAGGAGTGGGCGTCCATGAATGCGGCGCCGCGGGAGCCTGGGGGTCCGGGTGATAGTTCACTGGGTTGTGGGACGGTGGAGAGATGGCGGGCATCGAGGGAGGGTCAAAGTAGCTCGACTCTGCGGGCCGGGGAGACGGGTCGCTGAGCTGGCTTGGCACACCTGGTAACTGCAAGTCCCCGTCGTCAACGGGCGCTGAAGGGCCACCCGAGGCGGGGCTGTGCGGCAGAGAGATCCCGGCCGCATCTCTGGGGGTATCCTCATCCGGAACGTCCTCCACGATGACGGGCTGCGGGGTGGTTATTGTTGGCTGGCCAATTGCTTGGACTTCGGGATCATTGGGATCCAGAGCTTCCTGCTCGAGCTCCTGTGGCTTCGGGTTCGACTCGTTCGGATCAACGCCCTCTCTTATCGCCTTGGCTATCCGAGCCGCGTTCCATTTGGCGTATTTGATCTTCTGCTGGGTCTCTGCGTCCGGCGTTCCCCATATGTTAACGAGATGGTAGAAGGTCGCGGCTGCGTCAAACGTCGTCGCCGTTTGGCTATAAAAGAATATCGCGTCAGTATGGGGGATGAGCGACGATGTATTGGTTCCATGGGCACTGACTGGGTTACTTTATTTGCTTTCACCACACGTTCTGCTCGATCCAGCGTCTCTTGCGCGAATTGCTCGACATAGGCTTGTCCCGTAACGTCATCGGTAATCGCGGGCTCGTCGGCGTATTCCACTTTCGTCTAGTTTCGATGTAAGAGACCATTCAACATGTGGCTTCGTATTTCTTGCGCATACCTGCTCAAGCTTGTCCATCAGGTGTGTCGTGTAATTCAGGATGCCCTCGTCGGTCGAGTGCAACTGCTTCGCGAGGATCTGGTTGACAACCCAGTAGTCGCCTACATCCGGAATGAGATAAGCTAGAGCGATCATAGGAGGGCAAGTAGAAGGCATGCGTACACCAGTATGCGATTATTGGCTTAACCGTTTGAAGCTGCGCAGATTTCGTCGCGCATTTGAAGATGGTTATATCGGCCTCCTTCAGGCCGGCTGGGATCTGGTCCGCCATGATTTGAGATGGAGAATCGCGATTCAATTTATCGAGGAGGAAATGGACGGAAGAATGGTACAAGTTTTATCGTCGCGATTCGCTTTCTCGTCGAAGTGCGTCGTCATCGAGTGCCAGGCAGAGAGAAGTGTTCTGCGAAGAGGCATTAGCTCCGAGGCTGACCAGATGTCGAGCACCGCAGCCCGCCCAATTACCCCACATCCCAAAAGGAGCTGGCGCCAGTTGGTGGCCCAAGCTGCAAGCGTACATCAGATGCCACTTCGCCTACAGGAAAGAGCTTCCCATGAAATGTGTTCTTTTGCCAAATTGAGTAAGAAGCCAGCTTAGCAATTCATGCCTCTTCGCCACGTTCGCCAACTGTCGAGCCCTTCGATATAGAGGCATGCACCCGAGGCCAAGGTGACTAGATATCTCCTCTCCTCGATATTCCCGGTCCACAACATCGCTCTTCGGTACCAGCCATATCGCTTGCAGCAGCTTCTTCTGGGACCCCGCCATTCGGCATCTCGCACTCCACTGTATCGCTGTACTATGCATCACCCCACCGTCTACACCGTGGCGGTTGCGCTGCTGGCGGCGCTCCCGGGAGCCCAGGCCGCAATCTACACTAAAAAGTCCCCGGTTCTGCAGGTTGACGGTAAAGATTATGATCGACTTATCGGAAAGAGCAACAAGACTTCGGTGAGGAATTTGCCACCCGCTACGCGCAGTCTCCTAGAGGGGGTCAAGGGTCTATCACTAACTCGGTCTCTCTAATTGCCAGATCGTCGAGTTCTACGCTCCCTGGTGCGGCCACTGCCAAAACCTGAAGCCCGCGTACGAGAAGGCAGCTTCAAACCTCGAAGGAGTGGCGAATGTCGCCGCGGTGAACTGCGACGATGACGCGAACAAGCCTTTCTGCGGCCAGATGGGCATCCAAGGTTTCCCGACCCTCAAGATCGTCCGGCCCAAGAAGGGAGGCGG
>FTLB01842035.1_pt1 | contig 10388 bp, 11 predicted proteins | sample 1658291 | NCBI WGS metagenome assembly FTLB01 (sample SAMEA3914812, study PRJEB12502) | metagenome | biome: forest; material: soil | place: Canada | collected 2011-07-07 | depth 0.1 m
GGACAAAACCGTAGTTTCTGCATCAAGACAAGTCATTGTTTCCGGTGTCGAACCTGAGGCACAACCAACTTCCGGGTTTCTCGCTTAACCGAAGCCATTGGCATGCCGATTTTCTGTTTATTCGTGAGCTCTAATCTGTATGGCATTCCGGGTGGCAAGCATCTACATGCGGGAAGCCGTTCGTCAAAGGGACGGGGCCGCAGGGCAATCAATGTGCGGAAGACCGAACCCTTGGTTGTTGTTGCATGGCATCTGATCATCCCAAAAGGTCTCGTTATGCCCAAGAGCCTAATATTTTGGGGGGTATTAAGTATTTAGAGACATTCCAGATCGTCTCAGAACCCGCCCCCCCATCAACCGGATTCCGGGCCCAGTCTCGCCTGAACAAAATCAAACGCCTGCAAATCCCAATCCCGGGCACCAGGCGCATGAAACGGCGGGACTTCAGACGAAGGGGATGGCAAAAGACAGAGAGAGAGAAAGAGAGAAAGCGAGGCACAGCTTAGTCGGTTTCAAGCTTCGCATCGGCGCTGAATGAGCAACCGCCAACCAAGCCCTGGGCCGCGTCCACGAAAAATGGTCCATTGTGGTGTGGCCATGTTCCAATCGTGCATTTATTCGTCCCACCCCCGGACCTGGTCCCAACGTATTGTACGGAGTACACGTTGGCACCCATCTAAAACCGACGTGTTTGAAGAAGGCCAGCGGTGGCCGATGGGTGTAGAGTGTCCAATGCTGCCGGGCCTCGCTTTCGACGCGAAGTACGATTGTTATAGGCAGAGAGTAAATGGCCTATCCCCCCAGCCACTCCGGCGGTGAGACCTGAGATCCTGGGAGGGCCATGAGTTTCCGGCGAATGCAAGAACGGGCTTCGGGCTGCGAGCTACTGTCCATGTCGTGGCATGTACCAAGCTGCGACGGGTATCTGCGATTCCACCCAGACTGGATAGGACATCTCGGCTTCCGTGGCAAGCGCTGGGTGAGGTTTACATGGAGCTACGCCGACATGATTCAAGATGACTGCCTAGCATGCTGGATTGATGGGACGATTGACCTATAGGATCTGAACCTGGTCCAGAACTCAGTTGGCTCTCCAAGCAGCTTGCATTCTGTTTCTTCCACAAGGAAGTCCTCTATGTTGGCTGAGACGAATGATGCGGTTACGGCCCCGGAATGTTGGCTGGTTCTTGGCTATTGGCGAAGCTCCGGGAAACAACCTCCGGGTCTTGTGTTTTGTGTAAGGCTTTGGATGTCATAGTGTCATAACCAACGAATATCTTATGGTAGCTATAGAGAACCCCTTCAGAGGCTGCTGAGAAGCCCATCTACGAAACTCGGGCGGTTTCTTCTGCGCGTAGCTACGATGCTTCATAGGTTGTTGCGTAACTGCCTCACGCGCATTCTAACTCCACATGTCTTTCCTTCAATATCTGGGTCTTGGTAACAAAAGAATCGGCCTGCTTCGTATTTATGCGTAACCTACGAGCATCAGAACGACAAGATCTGGGGCAAAGGTTCTTCACGCTCCCTTCACACGAATAGTCACGTACGCAGGGCAGGATTTACTGTAATGCTTGGGACCTGGTCCCCAGAAGACTTTTCTCACTATCTCCTGCATGTAGGAACCAAGATAGAGATGCGAAGACAGGAATTTCCGTATAATGACTGAGTACCGTCCATGAGACAGCCAGCAATAGCCTGCCTCTTTCCTCGTCTTAGATTGAGTCGCCCTATGTTCTTCTCATACACTCATATACGCTTCCAACTTTCTCCCGAGAAAAAATGGCCGAAATACGCGGTAGCGGACTACCAGAAACCTGTGCTCTATGTATGGAAATCATGGACTTGGGTGGCTTTGATAGGATTGAAGACGGCACATTTCCAGGCAGCAAGCGCAGAACACTCGACGAGCTGGTGGCGAACTGGACCACAGATGACGACTTACCATTGTCGGCAGAATCGGATCGCAAGGCTCGAGAGTATCAGCGCAGGAGAGTTCAGAGAGTTGCCGCTCACCAAGCGGCGGCAAACTGAGAGATTCTCAAGGCTAGAAAGCCACCTAGCTCACTGCTATAGCGTTGTGAAACTTCTGCAAAGAGGCCGTGGTTAACTTCTAAGCTTACAACTGCTTCACAACAGAGCCCCCAAATTCCCGAACCATGTTGATTGCGACGAGTATATCAGGTACCGTTTCCGATACAACTTCGACCTCAGATCTGGGAAGCAAGATTTCTAGCCGCGGAGAGCAGTCGACCTGACGGAGCCAGATCGGAAGGAGGATCATCATGCGAACAAAACGACGGGGAAAATCCAGAGACCGAGTTTACTGGTCAAATCTGGTTGGACAAGAGACCCAAGAAACGGGGAAACTTGGCATCCTCGCGCCAGGGAGGTTGACGGCGAACATAACGGCGAGTATCTCGACAAAGGACACAGGACGAATCGAATCCGGCAGCAGTACCGATGCTGGCAAGCTGCGGGTAGGCGAATGTTCGCGTGAAAAGCGGTAAATGACATTTGATAGTAGCTAGGCCTATGGAAGAGACGAATCTAATTCTCACAGCTGGTCTGGAGCCGGAGAGAACACCGGGAAGCCGTGGGGCGAGGGCGCCGTGCAAGATGCCGACGGAGGTAGTATCGTTAGTAGTATCCTTGGCCAATCGATAGATATTCAGAATGTACACTTACCTGGGAGAAAAAAATGGTTGGTGTGAAGCTCGCCTCACCAGGATGATCGGAATTGAATTGAGGCGCCTCTTGCGAGACACGACACTGCGGATTGCACTTAAGAATCTATTCAATCTTCGCGATGACCCTCCCAGAGGAACCGAGGACCGAAACCGCCTTCCCCTCGCGGGTATACGCGGTCCGACCAAGGTCCTGCTTTTCTGATGCCAATCGCAGACCCGGTATCAGGCCAGGCGCTCACGCGCAGAACCCGTCCTTCTCGCCGAGGCGAGCGACTGCGGTAGTGAGTGAAGAATACTCCGAATTTCTCATATGCATTTGGATATTGAGAGCCTGCTTGCGCAGTCTCTCCGTTTGTAGCATAGAACCGCAGTGTTGGTGAGGTGAGCTTCACACACAGAAGGAAAAAAAAAAAGAAAAGAAGAAGAGAGTTCTAAATTATGGAGTCATATTGGGATATTCGAACTGAGGCTCCTGGGCTCTGGCCAATCAGACACCACGTGCAGTCTCCATTGTGCACAGACTGAATATACCTCTCGCTACAAAAAATGCAGATCAGCCCTGTTCATGCAAGGATCGACAGGTCAATGTCTTGGGGAAGACTTTATCGTCTAGCGTTTGCCAGAACGAAGTGTCGAAATCGAACTTGGCGATATGAGATGTGAGGGCCTCAACTGTACGATCATCTGATACTTATTATCCTCTTGATCTAAGTGACCGTTTCGAGACTATGGGAACGTGAAATTCTCTTCTGATGGAGAACCAGTTCGTAGAATTTCCTGTACCAAGTAGATCGCCCGGCGTGTTCAGGTTTTCCAGATGGCAAAAATCCAGACCGCTTCTAACTGTCTAGGCGGCTTCTCTCACTGAGAGTAAGGAAGAGATATTTACCCAAGTATCCTGCTGCTCCAGGGAGCTCTTACAGGGAGCCTGTCTAGGCTTCAACTCCTTATTCTCTTCTTTCGAGAACTAGATTCGCCTCAATTTGTTTTTAAGATTTTTTTTTCGAGGTCCGAATTACAAAGCCACGTCTGGTCATTTTGACAAAGTGAGAACGCCGGCAGATCGATTTCTCAAAGACACAGAATTCGTAGGAGACATGATACCAGCCGCAGAGCAGCTGGCCGAGCTATGGCAGAAGCCTGCTTTTCAGGAGCTTCTGGAATGCCTCAGAAAGCTCCGACAAGAACCTCCAGTATGGAACTCGAAGACTTCACACCTTGATATACTAAAAGAGCAAGAGTCGAGTCCACTATACAGACGAGAAATTACTTCATATATTTCTAGCGTCATCAAGAGCGGCTTGGCTTGGATCGAGGATGACGATCAGAAAGAAGAGATATGGTCCGAAGCGAGCAAGCGCATGTCAGAGCGATGCGGTAGAGCAGGTAGGTGGCCACGAAGACCTGTCACACTCGTCTATGTACGCCATGAGCTAATTCCTAGTAGCTATGGGTGAGATCACTCGACGCTGGCCGTTTGAGAGTGACGAGTATCCTCCGTTTGAGCTGATCATCCGAGAGCCCCCCCTCACCGGAGACTCGCTAGGTCTTAAGACTTGGGGCTCATCCTATCTTCTCGCGCAGAACTTGCACCATTTCGCCTCCCAGTCACTCTCGCATTTGTTCCAACCAAGCGGTGATTCGACACCAATCACAGTCCTTGAGCTCGGCTCTGGCACTGGAATTCTCGGGCTGGCCGCTGCCTATGTGTGGAAAACCAGCGTCATCCTCACTGATCTCCCCATGATCATGGAAAACTTGGGCCACAACGTTGAGACAAACCGAGCTATTATTGAAGCCCATGGTGGCCGCGTTGAGGCAGCGGCGCTCACCTGGGGTGGATCAGAGGACGAAATTGATCAGCGCTTCCACAGTCACAACGGCTTCCAGGTACGTTGCATGCCCTTGCCTCTCGCGCATTGTCTGTCTCCAAACTCACCGTCGCCCTTAGTGTGTGGTTGTAGCCGATCCCTTGTATGATGACGACCATCCTGGCCTCCTGGCGAGCGCCATCGGCGAGCAGTTGTCCCTGAATCAAGATGCCCGAGTCATCGTGATGGTTCCGCTTCGAGATACGCACACAAGGCGAATGCTCTCCGAGTTCAGGGACAATATGGCGAATCAAAGCGTCCCCCTGGGATGCATCAAAGAGGACATCCTACTAGGCGAGGATGACTGGGATGTTGATGATGAGGCACGAAATGTTCAGTGTTGGTGGGGCGTATTCCAGCGGCAATGCGTCGAATAGAATAGAAATACATTTATAGATAGAAGAAGCAGGACATGCTTCGATTTAATTAGATGGGTGAGCAGAGATGACACAGGGCATAGAGCTAGAGCAGATAGAATGACGGGCAGAGCGTGTCTACTGTAAAGCTGCCGACATAGAGCTAGGACTAGAGATATATGACAAGAGATATACAGATACCAACATCATGAGAGTTTAAGGGATCGTGATATGCAAGAACACGAAGGTCCCGTTACACAGCTACGGGCCGTGCCGGCTCTCGAGGCCGCCTAGTCACAGCTCCCAAGACCTGTCACAAGAGAAACCTCGACGAGTCACCACAAAAAAGAAGGGGCTTCAAAGTGAATAAATCTCTCACTGGCATTTGAAAGCTACTCACCAGCAAGGACAATGGATCTTCTCGCCATCTTCTATCTGGTCCTCCTCATCGACTCACACGCCTCATCAACCAAGTCACAGCTGTCCTAACCATCGACTCGACGGCTGTTTTACTTATGAGTAGAAAAGTATAAATATGTAGGTCTCGACGCTTTCACCGTTGAAAATCGTTTTCTTGTCAATCCTAAATATCTGCCCTCGGGGAGTCGAAGCGTACAGACTCGGGCTGTTGACAAAGAACTCAGCACACTATCATCAGATCCCAGAACATCAACACTTTTCAACCAACAGCAGACATTTTCTATCAAAATTACCTGTATTAGACCATATTTGCCCTTCAACAATAACAACAACAACAAGACATAGGCTCAGATATCTGACCAACAGTCCTTCAGTCAACGCTTCTACCCTTACTGCCAGGTGCTCGCAGCTCTGGACTCTAGATGACGATGGGAAGTGGACGACGATATACCGACGAGCAGATCATGTTCGTCCTAGAGCTCCTGGTCGAAGGTAGGACCAGGGAGCAGGTGGTTAGGGCGTTTACCAGCCGCTTTCCTTCCCACCCATACCCCTTTGGGCCCAAGCAAGTCAAATACATCAAACAAGGATATGGGAAGCACCCAGACTACGGGTAAGTAATGAAAATTTCACTTCTGCTTCTCTCGTGGCATACCTTCCAATTGGGACTAACAACTCATCTTCTGAAGTTTTCCATTTCTCACAGAAAAGGACGCCGAGCGGTTCGAGGCACAACAGCTGGTGACGCAGGCGGCGCAGGCGGAAGGCGACAGTGGCCAATATTCATTTGAGCATCTCACAGCTCTGCTGTCTTTCCTACCAGAGGGATTGGGTGAATCCAGCGACAACTTAATTGGCGTCGACGACCGAGCTGAAGGGGAGGCGCCCGCTCTCGTTGACACTGGCGATAATATTTCCTTCGGGCTCCAAGATATCTCAGGCCGGCCTGGGATTCAGCAAGAACGCATCGGGGCCTGGATCGAAGAGCAAGCTAATCCACCGACGCCGCCCGGTGAGGTGGCTCCCAACGCATCGTATGGCGGAACTTCAACGGCCGCCTTCGACCTGGCCTCGCCGTTATTGGAGAGCCTAGGCCCGCTGCAGGTCGAGCCGACCACCTACGGAAGCATCGTACCAACGACCTCAGCCACCGCGCAGCAACCAGCTGGTCTGGTCGGGTCATTCGTCACGTCGAATGAGGAGTGCTGCGAAATGGGGCTCAGCACAATCTGGTACGGGCGGCATCATGTGTGTCCGATCTTCGGAGCGCATCACCACCACGCCGACGGCAGCGTTACCTTCCGGACGCTGGCGGACTTCCGATTTTCGCATGTGCAGCTGATCGCGACGGATATGTCAGCCATTGACAGCGGCCTCCGCGGGGTGGACCTGGCAATTACACAGCAAGCCGTCCGGTCCAGCGAGTCTGCTCTGTCCGCCCTGACACAGCAAGTCTCTCCAGGCACCGGCGTATTCGACCAGAAGTTGGTCCCTACCGCGACCGAAACAGGAAGCCCGAGCTACATCGTAACTCCTGCGGTTGGCGTCGTGGATTTCGGGGCACCCGGCTTGGCTTCTGGCCCCAGCGCTGGATCGGAGTTTTTTAACGCGACATATGTTGACCCTGGCCTCACGAGCATGGACTGGACCTCTAGCAAGACTTAGGGTATGTCGGCTAGAGTATCACCTTGGAAAGGAAAATTCTGGAGGCAACATAGTTGTAGAGCCTGTTGATGAAAATACAAACATCCGGGCTGTTCAGGAATCAAACTTTATTTATGACTTTGGTATACAAGCAAGTCCCCCGTGATTTAGACCCTGTCAAAGGTGTATTCCCACTCCCCGTAGATTATACTATTTCATCAACGATAGTATGTGTTCGATTTTACCTGATGTGTAAGAAATGTCTGTGATAAGCGACAGCCGATGCCTCTCCGCTTAGACTATCTTCTTGAGTGCTAGGCAATGCCGGCTAAAGTCGCCTCCCTCAAAAAATAGGGGTAAGTAAATACGAACAAGTATGAGTTTTCAGTTCAACACCAAGCTACATATTTCTATTAACAGATGGAATAATATGTGAAAAGAAAGGTGAAATATTTGTTAGAACCTTAATCGGGGCTGTTTGGTCTCCCATGGCCATGGAAAATATGAATGTTTCCGTTGCCTATGGTTGCTTTTTCTCGTGCTCCTCGTTCTCGCAAAAATGCCTTTTGTCTGGACGCAGGGTCGGTCATTAAACCCCTTCCTTCTCCTCAATTCTCTGCAAAATAGTAGAGTCGCTGCTAATATTTTCAGTCTCGGCTCCCTGCTCCCTCCGCCGGCGCTGCTCCTCCACCTTGCGGGCCATTTCTTGCTTTCGCTCCTTCAATGCGATCGAAAACGGAGAATTAGCCCGGATCTTCTCGCCCTTCCAAATGAATATGAAAGGGATGGTGCACATAAACAGACTCAGACCCCCCAGCAGACTGCAAGCGCCGGAGATCCCGAGGCGCGCGAACATGGGAACGGTGGCGAGCGGTAGGACAACCGCGAGAAGAGAGCGTGCTCCGCTCGATGCGGCAGAGGCAGAGGCCGCGAAGATCTCGTAGGCGTCGGTGAGGTAGTTTCTACACAAGTTGAAGAAATCAGTATCTCGGAAGGAGAGCATTTTTGGTCTTCGGGTTTCGCGATTCTCCAAACCAGACGGACAACTCACAGCAGACCCATAAATATAGCCACAAATCCGAAGCCAAATGGCAAACCAGCCAGCATGGGCACTACGAAGCTTATGCTCGGGCGCGCCGTCCACGCCAGCCAGAACAGGGCAATGACAAACATCGGGCCAGCGACGCATGCCAGCGGGAGTCGGTTGTACTCTTCCTTGTGCGTCCAAGGTTCGTCGCGTTCGCGGGCGCGGGCGAGGAAATCGTCGTAAAACCAGAAGAAGGGGAGGGCCAAGAGGCCACCTACCCCGATGGCGAGATAGGTCAGACCACATACCCCCGGGGAGAGTCCGTAAACACCTTCAAATATGAGAGGAAATGCCTGGAATGACATGTAGAAGATGGCATACACAAGTGCCAGGTACGCACAAGTGGCGCTGACGATGGGTTCGAAGGCGATCATGCGCAGGGGACGCGTGAGGACTACCGTCGCAACCTCCTTGAAACTCTTTTTCTCGAGCTCGTGGGGTGCGAGAACGCGGGCATCAGGCTCGGCTTTGCGAATCTTTTCGGCGCGACGGAGCAGTAGAACTGGACCGTACGTTTCGGGGAGGAAGATGAGAAGTATCATTGTTAATCCTGCAAAAATCAGGCCAATCCAGAAGGTCCACCGCCAGCCAATGCTAGGGGAAGCAAAACCCGAGATGACGGGTGCCAGGAGAGGCCCAAACACTGTTGCCTATTTCTCAGGTGGTTCAGTTACTGGTACTGGCTCAGAGGGAGCAAAAGTATCAAGGGGGGACGTACCGCCATGAAGACGGCCATTCCACGCCCGCGAGTTCGTGGATCCCCGTATATATCGGCGAAGATTCCCACCACCGTCCCAATCGGGGCACTGGCGAATATACCCGAGAAAAGGCGGAACACCAGAAAGAAAGGCCAATTCGGCGAGAGCGCGCAGGCGAGAGTACTCAAGAAGAAGGCAATGAAGGTATAGATCGTTATGTCTCGTCGACCGTACTGCTCGCTGAGGGGGGCCCAGAGAAATGGCCCTTGTTACGAGTTAGTATCAAGGTATCCTGGAACCTAACACATATTGGTGGGAAAATGACATAGAGGATATTTTCAAACGCCGACATTGCCAGCTAGCATTGGAGAAGGGGCTCGGAGGGGGAACGGTATAGGAATGAAGGGATTATGTCACGGGCAACGGCGAGGGAGGTGGAAGAAATAAGGAGAGAAGACTGGACAGACTGAGGGCAGAAAAAGCTCTTGACCTAATGCGAAAAATAAAGAGCAGAACAGAAAGCCACTCACCCATTACATATCCTGCCTCGATATTAGCGGAGAAACATCAGACAGCAAGTAGCAAGGCTGACGCACCTATTAAGTAGACAGACATCGGCAACACCTTCTGCTGCTCCGATGTGATTCCCCATTCCGCGGCCATGAATGGAACTGCATTGCTAGGAAGCGAACTTCCCAGTGCCGAGTTTGTAATCACCAACATGCTTGCTGCGGCGAGAAAACTCTTTCTCGGAGTGGACCAGTTGTACGGGTTCTCGGGGTCATCCACCTCCCATGCCACGATGGTAGTCTCCTCGCTGCCACCAGGGGGTTTGATCTGGTATTGGCCCACCCTAGCTATCTTATTATCCTCCTCTTCTTCTCGGTATCTGGTGGAAGCGTCTAGTTCATCCATGTCGTTCGCAAGTCTCTTCAGAGACCCATCGTGAACTTCTGAACGTCAGGTCCCAGGAAGCATTGCCGACAGGGGGGAAACGTACCGCTCCGGTCTTGAACAAATCCCTCGACCTTTTCATCGCTGCTGTTGCCGTCCATGCTCTTGCACGAGCCAGAGGCAGAATGAGAAGGCAAAGCCGGATATCTTTGAGCGTCAGGCCAAGCTTAGAGAGCGTCCAAATATAGGCTATGAGACCAAGTTCGAGGCTGTTGCTTGATGAAAAGGTTAAGAAACATCTGAGGATTCAACACAAGAAGGAAAATATACCGAAGCCTTTCTATATCAGATCAAGAGGGACACCAAAACCAAGTACCGAGAAAGATACTAATGCAAGATTTGGTGCGGACGGGGAACAAATGCCGTTCGGAGACAACAAAAGTTGAGTGTTATATCCGTATAAGAGCAAGACCGAAAAAAAATCAACGAGTTATAATTGGTATAAACAGAGTCACGACATCAGTGCCGGTCAACCGACATATTCGGGGGAGCCATGGCGCAAGCCGTGGCTATATATGGTGGTGAAATCAAGGTAGGTCCCGGAGCGGAGTAGCAGTCGATCGGGGAGGGGATGCTACGCTAGGTTTACGATCTGAAGCGGACTCTTGCTGTCAACTCACAGAGGCCGGAGTCGGTGAGGTTGCTGAGGAGAAGGGGGGGGGGGGGGG
>FTLB01002355.1_pt2 | contig 10387 bp, 5 predicted proteins | sample 1658291 | NCBI WGS metagenome assembly FTLB01 (sample SAMEA3914812, study PRJEB12502) | metagenome | biome: forest; material: soil | place: Canada | collected 2011-07-07 | depth 0.1 m
ATTCGATTTGCAAGTCTCGCTCCTAGCCTCCCCTAGCACTTAACCAGCAACTAGGAATAGATGTCCAATGCTCACTTCCTCCGGTTACCCTGCATCATCAATATCTGCACCATGCGGATGAAGATATTGAGGAAATCGAGCTCGAGACTGATGCTCTCATTGATAGGGTCGCGCTTGATAACACCCCTCTCAGCGAGCCTAGAGTGATACAGAACCTTCTGAACATCGTAGAGGGTAAAGCCACCGAAGACGGCAAGGCCGCCGTAGAGCCAGATGTTTTCGGTGAATGCGAGAGTTCGAATCGCGGTCGCAGGAATGACGAGGGGAGCGAGGCCCGAGACGGCGACAATGGCCGCGCCAGCAAGCAGAGGGCCGCCAATGTACAAGTATTTCTCCTGCTTCGCGGTCGCTCCGACGAAGGATATGGCACCCATCATAGCAACTGTGTAAAGTCCGGCCCGAGCGATGAGTGCGGGTGGGCAGAAAGCGAGGAGCGGTGCGACGAATGCAGCCTGGGTGGCGTTGAAGGCGGTCCAAAGGGCGTACTTGGGAACATAGCTAGGACTTGTTAGCAAAAGGAAAGACAGCAGCATCATAAGGGTTGACAGATTGCTTACTTGTCAGGATCGATAGACCTCGTACCGATCATGGTTCCAAAGCTAAGGGCTAGGCCACCGATAGCAACGACCCAGGGGCTGGTGACCATGAGGCGGTAGACGAAGCCCGTCTGGATCATCTGACGGGCCGTCAGGCCGATGATGCCAATCCCGAGGCCGGTATGAAGGAAAGTATTGTTGAGGTACGATCGCTCATATGCCGGCATGCCTCCATCCTCCCTCGTCTCGCGGTTGAACACAACATTGATGGCGACAAGAGTTCCGCCAAAAATTGCGCCTCCTACCAAGAGCTTCTGGATAAGCGATCCCTGGCTCGCCGGTTGCGCATAGGATTGAGACTGAGATTGGTAGCCTCTTGAAGCTCCGCCAAGTTGTGAAAGGAGACTGCTCGATGATTTCCCGCTGCTCCGGAACGCGAGGGGTGCTGCTCGTGGGGTGAAAGCGATGTTATGCCTGGTCGAGGTCTGGAAGCTGCGGAAGGCGGGTGTGAAATCATGCTGCTTCGCGGTGGTTTTGCTGAAAAGCGACAAACGCGACGCCAGGCGCGCAGGCCCTTGGCGAACTGTAAAACTGACTGACATGATCAGTTGGGCATACAAAGGAAATGTTTGCAAAAGAAAAAAGATTGAAAGTTGCGAACGGCGATAATGGTGAAGAAGACCAAATTCCGAATGACGTTGGCCGGAGCGATTACATAAGGCGCACTTAACTCCAGCTAGAATCTTCTCGGGGTTTGGAGGTGTAGTCAGCGAAGGTCCAAAGCACCTTACCGAGGCTCTACTGGCGGCTTCCTCACCGCCCTTTTCTGCCGGCAAAATAACTGCCCAATTCAGACTGTCGTACGGAGTAGACTTGTTACTTTCACTTACAACCTCACTTACTTCGTGTAAAGTACTTCAGCGATAGAGGAAAAAAGATGGTCGGGGAGACAGTTTCATTACGTCACCAGCGCCAAGTGCCTCGTGCATGGCTTGTGACTCAAACCCTCGCGACATCTCCGGTACTGTACTTGCCGCAAAACGAATGTCATATTTAGTTTCCTGTTGTACTGTACTTATTGGACACTCATCTTCTGTACAGCTAAGGTTGTTGATAAATACCTAGAACATAAAAGAGCTAGACCCTGCCCTGTAAATCTTCACCACTATCTATTTCAACGTGTCGTTTATCTTAACCTTACAGCAAGAAGATGATAATAACCAGCGTTTCCGTCGTGAAGGCAATAATTGAATGACCCGGTGCAGTTCGAGGTTGCCCCGGTCGCCCGGTTCGCGGTTGTTAGTCGACTGCCCGCCATTTTCGAGCCTGAAAATCATTCTGATTTGGCGGTCCGTGGATCTTGTCTAATGGCATACTACCTTGATCTGGGCAATTTATTTGATATAAGCAGTTTTTGAATCCGGCCGTGTCTGATATACCCGTGATTTTTGCCGACGGATCCCACATTCATTTGAGTACAATAAATTGGCAACACACACAGCAGCGGATCGATAGATACGAGAGTTTCCTTTTAGCCTGGGGCGCGTCTTCCCATTACGTCCTATTTTAGATGTATACGACATGGCTCTGGAATAGATCTCCCTAGCTTCACCGGGCACGGGGGGTCTACAAGTCCAATACTTACACCATCACACTTTGATACTAGTCAACTATAAGCAACCAACGGCCTTACATTAAGGGGAAAAAAGGGTCTTCCCTCTATTTAAAGTAACTGTGCTCGCGGTGCAGTGCAACAGTCTACCCGTCTGCGTTACCTCTTTGTCCTTGATGTAATCGGCTAGACGTCCCATCACGACCAGAGAAGTTGAGGATATTCTCGTCCCCGGTCATCACTGCCTTCTCAAAGTCCATCACCAACATACCAGCTTTGGGTACGAATGCGCGAGAGAAGCCTCGTACCTGGAGTTGCCTGTCCGAGCTGCTCGAACACTCATCAGAGTTGCTAATCGCCATATACTTGATCTGTGCCACGCACCTGTCTAGCCTGTTTCCCGAGCTTCGCGCAGACATGAGGACTTCGGGGCTCATCTTGGCGGTTCTTGTGACGTTGTCGACTGGAAAACCGGTACGACCTTTACAGCCACCAGCTACCAGCCGAGAACAAAATCCATTAATGTTACACGAGGCGCCAGGCAGAACGCCATTCGTCATAAAATCGGCTCCCTCAAGACCGCATAATTCGCCTTCAGGAACAGCAACGGACCATCGTACACTCCCGCCTTCCTCGCCGTATAGGCATCCAGGCTGGATGGCGTGGAAGTCGAACAGGAACAGAGGCCGTCCGACCCAAGCCTCACCAATGAATTGTTTCTGTGCCGGGGGCTCCATATGCTGCCACGCAGATGGCAGGCAGGAGGATATCAGCTGTACTTTTGGAATCTGCGGTCTCTAAGACGAAGAATTTATTGAAATCAACAAAGGGGCTGCAAGAAAAGACCCCGAATGCTACTCTTGCTGCGCGTTTTTATGGCGCAAGCTGGCCATGGGATTCACAGATATCCTTTCTCTGACGAAGATGCGCAACACTTCAAGACCTCCGACCTTGTCTCTTCTCCGTCACTCAGGTATCGGCCTGGCATCGCGCAGCCACCGAGAGTGACGGACGCGGTCGGCGGCGCCATACTCTTGCGCGCTCTGCAACTCGAGGGTTTCAATAATCCGAGATTCGAAGGGATAACCTAACACAACTCGCCTGAGCCGACATGCAACAGTGCTGTACGTCAGGGGTTTTCCTCCTTGACTTGGTAGGTACGCGTTCCAAAAGGTTGCCAAGTCAACAGACGCAGGCCCAGGAGCTCAACCCGGATCCAGATCGGACAAAGATACCTTTTCGAAACGTCCTCCATCTAAGATATCGTGGCCAAGACCTAGATGGAGGATGGGTACCTACCGTGAGGAAGGCGTCCATTGTAGGATCGCCGACCCCACCAGCCACGCGATGCAATGATACGGTCGAGATGGTGAACCGCCCGAGCGCCACCGCCCGAACTCTGCTGAATTCACACCGAGGCAGCCTGCTGGTAGTTGAGATGACGCCTTGAAAAGTACCAAGGTATTCATATCTCTCTGCTGACCTTTTGGGGATGTATGGCCAAATTTTGGAGCAATAGGCAAGGCTCCAGGAATGGCTGCTGCACCTGGAACCTTGCCTCATTGAAGCTCGGACTTGACCGATCAATCGCGGCACAGCATCAACAGAGGGGTCTCAGTCATAGGTGGGGTGGTTACCCATGGGTCATTCGATAGCGCCGACAGCTCAAAACCGCGCTGACAGTTCCCTGGTCTTAGAATAGAGAGTAGCGCAAGGGAGTTAACTAGTTGAATTAGGCAATCTAAAAGCAGCTCACCACAACTTGCACCAGTCAATGTATTAAAGTTTGCCTTTTTACCGATTCTACATTTGAAAGCAATTTGTTTTTGTTAGATCCAATACCTGCAACCTAGGGTACACATCTCGACGCAAGTCGGCGAAACTCGAAGTTCAGCACTTTCAGACAGCGATGGCGCTTGGACCATTCAGCAAGGGGAACAAGAGAGGCGCAAAGGCTTAGTATGTAAAATTACCGAACGGAATACATCGGTGTCGAAATCTGGCGCTAGAATTGTTCTCGAAACATGTGGCAGGGCTGGAGCGGCATTGGGCGTCCTGGGGGCAGCCCCTGGCTTGTGGATAACACAGCTTGCACAGACGCAGGATGCGCGGAGGAGGGGAGGTCCGTTGTGGAGGAGTCGCCAGAGTGCCCAAGTACTGTAGCGTGTGTAGGTACCTTGTTTCCAAACTTACCGTATTCGAGCCGGGGTTGTTCCTGTTCATGCTCAGTGAAACGCGTACTGTGAAGCTACCGTAGCTAAGGTACTTGCCTTAGATCACCTTCGTACTCTGCGTGCTGCGATTGCGCAATCAAGGGTTCCCAAGGCCAAGGCGCCGTTCTGTCTTGGCCGTCGCTCCTAGTCCCCACGAGGTAGTGGGGAGAATCCAACTCGAATCCTAGAGAGGGTCTGATCCCCAAGGGACAAGCTCCAGGAAACAGTCGTCTAAACGTGTCAGATGATGGATCCTGTGCATAATTTAATATTGTTCTCGCTGGGCTGCGGTGCCTCCCCCCCCTCCCCCCAGTCGGCGGCAATAGTCGTTTGCCTATCTTGCCTAGGTATCTAAGCTGCTAAGGCATCCTGGCCGGTGCTCTGGCTGATGAATCACGATTAACTCGAGTCGCTTCTGAGACGATAGCTACCTACGTTTAGTTAGGTATGTAGCCTACTTTCCTGGGGCCTCGTCCTGGCCTTGCAACTTAATTGTCGAAAGAAAGGAGTGTCTGCAAAGCGGCAGAAAGGCTAGCTAGCTCGTGCTTACTGCTCATCTGGTGAGTGATGAAGGTTTCATTGCATCGATCCTTTATGTGCCATCTCGTGCTATGGCAAAGGGATTAGAGCCACATAATTCGCCCAGGAGGGAAAAATAGGATGCGTTCCAAGTCAGAAAAATGGGCTGTGAAAGGGTGCAGTACCGCCTGGGATACGGGAGGTACCTCCGAGGGTTCCACCCGGTGCCTCGTTTGTGCCTGCCACGTTGGGAACAACCGAAAACAGGTCGCTAGGTGCCCCGTGCTCTTCCGCTACGGGAGTAAAGGGGGCCCAAGACAAGTACAGTACCACTAAGGTTGATGGAGAACTCAAAGCACGCGCGCGAGCAGCTCTCCACCTTCCTGCGATTTAGCTCTCTAAAAAGGTTTGGCACAGCGGATGGAACAGCGGCACTGCGCACAGGCAAATGACAAAGACCACCTCTTCTTTGGCACCTTGATCTTTCTCTCCTCGGATGACCGCACGAGAGAGCAAACGAGCCATTTCTTTCGCGCCCAATTGCGAGCTCCAATTCCCATCTGGTACTTCCTCGACTGCTAGGGCTGAAGTCCCAAAGCGACTCTGACGTGCCTCTGACCTCTTTTGGCTGGGGACTGGCGACCGAACCGCCCGAGCCCCACGTCTTCAACCTAAGACACACGTCCAAGTCGAGCAAGATTCTGCGATCTAACCTCCGCATACCGCAACCGCTCGGTTTGCTCGCTTCAACTGGAGGCGCCCTTTCCGCCTCGGCATCTCAACTTGGTCTTCACGAGATCGCGCCTCTCCGCAAAACGCATTTGAAGTCGCTAGCTGTCCTCTGCCATCTCTGAATACCCCACCCCCGGCCTGGCATCTCCAAATCCAGCCTGCCTTCCGGCCGCACTTCTGCAGGTATGTTTCAAACCTCTTCCCCCCCGCCGTCGCCGGCTATCTTGGTTACTCTGGACACCGTCGCAAGAGAAATAATGACTGATCGGGTTTCTCTTCTCTAGCCGCCTCCACTCCGAGCTACCAAGACCCTCCTCGAGCGCTTGGACTTAAGCCTAGATATTGCGCTTTCCTATGCCGCACCGGCCTGTTCGCGACTGCGAGACCTCGACCTTACGATTTAGACGACCACAGAAACCAACGGCTCAGGTTACCCACTGACTACTAGGTACATTCGTGGTATTGTATCCTGGCTGTATCCTCGATCCTCCACGATTCCCCCCGCACCGGCCGGCCCTGGCCCGCGTCAGGAGGCATAAGCATATTCCACGAGGCCTTCCTCTACCGGCAACCCGACGAGTGCTACCGAGCTTCGGAATAGCTATAGCATGAATTTGACCGCATAATCCGCTTTTGATTGTCTCTACCTGTAGTACAAGGGATACAGGAAACAGAGCACGCGCCATTCGTCTACGGGCCGCTTTGAGGGGCACGTGGGTGTCACCTTTGGGTCTTCGAGACCACCCACCCGGCAGTCGCCACCACCGCTGAGATCCGACGGGGCCTCATCGGTCCAAACACATACGCAATGCGGCGGCGATCGCCGTCAGCTCCCTCATCGCCCTACCGGGCCCTGGCGCATCACCATGCTCAGCACAGCGGAAGCGGTCAGGGAAGTGGCCAGCAGATACCTGATTCCGTGTCGTCTCTGCTCAGGTCATTCAATGTCGATACGAACCCGACCCGGCCCATGCGCCCCTCCCCGCTAACCGCCTCTACCATCCCCGATATGCCTCTGGACCTTGTCGATCGGATCCGTTCCTTCCCTCTCTTCATGTCCGCACCAGACGACTTCCTTGCCGCTATCGGTGCTCATCTCCGGCCGCAAATCCATGCTGCTCACGATCACATCCTTACGGAAGGCGACGACGCGAAGGCGATGTACTGGCTCGTTCGTGGTGTTGTTGCGGTCACGTCTCGTGACGGGGAGGCGGTCTATGCCGAGCTCAAACCGGGCGCCTTCTTCGGCGAGATCGGCGTGCTCATGAATATACCAAGAACCGCAACTATTGTTGCAAGGACGAAGTGCCTTCTCGTCGTCCTGAAGAAGGAAGATCTTCACACAGAGCTCCCAAAATACCCAGAGATGGAGAAGGCCATCCGCGACGAAGCCCAAGAGCGACTAGCCATTCTCAAAAGAAAACGCCAGGAGACCGCTTATGGACGAGATGGACCCGATCCCGCGCTCAAGGGGACGCGCGAGACAGCCCCGGGAGAGGTGAACACGGGTGAAGTGGGTGTGATCAAAGAGGGCGCGGCGGTGAATACGAAGAAGCGCAAGTCGCCGAGTCCAGGTCTTATTGAGGATCCCGCCCTTGGTGGGAGCGCTCTAGGCAGTGGCTACGTCAATGTTCGGAAAACACTCAAGGAGTTACCATTGTTCTCTACGCTGCCTCCCGATATTCTCCATTTTCTCGGTCTCAGTGCCGAGCCAAAGACCTACTCACCATTCGTCGATATTGTCCGCCAAGGAACCCCTGGTAATGACATCTTCTTTATTGTCCGCGGAGAAGCCGAGGTCATACACGAGGTGCCAGAGGCGAATAGCTTCAAGCGGGTCACGCGATCGACCTATCTTCGGCCCCGTTTAAAAGCTGGCCAATACTTCGGCGAAGTCGCGAGTTTGGGGCTCTCGGATGGTCGAACCGCTACCGTACGCTCCATCACGGTTGTGGAATGTCTCATGATCGGCGGAAATGCTCTGGACGAGCTTTGGAGGCGATGCCCGCCAGAAATTAGATCGCAAGTGGAGGAGACGGCGAAGAAACGGTTTCGCAAGACCGACGAGGACGTCGATATGGCAGATGCCGAGACTGCATCAATCCAGGATCATCAGCAGCCTTCCATTATCCCCCCCGGTCCAAATTCGGTTCCCCAGGTGACATTCACCACATCTTCTGCAGCGGCTTCGCCCGTGAAGGATGCCACTGATCTGCGAGCGCCTTCGGATCCAGACCCGTACCTCAGCGTTGATATGGAGAATCTTCGAAATCGGCGGCGGAATTCTCTTGCACCGCCTACGCCAATATCCGACTCCACTAATGGAAATAAGCCGTTCTACGGGCAGGAGGGCACGGGCAGTCCCCTGAAGTATGTATCCCCGTCGACGCCGTCAACGCCATCTGATGACTATTCGATGCCTTCTAAGCGAGCACGCACCCTTGCTCGCAGGCCGCTCTCCATGGTCGAGCAACATGGCCAGCCGTCATTGCCGGACGATATACTTGTGGCTATCTTTGAGTACTTGGACCTCGTCGAAATGATTCGGCTTAGAGCCGTGTCGACCAGGTGGCGACGGCTTCTTACCGAGAGTCCGAAGCTGTGTACTCACGTCAATCTCGCCCCGTTCAGTCGCAAGGTGAACGATTCATCACTCGTGAACATATTGGCGCCTTTTATTGGAAACCGGCCGGTGGAAATCGACATCGGAAACTGCTTCCACATGACCGACGACGGTTTCCAGGCCCTGTGGCAGCTCTGTGGCCGGAACGTCAAGTCGTGGAAGATGCGGAGCGTTTGGGACGTATCAGCCGCCCAGATCCTAGACATGAGCGAGAATGCCAAGGCACTGGAAGAAGTAGATTGGAGCAATTGTAGGAAGGTTGGAGACAACCTGCTGGCTAGAGTTGTTGGTTGGGTGGTACCCGAACCACTGCCGCAGCAAGCCAAGAATGTTGTCATTGCCAGCTCGAACCCCAGAGCGAAGCGAGCGGCTCAAGCCCAGCAGCGGGCAGAAGCTCAGAGCGGAAGTGCATACCCGCCACCGCCGCCACCCGGTACCGTCATAGGGTGCCCAGCGCTATCGCGTCTGAACCTCTCGTACTGCAAGCACATCACGGACCGTTCCATGGCTCACCTGGCAGTTCACGCCTCGAATCGTCTGCAATCTCTTTCGCTGACTCGCTGCACATCCATTACCGATGCTGGCTTCCAAGCCTGGGCCCCTTACCGGTTCAATAGTCTCACGGACCTTTGCCTTGCCGACTGCACCTATCTCTCGGATAACAGTATCATCGCTCTAGTGAACGCGGCTAAGAATCTCACGAGCCTTGATTTGAGCTTTTGCTGTGCCCTCTCGGACACTGCTACTGAAGTTGTAGCACTGGGTTTGCCGATGCTGAGAGAGCTCCGACTTGCCTTTTGCGGTAGCGCCGTGAGCGACGCCAGCTTAGGCTGCATTGCGTTGCACCTTAACGAGCTCCGTGGGCTCAGCGTTCGCGGCTGCGTTCGGGTCACTGGCGTTGGCGTCGAGAACATTCTCGAAGGCTGCGGTCGGCTTGACTGGCTTGACGTCAGTCAGTGCAAGAATCTCGCCGGTTGGCTGATAGGCGGCGGAGTGTCTCGCTGGGGAATCGACGAGCGAGGCTCTGCAGCGGCGACTCGCTGGCCTGCCGAGCTTACACGGCCCAAAGGCGGCAAACCACTCCTTGGCACTGGTGCCGGCGCGGGCCTGCAGGCGAAGATGGAGAAGGGCATACCGGTAAAGGTTGTGGGCTCGGGTCCCATAATGCGGCCAGTCATACCTCCGCGAGGAGCTAACCGCCGGGTGAAGAAACCTGTCAGGTTTATCGTGGAAAAGGGACAGAATGGCCTCAGGTAACAGGCCATCCTACGGGAATAGTACGCGACGAAGAATCTTGTACGACTTGAAAATATGCAGCAATACATTGCCTGTAATCCACTTAGAGGTTTGGCAATATGAGACTATACAGTCTACGCTGGGATGAGTTGATGGGGCAAGGCAGTTTTTGAAAAGGGCATGATAGACAAGACCATTATCACGAAGGATATGAATGATCATAGGTAACCAGTACTGACCGAAGAGAAGTACACCAATTCTGAACACATCGATCCCGAGCGTCTGGAACAATGGGACTCAGCTTTGCGACCTAATCGTTTGCCTCGAGGCTCAGGGTACTTCCTCCTCTCTTTTGTGCATACTGGACTCAGATCCTGTCTTATTATTGTCCGCACCCCCGGATTCGACGCTTTAGGCGCCATTGTGGAGCGAATTACTCTAAGGCCGCAACTCGAGGTCTACTTCCCATAGCACCATGCCCCCCCTTCACTACCAGTATTAAGCCAATATTGCTCTTCTTTCGTAATCACTTTTCTAGCACGGAGTTTACGTATGACGGTTCTCGATTCATCTTCCAGGCTAGCTTGATAATTTAACGCAGCTTCCCCATCGCAATCCCCGAGTTGCGGGTGAGTCGGAGAGGGCTCCCAGGCACTCGGGTTATTGCTCATTGCTGAAATGCGCGCATGAAATAGTAGATTAGAGATGGCATTGACGTCCGACATCCCACCAGCCGGGGTACTGAGGCAACGGGTGTCCAGATACCACTTCATTATTTTGACATTGTGACCGTTCCGAATTTCCTGTCGTGAGCATTCAAGGCGGCAATGGGTTTTAGAAAAAAAAAAAAAAAAAA
>FTLB01002754.1_pt1 | contig 10378 bp, 9 predicted proteins | sample 1658291 | NCBI WGS metagenome assembly FTLB01 (sample SAMEA3914812, study PRJEB12502) | metagenome | biome: forest; material: soil | place: Canada | collected 2011-07-07 | depth 0.1 m
GGCAAAAGATAGTGGGTTCGGTCTTCCCTGAAAAATTAATTTTTGAAAAAAATGCGTATCGAACCCCTAAATTAAATGAAGTTGTTAGTTTTATTTATTTGAGAAAGAATGAATTAGAAGGGCAAAAAAAAGGAGGAAGTAAAAAAAAATTTACTTCCTCCCATAAGGTAGAGAGGGAGGGATTCGAACCCCCGGATCCCGCAAAGGATCAACGGTTTTCAAGACCGCCGCATTCGACCGCTCTGCCACCTCTCTGAGATTAAGGGTACAAAAGTACCGTTAATAATACTAACCGCCAAATAATTTTATGCCGTTTTTGACTTTAGTTCTTGCCGTGCCATGTGTATGCTTGCATTTACCTCAAAACCAAATAGTAACACCATCGAAAATATGTAAAACCACATCATTATGCCTATAAAGGCGCCTATGGAGCCATATATCTTATTATATGAGTTAAAGCTGCTTATATAGAAAAAGAAGATAATGGTAAACAGCACCGTAGCCAACGCAGCTATAAAAGAGCCTATGGAAAAGAAGCTCCATCTATCGTGAATAACGGGGGCAAAGTAATAGATAACAGCAATGGCAAAATAAAACAAGCCAAAGAGAACCAAGTACTTAAAGAAAAGAAGAGTAATGGCGTACATATGCTGGTTCTGCAGCACGTCGTTCTCTAGCAGGCTTACGTACACGCGCACAAATATGGATAAGCCTATGGCGACTATGAAGATGATGGAAAGAAACAGAGCTAACCCAGTGGAAACCAGTATCACTTTAAAGAAGCCGCGGTCTTCACGGGTGCGGTAGCAGTTGTTAAAGGCCACTATCATGGTGCGGATGCCGCTTGTAACAGAGAAGAGGGCGGTTACAAAACCGAAGGACAGCAGCCCCCCGTGCGGGATAACTATTATATCCTCAATTGTCTTATAAACAGCGTTGTAGAGCGTAGCGGGCATGTTCTGGCTTAGGAAGTCCATAAGGTCGCCGCGGGCGTCTGGCAGCGGGGTATAAGGTATCACAGTGAATAAGAATATGATAGAGGGGAATATGGACAGTACAAAGCTGAAGGCCATAGCGCTGCCTTTCTGGGGCAAATTGTCTTTGCCCAGCTGCTTTAACAGGATGGCTAACACCCGTTTAAGTGTAACATGTTCGTGCGTAACATGTATGTTGTCAAGCCTTTGGCTGGTTCGCTGGTATATGCCAGAGGCTTTTATGTTGTCAATCAGGCTCATTGAAGTACTTGGTTATCAAATTTATAAAGTGTTCCGGGGGCATACAGGGCCTTCCTGTTTCAGAACTTACAAACACCAAAGTTGTTTCTGCAATATTAAGTAACGTATTCTTTTCGTTAAATACCTCATAGTCAAACACTATGCGTACGGAGGGGATCTTTTTTATGAAGATCTTGATGGTGAGCAGGTCGTCGTAATGGGCGGGTTTTATGTACTTCGTTTTGTATTCCAGCACGGGCATCATTACACCGCTATCCTCTAACTCTTTGTAGCTGAAGCCTATATGGCGAAAGGTTTCTACCCTGGCTACTTCGTAATAGGTGGCATAGTTGCCGTAGTAGACGTAGCCCATTTTGTCCGTCTCTGCATACCTAACCCGCACTTGTATTTCGTGAAAGAGCATTGTTTGTGTATTAGTGTATGCTAAAATAGGAGATAAAGTTGTATTATGAAATAGGGCGCGGCAGCGGCCGGATTAAAAATACTAGTTACCTTGTTAAGGCAGGTACGGTTGTGCTACTTTATAAACTGCAATTGCGATGGTTTTCTTACCTGGCATAAAATTGGCGCTTGTTAATGCGCTTGTTATCGCTTGTTAATTTGCTTGTTATTGCTTGTTTTTTCGCTTGTTATTTTTTTGGCCGTGTATGTTTTTTGCCGTTTTTGAAGGGGGCTGTGCCAGTAGGCAGTTAGGCAGTGTAATCCCGTACGAACAGGACAGGTCCCGCAGTCGCGGGACAGGAGATCAGAGTTTAAATAAAAAGAAGGATACTTCAGCTTGGTTGTGCTGGATTTAATTTCTTTTGCTGGCGCGCGTTTGTAAGCGCTACGACCACCTCCCCCTTCGGGTACTCCTACTGAAACCAGGAGGAGAGCTAAAAAATCTATTTCTGGCGCAAGGATTTCCTTGTGCCTTATTATTTGTTACTAGTAAAAAAAGAGTTTATCGTGGCTGCGCTCCACTGCCGCGCTGGCAGCGTCCTGATAACGGCTCTGGCTTATGATCCGCACTTGCCGCGCTGCTTCGCCCGAAGATAATAAGAAGGAGCCTAACGTCGAGACTGGTATTATTAAAAATTGTTTCTGGCGCAGGTTTAGAGTAGCGTAACCTGTGCCTTATTTCTTGCAGCGCGTCCTCGCCTGCAAGGTTGCTAAGACCACCTCCCCCTTCGGGGTACTCCTCCTGAAACCAGGAGGAGAGTTTAAAAAATTTACTACTATAAATATCACTACTACTATAACGCCCTTCCATGCTAAGGAGGGGCAGGGGTGGTAGAAGCTAAGTATGGACGTGGCTGCGCTCCACTGACCCGAAGGATTCTAAAAGTAGTCTAACGCCAGGACTGGTAGGTTTAAAATAAAGTCAACGCTTCTTTTGCTGGCGCGCGTTTGTAACGCGTGCCTTGTTCTTGCTTTACTAGTTCTTCATTTTCTTTTGCGCGTACATGGCCACCCCTAACCCCTCCTTGAAAAAAGAAGGGGAGTTACGAAGCAAAAGAAAAGTACGCCACATCGAAAGACAATCACCCCCCACGAGCAGGCGCCTTCCTTCCGCACGGTCCACATGATTGTCCTGAGCCGATGTGGAGAGGTCCAACGCGCTTTTTGTTCACCACCTCCAGATGGCGCGAGACTCCAGGCTCGTGCCGACTATTATAAAGCTTCCAGCTTTATCCTGGTAAAAGGATTGGCGCTGCTATATATGTAATTGGATGCCTCGTTTACCAATCTTGCTTTTACAGGGTTTTCATGAATATACTGTCTCTTTTCATCCACAAATTTACTACTTACCAAATCTATGGGGTGGTTATGTTGCTGCCAAAATTGATATTTACTATTATGGCTATTTCCTTTGGCATAAAACTCGAACATATGTAATAGCCATTCTTTTCTACTTTCTCTTGGGTTTTCTTCAATGCTGGCAATAATCTTTTTTGCAGTGTAACTTTTAAAATCTCTCAGAATATCGCTTAATGAAGAATTAACTGAAGATGCAATCAGATGAATATGACTACTCATAATACAAAAACAATAAATCTTAAGTCCCTTTTGTTCTATGCAAAAATTGAAATTATCAATAACTTCTTCTGCGTATTCTTCTCTTGTAAAAACATCTATCCAACCTACTACTGTAAGAGTTATAAAAAATAAACCTTCAGGATAAATTTTATATTTTTCTGACATATAAATAACTTAGCAGGTATTAAAAATGGTTTAGACTTATATATAGTTAAATTAGCCAGAGGCTAAATAATAGTAAACACGAGCCAGGAGGCTCGCGCTATCATTTATTCTATTTCAATGGCATCAATTTCTTTCATTAAGCGCTCTGTTTCGGTTAGGGCTACTATTATTTTTTGGTAATGCAGGATGTCGTCGTAGCTTAGTTCGCGGCCTTTGCGGTCTTTTAGCCATTTCTGCGCGGGCTGGTAACCGCCAATGTAAAACTCCCAGGCTACTAGTGGAACTTTGGCAAAGTATTGCATTTCGTTTATATATACATTCCCATTCTCATACTTTACTTTGTCTACTATATTATCACCACCTTCGGGGTATTTAGTAATGGGCTTTTCTACCACTTTACTTTCTAGCAGGTGCAGTTGCCTTAGTTCCCCGCCCAATTTTACAAGCTGCCAAAATATAGTAGTATCTTTTGGATAAGGAACTCTTGGGAAATCTATCTTTAAAAATTCCTTGTACTTTTCTCTGTAGGTTGGGCTATGCAATACGGCATAGATATAGTCCAGTATATCAATGGGCGCAAAGGCATTTTTTGTTTTCTCTTTTTCGGCAGTAAATTTTAAGCCAAGTTGTTCGGTAATCCGTTTTACTATTTCATTATCCAGGTTGGGCGTTCTCGCCTCTATATGCTCTATACTATGCTGTCCATTAGTTTCAGGATAAAGATAAAGGGGGAAAAGATTTACCCCACCTCTTCTAAACATATTAGCATCAACCGGATTTTTAGAAACAGTAGTTAAACACCATTCAATATCTCCAACAGCTAAACCTTGTCTACCAATTCCGAGAACAATATTTTCTTTGTTTTTGGAATGCGTTAATAGTTCTTTTCTGGGTCTATCAACTACTAGTTTATCAAATAGTATGTACTTTGTCTCAAAAGGTCTATATCCACACTTTATTATTTCTCCCCTTATATCAATTTTTGAAAGTTTAGATTGAACATTTTTAATATTAAAATCTCCTGTATTTTTTATTCCATAAACATTTAGGATTTCTTCTTCATTACTATTACTCTTGGAAAATTTTATTAATCGTTTTGCTAAATTTTCCTTATTTTCATCAATACAAAAATCATCCCTATGTGTTTGAAACCCCATTACGTTTATTTTAAATAAACTAATGGGGTTTATTCCTTCATTATATTTTTCAAGTAGGGAGTCATCTATTTTCTTGAATAGATAATTATTCTTGAATGGAATAAATTTATTAAAGCCAATCGATTTTAAGGAGTTTTCCAAAAGGAAGTCATACTTCAACTCTCTTTTACCAAAGGAATCATAATGAAAGACCTGCCCCAATTCATTTGCTTTCTTCTTTGCGTTTTTTACAAAAATATTTATTGAAACCCCTTGCTCTATGTCAAATACATTTACATCAACAGAACCATCAGAAGCTACCTCTTTTTTCTTTGCATTTCCATGTAAATCGATAGTATAAATTTTGTCATAAGTTTTTAATAAATTCCATCTCATTCCCCTAAAGGTAGGGTTATCCAAATATCCATGCGGGTTGATAAAAGCTAAAATTCCACTGCCATTTTTCTCAATAAAATATTGTCCGTAACGGATAAATTTTACATAATCATCATTAATGAACTTGGAATTTTGTTCTTTTAATTTTTCTTTTCCGCCTGGCTCTTTTTTATAATCTTCCATAAGGCCCATAATCCAATCTCCCTTATTGGCGCTTTCTCCACTATATGGTGGATTTCCCATTACTACCATTACGGGGGTATCGCGTTTTATTTCATTGGCTTCGTTGGCTTCTGCGCTCAACCAACTGGCAAACAGAGTTCCGGTTTCCGGATGGTATTCTTCCAAACTATTAGTAAGATATACTCTGAACCGCTGGTCTTTTGTTGGTTTGTAGCCCGTTTCTGTAAGTAGTAAATCTAGCTTTAAATGCGCCATTGCGTAGGATGCCATTAATAGTTCAAAGCCATTTAAACGCGGCACTAAATGATCTTCTACATACTTGCTCCAAATGCCCTGCTGCCCTTCAAATTTTTTATGGATTAGTTTTACTACTTCTGCTAAAAATGTTCCCGTGCCTGTTGCAGGGTCTAGTATCTGCACTTTGTGGACTTCTACTTCTTCCTGTATTTCTTTTGTTTTAGAACTCTTGTCCGACTCAGTTTTAATTGACAGTTTCTTTTTTATCTTTACTTTAGAGGTATCTGCCAGCCCTTCTTTTAACCCGAAGTCCGATTTTAAAATATCATCTACCGCCCTAACTATAAAATTAACAACAGGCTCAGGCGTGTACCATACTCCCCGAAGCTTTCTTAATATAGGGTCGTAAGCGGTCAGAAAGGTTTCGTAAAAATGAATGATGGGGTCTTGTGTTTGGGTAGCCTTGCCAAAGTTCTTTAACAAAGCGGCCACATCCGTTGCCCTAAAAATAGTAGCCAGAGAATCTACTATCCATACAATGCGTATATCAATATCCGGCCCGGCAATGTAGCCAAAGAGCTTACGCAAAAACGGGTTTGTTTTAGGAATTAGCTCCGCTGCTTTTTGCCTTGAAAAAGTGTTTAGCGAAGCATCGTGCAGTCGCGCCGCAAACATGCCGTAGGCTATGGTTTGGGCGTATATATCTGCAAATTCTTTGTGCTTAATATCGTGTATCAGTATTTGCCTAAAGCCTGTCATCTGGTCTTTTAGCGAAGAGTCTTCCTTATTGTCCTCATCGCTGGTAAGCGCAAGGTCTATTACATCTGCCAGCATACGGGCTTTGCCCGCCATCATCTCTGCTAATGTTTGCGAGCTTTTAATGGTTTGGCTAACGTGAATGCAAAAGTTCTTTATCAGGTTCTCGAAACTTTTAAAGTTCTCTGGCAGGGCTTAATTTTTCCGTCTTCGATGGCGGCAATTTTTACAGTAGTTTTTAGCGTTCCATCTATATACAAATGAAAGTCCAGGTAGTCGGTAAATATTAAGTTATTTAATGAAGTGCGGTAGCGGTTAAACTGTTCTTTAAGGGTTTTGCTGTTCAGGTCAACGCCTATGTCTTTGGCTTCTATGTAACCTACAGGAATATCGTTTTTAGTAATAATGTAATCTGGCGCACCGCAGGCAATGCGGGCAGGTTCATTGGTTACCAGTACATCAGGAACAATACTTGCCAACAGCGTTTGCAGATCGCCCCTGTAGGTATGTTCCCTGCTTATTCCTGTTTTGTATCTTTTATTTAAGGTAGTTAGGTATTCCTGGATTGTCATTACTTAAAAATTTCAATTAAAAATAAACACAAAAAGTTAATACTGAGTATTTATTCGTTTTAATTATTGAAACACACTTTCCCAGCATGAAAGAAACTCCATCCCCCTAACCCCCTTAAAAGGGGAAATTAATGGCTCTCCAACTTTAGGAAAAAAACAGATTGGAATCCATATTTTTAGATATATTTAAAGCTTTCAACTGGCGTGGTACTGGTACGATTATTGGTGTATATATACTGAGGCCGAAGCTGAACGAAGCGGCGGTATTAGTTGGGATTTGACCAATAACTTTTTATTGTAAGTTGAACATTTTAAACTAATTAAGAATATGAAATACACTACAGCCGACCTTTGCGACAATCATCGTGATAAGGTTGAGATAGCAGACCCTATTGGATTTAAAAACTATGGCGGCAGAACTAAGTTTAGCGGCAAAATACAAACGCTAAAGTGTTTTGAAGACCATGCGCCGGTAAGGAAGGCATTGGAAGGCGACGGGACTGGCAAGGTGCTGGTGGTAGACGGCGGACGTTCTTTGCGTTGCTCTTTGGTGGGCGAGAAGCTGGCACAATTGGCTGTAAAAAACAACTGGAATGGGATTGTTGTATACGGTTGCATACGCGACTCTGCCGAGATTGGCCTGCTTGACCTGGGCTTAAAAGCGCTAGACACCTACCCTATCTCCAGGGTAACTAATGCAGACTGGATGCCTACTACTACTGTGCGTTTTGCGGGTGTTGCTTTCCATGCCGGGCAATTTATTTGCTGCGACGAGGATGGCATTATAACATTGCCTACTGAGCCTGCCGCTTAGGTAGACCACCTTCTCCTTACTGAACAAGGAGGAGAGTTTTAGATTACTAGCATAAACTATAGAATGGCGCGAGGCTTTTGCCCCTGCGCCTTTTGTTTTTTTAGGGATTTGGATTGGACTGGGCCTATAAGATAAGAGTAGAACCTAGAGGAGAGTAAAAAGTGTTTATCGTGGCTGCGCTCCACTGCCGCGAAGGCAGCGTCCTGATAACGGCTTTGGCTTACAACCCGCTCTGCCTCCTCTGCTGCGCCCTAAGGTTGAAAGAGGAGCCTAGCATCAGGACTGGTAGGTTTCAAAATGAAAATCTGTTGCTGTAGCGTAATCCTGCGCCTTAATATTCACTAATAAAAAAAGAGTTTACCGTGGGCTGCGCTTAGCTGCCTATCACAAACGCGCGCCAGCAAGGTAACGACCACCTCCCGGTTACTCCTCCTGAAACCAGGAGGAGAGCTAGTAGTAGTAAAATAAATCCTGGCCCCTTAAAAAGGGAATTAAAATGGTTTATTCTTTACCGAATACCTTAATCATGAAAACATAGTCTTGTAGCTTCTTTAGCTGCTGCGGCCTTGTACGCCCTTTCAGATTGTTGGCTTTCTTAGGCAGGTAAATGGTAGTGGCAGAGTCTGCATTTAGCGCTTCTACCAACAGGGCAATGTACCTGGACTTGATGGCGAAGGACGCGCCCTCGGCCTCTATGTGCTTGCCGCTAATTATTCCTACTATGGTTCCGTCGTTATCCAGCAATGGGCTGCCGCTGTTGCCCGGGTTTACAGGAACGGATATTTGGTAAGCGGTAGTGTCTCCCTCGTAACCCGATTCTGAACTGATGGAGCCTTCGCCATATACCATATCCTCCTTAGGGTAGCCTAGTATAAATACCTTCTCCGCCAGTTGGGTATAAGCGGTAAAGGTATAGGGCAAGGCTCCCAGAGAGCTAAAAGCAGTGTCAGTTATTTTTAGCACCGCCAGGTCGTGCGCCTTATCGGTATCTACTACTACTGCCTTTAAGCTTTTGTAGCGGCTGTTTTCTATTAGTACAGAATCGGCCTCTTTTACTATATGGTAACTGGTAACTATGTATCCGTTGGCCGTAATTGCAAAGCCTGTGCCGCCTGAACGCGGAAGGTTCTTTTTAGTGTCGGTAGTGTTTATTTCTTTTATAATTTTATTCTGAGAGCTTTTTATTTTGTCCAGGTCTCTTCTTAGCTCCTTATAGTAGGCATGCTGTTTCTTTTCTATGGAATGCAGGTACTCTATAGAAAACAGCGTTGCAAATACTGTTATAATAGCCACGGAGGCCGCCACGGCTATGGTAGGGTACTGGGTAATAAAGAACTTTATAATCTTTGGCCTTTTCTTTAGCTTCTCTTCTTTCTTTAGTTCGTTGTGGTAGGCATTCAGTTTTCCCTTCAGCTCGCTTCTCTGCCCATAGTAGTTCAGTGCGCTCATTAGTTTCTTCTGTTCCGCCACTCTACTACTAAAAGCTTCATCGGCCTTCATTCTTTGTTCAAAATCCGCCAGCTCTGCGCCCTGTAGTTTTCCTTGCAGGTAGTTTTCTATCAATTCTAGTTCGTTGCGTGTCATAACTGTTCTCCTTTGTAATCAGAAAAGAATATCTTTTTTAGCCTTTGCAGGCATTTGTACTTCTGGTTTTTGGTATTGTCTGTATTCGTATAGCCAAATTTCTCCGTTAATTCGTCCATACTAACCGCTCTTATGTAATAGTCTTCCAAAATGGTTTTGCAGGGTTCCCCCAACTGAGTAAGCGATGCCGCCATTCTGGAAAACAGCTTTTCATTTTCTTCTATAGCAGGCAGTTCGTCTTCTATATCTATGTACTTTTCAAAATCCTCAATTCTTCCGGCCTGTTTTCTTTTTTCGGTAAGCCTTTTTAGCCATAACCTTCTGCAAACAGAGTACAGGTATGTTTTTATCTGGCAGCTTAGGTCTAGCTTTCCCTGCCTTATCTTTTCATAAAAGGCAATTACGGCCTCCTGGTATATGTCTTTGGCATCCTCGTCCGTACCATTATTTGATAAAATAAAATGCTCTATCATACCAAAATTAATTTTATACAATGCACTTAGCGCCTGGTTATCATTCAACTTAATTGCTTCAATAAGCTCTTTCTCAGAATATATGCCCCTGTTCATTTCCCGGTTCCCTTAATACAGAATTGTTTTTGTGGTAACCCAATATAAAAAATATTTATTTTGACCGGGTTACCTGGCCCTTTTTTTTGTATTAAGGTCAAAATTCATAAAACATTTAACTAAAACTTAACAAATGAGATCATTTATTAAAATTGCTCTAGTAGCTGCAGGAATTGCAACTATGACTGCTTGCGAAAGCAAAAAACCAACTGAAGAAACTGCCTCTACTGACAGTGTAACTACAACAACAACTACCACTGACACTGTAAACGTAGAAGCTGCAACGCCAGACACTACAGCTGCTGCTCCTGCTGCAGATACCACAGTTGCAAAATAAATTATAAAGTAGCGCGGGCTTGCCCAAAAAGCCTGCGCTACTTTTAATATTCTCCTCAAAAATACAATCTTTTAATTTTTATTAATTACATCAGAATGAAAGCATTGGTTTTCTGCCTGTTTATGCTTTTGCTAATACGTTGTGGTTCTCAAAAAGAGAAAGAATCAATATATTTTTTGGAAGCTCAACCTTCCGGCTCTAAAAACATTGAGAAGTTCAATAAGGCCTATAGAGGTAATTATTTTAACCCTAATTACAGCTCTTTTCAGATAAGGTAATAAGGATTTTTGTAGTACAGTTTCAGGCATCAAAGTATGATATGGATACTATTTACCAACTAGGAAATTGTACCGACCCTGAAAGAATAAGCAAGTT
>FTLB01001341.1_pt1 | contig 10362 bp, 11 predicted proteins | sample 1658291 | NCBI WGS metagenome assembly FTLB01 (sample SAMEA3914812, study PRJEB12502) | metagenome | biome: forest; material: soil | place: Canada | collected 2011-07-07 | depth 0.1 m
AAACAAGCCTCCACCGGCCTCAGGATTGCTTCGGATCATAGACCAGTGCACTAATCAATCACGCCCTCACGCACCAAATCATCGGCTATGCTGAAACAAGCCAAATTGACCTTCAAGTAACCGCGTGTACCGTCAGGCATCCAAACGGACGCACCGCACAGGCCGTATTGGCATTCCGAAGTCAACGATTCCCCAGTCTTACATCACGCACCGCTCACATTGAAAGATCCGCAAGGCTGCCTAAGGTATAGGTAGTTTTGTACCTATCTAGTACATACAGAGCATATGTCATCACCATGTTCTGCTGAGGGATTCTTGGGACGAGGGTATCACCGTCCATACTACCTTTTGGTCCAGGAAACGGAGGCCGTTCAGTATACAGACTTGTGGCCGGTACCGAGGATCCCAGAGTCTTCTTTCTATGATATTCCACGCGTATGTTCTTGCAACTAGCATCGCTATAGTCTGACCATATCGATATCCCTTCTCCCTTCCCTTCCGTTTACAGTGGCGTCTTGCCTTTTATAAAAGCCACTACCAGAAATTCTCACCTTCCTCCCTGGAAACCACTCTCATCTCGGCAGCGGTATCCGGTCAGGCATACCCGCGTCCTAGCTGACAGCCGCCGGTGGGGAGAGTATAACGTATAACGCCTTGACGGGCTGGGGGCCGCAGCCAGCGGCTCCAGCAGACTATCAGGTACAAGGGCGCTCGGGAATTTCATGCCGCGAGGGAAGGAAATAAGAGTGTGTTCGTTTGGTCCACGCTGACGCAGCGTTCTCGGCTTCTTCTTTGTGCTGAGCGGCGTCGAAACGGGAGACGGCACCAAGACGCGCGGCACCAGGGGAACAAAGAACTCAGAGAGGGAGACGAGGCGCTAAGCGGGGCATTTACACGTCTCAGTTAGCAGAAATTTGTTCCTTATCACTTCTCGGCCGTCCGAACCGAATCAGTGGCTCGGGCTGGCGGACTGTACGCGACAGCGTCAACAAGCCTTGACGCCGCCAGATTACCCTCCCCCTCATGCTTGGCACGCAGGTGTAGAGTGAGTGCCACGTTACCTATAGCATCGTAGCCAAGAGAAATGTACCTTTAGAAGTTGCAGAGCTAGCATGTGTCTTGCTGGATACCCAGTAGCCCCGAGCAAGAGATATTGCGTCGCGTAGATGATAATTACCAAATAACTTATGTGCTAGCCTCTTATGGTCACGACGAAACACCCAAACTCTTGAAGTACGGACAGAGAGACGGAAGTAGATTATCGAACCGGTGTTTGGCAATGTCTAGCCGTGTGTGACGTCGTCTTGATTTGGTCAGTACTCAGATAATTCTCCACGTCTTCGACATCTATCATCGTTTCTCTGCAAGATTGTCTGTAGCTAATCATGAGGGTTGGTGAAAAGAGCCTAGGGATGAGGAGAGATGCAGGGCGCACATCTATCAATATCGGCGTACTTGCCTTGCTGAATGGCTACTCCAGGAGTTCGTTGCTAGAGTATCCTTTGTGGGTTGAAGCTGATGAGGCTCTCGGCCGACTGCTAGCCGCGTCATCCAATCAACACCTTCCATTTTCGTATGGCAATGAACATCTGTCAAGTACATCGGGCAGAGAGGGCGCCAGTCTATCAGCGAGGCATTTATTCGAGCAGGACATGTTCTACGAGAAATATGAAAACCACTGTAGGATATAGCGCCTGTAGATATCCAATCTATTCGTAAATGGGCCAAAACTCTGAGATATAGCGTCCGCCTGCACGTTGCTGGCGAGGCTGCTGTCATGACCGACTTCACGGTAAACTGAAATGTCCCCTGGCCAAAGACTGGCCCAAACAGGCCGTTTTGTTCGGGAAGAACCCAGCCATGATGCCGCTGAACTTCTGGCAACTCGTAGAGCGCCGATGAAGGCGACGGGCTCTGTTGAGCTCTACGTAGGACGCACTTTGTCAGTGTAAGTCACGCCATGTTGAGAAATCGCATTTGCTCCTACTAAGCCGCATTCGGCATGGCTCAGAAACCAGCCAGCGAACCTGAGCTCTCCAGACAGTGCTGTTCGCGCAACAACACGGCCGATCTGGTAGACAAAAGACAAAGAAAAACAGATCCGTCTGTCCTTCCTTCGGCTTCAGCACGGCAATGCCTCGCAAGTTCAAAGAAAGGAAGAGAGAAAAGTTTTAAGGGGGAATATCCATTAGTACGGCGATCTAAAGGCAGAGCGGCCAAGACTATCGAAGAAAGGGGGACTTCGAGATAAGAAACGCCAGCGGCTGCGAAAACGAGGCGAAAAATTTACCTCGCCCTTTTCTCCAAACACGGCCGAGCATGCTCCCGGGGAAACTTTGTGTGCCGGGTCTTCCCCCCGTGGTACGCGTATTTCCGAGTGACTACCGAAGGTTACGGTCCGGATGCCCAGGTGCCTGTGGGATGGAACGTCCGTTACGGAGGCTGTGAGCAAAGCCCATGTACCGGCCAAGTGTGGTCGGTGGCTGGGAACAAGTGGATAAGGGGGTGTGGTCTAGACGGTTGGATGGATACAGTAAGTATTTCAAGTTGTCTGCGCCGGGGTATTAGGTAAAAACTAAGACGAGATGTAGTTGTTGCGAGTATTTTTTTTCTCATTCTCGCATGTGGAGATGTGTGTGTGCGTGTGTGTGTGGGTTGGTGTTCCAAATGCCGCCAAGCTCGAGATCCCATTTTCCCTTCTGTCTTTGGTCAGCGTCTCTGAACTTTGTGCTCCTCTTCCTCCTCCTCTTCCTGCTCCTCCTTCTACTTGCCCCAGCCCCCCTCCTTTTCAGTCCCCATAACCAACCTTCGCTTTCTTTGTGTCCGGCTGTTTAGGATATGGCTCCGCGGCCGCTATCGCCGGTTGATTTCTAGCTGTGGGTCGCCCACCGAAGCCGTGGGGGGAGCCTTTTCGGCGCGGGCATACTCTACCACGTAGCAAAACCACTTCGGTGTTGTGGGCGACGAAGAGGCAGGGGAACCGGGGCTACGGGAGGGCTTGGCAGAGCCTCTCCACCAACCCCTGGGCTCGCCCAAACTTAGTCCACGAGGGGATTTCGTAGCTGAGTACGCCGGCGCGGGAGTGGAGGGGTGGGTAAGACTCGTCCCGCTGACTAGCCTTTGCCCTAGTCTGGTTCCCCCCCCCCCCGAGCCGAGAAGGCGGACAGCCGCTTTTGATTCGGTAGGTTCGAGAAGCCACCGGTGGAGCATTCCGACGTGCTGGAGCAAACATTCGCTTGAGACACAAACGTCTTGGCTGAAGGCAAAAACATGTCTTCGTCTGAAGTTGGCTCAAACCATTAGATCGGTTGTGGCGAACCACTCAGAGAGCGATGCTAAGTCAGTCCGTCCGTCCAAGACCCCGGGGTTGTTGGCTTGCGCCGGCTGGGCACCGAAAAGTAAGCGGGATGAACCGGTTGGGACAACATCACAGGAGACACAAGGTAATGGCGTATAGCCAACGTATGAGAGGGCAAAGTACGGCGCAAATCTTTTTTGATTCGGGTCGTGGCTCGTTAATCTATCCGCAGGTATGGATGATCGGATCCCGGTTGTGTCCTTTTCTATGCCCTCTTTTCAAATAAAGTACAAGCACGGGGTACAGTGCCCCTGAAGCTAAAAACAGGCGCTCTCTGGATTCCCGTCATGCGGAGCCTGAGATGGCCAAAAAAAAAAGAACAAATTATGTACATTGAAGTCAAAGTATCTCGAAGCTCCATGCAGCAGCTACGTGAATATCCCAGAGACAAAATGTCAAGAGACAAAAAAAAAAAAGAAGGCTTGTCCCGAATGGTGGGCATACGACGAAGGGAAGAATCAAGGGTGGCTTAGTCGTTTGGCAGCCAAACAGCTTAGCTGTAGTAGGCAAAGGTCTGACCGTAGCTGCTGAGGCTGGTGCCCGACGAGATAAGGCTGCCGGCACCGACCATGAAGTACGAGTACCGCTCGACGAAAGAGTACTGGGGGTCCGTGTCCATGGCGGTCATGACGGTCTGCAGGAAGCTGTTGATCTCGTCATCGGAGCCGCTGGGGGCGAACTCGGTAATCCAGACGGGCTTCCCGGCGGCGTTGTGGACGTCGACGAGGTGCTGGAGGAAACCGGCGGAATCGGCAGGGCTGTACCAGTGGATCGGCACGAAGTCAATGGCGCACTGGCCGTTGCAAGCGCTCAGGAACGAGGTGAGCCAAGAGATACCCTGGCCGGCGCTGTTGCTGTTGGTGATGGCGGGGGCGCCGATGGCAGCCTTGCCTTCGAAGGGGTTCATGAGCTTGATGTGGGCGGTCGCGGCGTCCTGGGGCGAGAGGTTGGCCTGGCCTGCGTTGTCGGGCTCGTTGAAGCTGAGAAGATGGGTCGATCCGGCGGCGATGGCAGCCGCGGCATTTGCGGGCCAGCTGGAGGCGTGGTCACTCGAGGGACCCCAGCACATGGGCACGAACTCGAGGTCGACGCCGCCGTCGTTGGTCTGGCCCCAGTTGTACATCCACGAGACGTGGGTGCCGGTTCCGATGAAGCCCTCGAGCAAGGTGTGGTCGTTGTAGGCCAAGCCACGCTTGTTTCCGCCCGTCGAGGGGGCAGGAGTGTTGGCAGGAGGGGGAGGAGCCGCGGCGGCCGTGCTAGAAGGAGCAGCGACAGCCGCCACGACGGGGACCGACACGCTCACGATAGGGGCAGGGGCAGGGGCAGCAGAGGAAGGAGCAACAGCAACCTCGACAGGAGGAGGGGCCGAGGAGGCAGGAGCGGGAGCGGCCGCCGGGGTGGAGGGCGCAGCTTCAGTACTCGGCGCCGGAGGAGGAGGAGGGGGCGGGGTGCTGGACGTCGTCGAGGTAGTCGAGCTGGTCGTCGAGCTAGTGGTGCTGGACGTGGTAGAGATGGTCGAGGTGGAGAGCGTCGTCGACGACTTGTGGTGGTGGTGCGAGTGGTGAGCCGAGTAGAACTTGGTGGAGATGCTCTCGCCCTCGTACACGGTCACGTAGGCGGTCTCGGTGACAACAACGACATCGGTAACAAGAGCCTTCTTGTGGAGGTGGGCGTGGGCATTGTTGCGGTGCAGGGTACCGGCAACAGCCTCCTGGGCAAAAGCCACAGCGGCGAGGGCAACGAGAGCCTTGGAAAACATCTTGCTGTATGGCAGGTTGTCCAAAAGGGATATATGGGGTTGGTAGTTTTTTGCCTGGGGTAATCGAGATTGCTTTGGACTCTATGGTCTTCTAATGTTGTAAATTTGATCTTGTTCGGAGCCGTAGGAGCTGAACTTTTGGTGGATAGATCGGTTTGGTTTGGTTGGAAAGGAAAGTGAGGTACGTTGCCAGCAGACCACGATGGGAAAATGATCGAAATGGTGTATCGTAATAATACAAACCAGGTGAACGTGAACCGAAGGGAATGGACGTGAAGTCGACGATCGGGTTGTTTTGCAGAGAGTTATCGGCGCTGTCTGTCAAAGACGCAGAAGGAGCGTGTGCAGTCCTTGAAGTGGAGAGTGACGAGGAGTCGATAACGAACAAAAAACGACTCGGCGTTGGGTCGAAACTTGCGACCTGTTCGTACTGATAGAAAGAAAAAAGGAGAGTGAGGGGGAAAGGAAGGCAAACACACAAGAGACGTGTGAGGGTAAAAAAGAGAAGGGAAAAAAAAGATGGTGATCACCGAGGTGGGTGGAAGGAGGAAATATAGAGATAGACTCGCCGGAACTCAGGCCGGGGGGGGGTGTACAGGATGTTTCCATATTTTTTGGTGTTTGACCCACGGAAACCGTCAGTAGGGAGGGGTCCCGGTTCCCAATCACCGCCAAGATTGTCAGGAACACGCAGGGGCCATCGGCGCTAGAGGCAGGACCAGACGAACCTGGAAAGCAGGGGTTAAATAGTGGGTCTCAACTCCACCGGCTATAATCCACCCCAAGAGAAGTACGGAGTATAACCGCGGAGCGAGTCGAGCAACAAAGAAGCACTGAAGCCAGGGACGCGCAACGTGTACATCCAATTGGCATCCGCATGGCTTCAACATTAAGGTACCAGCGTTTTGCCAAAACGGACAGACTTTCGGGCCACAAGCTTATAATAGCCCACAGTCTGCAGGCCAAAGCCAGGGGCTACGGACCGTTATCTACCTTATTCATTGTACAAACTTTATTCTTCTTTTCCCGCCAAGAGAGCAAGATATGGTAGGTACCCAAAGTTAAGGTATTTTACCTGAGCTTGGTGGTATGGCAAGAGCATCGCATCCCCCAGCATCGCATCCCCCGTTTCCTTTGCTTTTTTACTTGCTTGTTTTCTCCACCATTCTTTTTGTGTGCTGTTGCATGTGCCAAGTTATCGTACTTACCCCTCTTACTGCTTGTTGCTCCCCTCCCTCCCTCCCTCCTCGAATAAAGTGTCCTCTGATTCCGAGATAAAATCAAGCTTTGATGATCTATTTCAGCATGATTCCTTCATGAGATCAACTCCATAATAGGCTGGTAGTGCCACTGATCAGAGGAAAGAAGAAGGTGGAAGAGGACGGTCAGCATGGGAGGGAATCTTCTCAACCGGTTTGCGACGTCACATTATCTTAGAACCAAGGACTCAGTGAGGGGCCACAAACGCTTGCCCGAACGGTGGAACACGCGACGCAACAGCGCATGGCGTGCGTTTTCTCAATCGTCGATAGCGCCGGTTTCCCAGCTGCCGTTTCTTTGTCCTAGGCCGCGCGCCTCATACTACCTGTTTGGGACAATTTGGGAAAATAGCCATGGCCACCTCATAGTCTGCTGTTCTAGCAGCGTAACTATCAGCTCTCTCTCTCTCTCGTACTCCGTACAATCTTTCAATTGCTATCCCCTCCCATCGCCCCTATTCTCACTCAAGTCATTATACGCAGTAGTAAGCAGCGGGGAGCATGGAAAGTAATCGCTCCCTTCCAAGTACCGAAGGATCGTCGTTCCCCCCCTAGCTGCCGTGATTGTACAAAGAGACGGAATCATGATGAGCAAAACTAGCAGTACGGCGATCTCTTTGCTTCTCAGAATCCAGCCGCCTAGGATAGAGTGCTTTACGTCTACACCTCCTCCTTACCGTATTCATACGGAGCAAGAGGCTACGGATAGAACCACAGCTGAAGCACAATACGGAATACTACCACCTACGGTAAGTAGTAAAGTGCCCAGTCAAGCATGTCATGCAGTCCGTCCTCAAGCATGTTTTTCTTCTCATCACCTTGGCTTTGCAACTTGGAAGACCGTGGTTGGTCCCCCCACCCACCGCCGAAATCCACTGCTCTCGTACGGGAGACCAGAGCGGCCAGGCATCTCAGCAAAAACTCTCTACTCCGTACCTGGCTTGCTCCGTGCTGCTGAGTAGTGAGGACACAAATCCTGCAGGTCCTTATTAATTTTTGGGAGGCGAGCCAACCCGGACGATCCACGCACCCACTGCCTGCAGGTCAAGCAAGGCAAAAAAGCAACAAGGCCCGCCTGCAGGAACCAGGCACGATTGCACGCACACCCAGGCACACATCCCCGTCGTACCCGCAGGTACAGTATGTACAGACATGGGGTGGCCGGCGCCACTCCGGCTGGCCCAATAGATGCTCTGTCAGATAGTCCACCTGGGGCGAGAATGGCCACATCAGCTCCTCTTCGAGCGCCATGCCGAGCAACAAAAACACGAAATGCCGTGCCAAGTAAGTAGTGTGGTAGTGCAATTGGCGCGCAAGGCACGCCCAACGGAACATACACTGACCGAGCAGCAGCTACGAGTTACGCTTTTGCTGGTCGCAAAGTTTGTCGAGAGCGAGCGAACGAGGTGGTGTGCATCGGCGGTGTGTGCTTTCATGTGCCCCAACCAAACTTCCGTTTCCGAACAGTCGGTGTCAATATCTGCATACTGCGATAGAGTGGCCGACCCCCTCTCCCTTCGGGGAGAGCGTCGTGCCCCTCCAGGTACGTGCCTCTCCAAAGTGCCTCCAGTGCCTCTTCAGGGTCATTCTCCCATCTCGCCTTACTCCGGCCTGGCTTGCCTGGGTATCTTATTACCTGGACATCCTTCCCTATCCTCGGTGGCTTAATTACCGCCCCCAACAACTCTGATTGTATGAAGTGATTACTCCGTGCGTACCTCTCGCGGATTTCATGGATGCGCCGCTCAACCATGTACTTTGTGCTTCGTGGTACGCAGTGCTGGTACGGGAGTACTAGTATTTACTATTCAGTTCCACTGCCTCCCCTCCGGTCGGAGCACGAAAAAACTGTATGGTCACTCTGGTGGCTTCCACTTGTTCTGGTCGACGACCAGCGGTGGAGGCGCTAGGGTTCAGGGAGGCAGGCAGGCAAGCAGGTAAGGATAACGACGCTCGGTGGATCGAGCGTTTTCAAGGACAGGGCACCGTGGCCGCGTTGAAAGAGGAGAAGGTCCCGACCGATTTTTCTCGCTGCGTATCCCGCATGGAGGCGGTTATTATGGCGCGTCTGGGTTTGTCGACGGCCAAGGCCAGTCCAAAAGCTTGGAGAGCGAGCACTTCAACTTCAAACAGATGGCTTTTTTGGTCAGCGCCTCGTCGCATACAATAGGGGATACCATCAGCAGACTTTGGCTCCTGACTGGCCGTCTCTCAGTCTCCCACTGTTTCTGCCGCCGGATTGCACGATGGTATTCACTAGTTAGCAGTCGTGCGACACGCCTTTTTTTGCTGGCGCTTCGCCCTCTGGTTCTCCTTGTCGCTCGTTCCCTCGCTCAGAGGTTCCCGGGTGGATTGAAAGAGAGAAGAAAAAAAGAGACTAGACCCCTGAGCCAGGAACCAAAACCCCACTAAATCAGGTCCACGTTCTTTCTTCGACTCGCCCCGTTCTCCACCGCCCGCGGCCGTTCACTTCGCTCGTGTTTGGCTTAGTCGCTTACGTGGTCCAGGTGGTTCTCGGTCGCCCTTCCCAAGGCTGATAGCCCACCCAAGGTGAAACGGCAAGCGAAATTGCTTCCGCACGCCACGGATCGGGAAGCTACACTATTTTCGATTTTGACGCTTCTCTTCCTCCCATTTTCTCCCAGGCACGCCAGAACTCCCACGCTGGCACACTCTGCCCTTGCTCGGCCCCTGGCCTGGTCCCAACGGACGATCGAAGGGCGAAAAAGCTTGTTTCGACCGGCCGAGCGAGTCGCCCATGTGCCCATTGGTTATCCCGTGCCATGTCCGTCCGTATGGAATCCAGCCCCTTGGTTGCGCCGCCGAGAGACTGGGACTCTGTGGGTCGATCAGGGCGCTCACCTGAAACGGAGCTTGCATATCGACCCCTGCTACCTCTCTCTCTCTCTCCGTGTCTCTCTCTATCTTTATTTCTCGTCTCTGTCACTCTTTTTTTTATTTTGTCATTCCCTTTTCCCTTGTCCCTGACTCCCTATGCTGGCCGGGACGATCCACCATGCCACCGAGCCTAGCCCTCCCTTGCTCCCCTGACCCCGAACTCCGGAATACGGCAAGCCCACCCAACTGTAGTTCAAGCTTTTCCCCTGTTTATCAATGAGAACGGCGTAATAAACCATGTCCCAACGTCGTGAATGCTTGTCTCTATTCCTCTATTCCGGAATTCAGACAGGGTAACTGCGTATCCGCGGCGTGGGTAACTAGTCGTCGTACTTCTTAGTCGGAACTACTGCGTAGAAACGGAAGCCCTTTGCATCCAGCATTTGATACCTTATCTTAGTTTACTTTGCCGCTGCCGACCGAGCAGTCTAGACTTCTGACTCTCTCTCTATTGCCCTCTACTTGGCACACTGCATTAGCATGTACATCCAGGTCTTTCTTAATTTGGTGCGTCTCTCCGTTAGGTATTCACAAGTAGGTACCTTATTTACGGTGATGCTGCGCTGTACACACGTAGTGGCTTGGTTTCACTCGCGCACAATTCACACACCACGTTCTGGCAAACAAACACACACACACACGCTCTCTCTCTCTCTCTCTCTCTTTCGCGGGCCCGTGTGCCCCCTGCGAACGCGCTGTAGAGGCTAAAGCAAAAACCCGGGATCCTCAAGTTATATCCAGGATTGGATATTGGATCCCACGGGCAAGAGGGCGCGAGGCAAGAAAAGCGGCAGAGAGAAAAAGAGAGCGGGAAAGGAGGAGGGACACATCACCCGCGTCACGTCACCTGACAGGAACAAGGAAGGAAAGAGAGAGAAGTAGAAGAAGAAGAAAAAATCTCCGGTTAATATTATGTGCGCGATTAAGATTGCCTTGCTCTCGACCCGGGCATTTTGTCTCTTTCCCACAAGTGCCGGGTTCATGGTAAGAGCTGGCCAAGTTTTTGTCAGTTAGAAGGCGGAGACGCAGAGAAGGAGAGAGAGGTCATCACACTCGTCACCTCACCACGGCCCATTTACCCGGCCATA
>FTLB01002292.1_pt2 | contig 10353 bp, 5 predicted proteins | sample 1658291 | NCBI WGS metagenome assembly FTLB01 (sample SAMEA3914812, study PRJEB12502) | metagenome | biome: forest; material: soil | place: Canada | collected 2011-07-07 | depth 0.1 m
CTGAGCCAGGACTGGAAATTTCCCATGCGTCTGGACATTTCCAGTCTTCAGATCAGCCCTGATGACAGTGGAAGATGGGAGGCCGTCTTCAGCCAGTGGTGCAATGACTTTATTAAGCTTAACGGACGTCAACTCGATATCAAGAAGGAAGCGCAGATCCTCGTTGATTGCTACAAGGTGTGGCTGAAGGGAACGCCTAAGGCACTGCAGAAAGCAGCGGCAAAAGCCGCCCGGCTTTCCGTTAAGCGTGGCAAGCTACAAGCCAAGTTAGGTTTGGTTGAAACCGGCAGTAAGGCTTCAGAAGATCAGCCAAATTCTGGGGAACAACCATTATCTGCGGAAGAGAGGCAGGGCATTCGGCCCACATCCCCTACTGGAGCTCAGCCGGTGTCCCAAGACGAGCCGCGAGATGGTATCTCTATGGATATCTCGTCGTCATCGTCGTCACATTCGATAAACACGTCCATTGAATTGGATGATTCACGAGTGGCCAAATTGCTGAGCTACTTTCCTAATATGGCCCCAGACGATGTGTTTTGCATTTTTTGCGCTTCGAACCAGCACGTATTCGGTGCGTGCCCTGCAACAAAATGTCGGTTCTGCCAGAACCAGGAGCACCCCTCATACGCTTGCCCATCTCGATATCGATGCACAAAGTGCAAGCAGCTGGGACACGCAAAGGACCAGTGTCGCGAGAAGCTGGCATTGGCAATCGAAGAGACAGAATGTGGCGTTTGCCAAAGGAAAGGCCACACGGAAGCCAGCTGTGACGAATTGTGGCGTTCCTACGAACCAGGCAACCCGGTCAAAAAGGTCAGACTTCTACCTGTCTTCTGCTACCTATGTGGCAACGAAGGTCACTACGGGACCGAATGCGGTCTCCAGCAAAATGTTGCGGCGTTGTCTCGTCACGAGACGTGGTGCAAGCAAAATTTGGCCTTGTACCAGGACCCTAGCTCTGCCCAACTTGCCCTCGATTTCATGGTTCCTCCCAGCGCGTTCGTGACTTCTAGAGGCGCCGACGAGAGACCTAATTTCGGGGGCCGCAGTATTGTACCACAAACTCATGTTTTTTTTGAGGCTGACGAGGACGACGATAACGATGGTTTTCTTCATGCTCCCGTCCAGCCGAAACCCAAGCCAGGACGCATCAGATTTTCGGGCACATCCGGAGGCACGCGAGACATGCGGGTGTCAACCATGCCTCCGTTGCCACCAGGTCCTCCGCCGCCACTCCCAACCCAGCCGCAAAGCACTCGGAGACGAGCGAACGGACCAGCGGCTCGCCCGAGACGAGACAAGAAACGAGGCAAGAGTGGGCAGCGCTAGAGCACTCCAAGCGAATCAACCGGTCCAAGGCTCTGCGGTGTTGATAGAAATGGCATAGAACATGGCTTTTATTCTTCAATTCAAATAGAAATAGATTTCTAGCCATCCTACGTGGCTAGCTACTGTTCAATACCCCCTCTGGCGAATGGCCACTCGGGTTCTCCGTGGACGAGGCTTTTATTTATCCCCGCCCAACGTGGACTCCCAGGATTGCGTACCTTGGCAGACAGGCCTTCTCTGACTGGATATTCATCAGCTTCGATTTTTCATTATGGTGGTTGAGCAGTGCGTAAAGTCGACTGGTACGGCGCGCCTGTACGAGTAGGCAGTGCAGTTCCCCTGGTATCGGTACATGTGAGTATATACATGCGTGACAAGAGAGAGAGGAGTATCGTTACGGATGCAGCGACGTAGTTGCATGTGAGGAGAAGCTTCCAAACAATTCCATCCAGTTCACCAGTACCTCGATCACAAGGCTTGTGTTGAGACTAGACTAGGGGGAGCGTGACAAGACACCCAGATACGACAGGCTGGCGAGAGTTGTTCACTTCGGCTGTTATACAAGTGTGGGGTGGATGCCACAGCACTCCTACTGGCTATCGTTGTGTTGGCAAACGAGGCATGGATGGGGGTGGGGACAGCCCAGAGAATTAAAAAAGAAAAATAGCACAAAGGGCCTCGACGAATCTACAAACTCCGACAAATCAACATACCTAGAATGGCATCCCGAGACCAGGGATGGGATAGGCCAGTAGGGCGGTGGCTCTTAGTTTAACGCGTGGCCGACTCTGGAGGTCCCGGAGCGCTTATTCCTGTGATCCTCCCACCAGTAGCTAGTCGCCGCGCCAGTTTCGCGTCAAATTGGTTCCTGGTTCGTGAGGCGCGACTACGCCGATCACTTCTGACGAATCGTGGGAGCCCATCCATGCCAAGAACCCAACCCCGCCAGTACTTTTCGTGATGTAGCATCGTGGCGTCGAGTCGATTTGGCGCGATAGCCCCGCTTCCACTCTATCGATAGCGCTTCTCCCATGCACGTCCCTCCAGCCCCTCTGCAGCATCGTTGTCAGTTTGGGCGCCGCTCACTGGATGACAGAGGATGGCCGTGAGACGGCTGCAGGTGGCCGCAAGAAGCGTTGCATTGGAGCAGCGGGAGACCAGGCCTGGCGGCCACTCATGTGGCCCGGCGCGCTGGCAACCCGCTGTCGCGCTCCGCGAAGGCGATCCAACGCTTCGCCGCCAACCTCTAAAAGCCCACCCTCTCCTGCATGCGAAAATGCAAGTCGAGATGGGGCGAGTGAGTCACTCAGAGCCATTCAGTCGCGAATGCCCCGACTTTTGAGCGACGAGAATGGAGTCGACATATGAATTTGAAGAAATGGGGGGACGAGGTGTTGTCGAACGCGATCACTCCGCTTGGAAGGCTATAACAGCTCCGGCTCCGTCAAGAGTGCACGATCCCATTTTTCGTTCCTTCAAACTCACCGGCGATACAGTATTGATTTGCCTGAGATTTTGCTTTGACCATTCTTAACACCTCATTCTCCTGGTTCCACCGCAAGAACTAGAACACAAGTACTACAATCTTCGAGGCCATCAACCCTGTCTGGCAACAACATTGGCTTTGTTGACTTGTCTTACAACTGCTGAGCCCGGCCTCTTCCTCTTTAGTGTGTTGTCCAGTGAGTGTACGTTTGACCTCAAGTTGGATACGCTCAAAAAGCACTGCTCTTGGGAGAAGAGCCACAAGTTCAGTAGAGAGTGTGTGTGCCCTTCCGCCATGAGAGAGCTATGGCAGACGTCCCACGATTGTTCTACTGCCTTTGGCAGGAAGAACCCATCAGGGAGAAACTCTTCGAGCTTCTATCCAAGAAGGATATCTGCGCCATCAGAACAGCCAATTCGGCATGCTGCAATCTTGTCACCAAAAGACTATTCCTCAGAACCCACTTAGGCTTCACGGCGAACAGCTTCACCAAGCCGGGCAGAATCCAAGCTTTGTCGAGGATAGGTCACCACATCGAACATCTCACATTTCATTTCGCCCACTCGGATGCCACATTCCTGCCGCCTCTGATCCACCCTCAGTCGGGAAGAGAGATATCCTTCCTGTACACGCCTCATATCTCGATGGCTTCCGTACTAGCAAGACCCAAGTACGCCAACACGGAACTGGGTGAGATCCTGACCCAGCAGTATCCAGCGTTGTTCCACGCAGCGAGCAATGTCCCTTCCTTCATCAATGCTATGAAAAATATGCCAAATATTCGTCACCTTACCATCAAGACCCCCGGCCAGGATCCTAAGGAGCGATACCGTCGTGACATTGTCGACTACGCTTTGATCAGCCTGCGCATCTCGGTAGAGCGCGCCACCCTCACAAGGCTGACGAAGCTATCTCTATCAGGCGTTCACCCGTCTGCTTTCAACTACCTGCGCCATAATCCGGCATTCGGGGCATCACCGTCAGCCGCCCGAAGATGGCGGCAGATTCGAAAGCTCAACATCGCGGTTGAGTCTTGGGACTTCTACGGCCCGTCCCCAGGGCTGGATCATCTCAAGATTATCGACGACTACATCCGCGGATTTTCGTCCAACCTTGAAAAATTCACCTTCGCCTGGCTCGGTCGAAAAGGGCCATGCCCTCTGGCACTTGCCGGAGACCCCTTGTTCGCACCAGCCCGGTGCACGCGGAAACTCTTTCACGAGGTGACTGGCCCCATGTCACCGCTGCCCGCGCGGCCGGAGCGTAGACCTCTGGTGATGCCGTGCCTGCGCTACATGCAGGTTCGCAACGCGACGATGAACGCCCCGCAGCTGAGTACGCTTGTGGCAAGCCACAAGGCTACTGTGCGTGAGTTCGACTTTGAAAACGTCGTTCTCATAAATGGAGGCACTTGGGACGAGGCACTCGCGCCGCTCCATGATGCTACTTCTGATGGTGGCGATTTGTGGTCGAGACATTCGATAGGCGAAAGCGAGAGCAGCCTTCTCGCACCACAGCCATCCTTGGGCTCGGGCACCGTTAGTTCCCGCGAGGACGAGCTGACCGTTGACTCGTCCGCGGCAGCAGCGGCAGCGAGCAAGGAGCTCTTCGAAGTGGATCTTGACGGCGTAGAATTTGGGGGCATAAACGATATTGACGCTGGCGCGACGGAAGCGGATGTCGCCGAGTGGGCGCGCGGTGTCACCGCTGCGGGGACTCCCGTCGACATGGCCCCAGAAAGTGTCGAAGAGGAGCAAGATGGCGATGGCGGCCTGGCCTCTGATATAGAGGCTGCGAGGAAAGCTAGCCTGGCCTTCAGCACGAAACTCACCAAGCAGCGAATTCGCAAAAAGAGGTCAAGAAAGCACCATCATCGGAAAGGCAGCTTTCATACTGCCACGGACGACGAGGAAGATCGCCGCAGTCAAGCCAGGAGCGATTGCCGCAGCGAGACTCGCAGCAATCATAGCCGACACTTTAACGATAGTTCCAGTCACACCCAAAGCCGCCATAGGCATACGCGCAGCGATGAACTGCCCGAGAAAGACCGTAGCATACGGCGGTCTTCATCAAGCTGGTGGCACCGGGGTCATAGGCAGCACCGCTCAGAAGAGCTTCCCGAGATTCCAGCCATGCCAGAGGTGATCGGGACCGATGATGAATCTTATTTCCGGCCCAAGCCACCACAGCCGATGATGGATATCTCAGCGCCTATACTTAGCCCCGATCCGCTCCCGGTTCTTCTCCAGCCGACGATCTATGATCCGTCGGCGAAGACGGGGGCCGTGCTGGGGATTTCGGCCACGGGCTCGGAGGACGGCCTCTCGTCAGTTCAGCGCTCTATCGAGGCCGAACTGTTGGCCGAAGCTGAAGAAGCCGCTGCGAGAATGTCGGCGCTAAAGCGTGCCAAGGAAGCTGTTTTGGCCAAGCTAGGCCGTGAGTTCTGCAGACGGAAAGCAAGTTCCTCACACAGCAAAGACTCGGCCGCTGTCATCGCCGGCTTGTCTACATTAAACCTAGGCATGAACTTGCAGCTGGGAAATGGGCTCAATAGTTGTGGCTCGATGGGATTACGGATCCGTGAAGGTCTCTTTGGACGCAGTGTCGTCAATGTGGCAAGCGTTGCCATTGCGCCCGATCATCGGAGTCTGGAGAGCCAGAGCGCGTTGGTGCCTCTAATGTTCAGTCGCGCGTGATGGAAAGTTGGTTTTGACCGGGTTGGCCTTGAGCAAGGAGAAAGCGTGCAAGTTGGCAGTGCGTTCACTCGTTCACTATTTAGTCCGCCGCACACTGGGAGTCATGGAGGAGAGTTTCTCATAGTACCATGATTTGTAATGAAATTTATGTGACATGATTATTTTAAATCTCATTCACAACCCCCCAGCAGGCGCTTTGTATCGTCCATCGCTAGTGATGCTCTCTTGCCAATGATGCAACCCAATTCCACGGCCAAGCCACACAGCACGCATTGCAGAGGTGACCCTGCTCAAGTATCCTCAAGGCATCACATAGTTTAATAGCTCCCACAAGTGTGCTCGGTACGCCACGCTAAGCATCGAAACCAAAGACCTGACATATCCGTTCCTGAATATGCGTTAACTCTAATTTTTTTGATATATCCCAGGGATCACACATCATCTCCCGATTGGGGAAGCATTTCGGATAGCCATCAGGGCTCTACCAAGTATAGGATGAGAACGCGGCCGCAGCTCCCACGATCGGGAGGGGCAAATGTCTCGGGGGGGCGAGAGGACCTTCAATTCGATGATGGAAAGATATCAGGACGAGGATGATACGATCTTGTCCGAAAGCCGTAGTCTTCACCGCCGAATACCGAATATCTTGCGGCACAGATTGTATCTCGAAAAACAAACACCAAAAAAAACCCCAAAAAACTGCAGGTTTTGAAGAAGAATATCTTAAACGTAGATCATACGGATCTTGATCGCGCGCAGCCAAGCAGACTCCAGGATTTGCACAGCACCTGAAGCTGGCACGACTGGCTACCTCGTTTATCTTTGTGGCAATGATCAACTCTCATAGAAGGGTCTGGATCCGACGGGAGATCATCGCGATTGTCATTGGTCCGTGCATCAAGGTAGCACAGTGCTTGCCGCTTTTTGCCTTGCCAGATTGCCCATCCTGGAAGCCCGCTGCTCCCCTCCGCCTGGGACCAAAGTTCAAACCCAGCAAAGAGCCCCCGGATTCTTTCTTCCATCCCGGTCTCGAACCGAGCGCCCCAAAACAGAGCGCTCGCTAGAGTCTGACCTGGCGGGAAACGTACTAGCCAGTCTTGGCTCCTCCCTCCGTAGTCACAACCACCGCTCCATTCTTGTACAGTACGGAGTACTTTCACCACTAGAAACAACGGTACCTTTTGGTTCCTCTGAGCCAATTTCCCGATCCCCCGATTTGAAATGCTCTATTTTCCTAAGCCTGGAAAAAAAACCTGCTAGTTCCAACTCCGTCGGTCTCCTTTGGCAGCCTGTCCGGCCGGCTTGGTCATTTTCGCCCCTGCCAGAAATCTCCCTCGCTCTTCAGCTCGCCCATTGGGATTTCGTCTGGTTCCCAAGCCTGGTTCCCAGTTCTGCGAAGCAGCGCGCGACGTATTCGATTAATTGATGCGCGAAGTTGTCCAAGCGTACCGGGTTCCATTGCTCTTCATCTTCCAGCACGTAGTCCTCTCGAAGAGTCGAAAGGTGTGCTTGGTTGCTGGGTAGCTTGGGTTGGGCGGTAGGTAGCACTGGGCCAACTAATTTACCTCTGCTTTGTCGCCGCACATCCTTGTTCGTGTCATGTCGCGCGCCCCAAAGCCAGCCTAGAGTCGCATTCTCCACACCGGCCAGACCATCCACGCCCATACCTTCCGGGAAACTCTTCGCCTTCAATTCTAAGCATCACACCGGCTTGCCGAACCGAACAAGTGAGGAGGGCTATCTACCAGGGGTCGCTAGAGTTTCTCGTAAGCCCATCCTACGAGCCATCGTGCTGCCTATCCTGCGACTGAACTGGCCCTACCTGCGACTCGTCGGATCGCTCTCTTCCCGCAAAAAAGGAGAAAGAGCCCGGTATTAACTTGATGGTTGGTAGAAAGCCGTGGCAACCGCAAACCTCCTCACCGTTGGCATCTCTTCTCCAGGCAGGATCCAGCTAGCCGGTGCGACTTATCCTCCTGGGCATTGCCCCCCGATATCTTCACGTCGGATGGTGAAGGGGCCGATTCCGGCAGACTTGATTCCGACGTCTTCGGGTCCTCCCACTCCATCGGCGCGACGTCCAACTCGCCTGGTTGTCGACCTCTCTGCCTACCAACAGGCGGTGGCAACGAGCCCGGAGCCTCCGAATTGATCTCCGTCCGATTTACGACCCCCCCGTCTCCCCGCCGCATCGCGAACGAAAGATCCCACAGACACGCGCAGCATCAGAACATGCAGAGATTGCAGCCTTTTGGCTCGGACTAGTCTTCAAAGTCCACGTCATGCAGATGCGGGTCGCGATACGAGAGCAGCTTGCCGCTCTCGTCGTCTTCGCCGTTCTGGTTGGGCTAGCCATTGTCTCTATCCCCGTCTGGGTCTTTGTGAACAACTTTGTCGTGGGCGTCGAGTCAAACAGCTTGTCATTGACCGCATCGCTGAAAGCTGCGAGGATCTCGTCCGAGATCGATCTGATCCAGTCTGCCTGCCAGACCATCGCAACGCGCCTACTGATCCAGACAGACTACACGAATTTCTACGGCCGGAATTGGACAGGGTACCCGGACGAATCGTTAGCATGGGTGGATTCGACCAGCGACTTGGAGAGTGCTCTGAGCGTTACCGGGTTCACCGCGTTGTTCCAGGTCAGGCTGTTTTCTCGCAACACTACCGGTAACCCGAATGGCCTGCTCAACGTGACAGCAACCTATATCACGAACGGATCGGAGGTTATCCCGCTGCCTTATAGATATCCCAATGGATCGCATGCTATTCTAGGCGTAGGAGAGCATGGCTTTCCTGCATCATTGTACCCCAACATCACGTACATCGACCAGAACAAAACGAACCCGTATGTTCCCAGCACGGAATCGTACGCCGCGAGCCCTTTCCCGGATGTGTCCCTGACGAATGTAACGACTGGGGGCGGCCTCCTGCTTGGACCCCTGATCATCAACCAAACTTTCGCGTTGGTCTCGATCACCGTTCCTGTGAAGTCCAACGACATCCCCAACTTCATCTTAGGCTACATGACCTTAGTAGCATCTGCCGAATCTTTGATTCAAGTTCAGACGACCCAGGAAGGCCTGGGGAACACCGGAACTGTTCTGATAGTCGGCTCCACCAACCCTTGGAATAAATTCAATGCGACTGTCGCCGCCTCGAACGGATCTTTCACACCGAATCGAACCGAGTTCGAGGACCAGTCTGTTCAGTTCATCCTTCCACCAATTCCTCAACCTGGCCAGGACCGGCATTCGCAGCATAATTTTGCATCTTCGGAGTACGACAATCCCTTTCCCATCACGTCTTACCCGGCAGTATTCAACACCTTCTACAACAACAACTCAGCCGTCAACAACGCCACCGGCACGCTGAGTACCACAAATGAACAGGGCATCTCCGTGGCCGTTGGTGCAGCACGTCCCGCGACTACCTTGGTGACCTGGGCGGTGCTGGTGGAGCAAGCCGATAGCGAGGCATATGGGCCGATTAAGACGCTCCAGCATATCTTGCTTGGCTGTGTTTTTGCGACGGCCGGTCTGGTCCTTCTCCTTATTGTTCCTTGCGCGCACGTCAGCGTCATGCCCATCCGGAGACTGAAAGAGGCAACCGAAAAATCCATTGCGCCACCCGGCTATGAAGAAGAACTAGAGTCTTATGACGAGGAGAATCCCAGCTCGGGAGGGACCACATCTGGGAGGTCAGAGAAGGGATTATACGCGTCATTTCGCCGGCGGATGAAGAGGAGGCGAAAGGCAAAGTTAAGGTCGGAAGCTATCGCCGAGTCCACACGGCGCGGGTTCAGGATCCCCGCGAAAGTAGAGAGCGGGAAGCACGTCATAACAGACGAGCTTACAGAGCTCACCGATACCTTTAACGCCATGACCGAAGAGCTCTTGAAGCAGTATACTTCCTTGGACGAGAAGGTGGCCGAGCGGACCAGGGAGCTAGAGCTCAGCAAAAAGGCGGCCGAGGCTGCCAACGAGAGCAAGACTTTGTTCATTGCGAATATTTCGCACGAGCTCAAGACTCCCCTCAACGGAATCATGGGCATGTGTGCCGTTTGCATGGAAGAGGACGATATCGTTCGGATCAAGCAGTCACTGAAGACACTGTACAAATCCGGTATGTACTACTACCCCTGTCGGCTGCTTTCTCTCCTGCGAGAGCGTTGCCACTTTGCTCGACTGCTAACCAGATCCTGTTCGAAACAGGGGACTTGTTGCTCCATCTGCTGGAGGACCTTCTTAATTTCTCCAAAAACCAGATCGGCCAGCAGTTGAGCCTCGAAGAACGGGAGTTCAGGCTGGGAGATATTCGCTCTCAGGTCCTCTCCATCTTCGACAAACAGGTGAAGGAGAACCACATCAGTTTCAGCGTGAACTTTGTCGGCAACGAAGGCGTGGAGGTTAGCCCCAACCCGGACCGAACAAGCTTTGACAAGCGACTGCCTGCTCTCGGCCCGCCTGGTGTAGGCCGGTTAAAAGACATGTGCCTCTGGGGTGACCAGCATCGGATCTTGCAAGTTATGATCAACCTCGTGAGCAACAGCCTGAAGTTCACCCCGGCGGGAGGGAAGGTAGACGTCAGAATTAAGTGCCTCGGCGAGGTGGAACAAATCAGCGATGAGAGTCGAACATCGTCGCTGTCAAAAGCCGGCTCCAATAGAGCAGGGCGGGCTCGCCACCGAGTTGGGTCGTCCTCGACGCATTCTGCGAGCGCTTCGTCGCAAGTCACGCAGCACAAGAAGTCGGGAACTGCTCTTGCCATCAATCCCATGGACCCGAAAGCCACGCCGTATGTTCAGGTGCGAGAACGGTCTCCGACGCCACCGCCTCCGAA
>FTLB01000286.1_pt2 | contig 10340 bp, 15 predicted proteins | sample 1658291 | NCBI WGS metagenome assembly FTLB01 (sample SAMEA3914812, study PRJEB12502) | metagenome | biome: forest; material: soil | place: Canada | collected 2011-07-07 | depth 0.1 m
CCGCTCGCCTGCGACGGGTTGTCCAGGAACGGGATACCCAGGGCGAGGGAGTCCATCGGGACCACCGTCGCCCGCGGGCGCACGATCGCCGGCGTCATGTACGCCATCACCTGCGCGCGCAGCTGCTCCGGCACGAGGAACCCGCCCTGCGACGGCACCCGCTCCGACCACGCGCCCCTGATGAACCGCCGCGCCGAGTCGTCCGGGCCGAAGACCGCCTTGAGGTAAGACGCCCACGACCTCGCCCACGGCTGATCGTCCAGCCGGGCGCCGATGGCGTCCGGCCGGTACGACGGCAGGCTGCGAAGGTCCATCAGGTGTGGGTGTCGCCGAGCTTGACGATCATCGACAGCTTGTTGGACGACCCGTTGTTCGGGGTCAGCGCGGACCGCTGCCAGCCGCGGCCGTCCATCCGCTGCGTGATCCGGTAGCTGACCTCGTCGTTGGCGAACGCGTACTCGGTGGAGGTGGCGACCTGCATGGCCTGCCGGTCCCCGATGAGGTACCCGGTCGGGTCGTACAGGGCCAGGCTGCCGTCGGTACCGGAGCCCGGGTAGGGCACCTTCTCCGACACGCGGCCCGGGATGCCCAGCATCCGGAACGTCACCCCGTCGAGCTGCAGGCCGGCCGGGAGCTCGATCGCCTGGTAGCCGCCGAGCATCGCGGGCGGCGCGATCGCCGTCGAGCTCACGATGAGGCCCATGCCGAGCAGCTGGCCGAACGCGTCCGGGCTGCACACCCACCGGGCCCGCTTCAGCGACGGCGGCCACAGCCGCACCAGCATCGCGATCACGTCGGTCAGCGCGATCTTCGCGGTCGTCCCCGGGTCGACGGTGACCGCCCCGGGGCAGTTCAGGATGCCCTCCGGCTGGTCGACCCCGTTGCCGGTCAGGAACGCCACGTCGGCGAAGAACGACATCGCCATCGGGAAGAAGGTACGGAACCACACGTCCATCGGCGTCGCGGAGTCCTGCAAGAGCTCGTTCGGGATCTGCGTGAACGCCGTGAGCTTGCTGGCCTGCAGCACCAGGCGGGAGAACTTGGGCGCCGTCGTGCTGAGCGCCGCGCCCTCCGCCGTCCAGGCGGCCGACACGCCGCCGAACACGTTAGACGCGTGCGAGGTGTCGTCGATCGACGGCAGCGGCACCCGCAGGCTGTCCATCGGGATGACAGTCGCCTCCGGGCGCACCACCTCTTCCTCGAGCGACAGCGCGAGCATCTCGGACCGGAGGTTCTCCGGCACCAGGAAGCCGCCCTCGGACGGCACCCGCTCGGCCATGCCCGCGTTGCGGATCTCCAGCGTCTTCGCGAGGTTCCCCTTGAGGCCCTCGAGCTTGTCGAGCAGCTCCCGGTTGCCGTCCCGCTTCGCTACCGCCTCGCCCTTGATGACCGCCCACACGAAGTGCTTCAGGTCGCTCGTGTACTCGGAGCTGTCGATGCCCTCCGCCGCGCCGACCGCGGCCGGGCTGAACAGGCCCTGCCGGTCGAAGAACTCCGCGGCGTCCCGCGCCCCGGCCAGGTTCCCCTTGTACCGGGCGGCCGCCGCCGCGCGCCGCGGGCCGCGGCCCGGCTTCCAGCCCTCCGGCGGGCGGGCACCGTTCCGCTCGGCCTGGACCCGCATGAAGTCGGCCAGGTCAGCCTGCGCCTTCTCCTGGAAGGCCTTGACGTCATCGGCGTGCTTGCCGACGAACGCCTTCATGTACGCGTGGGTGAACTTCCCGAAGTTGCCCTCCGCGAAGATGTTCTGCATCTTCGCCTCGTCGTGGAAGGCTTCCTCGAGCTGGTCCGGCGACTCCGGAATCGCGGTGGTGGTGGTCATGCCCCTTCTCCCTTCAGCGGCGGCAGCGCGCCCCGCATCTGCCTCAGCCGCTGGCTGAAGACCGTTTCCGTGCTGTCTTCCGGCTCCCAGTCCGGGTTGACGACCTTCATGGCCGCCTGCAGCGTCTTCTTCGCCTCGGCCTCGTTCGTGAGGCCCTCGGTCTGCGGCAGCCGGGCCAGCGCGTTCCTGGTGCCCGCGGCATTGGGCGGCGACGAGGGAGTCTTCTTGTACGGCAGCGCGTAGCTGCCCTCCTGGTCCGCCGGGCCCGCCTTGCGCCCGGCGCAGACCGCGCTCAGCGCCGCCGCCGGGTCGTCCGCCTTCGCCGCGGCGGACATGGCAGCGGGGCCGTCCCAGTCGGACTCGTCGACGTCCGCCGCGGCGCGCAGCCGCGCCACCTCTGCGCCGAACCAGCGGTCGAACACCGGCCGCAGGGCATCCAGCGCCGCCTCGTCCAGTCCGGCCGTGTTCGTCACCATGGTGGGCCCGGTCAGTGAGTTGCTCGCTGGGGGAAGCTCCGCTTCCCGCACGTCGGTGCGGCCCGCCAGCTGGGTGCCGCACTGCCCGCAGTACCGGGCGTCGTCGTCGGAGAACTTCTGGCAGGCCGGGCACTGGACGTTCTCATCCGAGGTGCGCTTGTACGGCTGCGGCTCGTACGGCTTCCCGGCCTGAGCCCGCGCGCCGCGGCCGCGGTCCTGCATGCCCTCGTTATCGCCGTCGGGCCCTGCGTCGTCGTTGTCCGGGTCATCCGGGTCATACAGGCCGGTCCCCTGGCAGCCAGGGCACTGCAGCGTCTTCTGTCCGGTCGCCGGGTGGGGCACCGTCCCGCGGCCGTCACACGTCCGGCACACCGGCGTCTCAGTGCCCGGTGCGGCCGCCTTCGGCATCGACCGCAGCCGCGCCATGATCCGCGCCGGGGCGCGCGCCGCCAGCATGTCCACGTCGAGCCCCGCGGGCAGCTGCGCGCCCTTCCCGGTCACCTCATCGGCCAGGCCCGCCGCCACCGCCTCGTCCGCGGTGTACCAGGTCTCAGCCTGCATCGCCTGGCGCCACTGCTCCGGCGTTCCGCCCGCCCGCGCCGCATACTGGGCCGCCAGGTTGTCACTGACCTTCCCGAGCGTGGCCGCCATCTTCAGCAGGCCAGCCTCGTTGCAGTCGTCCGGGAAGCCCCAGGCGTCGTGGATCATCGCCATGGACCCCTGGGCCATCACCCGCTTCTGGCCCGCCTGCATGATCACGCTCGCGATGCTGGCCGCGATGCCGTCAACGTAGGTCGTCACCGGGCCCTTGTGGCTCTTGATCGCCTCCGCGATCGCCAGGCCGTCGAACACGTCCCCGCCGCTGGACGAGATGTGGACGTCGAGCGGGCCGCGGATCCCGGCAAGCTGCCCGGCCACGTCCTTCGCGGTCAGCCCGTCGCTGAACCAGCCGCCGGGGCCGATGTCGTCGTACACGTCGAGCCGCGCCGGGCCGTCACCCTCGTTGCGGATGCGGGCCTTCATCGGGTACGTCTTCATCGCACTCCCGCCGTCAGCTGCAGCTGGTTGTAGACCGCCATCGCCCGCGGGCTGCGCGCAGCCGCGGCGCGGATGATCCGCTCAGCCGCGGCCGCCGCGGCGTCGTCCGGCGAGGCGTCCGGGGCGCTCATCTCCGGCACCCAGCCCGGCGGCAGCGCCGGCGACTGCACGGCGCGCTCGACGGTCTTCATCGGCGGCAGGCCGACCACCGTCGCCGCGTCATCCGGGTCGACCCCGGCATCGACCAGCCCGGCGTACGCCGTGACCTTCGTCGTCAGCTCCGCGTTGTCCTGCTCGCGGTTCGCCGGAGTCGGGTACGAGAAATCAAATTCCACGCCGACAGCGGTTTCGCCGAACAATGGCAGGAACTGGGTATTGATAACGTCGTCGCGCCACTGCTCAAGGTCCGGCGCGACCGTCCACGAAGAGAAAACCTCTTCACCGGTTTGCGCATTCGCCCGGTTCACGTCCTCGGTAACGCCCGTCATTACCTTGTGCATTGCCAGGGCCTCGCGGATAATGTCACGCGAGGAATTCCGCAGGTTAACGAAGTCCATGTCCCTGGCGCTGTGAGCATTCGCAACCCACTCCGCGCCCGCTTCTAGGATGGCGACCCGGTGAGCCCGCGCCACACCCCGGTGCGATTCCCGCCAGCGCATCGTGAACTTGTCGAACTCCTCATCCGACATGTTCGTCGGCACCTGGATAACGCCGCCAGGCTCAGCGGAGTTGATAAAGTAATTCTTGTTCCACTCCGCCGCGTAATTGCTCGCCTGAATGTCCGTGAGTACCGCGCCGACCGGCCCGCAGCCGCCGTAATACGGGTCCTCCGGGTCGATGTAGCGGTTGACGATCACCTCGTCCGGCCGCAGCGGCACCATCTCCCGCCCGTCCGGCGAGCGGTACAGGTACCCCGCCAGGTAACGGTCCCGGTTCGGGACGGGAATGATCCGGTCCGGGCGGACCGGCCACAGGCCCAGCGGGAACGGGCTGGCGTCCTCGGCCGTGTCCACCACCCAGTAGCTCTTGCCGCACGTCTTCATCCAGATCTGGCTGACGAACAGCAGCTGGCCGCGGCTCCACACCTGCACGCGCCGCGGCCCGCGGGGCGTCTGCACGGTGATCGACGCCGGGGAGTTGAGGACATTCAGCGCCGCGTGGACCGGGACGACCTTGCGCGGGTCACTGCCCCGGTCGCTCGTGGTGTACCGGGCCCCCGCCGGCGCACTCCGGTACAGGTTCCACTGCTGCTTGGCCACGCTCCGGGCCATCAGCGCCACGTTCGCGTGCACGGTCCCGTTCGTGCCGTACGCCCTGATCCGCGCCAGGTCCGCGTTAGCACCCGAGCCCATGCCCGGCATCACCATGTCGCCGCCGCCCACCGGCACCGGAGCGCCCTGCGACTGCGGCGGGCTCCCCGCGGCATTCAGGCCGCGCGCCAGCCCTGATTTCACCGCTCGTCCGCGATGACGTGCTCAAGCCACATCAGGCTCGCGCAGATCACGACCAGGCCGACCGCCACATGCCACGACCGCTGGAACGGCGCCGCGTCAAGGCAGCCCAGCGCCGCCACGTGCATGGGCATCGAAGCGAGGTTCGCCAGCGGCGCCCGCGCGGGGCGCGCCATCCGCGACAGGAAGCGGACGGCCGGCCTCAGTGTCACCTTGCCGAGCAGGGAGCGGCCCGGCGGCGCGGTGACAGCGGCCACGGTACCCCCTGACAGGAAGATCTACGGCTACAGCACCATGATGCCGCATAATTTCCTGTGAAGACACCATCCAGGCCAGCCAAACCGAAGAATTTCCTGCGGAGGTGGTGATCGCGGGTGGCGGCTCGTAAGCTCTTGGGCAAGACCCAGCCGCGACTCTGGACACCTCCCCAGCGCAAGCTCACCCGCGCCACCAGCCACGGCTACAGCGTCTGCGACTTCGCCGACGCCATCGGGGAACCGCTACTCCCCTGGCAGCGGTGGCTCGCCGTCCACGCCATGGAAGTCGACGCCGCGGGCTTCTACCGCTTCCGGGTCGTCCTGGTCCTAGTCGGCCGGCAGAACGGCAAGTCGTCAATCAAGCGCACCATAAGCCTCTGGCGGCTCTACGTCGACGGCGCGCGCCTCGTCCTCGGCGTCGCCCAGGACGTCAGCCTCGCCCGCGAGCAGTGGCAGATGTGCATCGACACCATCACCGAGTCCCCCGACCTCGCCCCCGACCTAGAGCAGGTCCGCCGCGTCAACGGCGACGAGTGGCTCAAGATCGCCGCCGACCTCGACGCCCGCGGCATCGACCCCGACGAGCGGGAAATCGGCTACGAAGACGACGAGCTAGACGAGTCCCTCACTGTCGCCGGCGGCGGCCGCTACAAGATTGCCGCCTCCAACCGCAAGGCAGGCAGAGGGCTATCCGTCGACGAGCTGAACATAGATGAACTTAGGGAGCAAAGAAACTGGGCAGCTTGGAGTGCTCTTTCGAAAACCACGATGGCCCGGCCAGACGCCCAGATCTGGTGCATGTCGAATGCCGGCGACGACGAGTCAGTGGTACTCAACCAGCTCCGCGAGGCGGCACTGTCCGGCCGTGACCCGTCCATCGGCCTGTTTGAGTGGAGCGGGTCAGATAACTGCGAATTGGATAACTGGGAAGAAATCAGGCAGGCCAACCCGGGCCTCGGCTACACCGTCAGCGAAGCCGCGATCCGCACCGCGATCACCACCGACCCGCCGAACGTATTTCGCACGGAAGTGCTCTGCATGAAGGTCGACCAGCTCGACGGCGCAATCGACTTCGCCGCGTGGAAGAGCCTGTCCGACCCGCAGGGCACCATGGACGCCCACAAAAACCGCCTCGCCGCCTGCCTCGACGCCGCACCCGACGGCGAGCACTACACCCTCGCCGTCGCCGCCAGGCTCGCAGACGGCCGACCGCGCGTCGAGCTGGTCAAGGACTGGACATCCACCGCCGACGTCCGCCGCGAGCTCGGCCAGGCACTCGCCGAGATCAAGCCGCAGGCCTTCGGCTGGTTCAACGGCGGCCCCGCCCGCGACATCGCCACCGTCCTGCGGGCACTCGCCCTCGCCGTCAACAAGCACCCCGGCGACCGCGGCGAACTCGAGGTCGCCGAAGACGGCGCGATCAGCGGCGGCCAGGTCTCCGAAGCCTGCATGGAGTTCTCCGGCCTCGTCCGCTCCCGCGGCCTCGTCCACGCCGGGCAGGAACTCCTCGACACCCACGTCCGCGGGGCAAGCAAGCTGGCAACGGGCGACGGATGGCGCTTCACCCGCCGCGGCGGCGGCCACTGCGACGGCGCCTACGCCGCGGCGGGCGCGGTGAAGATCCTGATGGGGATGCCGGAGCAGAAACGACCCGGCCTGCGGTTCGTCAGCTAGCGCGGGCCAGCTCGGCGGCGATCTTCGCCACCTCGCTCATCGGGATCTCGACATATTCGGGCGTCAGCTCCGGTTCGGGCTGCGGGCCGTTCCAGCAGCCTTCGACGTCGATGCCGTCCACGGTCAAAGCCCTGATCGGGTTGTGGATGGTCTCGATATTGACGGTGATCACCTTCTGGGCCAGGGCGGGCAGCAGGTAGCGCCTGACCAGTTGCCGGAGGATGCTGTGCCAGGCGCGGTAGTCGAAGCTGAGGCCGTGCTGCTCGCAGTAGTCGAGCCACAGGTCGGGCTCGTCGCAGTAGTCGAGCCACAGGTCGGGCTCGTCGCCGTCGTTGAAGCCGAACTTGGACAGTAGCCCGTCAGCGAACAGGGTCAGCACCGGCTCGCCGCTCATCCTGCCCGCTTCCGCTTGGCCGGGCTCTGCGCGTGAGCCGCCCTGATCTGCGCCACCCGGCTCGGACGCCCCGAACGCTGCGCCGCACGCCGCCTCGCCGCCCGCACCTCAAGCTCCTGCAAGATCTTCAGCAACTGCGGCGCCGTCTGCCCGATCATCAGCGCACGCTGCGACGGCGCCATGTCGTCAATCGACCGCGCCATGATCCTCGCCAGCGCCGTAACCGCAGCATCCGCCTTCGGCGGGTCAATCGCCGCGATCGTCTCGTCCACCGCAGCCGAGAGGGTGACCACCCCAGGACTCTCCGGCTCGCCAGGCGGCTCGTCGGGCACGACGTGAACACTCATAAGCCAATGATCCCCCCCCCCCCGATTCGCGCCACGCGAGCACAGGCGCGTCCGCTGACCGGCCTGTTTGCGCGGCGCTTTCCAGGCAGACCCCCGGCATTTTTGGCGGGCAGGGAGAATCCAATCGGCCTATGGCTCTGGTCGGCCCCCGCTCTGGACATTTAGGACTATTCAGACATTTGGGTGAGATAGGACAAAGGTCGCCCCATGCGTGCCTCTATCGTGACCACCATCTTCATCAGGTTCGTCACGCTCGTAATGCTGCTGTAGCCCAGTTCGTCGGCGATCCGACAGTCCGGGCGACGTCACCATTTCGTCCGCGCCGTCAGGACCGGGTCTGCTTCCCGCCTGTTGCGGCGTCCGCCGTTTTTCCGGTAGCCGCCGCCCTCTTGTGCGGTCTTCTTGTCGTGGCACCGCTTGCAAAGTACCCGCAAGTTGTCCAGGTGGTGCGTGCCGTCATGGGTGACCGGGATGATGTGGTCGACTTGCACGCGGGATTGCGATCCGCAGCGGTGCCCGCTGTCGAGCATCTCCTCGCACTTTCCGCCGGCCCGCCTGATCGCGAGCAGGCGGTTCCGCTTGTACTCGGGGTCACCGTAGGTCTTGGCGTCGCGCGCCCGTTTCTCAGGGCTGTTCTCCCATGGCATCAGAACGGGTCTCCGCCTGGCTCGCCGTACTTCTCGCGCACCTCGCCCGCGGTGCTGCCCAGCGCCGCGGCGATCTGGTTCCAGCTGATCCCGGCTAGCCGTGCCTGCCTGACGGTTTCCTGCTCGTCGTGGCCGAGCTGTTCGCGCTTGGCGGGGATGGCGTTGAGCTGGGTGAGCCAGTGCTGCTGCTCGCGGGCGATGTCCGCGGCGTCGTCGTCGCTCACGGCTCTATGCCGCCTAGTTCCATGACCGCCCCGCCTAGCTCGCTTAGTGCGTCGTGAAGTCCCTTGATCAGCCCGTCCTGCCTGGCGTGCCACTCGGCGTGCTTTGCCTCGTTGTCGGGGCCTCGCCAGGTCGCGCCGCCGTCTTCGGATACCTGGATCGTGGTGATGGCGCCGCAGACGGGGCATGATCTGGTGCCTTGCTGGATCGGCATGCGCTCATCCTTTCAGCAGGTGCGCGGGCGGCAGCTCGGCGAGCGGCACGAAGACGGGCGATTCAAGGGCGCGCGGGCCACCGGGGTAGATCGGCTTGGGCGCGTAGTAGCGCACGAGCGCGGCCGGGCCGTCAGGTGTCTGGTAGAGCTCGGCGCGCAGTGCGTTCTTCGCGTTGGGGATGTGCGCCTTCGCCCACTCGATCTTCTCGTAGACGTTGCGGTCTACCCAGCCGGGCGCGTGCGGACCCCAGACGGCGAGCGGCTCCAGGCCCTCCGGGATCAGCGCGGTCAGGTCAGCCATGACTCGTAGAACGGCTCTCCGGCCTTCTTGCCGAAAGGCGCGCCGTTGCGCTGCCGGGCGATCACGCCTGGCTCGCTGGCGAGGGTTTCGGGCGTCAGGACGTTGGCCGGCAGGGCGTCGACGCGGGAACGCCAGCCTGGTTCGCCAGCGTCGGTCGCGGCGGCCAGGGCTCGAAGCTCGTCCGGGTCAGGGTGTGGTCCTTCGAAGTCGCTCACGGCTTCCAGCTTTCCTTGTACCCGGCGTGCTCGGTGAACTCGGTGCCGAGCTGGCGGACGGTCGGGCACGGGTAGTCGGCGGCCGCCGGGTCGTGGCATGTCCGGCAGCGGTACGGGCGGTCCTCGTCGGGAGCGTGCAGCGTGAGGATGGCGCGCTTGAGGGCGAGATCGCGCTGCCGGTGCGCCGGGCTGTGGCGGGTGTAGTACTCCACTGCTCCCGCCGGGCCGTGTTCCGAAGGTAGCGAGAACCAGTTCTCGTCAAGCTCGTACGGTGCGTCCTTGGCCAGCGCTTCGGCCTCTTGGTAGCGGTCCGCGATGAAAGCCGCCAGGTCGCCGCCGCTCACCAGTGCGCCAGCTCGGCGGCAAGCAGCCGGAACTCGGCGGCGATGCGGTCCAGCACCACGGGGTCTTCCAGCGTGGCGAAACCGGCCTCTTGCGCCGAGCGCCGGTCTTCGGCCTGCTCTTCCAGCGCCTTCGCCCGCGCTCGCAGCGCCCGCTCGAGCGGTACGAGCTTGGCGTCGAGCGGTGCGGGCTGCTCGCGGCGCTGCGGCTCACGTGCCATCGGCGGTCTCCTTCGGTGGCTCGAAAAAGTCTGATTGGCGGTCCACGGTTCCAGCTCGCCGCGCGCCGACAGGAGTGCGTACCAGCGGTTCGCGGTCGTCCGGCTGACCTTGCACCGACGGCCTGCTTCCGTCATGGCGTTGTGCCGGCCTTCGGCAACTAGGTCCCGGTAGACCGCCGCGAAGTTGGCAAGTTTTACTTCATCCACCGGCGGCCGCATTACGGCCCCGGTTCCTGCGTGGCGGCCACGTGCTCAAGGAATTCCAGGTGGGCGGCCAGCGACACGGCGCAGTCGAACTTGTCGAGCAGCCTGCGCCATGCGTCCCACTGGGGATTCGACAGCAGCCCGAGCGCTTGGCGCTCGATCAGCTCGCTGACGTCCTTGAGCATGGCGCGGGTCGGCGTGCCGCCGCGCTCGGACAGGTCGTCCCAGTGACGGCGGACAAGCTCCGCGATCTGCTCGGCTTCCAGGTCGGCAAGCGGCGATTTCAGCGGCCTCATGCGGACGGGCGGCTCATCGGGCATCGGTTTATCCACGGTTACCAGTCCTCTCTGTCGTCTGGCCAGTCCCCGGCGACAATCTTGTACGCGCGCCGTGCTGCCCGCTCACGCCAGTCGCTGACCTTGCTGCGGAGCCGGTGGCGCCATGGCAGCGGCGGGCGCGGCGGCCGGGTGTCCGGGATGAGCCCGGCGTCCATCAGCAGCTCATCGGGTACCTCGATGT
>FTLB01000479.1_pt2 | contig 10340 bp, 8 predicted proteins | sample 1658291 | NCBI WGS metagenome assembly FTLB01 (sample SAMEA3914812, study PRJEB12502) | metagenome | biome: forest; material: soil | place: Canada | collected 2011-07-07 | depth 0.1 m
CCCCGGGGATCCTCGCGGTAGTCAAAATGCTTGTCGATCTGGCTAGTTCCTTCTCCTCTCCTTCTCTCTAGTTCATTTATGGACCGATTCCTATTCCCTTCTGGAATCGCTTCCTTGTCTAGTGTCCTCCCATCTGCCCTTTCATTTCTTCATCCTTTCCTTTCTGTGTATATTCCGATTCGGCTTGGTGGATCCCCTCGAGCGAGCGTGATTCCACCACTCCGTTCCTCCCACTTATACTCGGCCTGTCCACCATGCCGCTCAGGATGCCACGATTGCCGGCTCGTTTTTCTTCGCATCCTCAAGAGCTGGCAGAACTTCGTGGCTGGGCGTCAGCGAACCCGTCCGTGCGATCCAAGATGCCCTTCCCACTGTCGGTACTCCACGTCTCCATCGTGGCGCTGCTGGTCCTGGCCTCCGTTCTCATAAACCACGGACGGGCGGCGTCGGCGTCGATGCCCAGCGTGTGTGTTTCTCAGGATCTGGCCAACCCACTGGCTGAGACATTCCCCAACAATGCCACGGGTGTCTTGAATGCGACTCTTGCCATCATCCCCATCCCGCTCGAGGAAGCCCGCCGCTTGATCCCCGTCGAATACGGTATTCTCGAGAGTGCCTACCGGGACCTGCTCCCTAACTTCCCCGCCGGCATGTACCCAGTCATGATGCAAGCTGCTCATGATCATGATGTCCAGTTCCGCGCCTACGGCATCACCCTGGATGACTTTTCGGTACGAGCCTTGCCCCCCCCTCTCTATGCTTCACGACGATATCAGCATATGACTAACAAGCTCCCCTTAGCGCGTTGGGTTCGAGTTTCCCTTCTTGGACTTCCTTCGCGATGGCTACTCGTCGTTCCGATGGGCGCCCTCGCAACTGATCAGCTCGACGAACGACATCGCCCTTGAGGGCTCACGGGCATATGGCACCATTGTCTCGGCAGCCGATTACGATCCCGCGTGCGCTGCCTACAGGACACTTCCCGGCGGGGCCAAGTACTTCAAAGGGACATCGATGGTATCGTCCGATTTTGTCGAATTCGAAATGGCGAGGCAGCGGGCCTCGTCCGTCAACCCGTACCCATTGGAGGTTTTCAAGAACATCACCAACCAGCCGACCTTTGCGAACGGTAGCACGTGCGACAACATGATCCGCCTCTTCAACACCAGCATGTCGACTGGTGCGTACGAGCCAAAGGTGGTGAGGGGCAAGGTTCGGGCCATCGCCGGCCCGTTTCAAGGAGAGAATCTGTGGAAGGATGTCTACGGCGTGCAGATCGCCACGCCGTTCATCGAGAACAATTACCTCGACTGCTCGACCATGAAAGGATACCAAGGGACCGGCGGCCCAGGTGATTCGCCCCTAAGCACCTATTCTCCGGAAGAGAGTAATAATAGTCAGGATTTATGAACGGAGGTATAAAAAAAAGGAGCGGCGGCTTGGTTTTACACCGCCGGGTGGGGGAACAGCATTTGCATCGAATGGGGTACATACATATAAACTTCTTTAAGGGGCCCTATCGGCGGCGTTCTGGACTGGATACGAAGAGGCTCTAGGAAGCTCTCGGTGACTATACCATGGTTGGGTTTTGGATACTACCGAGGCAATACAGACATGGGCCTGTATGTCAAGGTCGGTAGGTAAGGTATATATCTATATATATAAAGAAAATGACAATATAATTATCCAGATCCTATCAAGGCCTTCAAAGTCCGCCGCACTGACCTGCATGCAACGATGTCAAGAATATCCCTTACAAAGATACGTAGACAATCGAAAACGCTGCCAGTAGGTGCGATGTGTATCGAAATCGATAAATGATACAACTGGTCTGAGATCTCAAATGTCCTAGGCTGTGCCCCCGGAAGGCGAGAGGAAATTGGACTCGCTGAAGTGGGAGAGGGGAAGGAAATCGTGCGGGCTAGCCTGACATGCCAAATACTCTCGTCATGATATTAATTGATAAACAAAATGATTGCTATCCTTCTCATCACCTATCTACTGGTTGTTGGGGTCAAGTTTGAGAATCTACCTCCGGATGTACCTTCCTTGGTGACCCATCCAAGATACTAGCTCTCCAGCCAATCAAGCAACGCGATTTACGGGATCGAAAGCAGTGACTGATCGTGACTGGGACCAAAAACAACAGAATAAAAAATTGCAAAACGCAAAGGCGGTGAACAGATCATGGGGAAAGTACTCCTTGGGGAAATTTTTCTATTCTCAATGAGTTTCTACCACTCACTTCACTTCATTCACTCTGATTTCTCGACTCAATCACCAGGTCTGCTCTCCCTCTCCAAGCTTGTTAACAATAAGCCGGCAAATATACGGAAAATATTAACAGCCAAGCAAAAGATACAATGGCTTCGCCTGGGTCACGTGATCGCTTCGCCAGCCCCAAAGGGTCCGCCCTCTTCGGCGGAGCTCAAGCTCGCGGTTCAAGTTCAGTCTCTGGAGACGACACCTACAAGGCAATCCAGTATTCCTATCAGTACGAAATGGCCGCTCCGGAGGGCCCCAAGCTCCTCTGGAATCCAGAAAATGTTCGGGACGTTGCCGAGTCGGTCGGAATTGCTCTCAACGAGGAACCCCTTCGCATTCTAGCCCAGGACGTCGAATATCGCCTCGGGCAAGTCATCCAGGAGGCGCTGCGCCTTATGCGCGCGGCGAATCGCACCACCTTGACGGTCCAGGACGTATCGCAAGCCCTCAAGGCACTCAACGTCGAGCCTCTCTACGGATACGAGTCGACGCGACCGCTCAGGTTTGGCGAAGCGAGCTTGGGTCCCGGCCAGCCGCTATTCTATCTGGACGACGAGGAAGTCGACTTCGAGAAGCTGATAAACGCGCCGCTGCCGAGGGTCCCCCGGGACGCCAGCTTTACCGGTGAGTTGCAATAGCTGCCGTAGCTGCCTTTGCTTATCTAACGCCCTTCTTCACAGCGCACTGGCTCGCCATAGAAGGCGTGCAGCCCTTGATCCCGCAGAACCCCACCACCGCCGAGACCTCCTCCAAGGAGCTACTACCCAAGGGGCCGGGTGCGAACCCGGCGCTCTCCGCCCTCGCCGGCAACGACAACGTTGCTTTCCGCCCAGCCGTCAAGCATGTCATCAGCAAAGAACTCATTCTCTACTTCGACAAGATCCAAGCGGCCATCCTCGATGACGACCCCGACGAAGAAAAGATCCGCTTGCGCGCTGCCGCTCTCGAGTCGGTGCGGGCCGATCCCGGCTTGCACCAGCTGCTCCCGTACTTCGTTACGTTCATCACGAACCAGGTCACGCATCGTCTGGATGACGTGTTCGTGCTTCGCCAGATGATGGAGCTAGCGTCCGCGATCATCCTCAACCCCAATCTGTTCCTCGATCCCTATGCCAGCGCGTTGTCGGCTCCGGTCCTGACCTGCCTGATGTCGCGGAAACTCGGCTCCGAGGAGGGTACAGATGCCGTGGCCGAGCAGTATCGTCTTCGCGAGATGGCGGCCAGCCTGCTCGGGACCATCGCCAAGAAATACAGCAAGGGGAACGCCCTCCTGCGGCCCAAGCTCACCCGGACGTGCTTGAAGTACTTCTTAGACCCGACGCGCTCTCCTGCAGTCCACTTTGGCGCCATGAACGGTCTTTCTGCAGCGGGCGGGCCCGAGGCCGTCCGCGTACTTGTACTGCCGAACCTCAAGAGTTTCGACGGCGCCATGCTCCAGCCCCTGCGTGAAAAGGGAGAAGCCAGTCTAGTCGAGTTCGAGGCGCTCGTCAGCAGCATCATGAAGGGCATCCAGACCATGATAGGAGGAATTGCCCACGCCAATGGCGTGAATGGGGTGTCCAGCCACGACGCCGAGATCATCGAGTTCCTTGGGCCGATCATCGGAGAGAGGGTAGTGCAACTCGGAAATCACAGCCTGAACAAGATCATCTTGGATGCTCGGGACATCGAGTGACGGCACTTTGCATCATGGGCATATGCCTTCCGTGGTTTGTGTAGGACTATTTTAGCATGGCGTTCCGGGGTCAAAAAGGATGGGCACAATGGGAGTAACGAGGTTTTTATTCCTGTAACGGTGGTTTTTAGACCGAGGACGCTGTTATCCCGACTCAGATGCAGGCGGCTCTTGGGCAGATGAGTCAATTCAAGCTTTAAATTGAAGCTCTCAACCTTGCATAATACAAGCTTGCATCATGGATTCGAGCGTGATCAAAATCCCATCGCAGCTAATTTCTGAGGATGTTGTATGAATAAGACAGCCATGGCGAGAGAAAGAGAGAGAAAGGCCCAGGCAGATGCTTCCAAATCCAGGTCTATTCCTAACCAATGGACTTGTGTCCCATTCTAACAGCTATCGTAACAGCCTCTCTGTCGATATCTAGAGGCTCGTAGGAACGACCCGTCCACACGCCCCCCATTCTTTCCCAACACCCATTCCTCCCGACCCAGCCCGCTTAGAGACCAAAGGCAATGTACAACCCGCCGACGACCGAAGCCCCCCAGAGGTACCATCCCGTCGGGATAAGGGACTTCTTGACGAAGCCGATGCCCAGGTCGAAGACGAGGTGACGCACACCGTTCAAGGCGTGGAAGACAAACGGCCAGGCGATGAAGAACTTGAGCCCGCCCTTGAGGGCGAAGGGGAGAGCGCCGACGGCCGCGGCGATGGAGGCGCTTTCGAGGTGCCAGCCGAGGAGCGGCGCGGCCAGGTAGGCCGTCGCGTAGACGTAGAGGCCGCCGCTGAAGATGGAGCCGGTGATACGCTGCCACGCGCTACCGCCGAACCACGTCTGCTGCTTGTCGTAGATCTCGAGGTTCGGGGACACGGGGCGCTTCAGTCGCTGGGCGGCCAGGAGCGAGTCGGCGTCGGCCGGGGTGATCTTGTGTGTGGCGACGGCCCTGTGGGTAGAGAGAGGTTAGAATAGGTCAGAGACGGGGCAAATTCCCATCGCAACCGGAGCGACGAGGAGCCGGGTGGTATGGCTGGTGAGCGTACCGGGTCTGTATCGCAGGCAGGTTGGATGCGAGAGCCAAGCGGGCGAGGTTGGTGGTGAAGAAGCTGTTGTTCTTGCCGGCGACTGGTTGGTTGAGGCAATTGAGAGTCAGCACATCGTCTCCCCGGAGCTAATACCAAGCGATTGAGCGATTGACATACCTTGCCGAAGGGCCGCGGCTCCAACTCGCTGGGCAATCATGGTTCTGTTTGTTGTCCGTCCCAATTGCGCGGCTTGCGTCGAGGTACGGAAGGGATTCAAAAGTCAATGATTCTCGGGAACCTCTCGAGTTCGAGGTTGCTCGCGGAACGGCAATGGAGCTTGGTTCGGCTCCTCGGTCCAGGCCGGCCAATCAGGTGCGAGGGGATTACATGCCTGCGCACGTGATGCGCGCCCCACCCATCGTGGGCCACATTTCAAGGTGTTTTGGCAATTTGGATTTTCCTTCTCTTTTCTTCTCTTCTTCAGATAGTTTGGGTATCCAGCCATGGCACGCTGAAGGCCATCTTGGCCTAATGGGCGTTATCCTCATGGCATGGCATCATCCGGTGTTACGGATGCCCAGAGAGCAAATGATCCGTCGTTAATCTCTGCCGTCAGTCCTCAATCTGACGGTAGTTTCATTTAGAGATCTACATACCACTTTTCGTCTCCATCTTGGATGCACGCCGTCCTGCGCGCGCGTGCTATAACGTCTTTCGAGCAGAATAGCTTGGGAACTTTGGGTACGCGTCTGAGATCACCGACGAATTTTCTATCTTGCGAGCCCTGTCTCGACAGTCAGTTGCGTCTCACCGACTCGGGATGATTATGCCTATGCCGTGAGGCATGAAAGATTCCTCCCGGAATCCCTTGGCCCTGTAGTTTTGTTATCCCTCTACCGATCGCTCCTTTGACTGTCGAAAGAATTATTTTCCTGCTGAGATGAGATGCGGTCGTGCTGTAGGGCTCTGAGAATATTCTGACCGGCTCCAACTGTGGCCAGTGCCATGCTGGCAACGAACGATCAAGCGCCTTTGATGCAAAGACCCAAGTCCTAGGCACCTGCCACGTCGACGCCACTTGGCCATCTCAAATAGAAGGGCTAGCTCAAGTCGCAATTGACGAAGCAGTTTTTATCCTGAAGCTATATTTACATCATGGGATCTAATTCGCTCCTCTATCCTGCCTACTATTCCTGAATCATCCGTCTTAAATACAGTGAGCCATGAACGCCTGAAACCTGGTTTCGAACCGTAACCACGTGTCCTTCAAGCCTTCAGGCGCCTGAGGCCCTCGGCCAGCTGTTCTGCCAGTGTGGTCTTGGGCAAGCCGAGTTTCTCGTCAAGAATCTCCTCATTCTTCTCAAAGTGACCGCTGTACCGCCCAGTCATGAAGGCAATGTTAACAAGAGCACCATTTGCTCGGAGATTGCCAGCAGCAATCTGGGCCTTCTGCTTCTCGATCAGCTCGTCGCTGTTGACGTGCTCGACGGTGAACTTCTCGCCCAGTTGCTTCTCGAGCTCCAGCACCATCTCGTTCTGCGAGGTCACGAAGCTCTGGAGGAAGAGCGCGCGGTCCCTGGTCAGCTCCGGCTCCGCAACCAGGGCCCGTGCGACGGCGAGCCCGACGTTCTCCTGGGGCGAGCAGCTGACGAGGCCCTCGCCGTTGTCCAGGACGGTGAAGCGCCGGTTGGGGACGTCCATGCCCATGAAGTTCATCGGGACCGACCAGGCGACCCACATGCCGCTAGCGATGCTCATCCACTCGATCTTGCCCGCGGCAGCCTTGTCACGGAGGTATCTCTGTACGGCGCCTTTGTCGGCAAAGATGGAGGTGAGCTCCTGGGCGTCCCTGTTCGAGTTGTCGAGGCCGAACTCGGAAGGCATGTAGCGGCGGACCCTAGCGGCGATTGCCGCGTCGATGAACCTGTACTGCTCCTTGACAGTGACGGTAGCCATGGCGTTGAGCACGGCATCCTGGCCCTGGAATGCGGCGACGAGATCGTCCACGGCGTAAGAGTCGGCAATCTTGATCACTTTGACGCCCTCTGGGAACTTGGACTTGGACGACTCGCGGGCGAGAATGGTGGTCTCGAGCTGGGGCTCGGCGAGCAGTGCCTTGAGTATAGCGGCGCCGGCGGATCCACCTGCGCCCACGAGGATCACCTTCTTGAAGGGAGGAGTAGTAGACGCCATCGATGTATGTGCTGAACGGAAATGGGAGGAGAAACAGGGAGCCGAACGACTGTTCTTTAGTCTTTTTATAGTCGACGTTGAGGAATGGAAGGCGAGTGCTGCGCTGGGCTACGATACCGGAAAGGGACATACTACGGAGATTCTACTCTGGTATATATATCTTCAAAATAATTTACTGTCTTCTATTCCAGTGCTTATGGCTTATAAAATGTTTCCCACGCGATGCTCCTCGAGGTAAACCATGGAAAGACAGTCCGCCGATTACTAGGCATTTCTTCTTGAACGCACTCCGCTCGTTCCTCCTCCCAGACCGTAGCATAACGAGGCAATGGAGTTTTGCCGGGCAGCGATCAGTAATCCATCGTAAGCCGGAAGGCTGGATCGCACTCGGGCAGCCTATTAACTTATACGCTGCCGAAGATGCAAAGTCATTCATTATTAAGCTAGTAAACGGTGCAGACTATTTGCCAGTCTTTGCCAGCGTCGCGGCGGAGGCCGAGCCGACTGCGAAGGTCGGCGGATATGTTTCCCCAGCATCGGCGGAGACGGCTTATTTCGCGGGTGCCCGTAACATATCAAATCTCGGGGCTTTGCCAACCGTCGCGACTTGCGAGGAACGACATCCGGCGGAGAAAAAAAGTAGAGGAACAAAATTATTCCAGCCACATACAGAGAGGTAATGGCAATAAAAGCGAAAAGACTAAGCTGAATCATCACTTATTTGAGATACTCCTCACCCTGTTCGCCTGCCACTGGAATCTCAGAAAAGTCGTTTCTGAGGCGTATTGTAAATACCGAGGTACCTACCAAGAGTAATCTTTTAGCTACTACATTGTCATGCAGGAATTATACAAGCTGCATTGAGCTGTATTAGGATATTTTGAGCTCACGATCAAGTGGTAGGTGACGATATGAGAGAAAATTGGATGGCTGGCTTACATCGCGAACCTACTTTGATTTCATTATTCACTTTCAGCTCGACTGATTTGGTCATAGTACCTCTTAAGACGAATGTGATTAGTTATGTCAGTTGCATATATAGAATTACGTGAACAAGCAGTCACATGATAACGTGGGATACGGGGCAGAAGATTCAACGGGCTCTCATTAACATTAGTTCAACGGTATCTCAAAAGAACACAAGGTGTCGTCTTTTATATCCAGGAGACACCAGTAAAGTTGCCCGTCTGGGTGGTGAAGTCGCCCTGCTCCTCCAAGTTGTCAATGCGTCCGAGCAAGAACTCTAGGATGCGATATGCCGCGCCAGGGGCATATTGGGGCAGTTCTGTATCGCACGCTGTTAGTTTCAGTTCAGAATAAATAGCGTCTTGTTACCCAATCTCTTCGGGAATATACTTACGATGACCTGCAGGGAATACATCGACAAAGGTCAAGCCCCTCTCGGTCTGAGTGGTTCCGATCAAGCCCGCACCGGCATTTTGAATAAAGGGAACCGAAACACCGGACGGGTCGCCATTGATGGTCGCCATGAAGATCTCCAGAAGGCCCGCGTGATACGGCACGAACAGATTCGCCTGGCTCGGAGGCTTCTGCTGGAAGCCCTGCTTTCCGTTCCACGTCATGTTCTGGATGGCAAGCTTCACGCCGTCGGAGAAGAAGGCGAAGTCGAGTCCGCCGTTGCTGATGACGGTACGATCCAGCTTCTCGATGACTCGCGGCAGCGGCCCAAAGGATGGTTCGACCGTATGGTCGTCATAGAGCAGGCCAGGCTTGTGCGCGCATTCGCTGAAACTAGTAGGCGGTACATGCAATGCCGTCTGGACGTCGCTGCGATTGAAATAGATGTCGGGGATGAAAGCGTAGGTATCAAAACCGATGACGCTGGGGAGGAATGGGCAGACGTCGATGATGTGGTAGGGGTTGGTGCAAGGGTTGATATAGATAAGAGCGTTCCAGAAATCGTCCAGCACATCGCATTGCGAAACATCCGGAGCCGGCGGGAAGGGACCAGATGGCGGATAGGCATTAATATACTCATTATAGAAGCCTAGAATGCCACAGTCTTCGGCCTTCTTGGTTACAGCATCGAGGAAAGTTTGATTCAGGAATAGAATATTGTTGAGCTTATGGGCTGCCGGTATCGAAGGAACTAGAAGCGAGTTAATTCTCAGAACAGTAAAAGTGTGGCACAACTACTTGATGGGTTAGGAAGCCATACTGGAAGTCTGCACATCGATGTTTCCGATATAGGGGTCGCTCAGCTGGATCCCTGCGACGTTGAAATCTTCCTTGTCGTTGGCGGCCAGCAATTCGTCGGCCAGGTACGAGACCCAGGCGCCGCCGTAGCTTTCACCTATAATGTAAATCTTGTAGCCCTGTGTCTTGAAAACACGGTTGAAGTTCTTCCAGAAGCCCATGAACTGATGGGCTGCATCGATAGGGTCTTTCACGGTCGTGTTGCCCTGGGACAACCCAATCCCATATGGGTAGTCGAGCCAGATCATGTTGGTAAGGTTGGTCCACGAGTAAGGATTCGGATACGGCTGCGCAACGCCCGGTGGCCAGAGAAATGGGCCATTCTCCTGCAGGAGGCCCGTTAGCGAGCTACAGCCAGGGCCGCCCTGGAGCCAAATCGCAATCTCCTTGGTAGCATTTGGATTCGTTGTCGGGAAGAACCAGAAGAACATCTGGTTGGGGTCCGATTCATTGGCGGTGATGGGAAGCAGTCCCGCATACGATTCGCCTATGTCAAATGGAACCTCTGGGAATGACGTGCCGTCCACAGCGAATTCTGGGTCGCGACATGTTAATTACAACAGCTCTCTCGGCCTTGAGACAAAGGAATGGGCACACCGCACTTTTGCTATCGCAATTTAGGAAACTTGAGCTGTTCCGAAGGCCTGTGTCATCGCGTGTATACTGCAAAGTGCGTTGTTGCACCCGCTCCTTGGCCTTGACGCCATCTCTGATCTTCCCGAGATGTTCTGCGGCCTTTTGGCTGCTCGCAAGGGCCGAAGCCGCCCACAGCGAGAGGAGCAAAATATTGGAGCCAATCATGTCTCTCAGCTGATGCTCTCGTTGTTCAATCTGCAGAGAAATGACAATGAGAGCTCTACAGTTGAGTTTTGCAGACCTGGGTTCGGGTTCTACCACCTCTTATATCTCCGAGTTTTGAGCCAAGGCAGTCGTGCCTTCTAACTGCAAAAGGCAGCTCAAATGTCGG
>FTLB01002929.1_pt1 | contig 10340 bp, 8 predicted proteins | sample 1658291 | NCBI WGS metagenome assembly FTLB01 (sample SAMEA3914812, study PRJEB12502) | metagenome | biome: forest; material: soil | place: Canada | collected 2011-07-07 | depth 0.1 m
AACTTATATCTAGAATAGAGAACAAACCCAGATTAATTTTGTCTTCTTCCTTCATAGAAATTTCTCGCAAAATTCCATCTAAGGTTGTTAATATTAATCGACTATGTGAGACAACCTTATATTTAAAAGTTTGCACATTAGCCAATCCATTATCCTTTATCCAGCGTTTATAAAATTGATTAATCTCACCCAACTTTTCTTTCGTATGTTTGTGATACTTATACAAAATTTCTTGAGGCATCACTTTAAAATGAAAATTAACATCCGAATTAAAAAAAGAAAATTCCGAAAGAGCAGGAAAACCGTCACGATCTTTGAACTTTAGTAAATAACCTACTTTGTCATCAAATAATACTCCAATAAAAAAGTGATTTTTAGATGGACTACTTTTAGTAACGATTTCATTGAAATATCCTAACTCTAAATCTTCGATATTAAAATCATTATAATACCAGAATCTATAATCCGAGATTAATCTTATGAGTTTTAGCAAAGAAGTTTTTCCAGAGCTATTTTCACCAACAAGGAATGTTATATCGTAATCTAGATCAATAAATGTTTTATGAAAACCTTTAAAATTATCTAAATATATTTCCATACTATTTACTTTTTATATTTGAAAAGCTATTTCTACAAACATAGCTGTTTAAATTAAAAAAACTTAAATCAAAGCCATAATGTCTTGATCTATAAAACTAAAAATGCATGGATCTTTTGCCAGTTTTCGTATTTCCGCCCTCGTTGGTGTCCCCACCAACGAGCTTGTGAGAAAAAAACTGCGGCAAATAGAACTTAGTAAAAACCTACAACAACTCCTTCCTGGGCAGCCAGAGTAATTTCTCAAAATCTGCTACCTTATCATTTTTAACTTTTACGCCTTCTTTTTCCAGCCTGTTTTGCATTTCGTTAGGAGTTGGGAAGTGGTGTTTGCCCGTAAGCAGCCCCTTGCTGTTTACCACCCGGTGCGCTGGCACATCTGGCCTTGCGTGGCAGGAGTTCATGGCCCAGCCTACCATGCGGGCGCCGCTTTTTATACCCAGGTACTCGGCAATGGCCCCATAAGAACTAACCCTGCCTTTGGGGATTAGCTTTACTACCTCAAAAACGTCTTCAAAAAAATTATCGTTATTACGGCTCATTTCTGCAATTAAAATAGGAAATAGTACGCTAAGTAAAAAGGCAGTTGTTAAGCTTTGGCCCTAAAAAAGGGGCTTAAAAAAAATAATTGCGTTACTTTTAACAAAAGTAAAACTGGGAGTGTTATTTAAATAGAAGATAGAAATGTGATAGTTGGACTTAACGAATGACGGATTATGAAAAAGATAATATTTACGCTGATTATATTTACTTTATGCTTGTTTACAAACTATGCCTTTGCAGATGCAACGCTTAGCGCTGAAGTAAAAATGGAAAGAACTGCAACTGTTTTGTTTATGGGTTTTATGGCGGTGTCCATATTTGTGTATTACCTGGTATGGAATCACAAACACAAAAACATGATAGCGCGCAGAACTATGGCAATGGGACAAGGCCGTAAACAAGTGATAGAAAGAAAAGCAGAAATGAAAAGAGCTGCTTAAGTAATCGCTAAATTACGGTACAACAAAAGACTCTGCCAAAAGCAGAGTCTTTTGCTTTTATACGTTTCGGCCAATTAGAACTTCCATTGCACAAAGGCTTCTATGCCCTCGTACTCCGGTAAGCCAAGCTTATCGTATAGTTTGGCGGTAGTGCGGTTGCGGTCTTCTGCCCGCTGCCAGAACTCGCGCTGGTCTGCACCGGGAAACAATGGCCTGTCCTTCTGGCTCTGGTGCTTAAATATAGCGCGTTTCTTTTTCTCCAGCTCCTGGGGGCTTAGTGGAATAGCCATCTCTATCTGGTCTATGTCCCATTCCTGCCATGCGCCGCGGTACAGCCACAGGTGGCAGCGTTTCATCCAGCTTTCGTTCTTTATGCGATGTATGGCTTCAAACACGGCGCTAAGGCAAACGCGGTGCGTTCCATGCGGATCGGAAAGGTCTCCGGCGGCATATATCTGGTTAGGTTTTACCTTTCTTAGCAGCTCAATAGTAATTTCAATATCTGCCTCGCTGATGGGTTTCTTGCGTACTTTACCCGTTTCGTAAAAAGGGAGGTCCTGAAAGTGGATGTTTTCGGGCTTTATTCCACAGTAGCGGCAGGCGGCTTTGGCCTCGCTCTTACGGATCAGCCCCTTTATTTCCATAATGTCTGGCGTGTCTACCTGCCCGGCAAATTTCTTTTGCAGAAAGCCAATTACTTTATTGAATATACCTTTAGCCTCCTGGTTGCGTGGGTTAAATACGGCATCGTAATCGGCCACAAACTCGCTGTAGCGAATGGCCTCGTCGTCAAACACCGCTATATTGCCAGAGGTCTGGTAGGCCACATGCACATCGTGCCCCTGGTCTACCAAACGGATCAGCGTGCCTCCCATAGAAATTACATCATCGTCCGGGTGGGGGCTAAAGATGAGCACCTTTTTAGGGAACGGTGAAGAAGTTTCAGGGCGAGTAGTATCATCCACTCCCGGCTTGCCACCTGGCCATCCGGTAATGGTACGCTGCAAATGGGTAAACACATCTATATTGATGTTGTAGGCTTGCTTTACGCTGGCGTTCAGGCTGCTCATGCCGTGTTCGTTATAGTCCTCGTCCGTTAACTTCAGGATAGGCTTACCCACCTGCAAAGCCAGCCATATCACCGCTTTGCGGATGAGCGCTTCGTTCCACTGGCAATCGCCCACCAGCCAGGGCGTTTTTATGCGGGTAAGGTCAGAGGAAGAGGCGTCGTCCAGTATTACCTTAGTATTGGGGTGAGATTGTAAATAGGTAGAGGGAACCGCATCCGTCATTTCCCCTTCCACAGTTCTTTTTACTATGGCTGATTTTGTTTCGCCCCAGGCCATTACTATTATCTCCCTTGCCTTTAGTATGGAACCAACGCCCATAGTAATGGCGCGGCGCGGTACATTCTCCTCGCCAAAAAAGTCACTAGCCGCATCGGTGCGGGTTATTTTATCAAGGGTAATTAATCGGGTAGATGAGTTGCGGCTGGAACCCGGCTCATTAAAGCCTATGTGACCTGTGCGCCCTATGCCCAGCAGTTGTATGTCTATGCCTCCGGCATCGTCTATGGCTTTGTCGTAACTGCTGCAATAGTCTTTTACCTGCTCTTCTTTTACTGTGCCGTCTGGCACGTGTATGTTTTCTTTCTTTATGTCTATGTGGTCAAACAAATACTCGTTCATGAACCGCACATAGCTTTGCAGCGAATCTGGCTTCATGGGGTAGTACTCGTCCAGGTTAAAGCTTATCACGTTGTCAAAGCTTAGGCCTTGGGTTTTATGCAGCTTCACCAGTTCCTCATACACCCTGGTAGGGGTAGAGCCTGTTGCCAGCCCCAGCACAGCCATTTTGCCTTGCGCCTGTTTTCTTTTAATAAGATCGGCTATTTCCTGGGCCACTGCCGCCGAAGCCTTTACTGAGTCGCAGTGTATGTGAACGGGAATTTTCTCGTAGTTTTTCATTTTTACTAAATAATAGTACTAAACTAAAAAGGAAGCCTTCGCTTCCTTTTTATTAAGATAATTTTTCGAAAATGGTTTTAAACGAAACCTCTTTTTCTATTTTTTCCCGCAGGGCTTTTATAGGTAAACGCTCCTGCGCCATTGTATCTCTGTACCTAATGGTAACGGTGTCGTCTTCCATTGTCTGGTAATCTACCACAATGCAAAAAGGCGTTCCAATCAAATCCTGACGGGTATAACGTTTTCCTATAGTATCCTTTTCTTCATAAGACACTTTAAAGTCGTATTTCAATTCATTAAAAATTGCTCTTCCCTTTTCTGCAAGGCCGTCTTTCTTAACTAGTGGTAATATAGCCGCTTTAACGGGAGCAATGGCAGGAGGTAGCTTCAGGTAAATGCGTTCTTTCTTTTCCTCGCCTTCGCCGGTAACTTCTTCGGTATAGGCATTGCATAGTATGGCCAGGAATACACGGTCGGCCCCTACAGAGGTTTCTACCACATAAGGCACATAGTTTTTATTAAGCTCGGTATCGAAGTATTGTAATTTCTTTTTAGAATATTTCTCATGACTGCTTAAATCATGATCTGTTCGGGAATGGATGCCTTCTATTTCTTTAAAGCCAAACGGGAACTGGAACTCAATATCTACAGCAGCATTAGCATAAAAAGCTAACTTTTCATGATCATGAAAACGTAGTTTTTCTGCCGGTAAGCCCATAGCTATATGCCATTTCATTCGAATTTCTTTCCATTCCTGGTACCATTTCTTTTCTTCTCCGGGGCGAATGAAGAACTGCATCTCCATCTGTTCAAACTCGCGCATACGGAAGGTGAACTGCCTTGCTACTATTTCGTTCCTAAACGCTTTACCTATCTGCGCTATCCCGAACGGAATTTTCATTCTTCCAGTCTTTTGCACGTTCAGGAAGTTTACAAATATACCCTGCGCCGTTTCCGGCCTAAGGTAAATAGTACTGGCGTCTTCCGCTACCGAACCAATCTGGGTAGAGAACATCAGGTTAAACTGCCTTACCTCTGTCCAATTGGCTGTGCCAGATACCGGGCAAACTATTTTTTCTCCTATTATCAGTTCCTGTACTCCTTTAAGGTCGTTGGCCTCCAGCAATCTTGCCAGGCTTGTTACCAAGGCATCTCCTTTGGCTTTGTCGCCATTGTTTTCGTATTCCGCGGCGCGCTCCTCTACCAACACATCTGCCCTGTACCTCTTTTTGGAATCCTTATTGTCTATCATGGGGTCGCTAAAGCCATCCACATGGCCCGAAGCAACCCAGGTAGTAGGGTGCATAAAAATGGCCGCATCTACACCCACCACGTTCTCGTGCAACTGCGTCATGCACTTCCACCACAGGTTTTTAATGTTATTTTTCAGTTCTACCCCGTTCTGCCCATAGTCATAAACGGCTTGCAACCCATCGTATATTTCGCTGGACTGAAATACAAACCCATACTCTTTTGCGTGAGAAACAACCTTTTTGAATATTCCACTCTCTAAAGGTGAATTAATAACTTTTTCTGCCATAGGCTGCAAAGATAATTAATTTCTAAAGCCTACATAAAAGAGTTTTTGAATGTTAAGTACAAGTTATGGCAGTATTATGGAACCATAAAAGTTCTTATTAAGAACATTTATTAACGAGATAAATACGGATTTTATCTATTGTAACACCCTGTTTTAAAGAAATTTATAGTTGCGTATAGATTTAAGAGGTATATTTAAAACAACAGCTATAGATATGAATATTCTACGATTCTTTTTAAGATGTTTAGAGATTGCATTAGGGATTTTATTGTTTGTTCCATCTGTAATTTACTTTTGCCTTATTGATGTGCAGGAAGATTAGTTTTGTCTTATCTTTTGCAATTTATGTAGTTATGCTTTGCGCTAAACTATAATCTGTCCATTTTTGCAGTTTCTAATTCATTATGAGTACTGCAAAATTCAAAACCGGAGTTTTATTGGTTAACCTCGGCACCCCCGATAGCCCAGCCGTTCCTGATGTACGCAAATACCTGCGGGAATTTCTTATGGACAAACGGGTAATTGATATTCCTTTCTTTAACCGCCTTCTGTTAATAAATCTTATTATTGCGCCCTTCCGAGCGCCAAAATCGGCAAAAATATATAAAGAACTATGGACGGACAGAGGCTCGCCTTTGCTGTTCTATGGATTAGACATAAAAGAGCTTTTACAACAAACGCTGGGTACGGACTTTGTAGTAACGCTGGGCATGCGTTACCAAAGCCCATCTATAGAAAGCGCTATAGAAGAGCTAAGCGCCAAGGGGGTAGGCAAAATAATAGTAATTCCATTGTTCCCGCAGTACGCCTCTGCCAGCACAGGTTCGGTAGTGGAAAAAGTAATGGATATTGTTTCGGACTGGGAGGTGACGCCGCAGATCCATTTTATAAGTAATTTCTTTAACGAGCCTTTATTCATAAAAGCCTTTGCGGAGCTGGGGCGCAAGTATATGGCTGCCGAAAACTACGATCATTTTATTTTTACCTATCATGGCTTGCCAGAGAGGCAGATCAAAAAAGCTTCTTTCCAAAACTACTGCCAGCTAAGCGATAAGTGCTGTTCTAAATACCATTCTAAGAATAAGTACTGCTACCGGGCGCAGTGTTATGAGACTACGCGGCTACTAGCAGAAGAGCTTAATATCCCTGCAGATAAATACACCGTTTGCTTCCAGTCGCGCCTGGGCAAAACGCCCTGGATAAAACCATATACCGATGAGGTAATAAAAGAACTGGCAGAAAAAGGAGTAAAGAAAGCCCTGGCATTCTCCCCCTCATTCATTGCAGATTGTTTGGAAACTACTATTGAAGGAGGCGTTGAGTACCGTGATTTATTTAAAAAGCACGGCGGCGAGCGCTGGCAACTGGTAGAAAGCCTAAATGTATCGCCTACATGGGTGCAATGCCTGAAAGAAATGGTGTTGAAGAATAATTGTTAAGGATTGCCTTATAGTTAATATAAGAAGTTACACCGCTTTAGGCTAAGAGTAATCTTATTCCTTGCCCTTGGCCACAAATTCGCGGAAAGCGGCAGTGTCGAAGAAAATAGCGGAAGATTTTATTTTATTATTCTTCACCTCAAAAATCTCGGCAATTTTGCTCTCGGAAGTATGGCCGTTTGGCCCTTGCAACCTGTAATGAGCTACAACGCTGGCATTGTAGCCTTCCACAATAAGTTTGCTAATCTTTACCAATTTAACAAAACGAAGAAAACTAGTAGTAGCTTTTATGTAAGCCTCTTTGCCTTCTGTTTTTCCACTGGGAGATGTAAATACTATACCATCTGCTATAAATGCATCCCATTCTTTCTTTTCATTAAGAGCGGCAAAATATTTTTGAATAGTTTCTTTTGTTGTCATTGTAGTTTAAAAAATAAAGCTTCTGTAGAAGCGTCTAAACATAAAGGTAAGCGGGCAACATACATTTTGTATAACTACTACTAACTAAGTACCTTGTTATACAACTCCGCCAGCTTGGTTACGGTATAATCTATTTCTTTTTCGGTGTTGTATTTGCTGAAGGAGAAACGCACATGCCCGCGTTCCGGGTCTGCATGAATGGCCCTAAGCACATGAGAGCCTATGTCGCTGCCGCTGGAACAGGCGCTGCCGCCCGATGCGGATATTTTGCTAATATCCAGGTTAAACAGCAGCATATCATTCATGTCCGATTTCGGAAGGCTAACGTTTAGCACCGCATAAAGGCTCTTCTCAGGGTCAAGACAATCGCCGCTAAAAGCCACTCCGGGTATTCGCTCCGTTAACTCTTGTATCATGCGGTTCTTTAAGCCCTGTATGTACCTGTGCTGGCGGAACAAGTCTGCATAGGCTATTTCCATTGCCTTTGCCATTCCTATAATACCATACACATTTTCTGTGCCTCCGCGCATGTTGCGTTCCTGCGCTCCCCCATTTATAAAGGGAGAAATTTTTAATTTACTATTGGCATACAAAAACCCCACTCCCTTAGGCCCATGAAACTTATGGGCAGAGCCTACAATAAAGTTGGCCTTTAGCTTTTGCAGGTCGTGTGGGTAATGCGCCATTGTCTGCACTGTATCTGAATGGAAAATGCAATGGTATTTATCGCACCACTCGCCGATAGTAGCTATATCATTAATATTGCCAATCTCATTGTTAGCATGCATTATGGATACAAAAGAGCCAGGATTGTTTTTTAACAATTCTTCCAGTTTGTCTAGTACTATATGCCCCTTTTCGTCCAGTTCTGCAAAGCTTAGTTTTATCCGTCCTTGTTTTTCCAAACTCTCCAGCGTATGTAGCACCGCATGATGTTCTATAGGGGTAGTAATAGCATGGCTTATGTTAAACTCCCTTATAGAGCAGGCAATGGCTGTATTGTCCGCTTCTGTTCCACCTGAAGTAAAAAAGATTTCGGAAGGAGAAGTATTAAGCAGTTCTGCAATAGTTTTCCTTGCCTTTTCTATAGCGGCGCGCACTTCCCTGCCATGTGCGTGTATAGAGGATGGATTGCCAAAATGCTGCGTCATATAGGGCAGCATTACCTCCAACACTTCTTTATCTAGCGGGGTAGTAGCAGCATTATCGAAGTAAATAAGCATGTTTAGATATGATCTCCTTTATATCGCTCATGATCTTGTTTGCCAAATGGTCTGCCGTTGCATGGGTTTCCGATTCAGAGTATATCCTAATAATAGGCTCTGTGTTAGATTTCCTCAAATGCACCCACTCTTTGTCAAACTCAATCTTAACGCCGTCAACAGTATTAACAGGCTGTTTTGCGTATTTGGTTTTAATTTCTTCCAATATCACATCAACGTCTATATCTGGCGTAAGTTCAATTTTGTTCTTGGAAATAAAATAACTCGGGTATTTTGACCTTAACATGGAAATGGACTTGCCAAATTTTGCCAGGTGAGTAAGGAACAAAGCAATACCAGCTAACGCATCGCGGCCATAGTGCAACTCAGGGTAAATAACTCCGCCGTTGCCTTCTCCGCCTATTACGGCTTTATGTTCTTTCATGGCCTTTACTACATTAACCTCGCCCACTGCGGCGGCAAAGTATTTACCCCCGGCTTTTTCTGTAACGTCTCTAAGCGCGCGGGTAGAAGAAAGATTGGAAACTGTATTTCCTTTTTTATGCTGAAGAATAAAATCTGCTACGGCTACCAGCGTATACTCTTCGCCAAACATGCTGCCGTCTTCATTTATAAAGCAAAGCCTGTCTACATCCGGGTCTACTACTATCCCCAAATCAAAATGCCCTTTGTTTATTTCGCCTGCTATATGAGTAAGGTTCTCTGCCAATGGTTCCGGGTTGTGCGGGAACAAGCCGTTAGGCTCGCAATATATTTTAGTAACGTTCTTAACTCCTAATGCTTCTAATAGTAAAGGCACTGCTATCCCCCCCGTAGAGTTTACGCAGTCTATAGCTACGGTAAAATTACGCGCGGCAATAGCTTCCCTGTCTACATAGGGTATGCTCAGGATAAGATCTATATGTTTTTTTATGTAGGAATTATTAGTAGAATACTTTCCCAGGTGTTTTATCTCGGCAAAGGTAAAATCTTCTGCCTCGGCAGTTTTAAGTATTTCCTGACCGTCTTTCTCTGAAAGAAATTCCCCATCTTCATTAAGCAGCTTAAGGGCGTTCCACTGCGCCGGGTTATGGCTGGCAGTAATAATAATACCTCCGCCTGCGCCTTCCAGAGTTACGGCAAGTTCAACAGTAGGGGTAGTAGATAGGCCTAAATCTACTACATCTAATCCTAAAGATTGTAGCGTAGAGGCTACTATTCTGGAAACCAATTCGCCAGAAACGCGGGCGTCTCTGCCTATAACTATTTTCCTTCTTTCTGAATGTTTTTTTACCCATTCGCCATAAGCGGCTGCAAATTTGGCAACGTCAATCGGAGTTAGGTTATCGCCTGTTTTACCTCCTATGGTTCCTCTTATACCTGAAATTGATTTAATTAATGACACGGTTTTCTCCTTTTTTAAATATTCCCTAAAAATTCTTTTCTAAGTAACTTCAATAGCCAAATTTGGTTCTAAAATTTACTCAAACCTTGTTCACAAAGTTCGCCATTAAAAACTATCTTTACTAAAAAACATAAAATACTTTTCTGTTTTACTTTTGTACTTAATTCCGCTCTATCAATTTCTTATACAACAAAATGAATACCAAAAATTCCAGAGAAGATAAGCTAAAAGCGTTTGACAGGCTTTTAACTATTATGGACCAACTTAGGGAACAATGCCCCTGGGATAAAAAACAAACCATAGAAAGCCTGCGCTACCTTACTATTGAAGAGACCTACGAACTTTCTGATGCTATTGTTGAGAAAAACACGAACGAAATAAGAAAAGAGCTGGGCGATTTAATGCTACACCTCGTTTTTTATGCCCGCATTGCTTCAGAAACAGGTGATTTTGACATTGCCGATGTGCTTAACGGGCTATGCGAGAAGCTTATTGTAAGGCATCCGCATATATATGGGGATGTGAAAGCGGATAACGACGAAGAGGTAAAAAAGAATTGGGAACAGCTTAAGCTAAAAGAAAAAGGCGGAAATAAAACCGTATTGGGCGGCGTGCCTAAGTCTTTGCCAGCCCTGGTAAAAGCCATGCGGGTGCAGGAAAAAGCCCGTTCTGCAGGGTTTGACTGGGAACAAAAACAGCAGGTTTGGGAGAAGGTAGAGGAAGAGATGGAAGAGTTTAAGAATGAGTTTAATATAGAAGAGAACAACACAATAGATAAAGCTAAAGC
>FTLB01790118.1_pt1 | contig 10340 bp, 9 predicted proteins | sample 1658291 | NCBI WGS metagenome assembly FTLB01 (sample SAMEA3914812, study PRJEB12502) | metagenome | biome: forest; material: soil | place: Canada | collected 2011-07-07 | depth 0.1 m
GATCAGGCCCGCCAGCGGTGCCTGCAGCGCCGCCGAGGCGATCATGATCTCGGTCGCACAGTTCGTCTTGGCGTGAGCCTTGAGGGCAATCTTTCCGTAGGTACCAAGCAAGGCGGCGGGAGAGACGGAGCCGCTGTGCACACCGGAAACCAGGTCCTCGATCTTCTTGGATACCGTCTCACGATCGACGTCCGTGATGGGGCCTTGATAAGCTTCTAGCGCCTTGATGCGCTCTACACGCTCCTGCTGCTTGAAGCGGCTTTTGTGACAAAGAATGTCAGCCATTTTGTATACAAAGTTGACGATAGAGGTGGGACTGGAAATGGGACAATTTGTACTTACCAGTCCCGCTGATGCCGGATATAATCCAAGAAGAAAACCATCTTGCTGGTGCAGGCGATCTCTCTGGATGGAATCTCTGGGTCTTCGCAAGCTGTAATATTCAGCTTGATAAGTTCAGGTACATATAACTGAAGCACTTGGTAGAGTGTGGTACTCCGTATGCTCTGTAGGTTCCAAGCTCCGTGTAAGTCAATACTATGTGTTCAGAGCACGATAAGCTCCCCCCAATTGAGAGTGGTGTTTGTCCGCCTCGATTGAAAGTCAACCAGGAGTTGGAAGTGTTGATAAGGACAGCCTCTTTGCTCTCACGGACTTGGTGACTAGGACGGGGGGTTGACAACTTGGGTAATTCGGAGAGGGCAGAGTAGTAATAGTTTGATAATTAGCGGTTTCGTAAAAAGGAGAAGGTTAGGACTTGCCTTTTATTTAGTAGTTTAATATTCGTGAGGGGAATGTTGACCCCCGAAGCTCCAGCTGACCGTTTTGTTGGAGAGCGTCCCCGAAGCTTCACCGTTCCCCCGCATTCCGCTGCCTGGGCTGTTATCAAAAAGCCCCCCCGCGGGGGATTGAGGTACGTCAATCCCTTATCGCAACTTGTCTTAAGCCGGCCAAAGCCGGCCCAGCCAGGGGTATTCTCAGTAGCTAGGCGACGCGAGATAGAACCTAAATCCGCGACGCCCGCTTTCTGTGTTCAGCTTTGACGTTATCGTAGGAGCTTTGCCAAAAATATTGGCGTGGGAATCCGAAGAAGGTCAGAGATGCGTCTCTACCCCAACAGGCACCTCGACCATGGGGATCTGCCAGACTTACCAACCTACGAGTATACAGAGTGGGCGAAACAGGGATTGGCCAGAATGCCGTCGGCGCAGCACACGCCCTCTGCTGCGAACCCCCATATCGGGAATAACCACATATCTTGCACAGCCGGCTGAAAATACTGGGGCGGCAGAGCCAGCCTGGTGCTCCATGCCTTCAGCTCCTCCTATCGCGCGAAGAATGGGCCGCGTTGCCTATATGTACGCTCGATAGCAAAACAACCATCTTGTCCTCCCAAGGCGTCCAAGGATGGCGTTCCGGACGACTTTCGCGCTCTGTATATCTCTGCAACTCTGGCAGACATCCGCTCAGTCCGATCTAGGCTCGCCTTCGCCTACCCTGTCACCAACTCCACTAACACCAGCGGCACTTGGGGGCAATGGTACCTGCGCCTTTGATGATTTAACGAGCCTCGTCGGACACATCGTCCACGACTGGGCTGGCTACAACCTATCCCTGCTTGTCCAAACATGTCCGGACACCTGCATACTGGTCTACGGATCGGGCAATCCGGACATCTCTGGGATTGGTGTGAGTAGTGGACAGCGCTGATCCCCGTCGAGCTGGCATGAAGTGGCTGACGGACAAGGCCATGATCTCTTACATCCTCCAAGGCGTGAGCTCGCTTCTCTTCGGGCCGTTGCTGGCCGTCCTGTCTCTATACATCGGCTCCGATCTCTCGTCGGACTCTCTCCTCGAGTTGCCGTCCAAGCTGTGGATCACGGAGAACTTCGTCCCAGTGGCACGGAGCTTGCACCAGACAAACATCATCATCGCCTTCTCCGTCCTCTTGGCGTCCATCATTCGCCTCGACCAAGTCCGTCCCGTGACAGAGGTGGACTTCATCAAGGACCTGGCGCTGTACGAGTGCTGGACCGCGCTGATCTGCGCCTTCTCGTATTTCCCCATCCACGAGTCGTCCAAGACGAGGAACACCGTGATCGGTCTCTACGCTGCTGTGACCTGGTATCTGGCGGTGGTCATCTCCAACTCTGGCTACCCGTCCTCGTACGGCGAAGCATTGCAGGCTATCACGACGTACTGTATCAGGCAAGGCGATTGGCCGGTTCCCACCATGAATATCGTAGTACCTGATGAACCCAAGAAGCAGGACAGCGCGTGGCCATCTGGAATCTGGGTTTTGCTCGTGGTTTCCGCTCCTATCTTAGGTGCGGTGGGCGTTGCGACTGGCTTCGTCCTTCTTGGTATCCTAGTTCTCATCGGCATGCTTCTGGCTAAACCGTACCTACTGCTATGCCGACTCTTGCGGGTTGGACCCTGGAGGTTTGTCTCCGTCGCTGGCGCCGTGGGTCTCACAGCCGTCAGCGGCTTCTACATCGGGCTGTGGCTGGATTCCTTGCTGGCCCACCGGCAGGAGTTGCGCCTCGCGAGCGGCTCCGCGTATCAGGACAACGAATGGGGATTTGGACAGATCACCGCCCTGTTGGCCTGGATCCCCGTCGTGCAGGACACTCTGTTCGCCATCGGTGGTAAGACGAGGAGTTCCCGAGTAGTAGGACGCCGCCAGCTAGCCGTGCACAATGGCTGACTTTTCCCGCATAGGTATCATCCGTCATTTTTCAGAGAAGCGAGATGCCGAGGACGAGGAGACGCACGAATTGCTCGCCGTAGATCCGGATGACCCGGAGGATGACCCTTCGACACCTGTCGACGGCTCGACACCCCAGCCGTCCCCAGCGCCGTCGGTGTTGGGGGATAGTCCATCGGCAGCGTCTTCTGCAGAAGGAGGAAGGGAGCAGCCAGAACCGTTGATAGATGGAAGTTCCAGCGATAGGTCGAGTGGTTTCGTCTCAGAGGGTCCGCATCCTCGGGTTTCTTGGCCTAGGAACGACAGCGGGACATATCTTCCCATACGGCGAACGCAGTAGTTGCAGTCCATCTCGTCTATGTACCTCTCCTCTGGCTATCCCGCAATGTCTTGTAAAGTGGCAGTCTATTTCATCTAATACTGATGATAAGGTCAGCCGTATGCAGGCCTAATAATCCGCAGCTGATATCATTGATACCTCTGAGTGAAAATCATCTGTACCTTAACTATACGGCATCCAAAAATAACACTTCATAATTGTAGTACTTTGTAGGCTATAGTACCTTAATCTCCCTGACAAGATCCACTCAAAGCTCCCCTGGCAGAATAAATGTTCCTGGTCCCGAACAGTCCTCCGAATGCGCCATGCCACTAACTCCCCTATATCCAGGTAATGACTTCCGTGTTCTCTGCCGAGGCCTGGTAGACTGACTGCTTATTCACTGTGGTAAGTCTTGACTCTCTTGCTTGTTTTCACATCGAGGCCGTATTGGATATTGTGTAGCGCAGCCAGAGCCTGTTTACGCGCCTCTTCTTCCGACGCAGGGCTGAGGCTAGACAAGCACGGACCGAAATCGACGTCTTGCTCTAGGGCGGCGTCATCATGCCCCGTTTCGGAGGCCGCGTGAGGAGAGCTTCCGGCGTCTCCGACCGGCTTGGTCACAATGGCGCCTGCGGCCAGGAGGTGCCGAGCAATGTACCCATGCCCCTGGGAAGAGGCAGCGCGGAGAGCATTTCCGTGGTGACCACCCTGTGCATTGACGTTGGCGCCGTGGCGGAGAAGCGTCCGGGAGATTTCAAAGTGTCCTCTTGCCGAAGCAGCTTGGAGGGGAGTTCCGTAGTATCCGCCCTGCATGTTTACGTCGGCGCCGTGGTCGAGAAGTGTATAGACTATGTCGAGGTGTCCAAACGTCGAAGCACCCTGGAGAGCACCGGCTTGCGGTCCGATCTGCGCATTGACATCGGCACCATGGTCCAGGAGCATTTCGACGATTTCACCGTGTCCTTTTGACGCGGCGGCTTGGAGGGCATCGCCGTAGTATCCGCCGTGCACACTCGTGTCTGCACCTCGGGCGAGAAGGTATTGGACTATGTCGATATGTCCTTCGGCCGAAGCGGCTTGGAGAGCACTTCCATATTCTCCGCCTTGAGCATTGATATCAGCACCTCTGTCGAGGAGGAACTGGACTATATCCAGGCGTCCTCCCGTGCAGGCGGCCTGGAGAGCATTTCCGTAATCCTCAACCTGCGCGTTGATGTCAGCGCCTCTGTCGAGGAGAGCCTGGACTACGTCAAGATGTCCTTCTCCCGTGGCAGCCTGGAGAGCGTTTCCCTGCTCTCCATCGTGCGCGTTGACGTCGGCGCCTCCGTCGATGAGCGCTTGAACGATGCTCAGGTGTCCTTGTGCCGAGGCAGCCTGGAGAGCATTGCCGTGCTCTATGCCCCTCGCGTTGGGGTTGAATCCCAAGCTCAGTAAATTCTCCACACAAGAACAAAGTCCACAAAGAGCCGCGTAATATAGCGGACCATTCATCCCCCAGTCGCCCTCGTCGTCCGAGTCGTCCGAGTCCGAGTCTGCGTAGAAAGGATCCCATCGTCCGTCAGGGTCATAAAGCTCAAGGCACAAACGATATATACGGCGATTGGCAAATAGCTTCATAGCAAGGTTGTGCAGATCGTTGGAATTCATGCAGTATTCAGCGGCATATTCCGCCCAGTACCTGGCGGCAAACTCTGCGAACGGGTACGACGTGTACACCTGGTCGACTCCCAGCCCGTCCTCGAGCTCGAGCAAGTAGGCGAGGCATGTCTCGGCTACGACCATCATGGCCACCGGCTCGTACAGGTCCTTTGCAAATGACGGTTCGACCTGGCTGGATATGAGATATGACTGAACGGAGAAATGGGCGAGCTGAATCTCTAGTACTACCTGCTCCTCATCGTGTTTGTCTTTGCTGTATCCGTAGCGAAAATTGGCACGTAGCGTCCTGCCACGTGGCCTGGCCGTAATAGTTATCAGGCTAGCACAGTAGCTAGCAATCTCACGAGGCTCGGGCATTCTGTTCTTCTTGTCGAAATGTGGCTTCCGCTGGCTCTGGACTGCAACAATATCGACGGCTTCCTCGACCCGCAACGGCCTCTTGGAGTACGTTAAAAATTGCAGGAGCCGCTTTGCATTCGGCACGTAGCCCTTCGGAATATTGGATAGTATACGGCTGTACGTATCATCCAGGGTCTTGGGTAGTGAGGTTAGGGTCTCCTGGACGCTTGGGTAGTCAAGGCAGCGTCCCAGTTCATCCAACTGGCAAGAAACCCAGCGGAACCTATTGCACGTCAGCCACCATTTAGTAAAGAGGATGTGGAGTTCGTACATTCCACCGGCTCCCTCTAATAGGACTTGCTCCATCTCCTGCTGCACATCCGGCCGTCTGTGCCACCGTTTAAGGCGTTTCGCGTTCCTGACCTCGCTTTGGATATACGAAGCAATATCTGCGTGCAACAAGCCGCTCTCGAGAGAAATGAGACTCTGGGCTGGCGCCCATCTGTGGACGGCGGAGTAAATATCCTCTTCCCTGCGGCTTGTTATGAGAAGGTGAACGTTGCTGTTCTGGGATATGACTTCAATCCAATCGAGAAGAACACCTCGTTGGTCTATGCCAGGGCATTCGTCAAGGGCGTCTAGTACGACCCACAGCTCACCAGCCTGCTCTGCCATCTTCTGGAAAGTTGCACATAACGAGGAAAAACTAGGCTGCTCCCGACCGTATTTATGTGACGTGAAACACCCGTCCAGACAACTTCGTGCGTTGGCCTCGCTCGCATGGTACAGTTGACTCGCCAGAGAGCAGATGAGCTGCTGGGGAGATTGTTTCTGATTGTCGGTAAAGCTGAAGAAGAAGTAGAGTAGAGTTGTCATATCCGGGTCCTCTTGCAGATTCTTTATAATCGTTGAGCTCAGCACTGTCTTGCCACATCCGGGAATTCCGTATAGCCATAAGAAAGAGGCCGGGCTCTCCTTCCACGACGTATATCTCGTATCCTCGAGGAGCCAGCTTCCGGTATCCTTGTGCCGCATTCTCGAAGCCTCGTTGTAGTTTGTGGACGGATCCGCCGGAGAGAGCCATTTCTCTATCTGATCATAGTATCGTCCTCTGGATAGTCCCTGAACAGCCTCGTGAACTAGGCAACTGGTTAGCACCATCGTGAAGCAAAGGTTTAGAAATTTCGTACTCCCATCCAGGACATCTACTACCCGCCTGGTCGACTCGACCTCTTCGCCATCTAGGACGCCCAGAAGCTCTTTTGTATATGCTGCGGCAGTCGCAGCCGCATATGGTTGCCACCGGTCATTCTTATGCGTATCGGCATAGTCGCATATGCCTCGGATCACGAGACAGGGGAAGTGGTTCATCAGGCCTGCAGCCTCAGTCTCGACGCAGAGGCAATCGCCGACTCGCCGCAAGACCTCAGCTCGCTCAGCCGCGTCCTTTATAACAGCGCTGCCGGAAGCAATGACACCGTAATGGATTTCGGGGTCGGTCGTATCTCGTTCCCGCTCTATCTCCTGCGATGCATCGCACCCGTCACAGTTCTTTCCTCCTACATGGCCGCACTCGGCCCGGAACAGCCGGTCGTGCTCTGCGCCCTGGTACGCATAGCTAGGGTTTCCTGGCCGCTTTCTTGCCATACGAGTGTTCCTCGCGAGCATGTCCTGCATGATCTGAGCGACCCTGGGAGCTTTGCGCTGGTGCCGTGCCTTGAGCTTTGTGGTCGCGTTGAGCAGGGCGGTAGGCGGCGCGTTGAGGAAGCCCTTGAGCTCGAACCCCGCCACCGTGGCCTTGCCGGCGTCGTACTGCACCACACCGCCGTTCTGGCCACACGGCTCGCTCACGATGATGTCTCCTAGCCGTATATCGATCTCTTTCTCCGGCTGGGGAATCCCCCCGCCGATACCGACTAGGAGGCCGACTCGGATCTGGGGAAAGGATGCGGCCATGTCTTTGGCGACCGAGGCAGCCGACACCTGCCCGTACATGCCAGCCGGAAGCGCAGCGATGACTATATTGTGCGCGCCGATGCGGCCCCACGAGTACGAATTCTTGTCCGCGGCTGGGCGGAAAAAATCGCCAGGCTTCTCATGCTCCTCATCCAGCAGGGCCTCGGCCGCGGCTCGCTCGATCGCCAAGGCTGAGATCCATCCCACCGTATAGTCGGCCCTGGTCAGAGTCCTCTGTTCGATAGGAGTAGGGTCCATTGTCTGGAGACAAGATGGAAGGGCTCATTGCAAGCCGGCAGCTTTTTCCATGCGGCGGTAACGTGGAGGTAAAAGTGTTCGCCAACGAGGGGACGGTACGGCTCAGCCTCGAGGCGTCCCAGCTTCACACTTCGTGAAGTCACGTACTCTACATCCAATTGGCTCGAGGAATCCGTTCACCCATGGCGAGCTGACACGTCTGCGCACAGGTAGCGCAACCCCTCTGCTCTGCCAAGATCCAGCCGCCTCATCATGTGCAGGGCAAGTTGAGCTCTTCAGCTAAGTAGGATGCAGCTAATCCAGTAGCAAACCATATAGGCAGAACCTATCGATTTTTCATGAGTGATACGACATTCTGTCCAGTGATAGTCGTGCAACATTGTCCAGCGGCAAGGTTACGCTGCGTCGTCTTATAACAGTCTGAGTTGCGACGTAGTTGCGGCGAGAATTGTACATACAGGCAGGTTAAGACGATTAAGACGGAGTGGGGGAAACGCCAAGCTATGGTGGCCGACTGATACTGGCATAAGAATTAAGGCTTTCTGGCAATTAGACAGGCCCATGTCGACTCAGTGTATTCTGCCAAATATCAGCTACCTTGCCGTACGTATCCAGTAGGCACTCATCCAGGCTCGAGGGGCGATTTCACCCTCTTTCATCATCAAGGAGTAGCCAAGCATGAGAGCATTTAGTTACGAATGTGCTTAGCATTCCCTAGACTACAAATCTAGGTCCACGTCGAGGAAAGCAGCGATACATAGGCGACAGAAATCATGCGAGCTGAAGAAGACTTCTGTTTGGTAGAGCAAATATCACAAATATCACAAGGAAAGCTTCCAGTCAGGCGAAGTAGAGATGTGTTTCTATGTACCTAGAGCATAAATCCGGGAAAAGACTACTAGCCTACTTAGTAGGTACTCTAGTGTCCCCAGCTCCTTCGGATGGGGCTTGCGACAAAATACCAAGCTAAATTCAGGGCAAGGTAAGGTACCTTAAGGTATCAATGTCGCAGTTGATGGCAGCGCCATAAATCCGAGGCTCTCTCTGATAACCGAAACACCGCAAAAATGCCAATAGACCTATCATCCGGCCGTTCTCCTGAAGAAAAAGGAGCCCTTTTGTCAAGGGGAAAAAAAAACTCTCTCTTCCAAGCTCCATTGAACACCATCCATGCTGTAGCTGCATGTGCAAGAGTCCTGAACGCCTCCCTATCACGCACCCCTTGAGTTGATTTTTCAACGCACAGGGCTTATTTTATTAAAGCCCCCTTGGGCTTATAATACCATCATTCGTCTGGATAAGCATGAAGTAGCCTCCCAACTAAGCCCTCGATTCTTCGCTGCTCGGCGGTGCCGAACCCGAGCCGCCACTCACGAGGGTGGGCGCTATCCGTCTTCGCTTCGGGCGGCTCTCGTCAGCATCGCTCTCGCTGTCTCGTTTGGTTCCCACCGGTACCGCATTCGAGCTCTGGGGGGTCTCGGGGGGGGTCGTTATCGGTACGCCCGTCACCTTACCCGAGTTTGCCGCTGTCAGTGCGGGTACCTGCCCTGAGATCAACGGCGGATTGCTGATCACACTGGCGGGCAGCGTCGATACCGATGAGGTCGAGTTGGACCGGGCCGGGGAGGACGGTCTCGCCGATACAAACGATGCCGGTGGCGGTGACGGCGCCGTCATGGAGCTGTTTGAATTCCGATGCTGGTGATGAGACCCGTTCCCGTGGTAGGGTGAAGGAGGCGCGAATACCGACGTCGGGGTTGGCACCGGAGTGCTCTGGTTGGAATTGGACGAGGCCGTAGCTACGGGCTGCTTCTGCGGTCCTATCTCGCCCGTGTAAACTTGGCCGAGCTCGGTGGCTGAGAAGGACAGCGTCGAACAGAAGCCATCCGAGGAGGTGATCAGCAGAGTCAACCCATCACTCGACCTGCTCTGTGTCAGTCAGAGCCCAATGGCACTGTGGATAGGACAAACTTACCATGTTAGATCGGTGAAGGTGGCGCAGTGAAGGTTGGTCACATGGCATATCGGGGTCTGCTGCTGCGTGTCGTACAAAATTACCGAGTCCTGGGTTGCCACGGCGTACATCATCCGATACGGAAGGGTGAACGCTGGCTTGGGTCCGGATGGCGCTCCCGAGGTTTCCAGAGTCAGTGACTTCGGGCCCGAGGCGGAAGTCTCGGCTGAGGCCGGCGGGGGGGGAGGATCCATGACCGAAGGGGCCGGGGAGGCCTTCGAGAGGGGCTCGGGGAGAGGTGGGATCGGCTCTTCGGACGAGGAGGTATCGATGGTAATGTATTTCGTCGAGGGTGGCGAGCTCCGCAGGGTGTAAAAGACCGGAGAGCACCTCACCGCCACCGACGGCTTTTTGTGGCCCGGCAGGTGGGCGATCGGAGCACGGTTGATACCACCTCGGGTGTAAATATACACGGTGTTGATGACCTCATACGACTTCCCAGCTTCGGTCTGGTGCTGGGTCTGATATTGGCCGGCCGGGGTGAGGAGGAGACTACCGTCGGGCGTAAATGCCAGACGGCGAAAGAAGGAAGTCAGAGCCTCGTTTGCATAGAGGCTGGCATGCTTAACCCCAAAGGTAGAGCTCGTTGGATGCGGCTTAGGTGAGGCTTCCATGGGCATCACGGCCGGGAGAGGCATGGACGGGGCAGGAGAGACGGATCGGCGAGACGAAAAGGACGATCGCCGGCTGTGGCTTATGACACTAGGGGGATTCATGGGCATCGCCATCGAGGTGGGGGTTCCCGGGGCCGAGGGAACAGGCGAGCCGATCGACGCGCTAGGTACGTTATCCAATCCAGACAGGACGGAGCGATGGCCCATATCGGGGGGCGCAGGGCTGTTGGACGAGATGCGCCTCGGTGGCAGATCGGCCTTGATATGGCTGGCCAGCTTGGGGGGCTTGTCGTCGTGCGTGTTCAGGGTGTATTGTCCGTCCTTGGTCCTCAGCGAGTAGATGTGCACAGATCGGTCCGACGATTGCGTCGCGATGTACTCGTTGAGCGGGTCCCAGGCTACGCCTTGCACAAAATGACTGTGCTCGGCGATCTGGCGAACCAGGGTACCTGGGTCGGGTCAGCAAGAAGT
>FTLB01841373.1_pt1 | contig 10336 bp, 4 predicted proteins | sample 1658291 | NCBI WGS metagenome assembly FTLB01 (sample SAMEA3914812, study PRJEB12502) | metagenome | biome: forest; material: soil | place: Canada | collected 2011-07-07 | depth 0.1 m
CTGTCTCTGACTCGTTTGAATCTTGGTGTGCCTTGATTTGTCTTGCTCTAAGAAGTTTTTCCTTCAATGCTTTCAAGACTCGCCACTTCGGCCCCGGATCTATATCGGTTCCGGCCTGCGCTCGCCGTTGAATTCGAGTCTCTTCCACGCTGTATGCGTATTCGGCAGCACGCCAAGCCCGCTCTGGGTCTATGCCGTCATCCCCGTCCGGACGCACCCAAAGGTGCCATAAAACGTACAGTAGAGCATGAGTCTGGGGAAAAGATTCGCTCATGACGCGGAAGTTTGGCAGTAGTTCGTCAGTTTCAAGAGAATGATACAATTCCAGGATAGTAACCGCGTCGGCTAGGTAAGCGCGTGAAGTTGGCAGCCCACGTCTCGCGGATGGCTCCTTTGTCGTGCTGGAGTCTTCGGCGGAGTCCTTCATCTGCTGCCAGGCTTGTCGAGTAACAAACTCGGCCTTGAGCACCAGCATGCGACCAAGCTGCATTGTGAGTCTCTGAATAGGAATAGCATGATGGCATCCAGAAAGGCGAGATTCGATGCGGGATCGGAGAGCCTCAACGAGTTCGCGTCGCCGGGCCTCGCTGGGAATTATTCGGGGGCGACTGTCACCACTTAGCGGTCCTTCGGATACCTGGGAAGCTAGGCTGAACAGCTGTCGCATGGTAGCTGCGCAGTCAAAGAGAACAACCGCAAGCGTCATCTCGGTCCACACGCCTTCTGGCGGCGGGGTGGGCAATGCTGCCATAGCCGGATCCAGGGCCGAGTCGTCCACAACGAGCGGAAAGCGTGTGTTTGTCGCAGCTTCCATCGTATTGAGAGCCAGTCCACTGTCCTCTGCCGTCCGTCCTTCGAGGGACACAAGATGCCACCAGAGACGGCGGCGTAATTCGGCTTCAAAGGGTGATACCCCGGGAAAAGAAGATGGATCCCGATGTAGTCCTAGAAAATGGGCGACGCGCATGGCGACACCTGATAGGACCCAGAATGAACGCCCGTGGTTCTGATTTCGAAACATCATCTTGTGGAGAAAAGAAATCAGTAAAATAGTACTCTCAGACGAAAGGGTGCGATGGAGTTTACCAGGAAGATGGCCAGGGCCTGCAGGCCCATGATGGTCGGATTTCCGAAGACATTAGCAGCGGCCAGACAGATGTCAAGCCCGTGGCGGAATTCTTCCATGGCTTTCTGCTTATCCTTGTCCAAAATGCTCCTCACTGCTTGTGGGGGCAGGACGTTAACGCCGGAGAAGTAAACGGCGAACAATAGGCACTGCACTTCGGCCGACGCTTTTTCGGGTGCAGAAATAGCCTCGTACACTATTTTTTGTGATGTTGGGATGTGCAGGACTTTGCTGTGTGGATCAACGCTCTGGAGAAAGGATTGCCATAACTGCGAAGCTTGCCCCCTTGTTGGATGCAAGGCATGGGCCAAGCTCACGCTCGTCGGCTGCATCGAGAGAACAGACAACAGGCCGACCGGCTGCGGTGCTCTGTTGAAGGTAGATGGCGAGCTACCCTCGTCTGATGTATCTCGGGGCGTGGTGAGAATTTCCCGAATGCCTTCTTCCTGAAAAATATTGTCAAAAATTGCCGCATAAGCAAGGCTCCTCAACCGGATGGATGGGGTATAGGGCCGAACAGTACCTCTTCCAACACTCGCGAGAGTAGAACCTCGTTCACATATTGGCTTGAGTAACCGTCTTGGACGAGTAAACCGCTGCTTGAAGAGTTCTCGCCTGCTGCCGGAGAGTCGCTTACTCCCTCCTGCGACGGCGACGGAGGGTGGGGAGACTGGCTGCTGTCCTGGACACTTCCCTCATTTTTTAGGGAATAGTCGCTCGAGGCGATGGCGGTAATCGTTCGCTCGAGCTGCCCCAACCGAGATGCTATATCGGAAATCGTTGTGCGGCTCTTCCGAGGCTCCGGCTTGTCACTCGAAGGAAAGTGGCATAGCACCCCGGTTCTGGCGCAATTGGAGCATGGAATCTTTTTATCACAACGCACTTTTCGCCGGTGACAGACCATACACGACCTATCTAGTCGACGGCGAACCCCGGCATTGCTGGCTATCGAAGTCTGCTGGCTTGGGTCCATCCTTGGTGCCTTGCGATATGGATGATGTCTCATACGGCGGAGTTCGCTTGGCCGTGGATAAAAATGCTTCCAAAAAAGTTGAGTGGGGCCGCATCCGGACCCATGCCTGCCTTTCCCCCCGCCTACTCGCTCGTGCCTGCCACTTGGGCTCGGTGCTACCGGAGAAAGCCGAAAGAGCGACTGAGCCGAGCTTGATCAGTTTGGGGTCCGTAAAAATATCAGAATGGGGCATTTCAACACATTAATACGGCAGCTAAGTTGCTGGATGACTAACCCAGTCGAGGCTTGTTCAGAGTATTGTTCAGCAGACTCTCCGTGGCACATTTTCTCAATCCGGCAATTCTCGCAAATCCTCAACATGGCAAATGCCGGTGAGGGAATCTGAATCTGGAGTGTGGGCTGCATATTACGAAATCAGAGCTACCTAAGGTAGATTCGCTTCTAGGGCTGCATTTATTTACGGAATAGGCATGCTATGCTTAGTGCGTAAGTATGATCTTGGCTACAAAAAAATGATCATTACTTTATCTTAGTGAACTGCATAGATGCATTAGTTAGGTAAGGCAAGGCCAACTTGGGTGGAACGATAGACTGTGAGTTGAGGTGCTTCCCAAGGATATGGAACACTACGTGACTACCTACATCGAGAGCCTTACCTATTTGTCGGGCGCCAATCTCTCCCTACCTTACCTTACCGCAGCCCTCATGCATTCCATGTTACGAGGATCATTAATTAGATCCCCACTAAGCTCTTAGCTTCAAGGCTTCGTACCGGTACGTTGGACTGGGTGCAGGTGCACAGTCGAAAGCTTCCGCACCCCACCTACTTGGTTGGTAGACCACAGTCCCTGTCGTAGAATTTCTTGAGTCACTCGTCATAGCTACGTCGGATCCAGACCTGACCTTAGGTTTCCTTCCAGAAGAACCTCCCATTAGCGGATCTCTTTTTCGGCTGATTCTCTACGCTTCGCTCGATTGCTTAGTAACAAGGTAGCGGTTAAGCCCCCTTTAAATATTATATCAGGAGCGGAGGTACCCTCCTGATCACCATACTACTAGCTACGCAGTCAAAGTCGCCTTCTAGCCTTGTTCCCGCCACAGGATAGTGAGGGGCACTTAGAACAGAAGAATGACGGCGAATTCTGCGTTACCAAACCGCCGGTCGGGATAGTGCCCTTTATACCCTTTGAGATCGTACAACCTTTCTTATACCGGCTCGGCGGCTCCATTCTCACCAAGTCCACGACTACTTCCATCGAGGTTCCATTACACTATCATTAATGTATGAGATCAAGGAGTAGATAGGCTTGTGTTGCGGTTATAATGAGACATATATATAGATACCTAAGTTCCGCGTGTTCGTCCCAACATCCACAGATCGGAGTTGATGAGGTCGTTTTTCTGAGAATATCCTAGGTGAAGGCTGAACGGCAGTCTGTTGAATGTACCAGAGTGGCAATTAAGGAGTATTGAGGCTTTCGGTGCCGCGGGGTGTATTCTCACACGTATTCGCTTAGTATATTAGATTTCTCGACAAGAATCGCCGAGCGAGGAGATGTAGAAGATATAAACATCGTCAGAGCAAATGTGGCGTGACAAAGGCATGCTGGTGATGTCTCCGGCCGAGGCAGCTCCTCCGAAGCCGAGACGCTGTGATGTACCCCGCGAACAAATATGATCGCAACAAAGCTCGTTTGGCGAACTGCGGCGCAGGAAGCGCACCCTGACGTGCTATACGATTTGCGGAAGTTCTACCCTCTCGGTTTTGTAACAGTGCGAAGGCCGAGCTAGACCATGATGGCTACTACCCCAACCCACAGAGACTAAGCGAAAGATTTAGTTTACAGGTAAATACTCTAAGATCCACCTTGGATGCAGGATAGAGAGACGCTTGGCGTTGTCAACACCTTCAAGGGGCTCGGCTCGCGAGACCAGGGGTCCGAAGGCTAACCAGATGACCTTAGCAGATTTTCGTGTTGAAAACACCAATATATGTTAGTAAAATGTGGGTCTCGGCCTCGGCGCCGAAAATTCTCAGCCCGCCGAGATAAAGTAAAGTACAGGGGCCTCGAATCGGGGCAGCTGAGAAATGAGGCCGGCCGAAAGACTCGGGCTCCGAGATCAGTTCGGGGTAAAGAAAATTCACACCTGCACTGAGCTTGGCTTTAATTCATCTTCTGATGTTTACCTCCCGAGAAGCTTTCTTAAACGCACCGGCTTTCTTTCTCTACTCTCCTTATTCTGCCTCTTGATCTTCAACCTTCGTGCCTTGGCAGTTGGACTACTAATTATTTATACTTGATACAGTCAATATTTTCATTGCTTAACTTACCAGCTGCACACTACAACCTGCTTTATTAATCACCACTTAGCATGGCCAGCACAACATCTGTGGTCGCCGAACCAGGCTCGCAGGTGACGGGCAACAGCGACACCGAAGTCGAATACTCGAGTGGATTGGAGAAGACGGAAGCAATTGAGCCAGTCGGGCAACGATTCACAGGTGAAGGGCCGCCCAATGGAGGGCTCACGGCTTGGTTGGTCGTCTTCGGTGTATGGTGCACCTCTATCTGCAGCTTCGGTTGGCTGAACAGTAAGATCCCCTGACAGTCCAGCCGTGACCTTTTGGTCTGTTGCTAAACCCGCTTTGCTACTATCAGGCATTGGCGTCTTCCAAGAATACTACATGACAGGTCCTTTGAGCGAATACTCACCCAGCACAATTGCTTGGATCCCCTCACTGCAGGTCTTCTTCATGATGGCTATGGTTCGTCCCTCCCCGCTCGCTGAACACTCCTGGGCAGCTTGCTAAACAGACTCTACTTGTTCAGGGACCGATTGTTGGTAAACTGTTTGACAGCTATGGACCCCGCTGGCTCCTCATCGGAGGCACGTTTCTTCACGTGTTCGGCTTGATGATGGCTTCCTTGTCGACAGAGTATTACCAGTTTCTACTGTCCCAAGGAGTCTGCAGTGCCATCGGTGTCGCGGCAGTCTTCCAGCCAGCTCTCGGCTGCATCGTCGGCTGGTTCGACAATGAGCACCGCGGTGTTGTGTACGGACTGCTCTCTACCGGCTCGTCCCTGGGTGGCGTCATTTTTCCCATCATGCTCAACCGACTGATCCAGTCGGTCGGCTATGCCTGGGCCATGCGCTCGGCCGCCTTCCTGATCCTGGGACTGTTGATCCTTGCTATCCTGACTGTCAAGTCCCGGAATCCGCCTTCAAAGAGGGTGGTTACCAAGGCGCAGATGCTGAAGCCTTTCAAGGAAACCGGTTTCCTGTTTGTGCTCGGTGGCATGGTACGAAACCCCTCCTCACTCTACGCCCGTGTGCAAAGCCCTCTGGATGTTTGCTGACAGAATATGGCATTTTGAATAGTTTCTTACGACTCTCGGTGTTTACGTTCCCATCAACTACATCGCCACCGATGCTCTCGCCAACGGCATGGACGTGGACTTGGCACAGTACCTGGTGGCGATCCTGAACGCGGCGAGCTTGTTCGGCCGGTTGACGTCGGGTTTCTTCTCCGATAAGCTGGGCAAGTTCAACACGTTCAGCATCAGCTGCTACGGTGCCGGACTGTTCACGCTGGCGCTCTGGATCCCTTCTACGAGCCAGGCGGGCACCATTGCCTACGCCGCGCTCTTCGGCTTCTTCTCCGGCGCCTACGTGTCGCTCATCGGCGCGTTGGTAGCCCAGATCTCGCCCCTCCCGGAGATTGGATTCCGCACGGGAATCACCTTCCTGGTTGCCGCGCTTCCGGGCCTGGTTACGGCCCCTATCGCCGGTGCGATCTTGGATAACACGGGCAGCTGGGCGAGTGTGAAAATCTTCTCGGGCGTCTTTATCATCGCTGGCACAACGGTCATGCTCGGTTGCCGCGTGGTACATGTCGGGTGGAAGCCAACAGCAAAGTTCTAAAAAATAATAATAAAAATGGGACGAACGCGGGCGAAGTAGATTGGATCACAGTTGCATGGTAAACCGGTAGAGGCATATGAGCGGGCGCGGCTACGCGGCATTGATACACTCTCATCTCATAGAAGCGAGGGAACCAGGAAACTAGCAGGGTACTATAATTTTCTAATAAAAGCATTTCTTTTGATGGCACCAATTCACTGATGGGGAGAGTGAGAACACGACGGCTCATCTCGTGCCGTCTCTGCGATCGCATTGCTTAGCAAGTTTCAACACGATCCCGCGTCATGATTGCTGGATATTCGACTAAGTAAATATTTGAAACCATGGGGAGTCGGACCACCGAACGGAATGATCTGACCGGCAACATAGTTTTGTAGCCATATTTCATCGTATTGGCTCTACTGGTTCGAATGGAGGCTTCAGAGACCTACGGGACAGCGTATGACGGTTGGCGTACGATCTTTCAGCCACAGAGAAACGGCAAGCCGGGATGACGTTCCCTTTTTAGTACCATCATCCCGTCTTTCGGCTATCGAAACGGTATACGGGCTTCCGGGCGCCTCACGGCACTGCGATCGGACGAGCTAAGTGCGAATGGTAGCTGAGGCGCGCTTGCGGGACAATGCCGCCATGGCCAAAAGTATATATCCAGGGATCATCATCCCTGCTTCCCGCCAGGGGAAGGTTGGAACGCGAATACGTGTAGATCACAGACGTAATGGGCCAACAGGGATAGAAGGCGTACCTCAGCTGTGGGTGGCTGTCAGTTTGACTAACAGTGTCCGGGTTGCCAGCTTGCCAGTCCCCAGCCAGTTGACCCAATGCCGAAGCTATTATACTTTTGGAAGGCTGGGAGCAGGGTGGGCAAGGGAAACCGAAAGCAAGAATCGGTTGGTTTTATTGTTCTTGGCAAATTCGAAAGATCGACATCCCACTTCCTTTCCTGAGAAGGGTTGGGCTCAATATTCAACGAATCGCGGTGGATCGCTGCCTCGGGGCTTACATTAGGCTCCGATGTCTCAGTCTCTCTGCCCGACCATTTTTGGGCGGGAGAAAAGAAGGTGGCCGAATTCTCCAGATTGCGTCGAGAAGAAAGACTAGAGAGGCACGAGAGGTCCTGCCATTCAAGACTGGGGACAAACTCCCCGTCAAATTAACTTGGCCACGCGAGAAAAAGAAAAGGAAGGATCGGGAAGGGGTACAAGAATCATGTTGCATACCCCTCAAGATCCCCTCCCACCCAATATGCCCACTGGAAACGTTTCATGCATTCGGTTGGCTGTTCTCGAACGGACGGGTGGCTGGCACCAGAGCAGTAGCACCTGAAAGAGCCAGTAAATTTTGCTACTCAGGTATGCCACAGCAAGCCATGGCGCCTAGGTTGTCAGCCCTAGCGCGCTTGCACCTGAGACCCCAGAAGCAAAGAGTCGCGCCGCAGGCTGTGCAACAAAGAACAAAAGGTGCCCATAGAAACTCTGCGACTGCCACGGGCTCAGTACGAAGATGACGAAACGAAGGCAAGCAAGAGGAGACAGTTGGAGAACGCAACACCGCGCAATTAGCAAGAGACGAGGCGAGATCCAAAAAATTAAGATCAAATATATCGTGCACGACAAGTCTCCCTTTTTAATAAGCAAAGACCCCTTTTTTTTAATAGCCAAGGACGGGTAATCTACTTAAGCTTAAAAGACTCCAAAGAAGGCTTCTCTCAGCCGGATCTGAGCGATCGGGAAGCGCCCCGGTTTTATCCAGACCGCGTTCGCCGAGCCGCCGGTGTGCGTGAGTGTAAGTGCGTATTTGCAAGACGCCAATATGGCGGATGCAAGTGTGGTAGTAGCCGGCCGGCTACCACCACAGTCTTTTGAGTCTACGGAATATACGGCTACCTATTCACATCGCATCATATTGTGCGCACCATGCGCAACGGTCGCAGGCCAACGACAGAGCACGTTTGGGTTTCTACAGATTTCTTGAAACTTTTCTTGTTTTTGTGCCGACCACCGCATCCCGCTGTGCCACACTATCAAAAAGCGAATTAGCACCAGGCCCATCCCCGACAGGCAGCGAATGGCGATCAGTGCTGGGCGCCCTGCGGTCGGACTCGACAGCCACTGGCGCGCCAAGTGTCGTAGTGTGATACAGTGGCCATGGATGGGCATCCGGGACTTCCCCACGCTAGCTCGGCGATGCCAGTCCCCCCCCTTAGCCAGGGGCGTGCAGCACGCAGAGAGGAAGCATGCAGTTGAATGAAACGGCCCAAGTAGAGGCCAGAAGTGTATCTTTGCCCCAGGGTTGGTTGCCGCAGGGAACGGGGTACATTGCTCGACTGCAATGCAATATCTCTTTTACCCTCGCCCTCTCGATCCAAGCGTGCTCTTATGATCTTATCCCAGCACTAAAACATCCATGTTTCCTTCCTCTCTTTCCCATGCATCCGAGATCGACTTCCTCGGCCTCCCCTTCCAGTTCTCGAGCCGCCGCAGGACACCAGACCTGAACGGACTACGACGAAGCCAACATGACGACGGATGCACCCACCACAGGGACCGCTGGGCGGTTCCCCAAACTCGGCGATGTTGCCTTCGTTCTCCTCCTGTGTATGGCACAGTTCCTCAGCCTTGCAGCCATGAACCAGACGGTTGCGCCACTCCTCATACTAGCGAGCTATTTTGATATTTATGATTATGGAAATCTGAGTTGGTTCTCCGCCGCTTACAGCATGACGGTGGGGACGTTCATATTGCCAGCGGGTATGTTTCCCCAGCGTTTCCAAGACCACTTGAGTCGTCACCAGTGTCCCCCCAACTAGGCAAGTCGGTCGGCTTACACAGATTTCTTGTTCGCACCTCCGCAGGCAGGCTCGGTGACATGTATGGACACAAAAAGATGTTCACATTCGGCTGGGTTTGGTTTTCGCTCTGGTCTCTCATATGCGGCTTCTGCCAGAATACGGATCTCATCATGTTCAGCACCTTCCGGGCCTTCCAGGGGATAGGACCGGCTCTGCTCATCCCCAACGCGATCGCCTTGATTGGGCGTACCTACCCCGTCGGGCTGAAGAGAAACCTCGCATTCGCATGCTTCGGCGCGGCTGGTCCGACAGGCGCGGCGGTGGGCGCCGTCTTTGCTGCTCTTGTGTCCCAGACCATCTCGTGGCACTGGTGCTTCTGGCTGCTGTCGATTGTCTGTGCCATACTGGTTGTGGTGTCACATTTTCTCATCCCGTCCCCGGAGCCCATCCAACGCGGAGGCTCGTCACCCCCCGAGGCGAATCCGCCGGCCGATTCCAGCCCTTCCGCCGAAAGCCCGACATTCGACTGGTCCGGTGCTCTTACCGGGGTCACGGGCCTCGTTCTTTTCAACTTTGCCCTCAACCAGGCGCCGCTGGTCGGCTGGCAGGAGCCGTATATCGGCAGCCTCCTCGGTCTTGGCATCATCTTCCTCTGCGCCTTCGTCTGGGTCGAGCTCTTCTACGCGTCGCAGCCCCTCATCCCGATACGAGGTCTCCAGCGGAACGCCGTACTGGCACTCGCTTGCGTGTTCGCGGGGTGGAGCAGCCACGGCATATGGGTCTACTACCTCTACATCTTCCTCGAGCACCTGCGGGGCCACAGCGCCCTGCTGACGTCGGCCGAGACGTGCCCGGTCGCCATCACGGGCCTGTTCTTCGCCTTCTCGACGGTGTGGATGCTGCGCCGGATCCCCGTCGCCTGGGTCATGCTGGCCGCCATGTCCTTCTTCGTCCTCGGCAGCCTGCTCATGGCGCTCGCGCCGCTGGAGCAGACCTACTGGGCCAACACGTTCGTGGCCGTCGTCCTGATGCCCGGGGCCATGAACCTGTCGTTCCCCGCGGCGACCATCCTGCTCTCGTCCGCGCTGCCCAAGGAGAAGCAGGGGATCGCCGCCAGCCTGGTCGCCACCATGGTGAACTACAGCATCAGCTGCGGCCTGGGCTTCGCGGGCTCCATCCACAAGTACACGCTCCTCAGCGCGACCGCCGATGCGGGCATCGCGGGCCCCCCTCCGCCCTTGTCCATGTCCAACCCGCAGCTTGTCGCGGTGCGGCTCGTCGGGCTCCGGGCGGCGTACTGGTTCTCCGTCGCGTTGGGCGTGATGGGCATGTGCGTCGCGGCGCTCTTCGTCCTGCTGTCGCGGAGCGGACGGAGTCCGAGTGGTGGTACGGGTACGGATGATAGGCCAGGGATCCAGTTGGTAAAGATAAAGAGCGGTGAGCAGTCGCCTGAGTCAACGGCGACGCCAATGATGAGCTCGGATGTGCTTCCGCGTCCGAGACCCGCGGAACCTGCCGCGCC
>FTLB01014360.1_pt1 | contig 10332 bp, 17 predicted proteins | sample 1658291 | NCBI WGS metagenome assembly FTLB01 (sample SAMEA3914812, study PRJEB12502) | metagenome | biome: forest; material: soil | place: Canada | collected 2011-07-07 | depth 0.1 m
TCTCCATACTGTACCCCTTTTTTCCATGCCAGTATCCCGGCCGTCGGTTTTCCCACGCTCTTTTTTTTTTCTTTCACTGCCTCTAGAGAACCTCCTAGATGCCGGTTTACGGACTTGGCTGTTGGCCGGTTATATCAGATCCGAGGGTGGGGGATCAGCAATGATTTTGCCGCCTCTCGATTGGGAATTCTTTTTACCTACGAAGAATCTACCCCCGTAGGAGAAGTCGTCGTCATAGAGGCCGGACCGTGCACTGTACCCGATCTACTCGGTGAATTTTTGTTATGTCATATATGGCGGCAAGGAGCGACAGGGGCTGTCAGGGGTAAAGAAAAACAAAGCAGAGCTTCCTGGCCAACGAACTCGCGATCGACCCTCGCTTGCAAATCCATATATTTGGTAAATTATTGGTTGGGAGCTCCGGTTTGTTTTCTTCTCTTTCCTCGCGCTCAAATTTTGCTTTTGGTCTAGACAACTGTTGGATTTTGGTTCCATTGCCACACACCGCGACTCGGAGGCAGCCACGCAGCGCAACCGTCGGGGGCCATTTGTCGGAACCGGTCGACTGAATTTTTCTGCTGTCCAGAGAGAAGAGAGTCGATCATCAGGATACGAGCCAACCATCCAGCTCCACGCAGGTATTAGTGTGAGCCGAGTTGACCAAATTTTGCACAGTTGATCTATTCGTGCACCGAGGGTCCGGCCAGAAGGGCCTCCCGGGGTCGCCTTAAAAGATGCAATAGGTGGGAAATAAACAAAGGGCCGTGAACGTCAACAGAACATTTGACGAAGAAATAAAACGAGCAGCATGTTGTTCAGAGGGCAAGTAAGGCACGTATTCGAACCGCAGTAGTATGTTTCGGAGCAGGATGCTCTCAAGATGGGTCTTTCCGGCCTTGTCCACGTCTGAATAAGGAAGGCACTCACAAGACCTCTTGCCTCTGTTACGCTAGAATAACTTCACATAATCCTGGTCAGTCGCAAAATTGCCGACTCCTATCTCTATGGTGTCGTCTCAGACTTGGCAGTAGGCAAATGTGTGGGAGACATTACTCCACCGGTGGCGCGGCTCGCGGTTCGAGAAACTTGGATCTCACAATTCATCCTCATTCTCGCTTCATGCCGACAAGTAAGATTGCTCTCCTTGACCCGGAGGTCCGCCCAGGCGACGCGGCCGGATACAACCACGTCTGCCGTCCAGGCGTCCAGGTTGGCACCGCCGTCTCCTGATAGAACCCCAACAGATGCCCCGGGCCGGTCGAGACCAGCGTTGGCAGCCACACCCTTTCCCCGCAAGGATACAATCCAATGACAATAGGTGGGGAAGAAGAAATGGGGGAGAGAGAGGGCGAGAGGGAGGGCGTGAGGAGGAGCAGTGGGAGGAGGGGGTGTGTGTCGTGGCCGTCAGGGACAGGTATTCCGCCTGATCCTGTCCGCTCTAGCGGAGGGATCTCCGGGGCCTTTCGGTTTGCACTCTTCGGGCAAGGCCTCTTCTGGTCGTGCATGCGGCTGCCTCGACACAACACGGCTGTGTCTGCGACCCCCCTCCTGTTGGCTGCGCAGTAGAGGCCTTGTCCTTGTGGTGTGGGCAGTGTGCCACTGTCGTGACCCCTTCCTGGCAGGCATGAGTTTATGACTAATGTGTAACATCTCTTAAATCTCCCATTGGCGGCAGCCGTGACAGTGGGTGGCCCATCGGGACAGGATGAGCTGGCTGGAGACAGTGGTCAGATGGGGCGTGCGCGTTGACGAGAAGAGTTATCGACGCCATGGTTCTGGAGCTGAAAGCATCGATGACCATCAGGGCACCACCATTCTGCAATCTTCCATCAATCATCTCATAGAGACGCTACCTTTACCCTCATCGAGCCCCATATCGGTCAAGCGAAGGGAGGCGAACACTCGTCAGTCGAGACCCTACGAGGAGGGTGGAAGAGGTGCTTACCCGACGGCGATAGATCCAAACATAGATCTAAGACAGGAAACTGTGGGGAATCCTTGACAAAAAGTCCGGGGAATGTGGCATGATGGCTTGCAGGAAACTATACTTTTTTGGCGTGGTACAGGACCATGAGGGGTTCGCATATCGAGGTGCATGTCTCGATGAAGCGAGGCGGGACCAAAAAAAAAAGGTGAGGAGTAAAAAAAGAAAAGAAAACAAAGAACGAGGCTAAGGTAGTCATGATCCCGTGTGGGAGACGTAGATGACCAGCCGATGGTCATCCCTTCTCAGCGCAGATCTCTTCCGAGTCTAGATACATTATATATAATATTACTGCGGCTTCTTCCCCGGTCGGGATAGCTGAGAGGGGTCGAGATCAGTCGGAGGGCATGAACGGGAAGGAGGGTGAGTAGCATCGCATCGCAACGCGCAGATGGGTGCGACCAGAAAAGGGTTGCGACTAATCGAGCTACTTGACCGGCTTCAGAGGGCGGGGGGAGGGAGGTCACGCCCGTTGTCACGGTCCATAGAGAAGCGAGACCCCATCGAGTTTTCGTTGCTTCCCAGCGGTCACTGACACCTCTTTCGTATTTTCCTCCTAGGCGCTATGTCCTATTCAATGACAGCACACTGCATTGAATACCGAGATGGCCCGGGCGAGACAGGAATGATGTAGCCTGGCCAGTGGAGAGCGAATGGGTATCGCGGCCGGCATTTCGTATCCGAGTATGGCAGACAGCGATAGCCAGCACGGAGAGGGAGCAAGGAAAATAAAAATAAAAGGAAGAAAAGGTAACATAGGTACGTACATCTTACCTAATCAAAATAAAATGCTCGGTTCCCAGCTACCAACCGCCCGGAACACGCCGAACATACCTCTTTAGGGGAAGAATTCGGTATCTCCCCCCCGTAAATAGTACGTAAAGAACCAAAAACCCATTATTCCGCTGCAGAGACGGGCGCTTCGTATCTGGCTAGGTACGTACTGTACATGTACAGTTCCTTGGCTTCCCTGCCTGGCTATTAACACCCCAAATATGCACCAGCCCCTCCTGAAGTTGGGGGTTCCAGACCCCCAACTCTCAGGCTGTTTAATCTTTGCCTCCCCCTCGGGATAATAGTCTCTGTCTTGTCGAGCAAATCAAGTTCTCTCATAGTGGTCAAGAGCATGGAGGTGGCGTCGTGGCTGACACATTTTTGCTCTGCTGACCTTTTGTATAAATGAGGTGACTGTGTTTGTTCCCGCCAGCCTCTCCTCCGGGCGACGGGCATTCGCGTTCTCTGGGCGCAGACCATCAGCCCTCCTTGGCGGCCCCTTGTCGCTGGAATTCAAAGCTCAAATCAGACGGCCTTCCCCTGGTTGCTTTGGACTGGGGACACCCCTGGACTTCAGCCTTCGACAAGGGAGAACCTGGTCGGGATCCATGGGCTCGGGCTGTGGAGACTTTCAGACTTTCAGAAGTGAGCGTGGGGGTAACCATTCCCCGCCCCCCCCAGAGCTGTATGGGCAGGCCATCCAACGGGATGACCGCCATGGGCTGTGTACGTCCTCTGTAAGGTCTCCGTTACAGACAGTACAGAGCGGAGATGACTGCCCTCCCAAGCTTGATGCGGATGGGCTCAGAGTTCGAGGCTTGTACGCTATTTCTTCTTATCCATCCTAACAAGCTATATGCATTCATCAGTGGTCTTCCATGACAAGGCGCGAGAACTTGCGAACGCATTAAAATGAAAGACGAAATATCTCGTTCCCTCCTCTCAGGAGGGAGGGGGAGGGGGGAGAGGGCAGCATGTCGGCCATGTCCTTGCACAGTGCGACTGCACTGGTAGGTGACTTGATGGATGCCATGCTCAGCCGGCTGAATGGTAAAGCTGGCTGGGCAAAAGCGATAGTCTCTGTCGTACTAAAAGAGCTGTCACAGAAAATCGTCACACATTCATTAATGCCCCCGCCCGAAGGGGGTGTATCAGAGGTATGGTATACCTTCCAGATCCCTCTATATTATTAGTCAGAAGAAGGCAGGAGGGGAGGTCAAGGAAAGCACTCGATCACCCGGTGAGTCTAACGCTACGTGTAGAGGGCCCAAATACTTGCTCCCGTCTTCCGCGGCGCTCGTTCGCCAGGGGTTTGTCACAGCAAATTTCCTTTGATCGGCGTCGCATGGGCGTGGCAGCCGATTCGGGTTCTGATAACAAGACGCGATCTGGGTGTGGGAAGACTCTCATTGCTAATGGATTCTACAGGTGCCATCAGATCAGCTAAGAGACGAAATAAGCGGAAAGATATCTTCCTGTCACGCGATCAGGGGTTTTGGTATCACATCCGACAAAGTGGATGGCGGTCACGGCGGTGTGGCTCGCCAACCTACTCCTGTGCCTTACTTAGTACTGGAACATTCTCCATTAGTAGCTGGTGACACAAGATAGGTAATAATTAACCAACGTTACTGCGACGACGATGATGTACATAGTATGTACTATGGTTAGTAAGAAGGAGGCGCCACTTGTCTCAAGGCTGCAGCAACAAAGTCTTCTGCATCACATGACCCACGACTTGGTTTTCGTTTGTTCCAATTGTAATAGATGCCGTATGTGGGTGTAGATGTGGTCAGAGTACGTAATTCCAATTCTTCTCGTGGCGATCCTGAACTGCCGGTCTGGGTATTTGTAGGGTACGATCCTCGTCCGAGACCAGCAAGACGCTTGGTTACCCGGTCAAGCCCGGTGAAGAGAGAGAGGAGCCCCCCACAAGCAGCACCCTTCCTGAGGAGCGGAACCGCCGTGCTGGAACCACGAGAGACGGTGCTGCGGTGGGGTGATTGAACGCACTGACGTCTCAACCGAACCCCAACGAATGGGAAGACGAGCATGTCTCCTGAAATTTGGGGGGAGGGAGGGGGCATTGGGAAGTGGAAGAAAAGAAGAAGAAAAAAGATTGAAGCGTACGAAGTTGTGGGCAAAGATGTCGATACTTGGGAGAGACTAGGGAAGGAACGGAATGTCAATTGAAGGAATCAGAAGAACAACAAGCCTCCAGTGCTCCTGCCTCAAATCCGTACGTCTCGAGCCAAGGCAAGGCACTGCGATGCCTTCCCAAGACGCACCCAATTGACTCGTCGTCGAAGCTCTCATTCCCAGCGTTTCCATTTCTTCCGTCGCCTACCTAAGGTACCTTACCTAGATAAGGTAGCCATGAACTTTTCTCTCTCTCACTCCCTCTCTCTCTGTACCCACCACCCCTCTCTCTGCGTCGCAGTATGCAATGTATGTATGTGCGTACTTGCAAGTTTTCATCCCAATTCCCCACCACACTTTGGACACGACACTTAGGACCCGATTCAGGCCAAGATCAGGACGTCAGCTGCCCTTCATCTGCCCCTCATTTACCCCTCCATTGGTGAACAGCGTCCTACCCGCCACCAAAACCGACTGGGCGTTCTCTCCGCCATTGGTTATGACGCGAAGGAAGGCGTCGTCGTCCCAATTGTGCCCGGCTCTGTGGGGATATCAAACCTTTGTGGGCGGCAGGCGCCCGGGAAGAGGGTGGACGACGAGGGAGGCGGTGTTGGGGGACCCGCCCGGGTCGACATGGAGAAACAAACGATGGCCGGATCAAGATGAGTGCAGCGGCACAACGATTCATCACGCATGTACAATGCGGAGAGAGAGGCAGGGCAGACAGGGCAGTCTGCCACCTTCCAAGGTGCACCAAGCAAGGAGGACCCTGATATCGCTGCTGCAGCTAGGTAAGTTTGGTCATTCCTTATCTCGCGGCAAGAGGCAGGCGGCAGGGAAGGACTCTCGTCGTCGGTTTGATAGCAGAGCACATGGCAGGTCGGGGCCTGGGGTAAGGTACGCCAACGTTGCGCCCTTTCTGGTGAGACGCAGCCATGTGCCCCTTCGCCTGATAGAAATAAGTTCTGATGCCACACGGACAATATACAGTCGTACCTACAGTACTTTACGATGCGGCGCTAAAACCTGGCCTGATGACCACTTTTTCCGTCCTGTTTCCCGGACAAACGACTCCAGCATCAGCAGACCCCATGCTGACGGGCCCCAATCCCAATCGTCATTTCAATCCCGAATGAGACCCTTCTCATTTTTTCTCTCCGTGATGCCTGTCGGCTATTGACCGCCAGTTGGTCGTCGTATGCTTCTCACGTCACGGCAATCCAATCGACATCCAGCAGGAACGACTCTACATCGGGCGTCGGCGGAGACGACGGCTACCTCAGGGACAGAAGGACCCGACAATGGAAGTTCATCCGAATCCCTCGTGAGCAGTCTGCGCTCTCTTGTCCGATCCTGCTCCCGATCCTAAGCAGGGCGGTCTCATTGCAGATGTATCAGCGGGGAGAAGGGGGAGTACATAGAATAGAACAGACCCGTTAGAAAGATCGGGCGTCGGGGGAGCCCGGCATTGCTGGCGCGACTTTTGTGAAACGAACATCCATCCCCCAGAGCTGACGTAGAACCGGAGCATGTATGTGACTGCACTCAGTAGCTCGCAAAGGCTGGAAACTGGAGATGATCCTTGCTCGTAGTAGCTTGTGTAATAGGCACCCAGCGGGGGGGGTTGTGATCCAGTCCTAATTGGTACGGCCCATGATCAGAGCTGGATGGAGCTACAGTACGTGTTGGTTGGATTCATACAATGCTTTAGTACCTCGCATCAATATGGATATGGGGTAGAGGGATATATGGGGGGGACGACCTGGATGGGCATGTGGCAGCGGAGGGGCATTAGGGTAAATTTTGTGTAGGCGCCATCCGAGCCCCTCAGCACGCACAACGTGCAGCATTTGTTCGACAAAAGAGGAAGTGAACATCCCATCGCCTCCTTCATGTCTCCATACCGGGATGCCCACGTACGAAAAGACAGAGAGGGCCACGAGAGCAACAGGCGCAGATGGATCTCTCCATAATACCTGTAACAGTGTTCCCTAGGATCCAGTCATTTTGCTCTCTTCCAACTTCGACCTCTTAATGCTTGGATGGTGTTGGCATGTGTGGATGGAGCACCACGATCGTAGACACCGAAGGTTGTAAAACTTTTGGTGTTTTTTTGATCGCCCCTCTGAGCAGAGAGGCTCTGGTTACTTCGGACAACCTCCCATCATCGTGCTCATCCAACCGCGATTGAAAACGTGGAAACACACCCGGCACCTTGCCACATGCTCACGGCGGTAAGGAGAAAGGCAACCACGAGACCAGGCTGGACCAAACCTTGACGCCCATAGACTGTGTTCGCCCCGAGGAAGCTTCCTTGGTTTCGTGGTTTTTTTCTCTCTTTTCTTCCTCTTGCCCACTCTGCAATAGCACATCGCCCTGCTCGACCTGCCTGACAGCTTTTAGCTGGATGACGCCACGGACTCGGGTTTCGTGCCCGGATACCATAAAACGGCGGAGTGGCTGTCAGGTACAGACCATTGGGTCATGATGACGAAGTTGGTTTCTTGCAGGGACTGTACATGGACAAGAGACATAGCCTCATCTCGTCCCTCGTTCTCCCTCTCGCTACCTAGTCGTGCTAGTCTAGTTGAACTCGTTTTGGATGGGCACATATGGGCTAGTTTGAAGCTGACCGCGGATCACTTTCACCAGGCGAGCTGCTAAGCCCCTGTCTCTCAGACGGTTGGAAGCCAATCAGGAGCCGTACAAGGGACACATCGGTTGTTTCTTTTATTCTGGCACGCCTGAGTTGGCAAGGTATCAAATAAGTTGCCCGTCTTCTGCGGTTTCCGATCGGAGGGCAAATCCATCACCCATGTAAGGTACCTATCGAAGAGGACGTGCTCGGTGTCCGTTTGAACGATCCCATTTGCTTTTGGGCGATTTTATCTTACTGTTTGGGGGGGCATCTATTCATCTTTCTGCCTCCGTCTCTGGTTTCCTCCACCCCTCCCCCCCCTGAACGGGGTTACCTTCGCTCTTCTGTATGCGGGCAGCTCGCATGCAGCTCTCTACTTTGGCAGGCAACTGCAAACGCAACGCATTGTGTCGACTACGCACCTAGACGGTTAGCTACTCTGCGCCGCTATTTACGAAGCAGCTCTACTCCGTAACTTCCCCAGGAAAAGAAAAGAAGAGGCCCACCCGAGAGGGCTAGCAAAGAACGCTCCTACCCTCCTGAGTTTTTGGCTAGGTTCTCACTCCTTAGAAGCAAGTGAGGTTGGAAGAGCCTACTGCCCTTCCCGGTTTAGCGGCTGCTCCTTGCCTCCTTCCCCCGATTTTCCTCGCAAGCTAACCCCCACATACAGAGTCCACTTTTTTCTCTTTAAACACAGATCCTGGGACCTTGTGCCCTGCCAGGGTGAGTGCGAACAGGGTGCTGGTACTTCGTACATCCTTTTTTTTGCCTTCTCTCTTTACCTAGGCAAAACGGAGACCCCAAAGGACAACCCAAGACGCAGGCCCGCGTACCGGCTTCAACGGAACCGACAAGACGGGGTAGGAAGGAGAGGGAGAGAAGGGAATAAAGAAACAGAGGGACAGAGAGTGAGAGAGTGAGAGAGATGACGAAAAGGTCGCACTGTGTGCTCACCTGCTTGACTTTTTTGCGGCGTAACGGAGCCGAGACGCATTCTAGTGGCCCCATGGAAAGAAAGTACCAGGAGTACGCGAGTATTCAATATATGTACTTCGTACTCTACGGAGTATATGTCGCTCATCCACTCTCATCGCCTTGCCCAAGGTACCTTAGTCAAGTTACATATCTTACTTTGCCTTTCCATGCACATCTCGAGCAGACCGGTCACCGGGGAGGCGTAGAAAGGGCCTCGGGACAAAAAGCCTCGACAAATCAGGTTGCTTTTTGGTATAATTCTCGCTGCCTCTGCTATTATTATTTTCCTCTTTCTCGCTTTCAGCTGCCTTGTCGAGGTACCTACTTGTTTCCGTCTCTCTGTCTCTCATCCCCTCATCTTTCTCTCAATCTCTGATTCACTTATTCTCTCGAACACAGTAAGTAAAGTAGCTTCTCTCTCTCTCCTCTCCCACCCTCCCTCGCTCACGCACATACACACACACACACACACACAAACGCACACATGCGCAATACAGGGCGGGTTGCTACCTTGTACACACACTAGTTTTCTCCAGACACACGCCATGAGTGTCGGAGTTGAGCGGGCATACTGCCAAGGGTACCGTACCCCATGTAACTCCAAGTAGGAGGATTTGGAGAAAAGAAACATTAAAAAAAAAGGCCTGTCAGTCAGTCAGTGCATGTCAAGCGCCACCAAGTCGGGCATGGCGTCGTCCGCCCAGAAGAAACCCCAAGGCAAGGGACCAGAAAAAGAAAAAAAGTACAGACACCCCAAGCTATCTCGTCTCGGGAAGGGTTGGAAGCTATCTAGACGTCCCGTATCGGTTACATGGCGGACGGTACGTACTCTTTTTCCCACGCACTTGGTCCCTTGCCTGGTCATGGACACGAGACAACCCTGTCGTCCCCCAGATCCCTCCTGAGCCTTCTTTCCACTTCATACAAATAGCTCTGACATCTCCCCCCGTTTCCCAGAGTCATCAACGTCCTCGACTATCTCCTCCCACTCTCTCACCATCTTTACTCCTTCTCGCTTACTCCCTCCCACGCCCTGGCTTGACACCATCCTTGCTCGCTGGCCTCTCTCCGTCTCTGTTTCTCCCATCACACCCTCTCATCCCACACGGCACTGGTGTGCGTGGCACCTTCATCCCTCGTCCGCCCTCGTCGACCTCACACACCTTTCTTCATCCTCAAACCCGTCAGTCACCATGTCTCCCCACAACGACGCACCCTCCCCGGCCGGCAGCTTCACTGCCGGCTTCAACAGGAACCCGTACCGGCCCTCGGCCTCGGGGCTCAGGATTGGCACTCTCACCCCGGGCGAGTCCCAGTCTCCACTCAGCAGCTCCTATGACAGCAGCTCCCTCGAGGGCTTCCACATGACCCGGCCCCTGGTGCCCGGCGTCTACGTGCCGACCATGTGCTTCTTCGACGAGCACACGGAGAACGTGGACCCGGCCACCATCGCCCGGCACGCCGTCCGTCTCGCCCGCGCTGGCGTGACCGGCCTCGCCACCCAAGGCTCCAACGGAGAGGCCGTCCATCTCACCCATCAGGAGAGGCAGCTAGTGACCGTGTCCACGCGCAAGGCGCTCGACGATGCCGGCTACTCCCATATGCCCATCATCGTCGGCTGCGGCTCCCAGAGCACGCGGGAGACGATACAGCTCTGCAGCGAGGCTTGGGAGTCCGGCGGCGACTACGCCCTCGTCCTGCCGCCTGCGTACTACGCCTCCCTCTTCCTCCCGTCCTCGGAGACCATCCTGGAGTACTTCACCGACGTCGCCAACGAGTCGCCCATCCCCATCATCATATACAACTTCCCCGGCGCCGTGAA
>FTLB01052768.1_pt1 | contig 10310 bp, 6 predicted proteins | sample 1658291 | NCBI WGS metagenome assembly FTLB01 (sample SAMEA3914812, study PRJEB12502) | metagenome | biome: forest; material: soil | place: Canada | collected 2011-07-07 | depth 0.1 m
ATATATATATATATACACATATATAGCCTTGCTCAAAAATAAAATAAAAAAATTACCCGATTCCCATCCTTGCAGCTTGGTTGAATATTTCTTCGTTGCTTAATAGTTGGATGGTAACTGCAAAATTATTGAAACAGCAAATCGATAAGCGATCCCCAAAACCCGTCACTCTGGCAAGTGGCACCTATGAAGACGCTCAACTACGATGTATCCAGGTGTGTCCATAAAAATAAAACGAATTAATTCTGTACTACTGGCTGCCATGTCACGCCTTCAGTAGTTGTAACCGAAATCTGAGCCCCCCAATCTCCTGCTCCTCTTGCAAGACAAGCGACTCCCCCACAGCCACATCAGAGCTCACATCCTCGAGCTTTCCGCGCAACGCTGACACAAACAAGGCCTCGTGCGACGCTACCACCGCTGCCAAACCAACGTTGCCGGGGTCTGAAAGCACCGCGCACTGCATGCGGACGTCATCCGTGGGCACGAGCCCGGCCTTTTTCCGCAGCCTCTGGACGCGGTTGACCAGCTCCCGCGCGACGCCCTCGCTGGCGAGGTCCGCCGAAGCCGTCGTGTCCAGGAGCACCACCATGTCGTCGGCGAATGCGGGCTCCCATTTCACACCGTCCGCTGCCGGCACATCACTCCGGGAGTCTTTCAGGACTCGCAAGATGGTGATGTCATCTTCGACGAGCTTGATCCCCCCCACCAGCATCGTCTTGTCCTGCACGAAGCGGCGGAGCTCCTCCTGGCTGAGACCAGGGAGAGCCTTGCGCACGAGCTGGACGTCCTTCTTCAGCTTCTTCCCCAGGGTGGGCCAGTCCACTCGGGCTTCCAGGAGAATGTTGTGCTGCTGCTCGTCGCTGCTCAGGACGACGTCTCGGACGTTCAGCTCTTCCTTGATGTAGGAGGCGAGCGCTTCGACATGAGCGAGAATGTCTGGATCCGCAACCACTACGAGGGATCGGAGTGGCGTCTTGAGCGGCACCTGGGACCTCTCGCGTGCCCCGCGCGCCAGTTGGATGACCTTTTGCATGGTTGCGATGCGGAGCTCTGTGGCTTCGTCGAAAAGCGACTCTTGCACGGTCGGGAAGGGGAGAAAGTGGACGCTCCGCGAATCACGGAACTGACCAAGGGCTTCCTTGGACAAATGGGGCTTGAGGAGCCCGTAGATGTGCTCGGTCAAGAAAGGGATGAACGGCGCCAGGGCACGAACGAGAGTGAACAGCACCCTGAACAAGGTGTTCATCGCAGACGCGGTGTCTTCAACAGGGAGGCCGGCCGTGCCTTTCAGTCGCTTGCGATTGAAGCGAATGTACCAATTTGTCAGGTTGTCGATGACGCCGAGCAATCTTGGTACTACTGTGTGGAGGCGATACCCTGGCGAACGCACAAGTCAGCAAGGCACCATAGACGATACGGTTCGTTTGGCGTAGCGGAATCATACCGGCCATCTCTTCATCCATAAAGCGTAGTAGACTCTGGCAGTCTGCCAAGATCCACCTGTCCATCACGTTGGTCTCTTTCTCAACCTCCAGATCGGCAACAAAGTCTCTACCGGTGGTCTTCTTGTAGAGCACAGCTTGGTCCGCGAGGAACCGGTAGCTATTCCAAAGGGGCAGCAACACGCGAGAGATGACGTCTTTGACCCCGGAGTCCTTGAAGCGGAGGGATTCAGCCTTCACCGCAGGGGACGTGATGAGATAGAGGCGAAGGGCATCGGCACCATAGTGATTCAGCATCTCCATGGGGTCCGTGTAGTTCTTCAGCCGCTTGGACATCTTCTTTCCGTCTTCGGCGAGTACGATGCCATTCACAATCACGTTTCGGAACGGGGAGGTCTTGAAGAGCTCGTTCCCCAGGACGGTCAGGGAGTAGAACCAACCACGGGTCTGATCAAGGCCTTCGGCAATGAAGTCTGCCGGGAAGAGGGAAGGAAACTTGTCGGGGTTGGAAAACGGATAATGCCTGGATGCGTAAGGCATGCATCCGGACTCATACCTTCTCTTGGTATTAGCTTGCCTTGATCTTAGTTGCATTGGGGAAAGGGACGGCGGAGCGTACCAGCAGTCAAATACCTCGTCTACCCTTCGTAGAACGCCTTTGCCTCTCCGCGAAGGGATAGTGATGTGGTCTACTTTGTCTCGATGAAGGTCATCTAGCGGACCGTCATAACCACTGAGTTGTCGGAGCTCGGCGATGCTCCCGATACAGACAACCTCCTGCAAGTCTTCGCTCACCCATAATGGGAGAGGCGTGCCCCAGTAGCGGTTCCGCGACACGTTCCAGTCGCGCGCGTTGGCGACCCAGTTGACGAAACGATTCTTCACGCTTTGGGGAACCCAGTTGGTAGAATGTACATTCTCAAGCAGTTGGGGGACGGAATCTGCCACTCTGATGAACCACGAAGACACGGCCTTCCGGATGAGCTGGGTATCGGATCGCCAGCAGAACTTGTCGTTATGAACCACCTGGCTCTCGACTAGCAAGCGACCCGTGCCGCGCAAATCCTTCAGAATGGCCTTATCGGCCGCCTTGACGTGCTGTCCCTGATAGTCGGGAACCTCAGCAGTGAAGCAGCCATTGTCGTCCACGGGACAGGGCGGGAGGCGCTCGGGTGTGATGAAGCCCGCCGCCACCGCCGCGTCGTAGTCTTCTTGGCCGAACGCAGGTGCCTGGTGGACCAAGCCGGTGCCCTCTCCTGCTTCCACGTACTCGGCGCCGATGACCTGGAAGCAGTCGCCAAACGTCTCGGTGAAGTAAGGGAACAGCGGGCTGTATTTCCATCCAACCATGTCTCTCCCTAGGAGTTTCTCAACCACTTTGTATTTGGCTTTGGCCGGATTCTGGTACAAAACCGACAGACTGGTCTCCAAGATGACGTATTTTTGACCGGAAGGCTCGTCCAAGACTACCGCATATTCGAAATTCGGATGGACGGCGACGAATAGGTTGGACGGAAGCGTCCAAGGTGTGGTCGTATAAGCGAGGAACGAGGTATTCTCCATACCCTTGACACCCTCTACCGGAAAGGCGACCACAACGGCGGGATCTTGGGTCATCTTTTCGTTTTGCTTGGATTCCATGTGACTCAGAGGGGTACAAAGCGCCGTCGAGAAAGGCATGATCTGGTACGCGCGATAGACTCGGCCGTTGTCATAGAGCTGCTTGAACACCCACCAGCAGGATTCCATGAAAGTGGGATCCAGCGACTAGAGAAGAAACAGAGACTTTGTTAGTGTATGAAGGCATGGGGAGACCGGAGGAGAGGATGGAGAGGTAACGGATCGGTGAGCGGCCCTACCTTGTAGTCGTTCTCTACATCGATCCAGCGTCCCACACGCTCGATGGTAGCTTTCCATTCCGAAGCGTATGTCATGACAATGGCTCTGCATTCGGCATTGTACTTGTCGATACCCATCTTCAGGACGTCTTCTCTCCCGGTGATGCCCAATTGCTTGTCGACGATGTGCTCGACGGGTACTCCGTGGGTGTCCCAGCCAAAGCGCCTTGGAACATGGTAACCTTTCATGGACCAATATCGAGGTACAATATCTTTGATGGTAGACGCCAGAAGATGGCCCGAATGCGGTCGCCCTGTAATTTTCTCAGATCATCGGATTCTTCTTCCGCAGGGGAAAGAAAGGAGCTATACCCGTCGCTGCAGACAACACCACAGTTAGCCAAGATCCATTCTCGCACCGGAGCAGCCGTAATAAGCGCTTGTAGGAGCAATGCCATACCAAATGGAGGACCATCATAGAAATTAAAGTGCGGTCCCCCTTCTGTCAAACGCAGCTGGGTTTGGAAGGCGTCGATGTCCTTCCATAGCCTCAGAACATCCTCCTCTACGGCGGGAAAGTTGACACTCATAATGGGGGCGATGATGGGCGGCTGTCGAAATTCCAATTGGCTTGATCCTCAAGACAAGGAAGCAAAACGAGACCTGCAATTGTATACTCAAAGTGTTTTCAGCGTCATGTTGCCCAGAGTTGTCGATTACTTTTTTATAAGGGGCATAGTAAACGGGTGAGTCAGTGTGAGTCACTCTTGGATCGCAGCGTTCCTTCGACTTTGGGGCGAGTTCAGCGGGCGCAGCACCAATATTCCTCCGCTTACTACCTACCTTGGGTACTTTACGGTAACTTGTCCGCTGATTAACTTACACCAAGGCTCATAGGTTTTCAGCAATAAACCGCGCCCGTCTCGACCAGTTCTCCTTGGCTCCCTGATCTGCCTTGAAGCAGCAGCCTTGAGCTTTTGCGGGTTTGTATGTGCCACCTTTTCGGCACAATTCTTTGCGCACAGAACTTCTTAATTCCTCCCCCGATAGCCTACACAACAGCAGTGGAAAACGAACGTTTCGGTATCCATTTCGCGAAGCCAACTATTCCCTAATACGGATGCATTGAATGGCAGGGCATTGGCTTGATTGGTGCCGTGCAGATACCACTAGTTAGACGCTGGCCCCTCTTCAGACACTACAAACAAACGGCTTTGACGAGAGCCTTTTCCCGGAAATCCAGACACTCGACCCTGCAAAGGTGCGGACTCTACCAGGTCAACTTTGCGTATCATATTTTGTGACAAGATCTAGTAGTTTGTGAAATAGTACCTGTTTTGCCAAGGGGTTGTGGATGATTCGGCTAATCCCGAAGAAGGCTATTCTTCTACTTAGTTGGGCTTATAATGCTTCCCCACGGGTCCCCGACTATATCTCGGGGTGACATGGCACGTGGAGCTCTTTTCGAACTAGTTACTATAAAAGGAAGCCTAAAGTGTAAGTGACTCAATTCCTGGCCTTGTGGCGACATAGAAAGGCACACAGCAAACCTGCCACTAGGGACGTGTCGTATCTGGCAACTAGGACTGGCAATAGAAAGAAAAGGGGGGGAGGACAGTGGGCTTCGAATAAGCTGCCGGGCGAATGGAGGAGCATGCAATCAATGGTTAGCAGTGAAAGTACCTTATACGTGACATGCCTCCGACCTCAAGGGTGTACGTTCGTCCCTTACTATTCTTGATCTGGACATGGACACCCATCCAGGTAGATGTATTCCTAAGTAGTCTGTTCCGAAACTAGAATTCATGATACGCCCAGATACTTAATTATGAACCAAGGTACATAACCAACAACTAACCTAAGGAGGAAAGTAAGCAGCCTTGTCTCCTAGAAGAAGTGGTCGATCCTAGGTGTGTAGGGAGACTAGGTATGCACTAGGTACCGGTACAGCATCCAAACGGGTACTTACGAGAAGAGAAGAGGGAGCTGATTAGGTGCAGTAGGTTCAATGTTTGAATGGGGTCCCTCTAGCTCTTTGCAATAAACAGGGAAAGTATTGCAAACTGCACCACGGTAAAATTATCTCTCGGGACCTTGGAGCCAGCTGCTGATTATGAAGTAGAAGAAGAAAATACGTAGCAAGTGGTACCGAGTTCGCCAGCAGCTGGGAGTGTGTGGGACCACGGGGAGAGTCTTGCATTGGGTAGAAGGAGTGTAGAGACCAGCGGGTAACAAGATTTGCCGCCCAGACCCGGGGAGCCTACCACGGTTGCTGTGGCCCACGTATTGCACACCGGGATGCTATCTCTGGCTAGTACGTACTGGGGGCCAACCAGAGTATATCGGATCGAGCGGAAGGTGGGCACTCTGCTGCAAGTAGTGCGGTTCGGAGGCAGAACTGAGCGTGGCGAATACGGCACTGTAGGTTGCCGTCCCTGCGAGACAACGACGGTACCGGCTGCTCTGAAGACGTACCCAGTTGGGGACGGGCGTTGTCTCTATGTTCCGAAGTATATGCAAGGAGTAAGCGACACTCTCAGCATGATAGGGGAAAAAGGAAACGAGAAGTGAGCCTGGTGATTGCTAGAAGCAACTTCAGCTAACTCGTGTAACAGAGAAGAAGATGCCTGACGTATGCAGGCCGCTCAGACGAGTGGCTGGCAAACAAGGGTGGAGTATCTTTGGTGTGAGCTTGCCACATGAGGAGCGCACAGAGCCGGGGACGGGATCAGGACGGTTGTTCGCATGGCGCACCATGAATTTGATGGGAACGGCTTACCCCGGGGGCATTACTTCTTGATTCGACCAAATGAGAGACAGTCGAGCTTTGTCCCAAACTATCATTCAGTAACAAGGAGCAGAGAGAGTATCTTGAGTACATGCGAAGGAAAAAAAAAGGGGAGCACTGTCTCAGATCCTCAACGTCTATCTGCCGGAGTAACGTGGGAACTTTTGACAACTTTGCAAAGGTCATGAGCGAGCCCTCTACTGGACGAAACAAGCCAAAGACGGACATAGAACCAAATGGAATCAATCCATCGCTTAAGAGGAGGGTAATATTGGACACTTGGAACTCTGATTGGCAGCCTCCTCCTGCACTGCGAGAGGGAAGCAAACATGCACTTCGCAGCAGCCCTGACAATTTCAATGGCTACGAGTGAAGCGAGGCATTTCCACGCAATAGGCACCTCCCATGAGAAACTTCGAGCAGAGCAAGCAAACATTGGGCGCATTTGCTTCTTCCCCTTCAGGTATACATGGAGCATGGATGCGTGCAGGCTGTTGGATATGCCGAATGGAGGGTCTCAATGTCGCACGAGAGAGGTCCTCCCCTCCCCCCCACGCGCCACACCTCCCACCCCTTTGGCATTGGTACTTGGGGGGCTGCCTCGGATTGCACAGAACTACGGAGGCCAAGAATACCTCCACATCCAATCCCCGAGCGAGGTCTCAGAGAACTCCAAGTCGGGATGGACCTGGGACGAACATGGGCAGCGGTTCGCATGGGACACGAGAACGGCAAAACACCGCCAAAAGACGACCCAAAGACCATCCATTGGACCCAAAATTAGGCTATCCGTACTTCTTGAATGGCTCCGCGATACACGGGGGTTAGATGTTGAAGCATAGACAAGTTCGCTGTACGCTCAGACCATGTTCGATTCAGAGGAGCTTGCTTTGCAGCAGCAGTAGAGGTAGAGATATGTGAGACATTGCCGTCCTCTGCTCGAGTTGACAGGGTGAACTGCCCTGGGAGTAAATCAGTGGTAATGCTAGTGTAATGGTAATTGCCATTATTTCATGGAAGGGCACTCGACGAGGCTCCTTATCATACGAAAGCGTCAACTCCTGCATATGCCAAGAGGGAAAAGAAAACACATGTTGCCAGGTTGTCGAGCGGGCCACCCGAGGCTATCGGTTCTCAAAAGTGATATTCTGGTGTATTATTTTCTCCCCTGGTTCGAAAATACCGTGGCCTCCACGTGTCTGCACCTGGGGGCGTGGGTATGCACTGTAGTCAACCGGGTAGCCTCTTCGACAGGAACGCAATCACCCGGGTAGGTGCTCTGCTTTCCACGGTGGCATATGCAGATTGCTCAACGAGGAAATATGGCCCTCCAGGACGGATATAAGATGCAAGGTTGTACCCGGTACCGCTTGTAGCTCTGACTATCGCTTGCCAAAAGTGCCGCTTGCCACTGCTCGCATGGCCCGCACCAACATGGTGAGCCGAGGAAATAAACGGGTGTGTTTCCATACGCTTTTCTAGACATTTTAGCTTACAAACCTATTCTCAATGCTAGCCTATGATGATTCTGAAAACTCGGCGCTGTGCGCTAGTATCTTCAGAGTCCCCGACGTCAGGGACTCTGTCCCCGTCGTCCCGGGAACTTGGCTCCTGGGATCAAGATTTCATATCTGGGATACAGACCCGATTTAGACAACAGTGCATGTACCAGATACTCTGAATGGCGGAATTGGAGCCAGGAGAAGGGGCTGGTGTGGAGAGGAGGAGAGTGGTGGCGCGAGCGATACTCTGGTTCAAACGCAGTTACCCGGATCTCCAGTCCTGTCAACAGATACGATAACAGCTACGCGGCCAAAAATCCTTGCTTCCAAGTAAAATCGTTTCAAATTGAGGGTGGGTGAATGTCTGGAGGTCATGGCAAACATTGGATGACCAGTTTCTATGACAGTCTGGGGGAGACAAACCGCAGGGCGGCAACCAGAAGTTTGTTTCTCGTAGCAAGCAAGACAAGGCTCTCCTCTCAACATCCCCTACCACCTCTGCAGCAGGCAAACTCGAGATTTGAGCATCAGGGAAAAAAAAAGAAAACTCTTTTTACTCTCCCTGGACGACATTGGCTGGAGGGGTGAAGAGATGCACCTCTGACGAGGCCAGCAACTCCAGCTGCATTAGGGGAGGCGACTCATTGCGCAGCAAACCGACGGCGTGCCTCTTATCTACATGTCAAACATGAGCTATCATATTTCTCAGATTCTTGACCCAGATCCTAGGATAAACGTGTCCATGGAATGGCAACCCGGAAGCTGCTCCTCTCTCCCGCTGGGAAGACGGACAACCAGGGCAAGCCGATGCGTCTCGACGATTTGGGAAGGAGTCGAAGCACGGCGCCCATCCTCGACCACGTTTTCACTCCATGGTTTCCGCCACAGACAAAGGCAAGCAGTAATAGGCAATTTGCGCTCGTATCTCTCACAATGGGCACCATGAAGTCAGGTTTCGGAGTCGGAGGGATTCAGGCGTGGTGTGCAGAGGTCGACTCTCCCGCTCCCTCGACCGAGTATTAATACCCTCCCGGGGTCCCCTCCATTCTCCTTCTCTTCTCACTCAACTGGGACTCAACAAGAAAAAGAATTCAGTCTAGAAAACACAAACACCCAACCCCTCCTCTCTATACACACGCATATTTCTTGATCCCTCTGCGTAGGTTGGTAGAACCTTTCCTGTCCTCGTCGTGCTTCTCCATACCACTTCTCCCCGTCTTCCTCCCCTTTATTGGCCCCAGATCCATATAAACCACATCAATCCACGTCATTTTGAACTGCTTGCAAGCAGATGTGTCTCTAGGGTGAGCTCTACGCGGTTCTGGAACGCCCCCGTGCTACGAGTATGAGCAGTCTGGGATGTTAACTGCCATGCAGCGTTACCTGACCGTGTCAACGCTAAAGGTGTATACTTGCGTGGTGTTCAGAAGACGCTTGATCCCTTCCCTGCCCTACCACCTACAGCAAACCACTCTTCCCCCCTCGGCAGCCTACAGGAGAAGTGCATCTCCACGAGGCAACAGTTCCTTCGCCGACCCACCTCCGATAGAAAGAGTGTGTGACAAACTCCCCTCGCTCTCGTTGGGCACCAGGCACGGCTTGAGCATACACCGGCCGGTATCCTACGTCAAAGGTAGGTGAAACTTGGATCCCCAGAGCACCGGCAGTGAACACGTCAACTGGCGCCCCGGGTAGCCGAATGGTGCATGACATGATCCAGAGCCAACGGCTAACTGGCTGCTAGTTAGACAGCCGGGGAAGTCACATCCAGAGAGTTCAGGACGCAAACATCCGATACAAACGAACCAGCCCAGACCCAAACATGAATTTTTCCCTTGCTGAGCTTAAGATTGAACGGGAGGCTGCCAGCCCGGAACTCACGGCCGCACCTCATCACCACCCGGGGGTCTACACGGGTGCACAACCCATCTGTCCAGGTTGCGTCCATGTTGGTGACCATGCACTTCGAGCCAACTTAATTGACAACTATGCTGCCCGTATCAGCAACAGAGGCTTCCAGGGAGAGGAAGATATGGCTCAGTATATCAACCCGCAAGAGCTGACCTGCATCAAACCCGAGCCCACGTCGGCTGTCTCTGACGAAGAGTGGGTCGTTGTCAAAGGGGACGAGACAGAGACTGAGCATGCTATCTTGGTGAGTGAGATATTCCTATCCCTTCTTTGTCCCTTTCTCATCGATCTAGGCTAACAGGAGAGGGCGACCAGCAGGAAAATGAGACCCATCCTCTAGGACTGCCGTACGTGACGGCGGAACTGCAGCAGCCCTCATGGGTCTCGACCGCCCGGCCACTACCTCCCTCCAATGGTGCTCTGCTCGGGTACCCGTCTCTGGGGACCGCCCGAGACGTCCCCATCAAGGCTCCTCCGCCGGAGGCGACAAGCTGGCCAGTACCAGCTACAGCTTCGGCCGTGGTGACTCCGTCGGTTGTCGCAGAAGACAGCAACAAACTAAGGCAGCGCTGCCCGACCCAGATGCCGCTGCCGGTGCTGGCGCCGACACCGCAGGCCCAACAGCACTTAGTTCAGATGCCTCCCCTGTCTCATGGGCTCCCTGCGTACTGTCCCGTGCCAGATCTCGACGACGAGGACGAATACACCACTCTCAACAACAACACCGATAGTCGTTTGAACCTGAACGCGATCTTCACAATGAGCTCCCCGTTCTCTCCTAGCTCGTTTGACTACCACGCAGTCCCGCCGACGACCCCCGCGGACC
>FTLB01838914.1_pt1 | contig 10302 bp, 10 predicted proteins | sample 1658291 | NCBI WGS metagenome assembly FTLB01 (sample SAMEA3914812, study PRJEB12502) | metagenome | biome: forest; material: soil | place: Canada | collected 2011-07-07 | depth 0.1 m
GAAATGAAGACGGCCATCAAACTGGGTGCCAAGGCAATCGGCGTCAATAACCGCAACTTGGAGAGCTTCGAGGTTGACTTGGGTACCACTGGTCGGCTGCGGAGCATGGTTCCCGCCGATACATTCCTCTGCGCACTCAGCGGCATCAATTCTCACAAAGACGTACTGGAGAACAAGAGGGACGGTGTGAACGGAATTCTTGTCGGCGAAGCAATCATGCGTGCACCAGACGCCTCCCAGTTCATCCGAGAGCTCTGCACCGGCGTGTCCACGCCGCTGTCGAAGCCAGATCCAAGTCTTGTCCGTGTAAAGATATGCGGAACACGCACAGCCGAAGCCGCGGCAGAGGCAGTAAGGTCTGGCGCGGACTTCGTAGGCATGATTCTCGTTCCGGGCACCAAAAGATTCGTCTCCGACGAGACTGCTCTCTCCATATCAGACGCCGTGCGCAAGAGCAGGAAACCTCCGACCGCCGCGAACACGGCTGGAACTTCCAAGGGTGCCACCGACTTCTTTTCTCTGTCCACGAAAGACTTGGCAAGCCGCACTCCCCTGCTTGTAGGCGTATTCATGAACCAAACGCTGGATGAGGTATTGGCGAAGCAACGACTATATAAGCTTGACGTCGTGCAACTTCACGGAAACGAGCCTGTAGAATGGGCAAGTCTCATCCCCGTCCCGGTCATCCGAGCATTTAAACCCGGCCAGCCCGGAATCGGCCTCCGGGGCTACCATGCTCTGCCTCTTCTGGATTCCGGTGCTGGATCGGGTAAGCTGCTCGACGTAGCAGCTGTCAAAGCCACCATTGAGAAAGATGATCAGCTGTCCGTGCTGCTCGCTGGCGGTCTTACCCCGGACAACGTCGTCGAGTCCGTGGCAGCTCTCGGCCCGCTCGCCGAGAAGGTGTTCGCCGTGGATGTCAGCAGCGGAGTTGAAGAGGATGGAAAGCAGAGCCTCGAGAAGATAAGGTCATTTATAAAGGCTGCCAAGTCGATTCGATAGGTTTATTATACGGCCGGCGCTCAAGACTCCTGGGACGGCCAGACGTTGTCACCTCCAAAAAGATGAATAAAACATGATCTAGCTCACTTTATCTCCTCTGGTTATCTCTTCTGACCCCATAGTGCTCACAACAAGTGCTGTTCTATGCTTTCTTCAAGTTATTGCTTCCGCGGGCCACAAGATCGTTTGCTAAACCCTGGATTAACCGACAGCACACGTAGATTCTTTTATGCTGTGGAGGAGCCCTCTCAGCTTGAGAGCCTGATACTGATACTAGGTCTCTCATCCACGGCCGCTAGTATCTTGATTCTTCCTTAATCTCACCTTTTAATTTTACTCATATCCTCATCGAAAGTGCTCTTCCGATTGCGATATTCTTGATCATATCCTCTGGTCCTTATCAAATAACTTTCAATGGTTCCCTATTTCTCGGAACTGGATGGTATCACCAGTCTCGAATCTTTTACCCTCGCCACCTTTTTCATGCGCCAGCAAGCGATATCCAACATCTCCATTCTTCCTTCTCCTACTGAGCAAGAGATCCTATCTACATATCTCCGGGAGCTCAGCATCTTTCCCCCCCACTGCATCTTCCTGCCACGCTTCAGTTTCTGATATGACTATCCATTGACATCTGGCCCTTCTTTCATGTGCTAGCAAGCGATATCAGATACCTCCATTCCTCCCTCTCCGTACCAAGCAAGAGATCCTATCCCCATATCTCCAGGAGCTTAATATCATCCATCTCTCACTTCATCTTCCTGCCAAGCTTCACTTTCTTGAATTGACTTTCCACTGACTTCTGGCATCGTGATATCTTCACCGGCGATGTCGTTGCTACAAAGGAATACCAGTGTCTTCAAGGGCCTGACCATCGCAATCGCTGGCGACTCCGGAGAAGGGTGGAGCGAAGCCAGCATGGAAGCATGGATCAAAAATGAGGACGGCAAATTCAGTTCGACAGTGACCGACTCGGTGACGCATCTGCTCTGCACCGAGGAAGAGTTCAAGAAGGGCAAGGGCCGAGACGAGAAGGGTAGGTGGCAACGGAGGGAGCCAAGTCTCCTCATTCAACTCCCACGCTGTCAAAAGTACTTGGCTAACATGGGTCGGGTTATAGTAGGCCAAGCTCTGAAGAAGGCCAAAACGCACGTGGTTGACTTTCGCTGGCTCGACTTGTCCATCTGGTCGCCCAATAAGAGGAAACTCCCGGAGGAAGGCTTTTCTCTTCGCAAGACCTACGATGCAGAGCGCCTCCAGGCCAGAGAGAAGGCGAGGCTGGAAAAGGGCCTACTCCGGTACGAGAAAGGAGGTGTCAATCCAAGCAAGTGAATGCGTATATTCGGTCCCATGGGCTTTCACCCCCTTGACTAACAATGCTGTCTCCCTATAGACTGTTTTCATCCCTACTCCGACTCCACGTATTTCTCGTACCGTGTTGATCTGGTGCGAGCTGATGGACAGCGTCATGAGCTTTGCGTAAGTTTGATATATGCCTATCCAGCATTCCATGTTGACTGTCTTGGAGGATTGCTTCCTGCCCCAACCTCGCCTGTTCCGAACTTGTCGGGAGGCCTTCGTGGGTTGTAGCCCCAGAAAACGTCATGCTAACGATGTTGACCCCTTTAGCTTTATGAATCCAATACGAAGCCACATTCGTATCAAGTGGGCGGGGTATTCCAAGACAAGCCCAAAGGTCAACTCAAATATTACCGTGAGGAACATCCATGCTCATTTGAAGCCCAGTACGACCACTTCAAGAGAATCTTCTTGAAGAAGACTGGCGTCAATTGGGACGCGCGTCTAGTAAAGCCGTATGTGGACGACGGGTTTCATTTTCGCTACACGCCTCCGGTCAGTTCGCTCCCTGATCATTGCTCGTCATGTTTCGCTTCATTTCTGGTACTGACATGGCCTAGGTGGGAGGCAAGCCTGTAGGCCTCGTTCCGGAGGAGTTCATGCCGCACGAGGACGCTGGACCGGCCCCTGGATCCAACGCTGTCGCGGAGGCTGCTGTCGATGACAGCTCGAGCAAGCCGGACAACGATACCTCCCCTGTATCAGTCACTATCGCGGAGGCAACTGGCGATGTCCAGTCGAGGGGGTCGGACAACGAGGCGACTGAGGCCGGACCTGTTGACGTGCAGATGGTAGACGTCTAAGTCGGGAAGATACCGGGTAATTTGGGATATGGGCAGGCGGCAAGCACATCTGGGACAGCGGGTTTTTTAAGTCACGCCTTAAACCCAGCGTGGATCAAGAGGTTGGGGATATTATTCCCTTTCATTCAGTGAATGGGTCAAGAGTAGTTTGCTAGCCAGTTCAAGCATTGATTTTCCATGCTGATGCTCCGTCGCTGTGACACGACAGCCAGGATCGCCCGAGTTTCCTAAGCTTTGAACGATTCTTCCAAAGTGCACAGTGATGGCTATGACACCTATCGGGTCGTCGTATCTCCTATTCTCAGGTCCCCTGGCCAACACAGAGGGGCTCGACTCAGGAATAGACAACCGAGCCGGCATGGGCATGGGTTGGTTGGAGCATGTGAGAGATGTAATATTCCTGCTCGTTCGGCGACACGACCGAGTTGTGCTGCTCTCTCTCAGAACCTCAGCTTGGGCAGCACAAAGACAAGTAGTATCAGTGCCACCATGAGCCCATAGATCCACGCATAGAGCATCATGCGACCCCACCACCCTTTACCTTCGGTCATTTTGCGCAAGGTGCCCATTCTGTTGGCCGCGGCCTCCAGCCCCGTCTCGTTCTTGTCCAATCCCTTGCCCGTGGCGCTCACGATGTCCTTGTCCTGCTCGAGCGAGCTGGCAAAGGCGTTTGACGAATCCTTGAGATCCCTGGCGATCTTCAATATTGACTCGGAGAGAAAATCTTGCTCTGCTCTCTGGTTGTCCAGGATGGCCTCCGCCACCGTGGTCCGTGACAGAGCCGTGTCCTTCCTATCACCAAATAGGGCCGAGCTTGTCGACGTCGCCTTGTCTTCTTTCTTTTCCGGATCAGGATTCCTGGACCGAAGCGACTGTGATGTCTGCGTTGGGGGCTTTTCTGATATTGGCTGCTCAAGGGATTCTCCGCGGGGCTTTTCCTCGTACGCCGGGGGCGGTGGTAAACTCGGCTCCGGGATCTCGGGTATCGGATCGACTGGCTCAGGTTCTGTTGCTTCCTGCGGTTCTTCCGAGGGAGCATATGCTGACCGCGAGTCCATGCTTTCGCTGGGGGTTGCGATGATCTCGCTGAGTATATCCTCGCCGTCGGAGCTCTCGTCGTCCTCGACAATGCTGATCTCTTGTAGATCGCGCATCCGGTCTGTGAGCTGCTCTAGTACCTCCCGTTTCCTATCAAAATCCGCCTGCCACTCTGCCCTCCTCGACAGCATCTTATTCGCGGATGCGTCATGCTCGACCTTTTGTAGTAGGGATCGCGCATATTGTATGTTCTATGATGCAATGTTGAATTAGCAAGGCCGCTGTAGACTTCTCGGTCCTGAGGAAGGGAAGGGATGTTATGCTCACAGTCTCGGCCTTCCTCCTCTCATACTCGCTCGTCCGAAGCCTCCTCTCTCGGTCGGCATCCGCGCGAAGGACCGTCTGCTGCAAGCGGGAGAGGAGTCGGTTCAAATCGGCCAGAGGGTCGCTCTGCCGGATGGTAGGTGTAGTGATGGCGGTTCCTTGGAGCACACGAGCCATCTTGTCTCTGGCGTGTCTGTTTTTCCCGACTCGGTGTCAATACGTCAATGGCCGCTTGGTTTCAATCGAGGATCTCGAATCGTGAGTTTAAGCATGTCTCGACGAATGGGCGATGTGGCGCGAGCTCAAGATATGTGGCTTGTTATCAGAGTTCCACATGTCAATCAGGGTTGGGGTTGGCCGTGGTCGAAAAGCTTCGAACAAACTTGCATACGCATGTGGCATCGGCATCGCTGAGCACAAGCAAAGCTTCGGCATATACACGCAGGAACATAAATTGGTCCCCTCCTCTCTGCCATTGCCGGCCGGAGAGGTTTGTAACCCTTCTTTTCGCTAAAAAAAAAATGAGATAACTGTCTTCTGAAGATGCACAGCACATAACGGCAAGATTTGAATATGAGATCAACTTTGCCCCGTCGCCTGTGGGCCTTGGGAAGCTCTCAGTCTCGACCAAGAGCTTGCTTCAGTCGAGCTCCCAGGAGCTTCAGAAGCTTATCTGCAAGTCCTCGGCTATGTCAAGACGATGAGCGAAAATGGTCAACACCACTGGCAAAGCAGCTCTCTGACGCAATTTCGGTAAATTGGACTTGTCCACAGCAAGGCATATGTCTGCTAATACTTTTTTTTATGAATATAGGCCACAGGCCCGGTGCCTCTGGCAAGCTTCATGCGAATGTGCTTGACCTCGGATACTGGTGGCTACTATACTGGTGCAATCGAGGAAGGCAGAGATCAGTTCGGCCTGAAAGGTGACTTTGTGACATCGCCCGAAATCTCACAGATCTTCGGCGAGCTCATCGGGATATGGTTCGTCGCCGAATGGCTCAGCCAAGGCCGACCCAAACAAGGTGTCGAGCTCATAGAGGTTGGGCCCGGTCGAGGCACCCTCATGGATGATATGCTTCGAGTGAGTTCCCATCCCTGGCACGTCGACTCCCATGCGAGTGGCGGCTACTTACGCTCCCTCTAGACCATTCGAAACTTCAAGGATATGACGAACAGCATCGACGCCATCTACATGGTCGAGGCCAGCCCCAAGCTGCGGATCGCGCAGAAGAATCTTCTCTGCGGCGAAGACGCCCCCATGACCGAGTCCAAGGTCGGGTACCATAGCGTCTGCAAGTCGACGTCTATCCCCATCGTCTGGACCGAGACGATCAAGTCGATCCCCATCAGCGCCGAGAAGATGCCTTTCATCGTGGCCCACGAATTCTTCGACGCACTACCCATCCACACCTTCCAATGCGTCGAGGTCCCGCCGACGCAGGACGTACCTCCCAAGGAGACGGACAACTCGTCGCCGTCCACCAAGACCTCGGAGCCTACCCTGCAGTGGCGCGAGATGCTTGTCTCGGCGACGCCTCCGGGCTCTACCCACGAGAGTCTGGGCACTCCGCCGTCGCAATCCCGCGACACGCCGCCTCCGGATTTCCAGATGACGCTGGCGAAAACCCCCACGCGCCACTCTCTCTACCTCCCCGAGTCTTCGCCGCGGTACCGCAGCATCAAAGCCCAGACGGGCGACGGCGCGCTCATCGAGGTCTGCCCGGACGCGGCCCTCTACGCGGCCGATTTCGCCGCGCGCATCGGCGGGTCCGCGCAGCACCCCAAGGGCAAGCCCTCCGGGGCGGCGCTGATCCTTGACTACGGCCCCGGCGACGGAAGCGTGCCGACCAACTCGCTGCGGGGCATCAAGGCGCACCGGCGCGTCAGCCCCTTCGCCGAGCCGGGCCTGACGGACCTGAGCGCCGATGTGGACTTTGCGGGGATAGTGGAGGCGGGCGTGCGCGCGTCGGAGGGGATCGAGGTTCACGGACCGGTCGAGCAGGGCCCATTCCTGGAAGCGATGGGCATCAGGCAGCGAGCCGAGATGCTGCTCAAGGCGGCGGCGGCGAGGGTGGGAGGGGCGGACCCGAAGGCCGCGGCGGACATCGAGAAGTCGTGGAAGCGGCTGGTGGATCGCGGACCCGACGGCATGGGCAAGCTGTACAAGGCACTTGCGATCCTGCCAGAGAACGACGGCAAGAGACCGCCCGTAGGATTCGGCGGCGATGTCGCAGCGTAAGCTGGACGACCTCCCACGTTTCCCCTACATTGGAATCCCAGGAAGATCAATTTCTCTTCCTGCTGCTATCTTGTCGTTTCTTGTGTAAAATTTTACCATGGGGAGAGACGGGATCGGCGCGTGAACCCGACGCCAGCATATAGGGAATACGTAGATCACGATGCACGCACACGCGCAAATCACACCGATGTACTATTACAAAAGGGAGTGCATGAGATTCTTCCACCCTCTCATAGGAGGGTATATAAAAATGACTTCCGACCAGGAGCCCGATGCTGACATGAACCCAAGAAAAACCCAACGCCTGACGTTTCTATACTCAGACACACGGACGATTAAACCCCTACTGTACACCTTTCTTTTCTTCCCCCTGTTTTCCCCAGTTGGCATTTTCATTTCCGCGGGCGCACGAGGCTTTCACCCTCGTCGCTCGCCTCGTCATCGGAAAATTTATCTCCGTCCTCGCCTACGGCGAAGATAGTCTCGCCGTCCAGCGAGTCCCGCGGTGGTGGCGCGTACTGAGACCGGGACTGCGACGCCGCTGGACCCGACGGCGGAGGGCCAGACGGGGGTGCGTAGCGCGGGGGCGAGCCCGAGCCGCGGACATCAGGCTTCCCGGTGATACGCGCCTCCTCGTCGTCCGAATCGTCGTCGGGCGCTCCAATGTCCAGGTTCGCAATCTCAAACGTGCCATCGTCGTCCTGGGCGATCTCGTCACTCATAGCGAAGCGGCGGTTGTTGGCAGTCGGCCGCCAGACGTAGGCGATCCAGGCAACATCGGCGAAGTAGACTAAGTTAAGCCAGCCGTCGAGTATGAACCATCTGCTCTTCCAGTGGAAAGGCACGAAATCCGGGTCGCTCGCCGAGGCGAACGAGAACGAGTTGAAGAAGAAGAAGCCGAAGATGACCATGATCGAGAGCAGGATGCACCACCACAGCTTCTTGTACATGCCCTCCTTGACATGCTGCTTACGCTCGCGCAAATCCTTGAGAGTGAAGTTGAGCGAGTTGAGCGTCCAGACGTAGAAGCCCGTCAGAGTACCAGCAAGGGGCAGCACGATGAGCAGGACGAAAGGTCCTAAAGCACGGTCCGCGTAAGCAGGGGTCGGGCGCAGATGAGGGAGTAGCGCCCGGCGGTTGAGGGGAGAAGGGAGAGGGGAGGGGTTTAGTACGAACCTGCACTGTCGGGTGTAATTACCAAGCTCGTAATGGCATAGATCAAGCCAAATACGAAGTGGGCAATCGCCAGCCATCGGACATAGATCATGGTCCTGCCCAGCGTCGGCTTCACCACACCATAACCCATACAGACAATCAGCAGGAGGAAGAAGGAGAACGAGTTGCGGGCCGCGTTCAGAATTGCGACAACGACAAGCAGAACCTTAGAGCCCACGTTTGATCCATTCCGATTCAGGTAGTCTATCTCGAGGTTAGCTGTGGGGGGCAGCAAAGGCGAGGATCCGAGACCAGGCGTACCGTAGAAGCCCCACGTCATCAGCATCTCAACAACCAAGAAAATCAGAATCGCGGTGATATAGTTTTGTACGGCCACTATTGAGTCGTGTCAGTCAGTCGATCCAGTTCTGCACATGCAGCGGGGTATCATTCGAGATGCATTATCGGACGTACGGATATCGGAGCGGTGCTGGAAGTAGAGAAATCCCCAAAATCTATTCCCACCGAGCTGTCAGATTCAAGTCCTTACGTCCGCTCAAGATGTGAGAGAGGGGGGTTGGCGAGACATACACCGAGGCTAGGGCATAGAGGATCGTGACCCCCCCGTAGAAAGGGAGCTTGGGGATCTGAGTGGCAGGGAGCTCGCCGTAAGCGTTTCGGAACTCGACGATAGCCTCGTAGCGCTGGGCAGTGTACTTGTCCGTCAAGACGCAGTAGTACCCCGTCTTGGTGATGGGGTAGAGGTTCGGCTGGGTGTCCTTGAGGTGGATGGGCTTGGTGAAGATGACGTTGGTCGACTTCTGGGTAGCGTTCGGCGCCAGGACGAACTCGCCAATGTCGGTCTCGTTGCAGTAGCCGGCCTCTACCTGCTTGGGCTCGCAGATGCCGATCTTTTGGATGGAATCGGGGGTCGGGCGGATGCCAATGAAGTCTTCGTCTTTCCACTCGAATATGACCATGCTGACGATCGGGTCCCCTTCGTCCTCGGTCCCCACGTCCGTGAACTTGACCGAGATGAACGGGTCTACCGGCCCTCCCCAGCTGCTCTTGCTGTACATTCCTGCATTGCGACGGTTAGGACGAGTAGAGGCGATTGGGAAGCTTTAGTTCTCGCGAAGCGTACCGGCACATTTTTGCCTATTTTCGTCCGTCTCGTCCTGGGGTGGGAGAAACCCTCGTGTTAGCTAGCATGCCCGAGGAGGGACGGAGCGCGTGGTGCATCGTGGCGGGAACCGCAAGCAAGAGGGATAACGCACCAATTTGACCTCGAGCGCTTTGGCTGTCCATACGGACAACGCCAGCAGGAGGACTATCGAAGCCCATCTCTTCATGATGGGCAATCGTGGAGATATTTTTTTTTGCAAATGATGTGGTGAGCCGGACGAGTCGGCAAGTTCTGACGAAATAATGGAAAAGGGATGATTTGCCAAAACGAATTCAGGAAACCGAGTCGAAGCGGCGCATGAAAACCTACGCCGGACAGAATCCCATGCGTAGAAATACGAAATCGCAGAGACCAGGGCCGAGGCCAAAAAGTTCTGCTCTCGAGGGGTGGGAGAAGGGAAAGGTTAGCTGTTCACGGGATGCGAACAACATCTATGAAGAGCTGGAAGATCCCTCTGGAGGTCAAACTAAACGTAAACGTTGCGCAAGCTCGGCGACAGCTTGGCATGGCGCTCTGTCTCGCTGGCTCTCCCGAGTTGGGCGGGACCCGCTTCCGCTGCGCCCACCTTTCCTTCCCTTCACAAAGCGCCTTTGATCCCTGCTCGCCCGATAAGATAACAACTTTGCGCGCCCCAGCTTCCCGTACATGCATAATTTGTACCTGGTAGCTTGTCTACTCTGACATCTTCAAGGTATCATAGGTACCAGGGATATCTCCATACGGTTACATCTTTTTTTTTCTTTCTTTCTTTCTCCCTTGGTCGCCACCGCCCAAATTCCTCCCTCACCTCCCCTCATCTCCTCATCTCCTCATCTCGCGCATCTTGCGTATCTCTCCGGGTAGGCAGCTCGCAGGTCAGTAATGGGCAAGGGAACCGACAAACTCTACATCACCCACTCCGAGTGGTCCTCCTCGGACGCCTTCTCGGCCAGCGTCGGGGCCAATGCCGGGTCCAAGGCCCAACGCGGCGGTGCCAGCTTCCGCCGGCTCCCCTTCAACTTCTGCGCCGCGAGCCTCCAGCCCTTCCGGAACCCCGTCTGCACGGCCGACGGCACCATCTTCGACGTCGAGGTCATCGGGGCCTGGCTCGAGAAGCACGCGACGAACCCGGTCGACGGCAAGCCCCTCGCGGCCAAGGACCTGATCAAGCTCAACTTTGCGCGAAACGGCGACACCGAGGGCGACCGGAACGC
>FTLB01006011.1_pt1 | contig 10301 bp, 8 predicted proteins | sample 1658291 | NCBI WGS metagenome assembly FTLB01 (sample SAMEA3914812, study PRJEB12502) | metagenome | biome: forest; material: soil | place: Canada | collected 2011-07-07 | depth 0.1 m
ATGCACAGAAGCCGAGTACTATAAAGCTTTGTCACTCTATTATACCAATAAGAAAAAACAAGCGTTAGCTGTAATTAACCAGGCTAAAATCAATTTTGAGGCAGGGTATTATCATAAAGATAAATACAACGAATATATTTATCAATTATACTATTCGGATATAATTGAAAGTTTAAATTTAATTTCAGAAAAATGAAGTTTACCTCAGTTCATGCAACGTTAAAGAATAATAAGATAGTTACTATACGGCAGTGTGTGCCTGAAGATGCGGAGCAACTGACTGATGTAATAAAGATTTATGTTGAAGAAAGCGGCTTTTATCCGGAAAGTGAATACAATAATACCATAAATGAACATGCTAAACGGATTAATTCATTTTCTGACGATACTAATAGTTTATTTTTGGTAGCAATACACAATAATACTATAATCGGGAATATCGACTTAAAAGCTTCTGAGCGGCAAAAGTTAAAACATACAGCCATAATAGGAGTGGGATTGTTAAAGGAATGGAGAGCTATTGGCTTAGGAAAGATTTTATTTAAGCATTTAATAGATTGGGCAAAACAAAACTCCACGCTTGAAATTCTATGGCTTCAGGCTTTTTCAACTAATACATCGGCAATAAATTTGTACAAAAGCATTGGCTTTATTGAGGAAGGCAGGCAAGTAAAGTTTGTAAAAACACCTGAAGGCGTATACATCGATCTCGTTTTAATGAGTCTGCCCATAAGATAGATTTTAGGAGCCTCTTACAAAGGACTCCTAAAATCTGATAATAGTTGTTGTCGTAAAGCCAACTATCGCATCTTACCGCTCTATTATTTTCCAGTTGTTGTCAAATGGTTCCAGGTACGACCGCAGTTCCCGCAGTGCAAAAGGGCTGCCATCGTAAGTTAAAGAGCCAGATGTAAATAAAGCAACAGCTTTATCTGGGTCGCCTAGTAACTGAGCAAAGTCATTTTTAGAAATGGTTAACGTAAACTTCGCTTTTACATCCGGCCTGGCAGAGCTTTGGTGTAGCGAGCCATTTTTCAGGTATACTAATATATTTTTCTTAAGTTCAGGAAAAATAAACCGTAGGGTAAGCTCTTTGCCCGCTGCTTTTTTACCATCTACCAGTATTGACAAATAATCGAAGATGGCCTCTGGGGTAAGGCCGGAGAAAAACCGAACAGAAGCAGGCGCCGGTAAGGGTGTTGATTTGGGCGTTCCTTCCCTTAGTTCTTTTGCCCCGCTAAGATAAAGATTGCGCCATATACCAGACTCAGATTGATAGGCTATCTGTTCAAAAGCGTCGGCCTGCAGGTTTCTGGCTTGCTCGTTTTTAGGGTTTGCATACACCACATGCTTAAGAACTTCCGCCACCCAACGGTATTCTCCTTTGTCGTAACTTATTTTAGCCTTTTTCAGGATGGCCTCTTCGCCTCCAAACCATTCCACATATTTTTTTGCAGACTCTGTTGCTGGTAGCTTGTTGTAATCGGCAGGGTTGCCCTCCCACCAGCCCAGGTAAAGTTGATACACTGCTTTTGAGTTGTGCTTTATAGTGCCATAGAAATCCTGGTTGTACCATTCCTGCGCCAGTTCTTTAGGTAGTTCTATAGTTTCGGCAATTTCTTCTTTATCTAGTCCTTTGTTGGCCAGGTGAACGGTTTGGTCGTGGATGTATTTGTACAGGTCGCGTTGCTTTTCCAAAAAGGTAATACTCTTTTCATTACCATAAACAGGCCAGGTATGCGCCGGAAGAATGATCTCGGTTTGCTTTCCAAAAAGGTCAATCGCTTCATCAAGGTAATGCGCCCATTCTTTGGAATCGCGTACTTTAGCTCCCCTTGGCGTAAGTAAATTATGAAGCGTATGGCTGGCTAATTCTGCGCTAAAAAAAACTTTTTTTGCGGGGTAATGAAAGGTGAACTCTGCCGGGGCCTCGGTGTTGGGCGTTAACTGAAAAACCAGCGTTACACCGTCAATAGTAAGACTCTCTCCTGTTTGAGAGATCTCTGTGTTCGGTTGCAGCAGAGAGCTTAAGCCGCCATTCCCTAAAAATGCTTTGCCAAGGCCCGCATCAACCTGGCCGTTTTCATTCCTTGGCAGAGTAGCCCCAAACTGATAACCCGCTCTGCGGCGCATAGCATTGCCGAGCAAAACATTTTCGCTTACCGCTTCTAAGTAAAATCCTTTGGGAGCTATATATTTTACTTTTCCGGAGGCGATGTCTTCCGCCTTTACTACCCCCTCTATTCCTCCGTAATGGTCTAAATGGCTGTGCGTGGTAATAACGGCCAGCACAGGTTTATCTCCCACATATTTTTTTACTAAATCGAACGCAGCCTTCGCCGCTGCTGCATTGGTAAGCGGGTCAACTACAATGTAACCGGTTTGTGTTTGTATAAACGCAATGTTAGCGGCATCTAAGGAGCGAACTTCGTACACCCCATCCGTTACTTTAAACAGCCCGTTCAGGTTGTTTAGTTTTGCCTGATGCCATAGAGCAGGATGTACCGTAGCGGGGGCTTTGCCCTTTATAAAGTCATAATCGTGTTCGTTAACTATTATATTACCCGTGGCAGACCTGATGATGCCACTATCCAGCGTAGCTATAAAACCTTTTACTGCATCAAGCGAGTCGCTTGCATCTGCATAGTTTAATTGTTTATAAGCGTCTTCATTGGCTTTTTTGGTAAAGTCTGTGGCAGGCTTAGGTTTTATAGGCGTAGTTTGGGAAAATAGTATTCCATGTGCCGACAGGGCAATTGAAAAAAGAATTAGTTTTTGTTTCATAATAGTAAAAAATATTTTCTAGAGGTGTTCTTGTTTTTATTTTTCAAAACGTTGTATGTGCGACCTATTATTATGGCTTCTTTACTACTTCAAGGTAGTAGGGGCCTGTAATAGTCCCGTTTAATTCAAACCACGATTCAATAGAGTAATCTCCTTTGGGCAGGTATATATTCTCGATCGTAACCGTTGGCGTTTCCGCATCTGTAATTTTACTTCGTTGAATTTGTCCTAAACGCACCTGGGCCCTCGACCCTTTGGGGATAGGCTTAATGTTGATGAGTTTAAAATTATAGTAGCCAGCTTCTTTAACAGATACCGCCCATGCGCCCAGGGCATTTTCTGCATACCAACTGTGTACAATCACTCCTTCCCAGTCCTGGCGGGTTAGCGTACTGGGGTTCTCGTTGGGCGTTCCCAGTTCAATTCTGCGCGGGGAAAGTTGCGGGCTGGCAGAGATGTCTGTAAAAATGCTGTCAAGGCTTTTCTTTAATGATAAAGCCAGTGTCTTATTAGTAGTAACTAAATTATTCTGTTCAAAAGGATCGTCTTTCAAATAGTAAAGTCCAAAAGAACTAATGTCATTACCGTCAGAATTATAAGCTACCAGTTTATAATTTCCCTTATAGTAAGCGGCATTTCTGTAAGGCTCAGGCCAGCCCCTGTTCCACGAATTGTATAACTGGCGTTCCACCTGCTGTGCTTTCCCTTTTATCAAAGGCCACGCCGATTTTCCATCAATCTTTGCGTCTGTTGGTAAGGGAATCTGAGCCGCTTCCAGTAAAGTAGGGAATACATCTACATGCGCCAGCAGCGCGTTAACATCTTTGTTTTCGGGTACCAGTCCTTTGCCCGAAATAAAATGCGGAACCCTTGTGCCTCCTTCGTAAACGCTGCCCTTTAACCCTTTAAACCCGGTATTGTAGCGCAATTGCTGGTTGCCATTGTCAGTAGTAAAAATAATAATAGTATTATTTTCAATAGACTGTTTTTTCACCTCTTCCAAAATGCGGCCTACATTGTCGTCAATGTTTGTTATCATGGCATATACGCGCCTTGCGTCATCCTTATCCTTATCAGTCATTTTTGACCATGCTTTTTCCGACTGTGTATCAAAGGGAGCATCAAATTTCAAGTTCTTGTAAAGGTCATAGTATTTTTGCGGTACCTGAAGCGGATCGTGCGGGGCATTATAGGTCACGTATAAAAAGAAGGGCGCAGCCTTCTTTTGTTTTATAAATTTTAATGCGCCATCGGTAATTGCATCAGTGCAGTAGCCTTCTGTTTTTGTCGGAACATTATTTTCATAAAACACGGTGTTGAAATAACTACTGTCGGTTCTGATATAATTATCAATAAAATCCCCAGGCTGGCCTATGCCCCCGCCATGATGGATGAGGCTATAGCTAAAGCCTTGTTCCGAAGGGCGAAACGGGTAGTTGTCGCCCAAATGCCACTTGCCGGTTATACCCGTCTGGTAACCATTTTTTGATAATACTTCTGCCAACGTAATTTCTTCGGTAGCTATAACAGCGCCGCCGTTAAAGGTATCATGCACCCCTGTACGTTGGTGGTACCTGCCCGTAAGCAAACTGGAACGCGTGGGCGCGCACACGGGCGAGTGATGGTAGTTTGTCAATCGTGTAGACCTGGAGGCAAGCTTATCTATATTAAGCGTTTTCAGGTAAGGGTTACCATAAAAACCGAGGTCCCCATAGCCCTGGTCGTCAGTCATAATTAATATAATGTTGGGCTTTGCCATTTGAGCCACAATTTTTTCTGATAAAATAAAAAGATGTAAAGTAAGGAGATAAAAAAATAGTTTTTTCATATGGAGATGTGCGAAAATGGCGAAATGCTTATTAATAGTTATTCTTAAGGGTTCATAGTAATTGTCTATAGGTTTGTATACAATGTATATGTTAATTAATTATCTAAAAAAGAGCTTCTCGTTTATTTGGGAATAATGCCACAACTTAAAATACTTAAGTAGTAATATTTAGAGCAGATAAAAAAAATGGAATAGGGAAAAGATCAGTAGATAAATAATTAGATTATTAAATTACAATAATTAATTTTGTCTATAGATATAGTATAGATATAACTTAAGAACTAACATAATTTAAATTCAGAGTATTATGGATCAAAAAATAATTAACCTGTTTGATGAATATACACATGCACCACTAAGCAGACAGGAGTTCCTGAAGCGTCTGGCGCGGCTGGTTGGCGGTACTGCAACCGCGATGGCCTTGCTTCCCCTGCTGGAGAGCAACTATGCCAAAGCAGAAGTTGTACCTGCCAACGACCCGGATTTAAGAATAGAGGAGATTACCTACGAAGGCGATGGCGCACGCATAAAGGGATATCTGGCAAAGCCTAACAGTAAAGGTAAAAAGGGAACAGTGATTGTGATTCACGAGAACCGGGGACTAACTCCTCACATTAAAGACATTACACGGCGCGTTGCTAAAGCCGGTTACATCGCATTAGGGGTAGATGCATTATCTGGTTCCGGCGGCACGCCCGCTAATGAAGATGAGGCCCGTAAGCTTATTGGCGAGCTAGACCCAAAGAAAAATTTAAATAACTATTTGAAAGGCCTGACTTTTCTAAGGGACTATAAAGGAAGTAACGGAAAAACAGGCGCTATCGGGTTTTGCTGGGGAGGCGGATTGGTAAATCAATTGGCAGTAAACGATCCTTTGTTAAATGTCGGCATTTCCTTTTATGGCCGCCAACCAGACGCCGCCGATGTTGCAAAAATTAAGGCTCGTATACAGTTGCACTACGGAGGACTGGACGAACGCATTAATGGCGGAATACCTGCTTACGAAGCAGCGTTAAAAGCGAATAATATACATTATGAATTATACGTCTACGAGGGTGCGCAACATGCCTTTAATAACGATACCGCCCCTGCCAGGTATAACGAAGCTGCCGCCAAACTTGCTTGGGAACGGACGCTGACACTATTTAAAGAAACGCTGGGCTAATTTAAAGTGGTTATAAAATAAATCAGGTAAATCTAAAAATCTTTCATTACTATTAAATAAATGTCAAAAAGTATTCTTATCAATTCCATTAAGCTATCGGCCTATGTTGGGCTGGCTACTTTTACACTACTGGCGGTTGGTTGTTCCAAAGGCAGCTCGGCAGAGAGCAATAAAGCCGACAGCTCTACAGTTTCTGCTTCTGGTAATACTGCCCCAGCCGCCGTTGGCGCTACAAGCTCATCGTTAAAATCGGACGAACGGTTGATAAAGGGAGGCTCCTTTACCAGGCTTCTTGACGACGGAAAAACAGTTGTTACAGTAAATTCATATTACCTGGATAAAAAGCTTACCACTGTGGAAGAATTTGATGAGTTTGTTAAAAAAACCAACTACACCACAGAAGCCGACAAGTTTGGCAACTCGGCAGTTTTACAAGACGGGAACTGGACGCTGAAAGAGGGCGCCAATTATTGGTATCCGTTGGGTAAAGATAAACCCAAAGCCACTGCCAACCATCCGGTTACCCAGGTGTCCTGGAACGATGTAGTGGCCTATGCTAAATGGAAAGGCAAAAGACTGCCCACGGAGGTAGAGTGGGAATATGCTGCCACCAATGCCGGCGCAACCAATTTTAAATTTCCTTGGGGGAATGATGTGGAGGTAAATGGTAAATACGTGGCCAATACATTTCAGGGAACTTTCCCTTCTGATAATACTGCGCTGGATGGTTTTGAATTTACTTCCCCGGTGGGCTACTATCCCGCCAATGAACTTGGCTTGTTCGATATAGGCGGTAATGTTTGGGAATTTACCGCCAATCCTATTCCGCCAACGCCAGAGCAGGCGGCGCAAGATCCATCCTTACGCATTCCGTTGAAGGGAGGATCGTTTGCAACAGATTTTAGTAAAGATGCTGATGCGCTTATTTTTCATCACTCTTCTACCACTCCAGAAACAGGGGTTTTTCACACAGGGTTCAGATTAGCGAGGGACGATAAGTAAATTAATAAATTATAGTGATACCATGAACGTAAAACGCTTTGCCTGTTTCTTATTCATCTTTACGCTAAGCTTATGCGCTGCATTCGCGCAGCAGGTTCCTGATTTTAATTTTAATCCGCCAATTGCTCATCCGGCCTATGCAGAAGGAAAGGGTTCGCTGATAGTAATAGATGAAGCGCATCATAACTTCCATACCAAAGATGGCCGCTTTTCTGCATTTGCCAGGTTATTGCAAAAAGATGGTTATGTAGTAAAGTCGAACACCAAGGCTTTTTCATCAAAAGGCTTGAAAGGCTCTAAAATACTGGTGATTGCGAATGCTATTCATATTTCCGATACCGCTGACTGGATTGTTCCAAATCCATCGGCGTTTACAACAAAAGAAATTGAGGTAGTAAACAAATGGGTAAAGGACGGAGGCTCTTTATTTTTTATAGCCGATCACATGCCTTTCCCTGGCGCTGGAGAAGCATTGGCAAAATCATTTGGTTTTACTTTTTACAACGGCTTTGCCGTAGACACCAGTTTTGGCTTGTTCCCGGGTAGTAAAAAAGACCTGGATTATTTTGAACGGGATAAGGGAACGCTGGCCAACCATCCCGTTAGCAATGGGCGCTCTGCCGATGAAAAAGTAACTAAGGTTGCCACCTTCACAGGACAAGGCTTTAAAATTCCAGGCAAAGCGGTCTCGCTGTTTACGTTTGATAAAAATTATAAGATACTATTGCCAGATACTGCCTGGAAATTTAGCCAGGAAACGCCAAGGTTCGACCTAAATGGATATTCGCAGGGAGCAGTGTTGCAATGGGGAAAAGGGCGTGTGGCCGTCTTTGGAGAAGCCGCCATGTTTTCCGCTCAACTGGCTGGGACTGATAAAAAGCCAATGGGCATGAACAACCCAAAAGCAAATGAGAATGCTCAGTTTTTATTGAACCTGATTCACTGGCTGGACGGGAAAATATAACAGTAGCATTATGCTGTTGACGGCATCATTCGCTTCAGCCTTGTTTGGCTTAATTTTACAGTTGGAAGCTATGAATAGCAGGTAGTTTTTAAGCGATTAAACTTAATTTTTTACTATGAAAAAACACAAAAATATTATTTGGGAGGGCAGATTTCAACCTATTCATAAGGGACACTTAAGCTATATGAGGAAACTACTAGAGCTTGGCGAAAGAGTTTGGATAGTAGTATTGGCCAATGAAACTTCCACCGAGGTGTATTCAGATTCCAGCCTTCTGCCTGTTAAAGAGTTTAGTAAGGAAGTTGATTTTCATCACCAGCCATCTAAAAATACGTTGCCTTTCTGGATAAGGTATTTAATGGTAACAGAAGCGGTAAAAGAAGAGTTTGGCGCAACCGCCCCCATAATAATAATGAGCGGCAGAAGGTTAGATTTAGCCTGGGACTTGTATAAAAAGATATTTCCTGTAGACAGAGTGTTCGTAACCCCGCTTAGAGACGATTTTGAAGATTTAAAAGCGAAAGCATGGAAGCAATTGGGAGAAAGAAACGAGCGGATTGATGTTAGCGATTTGCCTCAAATATCTGCTACTATGGTAAGAGACAGAATAGCAGAAAATAAGAATGTTGATGATTTATTAGCAACTAGTACTATAGAAATTTTAAGGAACAATAATTTTTTAAATAATTAAAAATATCAGTTTACTGCTAAAGTCAAAGGTTTAAAACTGAATTTACATTAAACACATGAAAAAACTCACCCTATTACTACTACTATTGGCATCAGCAGGTAGTACTATCCTAAATGCACAATCCGCAAAACCTAACATTGTGTTTATATTGGCGGACGACCTGGGTTATACTGATCTTGGGGCTTATGGAAATCCGTTTAACGAAACGCCGCACCTGGATTCTTTGGCGAAAAGCGGCATTAAATTTACGCAGGCCTATTCTGCTTGCCCGGTGTGTTCCCCTTCCAGGGCCGCTATTATGACGGGCAAATACCCGGCAAGGCTGCATCTTACCAACTACATTGCCGGAGACCGCAGAGATTCCAGCTCTACAATAGCCCCCGCCCAGTGGACAAAGTATCTACCATCTAAAGAAATTACTATTACGGAACTATTAAAAGAAAAAGGCTATACCACCGGCATAGTAGGAAAATGGCATTTGACAACTTCTCCCAAAACAGACTCCACCTCCCCCACGGCACAGGGCTTTGACTATGACCGCATCATAGATTCCAACGGACTGGATTACTACAATTACGGAATATCTGCAAAAGGTAAACTTATCTTTAAAGACCACGGCAAGGAATACATTACCGATAAACTAACCTGCTATGCGGTAGATTTTATTGATCAGAATAAAAGCAAACCGTTCCTGCTATACCTGCCCTATTCTGCGCCGCATGTATTTATAGTGCCCAAAGCAGAAAAGCTGGGCAAGTATTATGTGAAGTACGAAAAATTTAAAGCGAAAAAGAAATACAATCCTGATTATGCGGCCCTGCTGGAAAGCCTTGACGAAGGCGTGGGCAGGGTTATCAACAAGCTCAGGAAAGAGGGTCTACTGGAAAACACTATTATCATATTCACCTCCGACAACGGCGGCCTGGGGCTTGATGAACTTGGCCCCACGCCAACTTCGCTGGAGCCATTGCGCGCCTGGAAAGGTCATGTATACGAAGGGGGCGTTCGCGTGCCGCTTATTATTTCCTGGAAGGGTAAACTAGCGGCAAACGCACAAACCGATAACCAGGTAATAGGCGCTGATTTTTTGCCAACACTATTAGAACTGCTGAACGACAAAAAGCTGCCTGCGCATGTAGATGGTAAAAGCTTTGCCGCCACGTTAAGTAAACCGCAAACGGCAGTTGAAAGAGGGGCTATTTTCTGGCACTATCCGCATTTCAGTAACCAGTTGGGAAGGCCTGCCGCTGCGGTAAGGCTGGGAGATTATAAGTTGATTGAATTTTACGAATCAGGCAAACTGGAATTGTATAACCTGAAAGAAGATATTAGCGAGAGTAATGATTTATCAACTCTACAGCCTGATAAGACAAAGGAGCTTTATACGCTGATAAAAAGATGGCGAGCAGATGTGAATGCTAATATGCCGGAATCTAATCTGCATAAAAAGTAAAAATCAGTGGAATCAAAGGAATGATATTAGTTGTTTTTGATATTGATGGAACATTAATGAATACCAAAGAAGTGGATGACACTTGTTTTATTAATTCATTAAAAGAATGCTGGAATTGCGATTTGAAAGAGGTTGACTGGAGTAACTATAAGAATGTAACCGACACAGGATTAGCGAAAGATATATTTAAAGAATTTTTTAAAAAGGAGATTAACGAAAGTGAACTGCATAACTTAAAAAAAATATTTTATTCTAAGATAAATTCAGAGGCAGACAGGCATCCGCAGAAATTCAGAGAAATAGAAGGAGCCACAAGATTTATTAGAAATTTAAAGTCCAAAAATATTGCTATCTCTTTCGCTACCGGAGGATGGGAAATTACAGCAAAATGTAAATTGAAACAGATAAATATAG
>FTLB01602942.1_pt1 | contig 10299 bp, 9 predicted proteins | sample 1658291 | NCBI WGS metagenome assembly FTLB01 (sample SAMEA3914812, study PRJEB12502) | metagenome | biome: forest; material: soil | place: Canada | collected 2011-07-07 | depth 0.1 m
ATGGTCTACTACAGGGACAGACGAAAGCTCGGTCGCGGACACCGCCGACGCGGCACTTGACACTTTCGGCCGGGCCCCGTCGAGTGCCTGTCTTTTTTTTTTGTCCTTGGCCGAGGGGGTCTTTGGCGGGTCCCTAACTTTCCACGCCTGAGAGAACTTGAAAGCTTCCCCATAAGTGTCACCTGCGTTGAACGGGTAGATGACGACGTTTGGTTGACCCCCTGAGTCCATTCCCAACTGAAGTACCTGCACCCCGAGCTTGCGCCCGAACGCACCTTCGTTGCCGATCAGGCTGAAGGGTCTCCTCAGCAGACCCCTAATCCCGCTCAGCTTGGTTGGTTTGTCGGCGGTGTCTGGTACATGGGTCTGATATGTTGCCAGAATATCTCCATCCTCGGCGGCAGCGCTACCGCTCGCACCCGATTCGCTCGTCATGTCGAACCTGGTGTGAACGGCAGCCTGGAAGTAAGCTACCGCAGCTGGGATTGAGTCCTTATTCAGAGCATCTACGTTGGAGGGGAAGATATCTGCGTTCCTCACATCGACCCAACGCGGCGTGCTCGTGCAGATGAGTGGATGGTCAATGCTGGGCAGAAGCTGGGTCAAGAGCTTGCTACCCTTTCTGGCTTTTGTAGCCGCTATGGTCTTGATCGCCTTCCACATTTGAATGTGGGCCCGAATTGTCAGGACAACCTCAAAGCCTGCGAGTGTGCCGAGGAGTTAGGCCATGGTACTCCAACGTGTCACACAGTCCCAACATGACACAAGAGGGCCGATTAGCACGACTTACTCGGATGCCCGTAGTCTCCATAGATGGAGTTGGAGACAATGAAGTTGTCCGTATGAAGGACGTTGAGGAGATTTATGGCTGTTGATCCTCTAGATCCATGGCTGAATAGCAAGTTGAATGGTCAGATTGAATCATGTTACTCAGCACTCTCGATACCACGGCGAGACGGAGTACGTACTGGCTGATTTTCAATGCCAAAGTCCGTAGGAAGGCCCTATTACTTGTCTCCCTGTACTTGGCAACCAACCAGTGAGCAAGTGCCCCTTCGACATCCCATAGTAGCTTTATCACATCCTCGGGTTAGCATCTCTCAACACTATTGCACGGAATTACACTCGGGAGGAGGCAGGCTAGAAACCGCCGGCACGGGGCCACAGCAAGGGCGAAGACAAGGACGGGAAGCATGGACTTACGTCGCCGCCAGCAAATGATAGAATCTGGACTTTAGGGCTTGTAGGAGTAGCCGGTGCGGCTCTGGTTAATCCAAGAACGGCTATCGAAGCTCCATTCTTCGATTTTGAATTATACACAGCGCTGGTCGCCGCTGTGCCGATCCCCGCCGCTTTGGTAGAAATGACGCGTTCGATTGGAGGGTGGAAAGCTGCGAAAGGCTTGGGCTTTGCCGAACCCTCGCCGCTCTCGACGAGGTCTTTAGCTGCAACATCCTTGGAATCCGCCTTGGGTGGCAATACTACAAGGTTGACAGCCTCGTCACGACTGAACAGTTCTACCCCGTTATTCTGCAGAATGGTATCCCCGGTGGAGAGGTCCTGGTTTCCGATGACTCTCTGAAATCCAGCGACGACGCACAATGCGGGTGGTCCAGCCAACTCTAGTTCGTGTGAGCTGGCGAGCGTTTCCGGCCCATCCACGGAAGCCCATGCAGTAGTGCCCTTGCTGCCCGTGAATAAATCTACGCCAAGGTAGTCATCGAAGTGGTCGGCCAACTTGGAGAAGTTGACATACAGAGGTTTACCGTTCAGCCAAGTACTGGGATCTCTGCTCCTGAAGTATTCTTTGCTACAGTCGAAATGAACCATCAGCAGCGAGGACTAGCGGCCCCGAGGGGCAGAAGTTTCTGGGAGGAGAGTAAGGCCGATTCCCAAAGATTGCCGTATGCCAGACATACCTTGGTCCTAAACTTGCTAGTCCGACACCGGCACTTGCGCCAGTATCCCTAGGATTATACGTGGCGTCATACAAAGACCTGATCAAGAATTGACCGGTACTGCTGCTCCCTCTGATGCCCCACGGACCTGAACGGCCGGCGATGAAAGACTGATGGTCGCGCATGGATTTCGTCCGCTTCGCACGCGCCACGGAATACGGAACGTATATCGTGGTCAAGTTGTTCGCATCACCGTACGCCTTGAGTGCGGCCCCTTGACTTGTGACAAATGTACTGTCTGGCCTGGTGGCTTTCCACACAACAAATGCCGTGGAATCGTCGATTGCTTTGTACTTGCAGTACCAGTTGGGCATCCTGATCATCGTAGCAGTCGTGGTCCAGTCAGCGCCAAACTTGGCCTTCAGCTCATCTTCGAATCTGTCACGGGTAAGCGTGAACCCGTCCATGAGAATTCCCAGTACCCCATCGTAATGGTCCCAATCCCAGTGAGTAATGACAATGGAGTCGAAGCGAAGGCTTCTGTTCTCGTCGGTATCCTCGGTGCCAGGATCCTCGAAGCCTTTGCCTTCGGCAAACTGGTAGGTACGGTTGATCAACTCGATTGTGTTTCTGATCCTGCTTACGCAGAACTTTTCGGGTTTGCCACCGTCGATTAGAACCGCTCCGTGGACAGTAGCTCCGGTGTTCCGCGTTCTACCATTGACCTCTACCAAGAGATAGATTGCACAGTCCCCTACGGGGACGGTTATCTGGAAGAGGTCGATACGCCAAGACATGATCAAACGGCGAAAAAGAGAAAGGAAAGAAAAAAAAGGTCGAACAGGCAGAACGAAATCGAGTAAACAAAGAGGCTGCCTTCAGCTCATGTGATAATCAGAGCCGGAGCCAGGTAGAGAGAAATCGTGTCAATACGCTTCAATGAACTTCCGGTGCTGCTTGTAACTATTCTCAGCCACCTAATTGTGTTTGAAAGACTGAACCCTCGGACAGTAGCGCGGCGGTCGAGGGGTGCAGAGCTTGAGACGCTGCGTACGACGTCCGATGGTGAGATGCAATGTAGCATTGGCCGTCGACAAGCTGGTTGAGCGCTGCCATTGCACTGGCTATCTTCACATGTACCCGTGCAAGCGATCCAGAAATATCACGACAAATGGCTGGCTGGCGTCTTACGCCCCCTACCAACTAAAGCCTAGCTGATGAACTGGCGATCCCTACTCGCTTCGTTTGAAAGGCGCGAGCCGCCGGCGAAACCGTTGATGCAGACTACTTTCGGCAAATGGACCGTCCACTGGGGCGGGGACAAGAGTCCCGTGGCTTGGTCTAAGCGAACCCCCTATATCACTTTGTGACAGAAGCGGTAACTCTCCATCGTTTTCAGCTATGCACTGGCAAGCCACCGACGCTGCATGCGGTTATCAGGATTATGCTTATCGAGGTTATTCTCCTACAGGGGTTGAATTAGACCCACCCAAGACTTGCTGCTTCACAGTCTGGATGAGGCCGTCGGCCCATCTTGAAGCGTTTGATATTGCCCAAATCACTTCTCAGTGTCGGTGATTTGGTCTACAACGCAGAATAACGAGCTACAGTTGAGCGTGATACGGAGTGCATACTCATACCAACGGCTCAACAATTCACACATCTCCTATCATGGCCACCTCGGTGACCTCAGTGCTGGTCCCCATCAAAGTGGATGCGTTTGTTCTCAACGAGAAATGTTGCGACTCGGATGATTTTAGCATTGCACCCATCAACCAGCCCAAGTGAGTTCTTTTCCCAGCCCAATCGTCGACCTGGGAGCTGCGAGCTGATCCATTGCGCGTCCGTTCTAAGCTACACCTTCCTCCGGCTCGGTCTGCAGGATTATCTCCTTCAACCAGACCTGCTTGATCCCGTGGACCTGCATGCCGCAAAGCCGTCAGGTCTAAATGCCCGGGTAACAAATTTAGGAAACGGCCAGCGTCGGCGCACTCGCCTGGGCGTCTACCTGCATTGGGTGCTCCCTCCTCTCTATAGACAAGCCCTTGGATCGTCGGGAGCGGCCAGTGGCAACGATACCAATGTCAAGCAGCAGGTACCTCATATCTTGATTCTATCTAGAGAATCAACTTCCTTGGCAGTACGAGCCGCAGCTGATCAGTCCAGGCTGGGTTTCCCGCGCGGAGCACGGAGGCCCCTGCACTCTCCGGTGCCGGGACGGACACCACAGCGCCGGATTTCCGCCCAGTACCAAACCGCTGGCTCGTAACAAGACGACTCAAGGCTCCGGTCGGGGCTGGCGTGCCTATTTTCCAGAGTTGGGTGATCCAGTCCGACGCAAAGGTTCGATCCTCATCTGCGTGTTAATTCAGCTGCTAGGGGCAACAATTAACTAACACGGTAAATAGCGCCGGCTAAGTGATCCCAACGACAAATCGCTTGATTCCCTTGATCTGGAGGTTGATGTTGCCCCTTTCGTAGACACAGATGTAGTCACTACAAATGGCCAAATTACCGACGACATTATCACGGGCCAGGCCGAGGTCTTCGTGGGCAAGCGAACTGACTTTGACCAATGGAATCGTGATCAGGCAGACACTGAACCTCATGTGGACTTGAATGTTATGAGTAAGTAATTCAAGGAATCAAATCGTGTCGGAGTAGCCATTAAAGCGTCCCTGACTCAACTTTTGCCTAGCATCGGCGAACCCAATTCTGGTGGACTACCAGCCTCACAATCCCAACATCTTCTCGATGGTTGACAACTTCCAGTACGGCGATGGTCAGTACCTGGACTCTGCGCAAGCGGATTACAGCATCATTGGGTAAGTGGACCGTGGTAACATCTCATTCGCGCGAGAATCGAGGCTGATTTGCGATCTCGTCCGAAAGCTGGCACTCAGATGCCGGAGACGACCCGATGACGACGGATAACAAAGTAGCTGACTCTGACGTCGTGTCGCATGGAGCTCGTCTTGAAAATTGCAAGATGGCTTTGAAAGACTTTGACCCGACCCAGCCAGAAAAACAGCCATGGGGCGCGGCGGCTATGGCATGGTATCAAGCCAGCGGTGCGGGGGCGAGAGCCGATTCTCGCATTTTGTGCCATGCTACCGTCTACGACGTCAGCTGGGACTTGAACGGCCTCCCGGCCACCATTCAAGCACAAGATGCTGGGAAGATCCAAAGCAGCCTGTCCTTCGCGGTGGGAACGTCCCCCTTGGATGCGCTGGTGGCCTTCTTCGAAGCGTTGGCCACAGGCGATCCAAACCTCCAGAGCGCTAAGGACGATATCTTGCGTCTCATTCACATCATGGGAGAGACTGATGATGGCGATGTCAACTCTCTCCAGAAATTTTCAGATGAAGCATACAACCTCGCGTTTTCTAAGTACGATGCCGGCAAGACATGGTTTTGGAAGCAGCAGAGTAACGCCGATCAAGCCCCGGGGTTCGCTTCTGACACTCAGATTGCGGACCTTGACCAGTTGAACCTGAACCAAGCTGCCTACGACAATGAATCTCGAGAATTAGAAGACATGAGATGGAATCTATTTGGCCTCTGGTAACTATATCCCCGCAAACTTGACACAAGTGCGCAGATCTTACCATGAAATTATTTTGGTGCTGACCCTGGCTTTCCATGATAGGTGGACTCACGTATCGTCTTTTGCCGCGCAGAACAAAAACCCCTATTACAAGGCAAAAGTGAACGACGTGTGGACTCGCCTCAACACCCTGGGATCGGATGCCAAGACTGGGACGATACTCGCGGCGCTCAAAGCTGAGATAGACGCGCTGAATGCCAAAGATCCCTTGAAATTCACGACCGGCAGTGCTCCCAGTTTTTACCAGCGCAAAGACCCCACCATTTTACTTGCTGGGGTCGATTCAGGCTGGGAGGTCGACTTTGCGGATACAGTCCAGGCCAGGCTCGAGTGGCAGGTGATTCCTCCAGACGCCGCCCTCCCCAGCGACTGGGACGGCTACGCTGCTCAGTTCCAAAAGTATTCCAGCAAAGCTCCGCAGCAGCTCCAGACAGGCGTCTTGGCCCTGCTTAACGAGTTCTTCAGTCTTCGCAGCTCCAACCCAACAAAGTCACCACCGAATCCATCCAAGGAGGTCCTGCCGTATTTCCGCGAAACAGACCGTGACCTTTGGAAGGGCACCCAGCCTTGGCGCCCGCTCATGATCGAATGGGAAGCCTTGTTCTATAATATCCCTTTCGATGACTGGGTTCCGCAGGAGTACGCGTCCGAGAACAAGTACGGTGCCAAGGTACTGCAGTATGTAGTGAACAAGGACGTGTCGAAAGACTTCGATCCGGCTGCGGCCCAGAACAACGATATAGTCCGGATAGCGGGCCGAAACTACCTGCAGCCTCAGTCCCAGTCCATGTTCAAGGCACTCCTCCAGCAGGTCCTACAGAACACGAACCCTGACGATCTTCAGAACGAGTTTGGTATCTCCAAGGCGGATCAGCAAAACCTAATAGACCTCTTGACCTCCGGGAAATTTGTGACGGCTCCGTTAACAGCAATCACAAACTCGCTACTCACGCTGCTTGAGGGTGCCCATTTGAAGCCTCTCGTGCGTCTGCCCCACGCTGATCCGGTTGCCCTGCCACAGGCGGTCGACTCGTTTGGCCAAGTCTGCCCTGACGGAGTCTCAGCAACTGCTGTTTTGCAGCAAATCGACGACCAGGGCGACCTGACCCCATTCGCCTCCTCGATTGCCTTGAATTCCAAGTTCTATCCTCTGAAGCCTGTTCAGCATGGGCAGGTTCAATTCATCAAGCTGAACATCATCGACAAGTTTGGTCAAGCTGTCCACCTAGTAGATCCCACGCCGCCGATCGATAATCTCTTTAACACCACTTGCCCTGTCATATCAGATTCGCTGACCATCGGACCCATCTCGGATGGCGCCGGAAAGACGCGAGCCAACACTGCATTGGTACAGTCCAACCCTGATGCCTGCCCCTTCTTCGCCCTCCCTCCCTCGATAAACCAGCCTGCGCGGCTCAATGCTGTGTTCGTACAGAAAACGGCCGTAGGTAGCTCATGGAAGTGGCAACGTATCAGTGATTGGGACTCACCAGTATGGGGCTGGATCGTCGTCAACTATGCCGACAGCGGGCTGCAGTTCTTCTTGGATACCGGCGAGTTCTACCGCGAGGTCCGCTTCAGCAGCCGCGGCACATCGATTGGCTTTAAGTATCTGCCGTTCGACCCTCCCAGCAGCGGCACTTCGACAGCGAACATGAAGCAACTCGATTATCTGATTGCCAAATTTAACGACCCAGACTACCTCCACGCGTTCTGGTGTAAGTAATTTCCTGCCAGGTTCTTTTCTTAGAAGCCGATGCTGACTCCTAAGCAGACATGATCAACAACAGCTTTACAGAGGAATCTTTCTCCCAAGCGCCTTCGTCATATGCCTCCTTCTCCTCTGCCATCGTCGGCAAGCCACTCGCCCTTGTCAACGCCGGGTGGAGCTTGGAGCTGGCCAACGCACCTCGGCAAAACTGGTCTACTTCCGACGTAACAAGCAATCCGCCTCCGCAGCCCCCAAAGACACTCTTGAACCCAGATACCACACTGCGGTGGGCAGATCGCCAATGGAAAGCCAACGACAACAGTGGATTCACCTTTCATGTCAAGATAGGGGACGCATCGCGCCGCTACGACGGGCTCGTGGGTTACTTCCTCCCGTCCGACCAGCCCCTGCAACCAAATGCCTCGGACCTCCAGCTTGACAAGATCTACACCTTCAACGAGTTCATCCAGAATAGCCAGCAGCCTCCTCTCAAGAACGAGCCCAGGACGGCCATCGGCCCGTCCAACTACCCTCTCCACACGCCCTACTGGACTGCCCCTCAGGCCGCAACTGAAACCCTAGACCGCCATGACGACAAGCTGCAGGTTCTGGGGCTACTTGTGGACCCCTTTCTGCCTGTGCACGCATTCAGTGGCATCCTGCCTACGCAAACTCTTACGCTACCGCCTTGGACTGTCGAGCGTGCTCTCAAGGCAATGACGGCATTCTGGCGCGCCGGACCGCTGCTCACACCCGTCGACGTTGACCTGTCACCTTCCAATCTACGGCCGCTTGACGCAAGCTACGCCGCCACGCTGGCGTCGTATGCGCAGGGTGATAACGCCGACGGGTCAAAGCCCGCGGGTGGTTCCGGTGTCACGGCCAACGAGCTGCCAACCGTGCATCTGCCTCTGTCAGCGCCGGTCGGTGCGAGCAATGGTGGCGGTGGGAAGTTTATGTATCTCCAGCCATATGTTGTAGGAACGGGCTCCGGCGGGGCTGAGACGAACACGAGATTCACGCCTTTTGTCGTTGATCCGCAGGCCGCCTCGGGTGGTGACGCGGTGGACGCTAAGTTGTATCCTGGGCCGTATACGGCGGTCGAAGGCTACCTCCAACTCGCTAAGCCATTGGATACATGACAAGTGGCATGCACTCGGTGATCAAGGAATTGGGAGCTATGAAATTGACACACCGTGCTCTTAAGTCTGAGGAGTAAATTTTGGCATGTATGTTTTAAACGCACTAGGCCTGCCAATAAATGGGGCATTACAATCAGCGACTCTAGATATTGCTCCGACCCTGGCTGTTTTCTAAAGTGAGGCGATGCGACCGACATTGTAAATTTGAAGTCGACGCTCGAACAACATATCAGACGAAAGATAAAGGATATTGAACATGTCTTTCCCAGCACCCAATAATTACTCGTGCAACCCACACCGCGTGATCATGATAAAAACCCCGATCAAAGCAAGTCCATACGCGGCTCCAGTGAAGTCCCTAATACCACGTCCCATGTACCACCTCGAGTGATCCGCCGTAGCCAGCAAACTCTCCAGATCCGATACTTCCAGCACCAGCGCTGCGTAGGCCAGCACTTGCCCAAGCAACAGGCACACTGCTGCCGCCAGCCCCAGCAAGGCTGCGAACGCACCGAGCGCCCCGTTGGCCGCCCGCGATGGCAGCGGCGGCTCTTCGTCGTCATCGTCTTCTGCACCCCGAGGCTCGTCACGCCGTGCCACGTGATAGTGGTACGTGTATCGTGGCCCGGCCCCCATCTTCGCAACGGCGATCAGTCCATAGAACGAAGCGGCCAGGAACGCGACGCCGCCCAGCACGGCGCCTGCGAGATACAATTCTGCGGCCGCCACGATGCTGACGCAAAGTTTGGACACGGTACCGCCGGACAGAGCCGCCAGACACGCGTCTGTTCCGGCGGATCCCCAGGCCGAAGGTTTGCGTGGGGCGCAGGTCTCGGCGTACCAGTTGGGGTCGGTTTCATTCACTGGGGGGTCCAGAGGCGTGCAGTCGAAGAAGGGACTGGCCTTCATAACGGTGCCGGTGGGGAGGCCCGTCGTGTTGGAGCCGAGATCACCGGTGGTGAGACGGTCCGAGAGCACAAAATCCGGGACGGAGTTGATGACGGCCGCGGTGAGGGAGAAAGAGATGAGAAAGAGGATGGGGGGAAGGCTCAGTGTGATGGTGGTGAGTATGCGAACTGTCAGCGAGCGGCGCGCGAAAGGAGAGAAGCGCGGCCGGAACATACGGCGGCGCGTGGTAGCTGTCGCGCCATTGTGATGGTGGTTGTCTTCGCCCATGGCTATGAGATAGGATCACGCTAAGAGGAACCAATAACACACACAATGATAGTGAAGACAGAGTTTATGAAGCTATTCCGTCGCGATCAGCCTCCTGAGATGAAGTCTTGGGCCATGTGTCTTTCATGGCGTTGCTAACAAGAGCAAAACAAGAGCTCAGGGAGTCGGGTGACATCGCAATATGCAATTAGCCGTGCAGCCGTTATCCTTCTACCAGGTAAACCTTGACCCATCTTACCTGCAGTTCAGCTTACAACTTTCCAGACATCAGGCCTGTCTAGGCCTCAGCCCTACCAAATATGGCATCGGGGTCCCCGCACTGCAACGGTCGGATCGCCCAATTGCAGGAAAGACTGCATGTTAAGAGACATGCCTATGGGGACAATGTCGGAGATGTCACTCCGGCATCTCTGGGACTGGTTCCCATCGACTATCGGTTCTGGTCAGCATGTTACTAGACTTGATTAAAGCAAGTTGATAGGGCTGACTCTAAGAGACCAAAGAACGGTAGCCAGCCACATTCGTCCGAGTCTGTGAAGGTGCCAAGTTAACACTATCAGGTTCCATGAATTGACGAAAGGAGTATGCCCCTCGCATGGTGTACATTCGCATTCGCAGACTCTTGATACACTCCTCCCGGATGGGATAGCACCCGTGCCTATCTCTGGAGAAGACTTCGAGTGTGACGAGGATATTTTCAATACGATTAACATCTTGCCGTTGAACAGTATAGCGTAAGGTACTTACTCCCCAATTACCGCCTTG